>LNAP01005764.1_pt1 | contig 10908 bp, 11 predicted proteins | sample 602601 | NCBI WGS metagenome assembly LNAP01 (sample SAMN02440304, study PRJNA202911) | soil metagenome | biome: Subtropical and temperate rainforests or woodlands; isolation source: soil samples (1 kg each in a 20% v/v slurry with milli Q water) were... ...
ATGCGGCTTGCCGCGCGAGGTGCCGGGCGTGGATTTGCCGAGCAGTTTGTCGATGAACTTCTTGATCATGGGTATGCAGTAAACAGATGGAGCGGCGCAGACATGCGGTCACGGTGCGGTTTCAGGGTGCGGCATCCTGCACTGGAGCGGGCTGCGCATTCTGGTTTGTGCCGGTCGAAAACAGGTCCAGTATGCGCCAGCCGCGCTCTCGCGCCAGCGCCCTCAGCCGGGCGTCGGGGTTGGTGGCAACGGGGTGGTTGACTTTTTCCAGCAGCGGCACATCGTTCATGGAATCGCTGTAGAACGTGCTCTCCACATCGCCCCAGGAAAGCCGCCGCTCGGCTAGCCATTGTTCCATGCGCCGCACCTTGCCCTCGCGCATGGTGGGAATACCGTCGATCTCGCCGGTGTACCAGCCCTGCGCATCGCGGGCGAGCTGCATGGCCAGCAATTGCTGCACCCCCAGGGCCTGGGCAATGGGGCGGGTCACGAACTCGTTGGTGGCCGTGATGATCAGCACGTCATCGCCGGCCGCCTGGTGCTGGCGCAACAGTTCGCGCGCCTGCGGGTGGATGGCAGGCTCGATCACTTCGCGCATGAATTGCGCATGAGCGGCAGCAGCGGCCTCGGGCCCGCGCCGGCGCACGGCCTCGGTGGCAAAACGCACATAGTCATGCACATCCAGCGTGCCGGCCTGGTAGTGCGCATAGAACGCGTCGTTGCGCCTCGCAAATTCGACCGGGTCGTTCCAGCCGATGCGGATGGTGAACTCGCCCCACTCGTAGTCGGAGTCGATGGGCAACAGCGTGTGGTCCAGGTCGAACAGCGTCAGCCGGGGGCGATTTTTCTGGGTATCAGTCATTGATTCTTTGGCATGCAATAGACCCTACCCGCAGCAGCAGCAACTGGCGCGGCCCACGCCAGGGCCGCCGCGCAAGGGCCGCCAAGCCGCGTATGCAGCGCTTCGCTTGCGTGCGCCGGGAGCGTCCCCCTTCCGAATCGCGCAGCGATTCAAGAGAGGGGGGAAGACGCCGAAGGCGACACAGGGGGGTGTTCATCACTCAGACTCCAGCATCGCCTTGAGCAACGGGATGGTGATGGCGCGCTGGGTACGCAGCGCATAGGCATCGAGTTGATCGAGCAGTTGCATGAGGCTGCCCAGGTCGCGCGAGAAGCGGTTGAGCATGAAATCCATCACCTCGTCGCCCAAAAACACGCCCCGGGCATCTGCCTCCTGGCGCAGCACCGCCCGGCGGGCGGTTTCGTCGAGCAACTGCAGCTGGAACACGTGACCCCAACCCAGGCGGCTGCGCAGGTCGTCGCGCAGCGGCAGGTCGGCCGGTGGCAGGTTGCCCGCAGCCAGCACCCAGCGGGGCGCACCGTTGGCGGGGCTGATGGCATTCACAAACCAGTTGAAGGCCATGGCCTGCTGGGCAGTGCTGTACAGGTGCACGTCGTCCAGGATCACGGCCGCCCAGCGCTCGTCAAACTCAGCGGGCATGGCCACCGAGGCATCGAGCCAGCCCACGCTGGCGCCCTGCTCGCTCAAGGCCTGGAGAACGGCCTTGAGCAGATGGGTCTTGCCACTGCCCGCCTCGCCCCACAGGTAGGTAGGCACCGGCGAACGGGTGCCGGGCTGGCTGCCCTCGCCCACCCACAGCCGCAGGTGCTGCAGCGCGGCTTCGTTGGGGCCGGCAAAAAAACGCTCCAGCGTGGGCCCCGTCGCCAGGCCAATATCCAGCGCCAGTTGCTTCATGGCTGCAGCCCGCAGGCACAACAGCCGGCACAGGGATGAAAGACAGAAAACAGCATGGGCTTGAATGGCAAAACGGGGCGGGAAGTAAGGGTGAACGGAGGGTGCGCGGTGCGCAACCCGTAAAATCTGCGCAAATTTTAGTCTGCCGCGCACGCTGGTCCGTGCCATCCCTGCCATGAGCTCCTCTGCATCCACTCCCACCCCCCTGTCCTACAAAGACGCCGGCGTTGACATTGACGCGGGCGACGCACTGGTCGAGCGCATCAAGCCGCTGGCCAAAAAGACCATGCGCGAGGGCGTCCTGGCCGGCATTGGCGGCTTCGGCGCGCTGTTCGAGGTGCCCAAGCGCTACCAAGAGCCCGTGCTGGTGAGCGGCACCGACGGTGTGGGCACCAAGCTGCGGCTGGCGTTTGAATGGAACATGCACGACACCGTGGGCATCGACCTGGTGGCCATGAGCGTGAACGACGTGCTCGTGCAGGGCGCCGAGCCGCTGTTCTTTCTCGACTATTTCGCCTGCGGCAAGCTTGACGTGGACACGGCCGCTGCCGTGGTGGGCGGCATTGCCAAGGGCTGCGAGCTCAGTGGCTGCGCGCTGATCGGCGGCGAAACCGCTGAAATGCCCGGCATGTACCCTCCCGGCGAATACGACCTGGCCGGTTTTGCCGTGGGTGCGGTCGAAAAATCCAAGATCCTGACCGGCAAGGACGTGCAGCCCGGCGACGTGGTGCTGGGCCTTGCTTCGAGCGGCGTGCACTCCAACGGCTTCTCGCTGGTGCGCAAGTGCATCGACCGCGCCGCCGGCAACCTGCCCGCCACGCTGGACGGCAAGCCCTTCAAGCAGGCCGTCATGGACCCCCCCCGCCTGTACGTGAAGAACGTGCTGGCCGCGCTGGCCGCCCACCCGCATTCGGCAGATGCCACCTCGCCCGGCGGCATCAAAGCCCTGGCCCACATCACCGGAGGCGGCCTGCTGGAGAACATTCCCCGCGTGCTGCCTGACGGCACCGCTGCCCACCTGCAAAAGGGCAGCTGGCCGCAGACCGAACTGTTTGCCTGGCTGCAGAAAACGGCGGGCATCGACGACATCGAAATGAACCGCACCTTCAACAACGGCATCGGCATGGTGGTGGTGGTGGCTGCGGCCGCTGCCGACGCCACGGCCGCCACGCTGCGCGCCGCGGGCGAGCAGGTGTACGCCATTGGCACCATCGCACCGCGCGGCGAAGGTGCCGCCGTGGTGGTGGGCTGACGCTGCACGGGCCCCGATGGCGCCGCGCTCCCGCTCCGACACCACGGCCATTGCACCGGAGGCACCCTCCCCCCGCCCTGCGACGCGCAGCATCGAGACCGCCAGCTACCTGCTGATGGCCGCAGCGCTGCTGCTGATCATGTGGCGCGGCTTGCTGCCCGGCCTGCTGTGTGTCTGCCTGGGCTTTCTGCTGACGCGGGCCTTCAGCGGCTGGTTCGCCCGGCTGGTTCGCCCGCCGTCCCACGCCAGCGTGCCACCGCGCGCCGCCCAGGTGGCAGCCGCCGCGCTGGTCATGCTCAGCCCGCTGGTGCTGCTGGCGGTGGGCCTGACGCAGTCGCGCAGCTATGTGGTCGAGCTGCCGCAGCAATACCGCGAGCTGCTGGACTACATGGCGCGCACGGTGCTGGAGCTGCGCCTGAAGCTGCCCCCCGACATGGCGGTGTACCTGCCCGAGGGCGCCGCCGAAATCCAACGCGCCATCGCCAGCTACCTGGGCGCCAAGGCCGGCGCGCTGGCCATGGCGGGGCGTGCCTGGCTGGCGGGCCTGCTGTTTGCCTATGTCGGCCTGCTGATCGGGGCGCTGGCCGCCGTGCGCCCGCCCGGTCTGGCGCGCGGCCCGCTGGCGCAGCAACTGGCGCAGCGCATCAGCCGGTTCGGCGAGGCCTTCCGGCAAATTGTTGCGGCGCAGTTCTGGATCGCAGCCTTCAACACCCTGCTCACGGCCCTGTTCCTGCTGTTCGTGCTGCCGTACTGGGGCCTGCAATTGCCCTACACGCCGGTGCTGATCACCTTCACCTTCGTGGCCGGGCTGGTGCCCATCGTGGGCAACCTGCTGTGCAACGCAGTCATCACCATCGTGGGGCTGTCGGTGTCGCCCATGGCGGCGGCCGCCTGCCTGGGCTTTCTCATCCTGATCCACAAAGCCGAATACGTGATCAACGCCAAGGTGGTGGGCAGCCGCACGCAGATGGGCGTGTGGGAGCTGCTCAGCGTGATGTTCGTGGCCGAGGCGGTTTTTGGCCCGGCGGGGCTGGTGGCGGCGCCGCTGTTTTACGCCTACCTCAAGAAAGAACTGGTGGCGGCGCGGCTGGTGTAGCGGCAGCGTCGTACGGGGACACCAATACTTCCTTATTGATAGCAGCTAGCGCTTTACTCATAAGCGCTGGCTGCCATTTTGATTCATATTTTCTTGAACTGCCGCGCCACAAATGCCCAGACCAGGGCTGACGCATCGGGGCCCGCCGGGTCGCTGTAAGGCAGGCCGGGCGCGCCGCCACTCCAGGCGTGGCCCAGGCCCACGATTTCACGCAGCGTGACCTGGATGCGGCCACGCGCCTTGTACTCGGTCACCCGCACCGCATGGCGCCTGCCACGTTGCAAGGTGCGCATCGGGCCGGCGCGCGCGCCCAGCGCCTCGGCCCACAGTTCGGCCGTGGCTGCCGCGTTGCGCACCGAGACCACATGGTCCGCATCGCCATGCAGGATCAGCAAGGGGGGCAGTGGCGCAGGAACCGCCCCGTTGGCAGCCAGCGCCTGCGGCGGATCGGGCAGATGCGCTTCCCGGCGGCCATGCATGGCCGCCATGGCGGTGGCGGCGGATTCGGCCGAACCGGGTGCCACGCCCGAATGCATGGCCACGGCACAGAACCGCTCGGGATAGCGCGCCGCCAGCAGCGCCGCCATGCTGCCACCGGCCGACAGACCCGCCACGGCCACACGGGCCAAGTCCACCGGGTGGCGGCGGGCCACCAAGTCGATGGCGGCCAGCAGGGTGGCCGCCTCGGCATCGGCTTTGCCGCTGCGGCGATCAAACCAGTTCCAGCAACCGTGGGCGTTGGCCAGGCGCTCCTGCTCGGGATAAAGCACCAGAAAACGCAGGCGCACTGCCAGGCGATTCATGCGCGAGCTGGCTGCCAGTTCGCGCCCGGTCTGGCCGCAGCCGTGCAGCATCACCAAAAGAGGCAGCTTCTCGCCCGACCGCAGCGCCAGCCCCGGCGGCACATACAGGTGAAAGCGCCGCGCACCCGCCGGGCCGGGGGCAATGCCGGCAATCCACTCGCCGCTGGCAGGCAGCGGCTTGCGCGGCGTGCGCACGCCAGGCACCGCTTGGGGCCGCGCGCGGGGCACCGCCTGCGCCTTGGCACGCACCGGCGTGGCAGCAGCCCGCACGGGCTTGGTGGCGCGCGCAAAGGCCTTGAGGTTGCGCTGATAGGCGCGCGTCAGCGCGGACAGCGAGAACAGGGGTGAGCGGCGGGACATGGGTGCGGGGGGTCAATCATCAGGGTAAACCCTGCTCACGATAGCAGCTTACGGGCCAGCGCGGTTTTTGCTCTTGATTAAATAGCAGCCTGCACAGGATGCACCTGCGCCCAACGCCTGCCAGGGTTGAAATGGCGGTTGCACCCATGGTGCAGCGGGGTCATCACCCTGCACGGTTTTGGGTATTTTTGGCAACAACTGCAGAAAATATGGCCTGAATTGATCGATATTGGTCTGATGAGGATTGGACTTATGCCGATAGCGCAGGCACGATAAGCGCTACAGACCATCCATTCAGTGAGAGTTTTCATGAAATCATGTCTGATAGTGATTGATGCACAAGAATCCTTCCGCCACCGCCCATTTTTCACCGAGCAGGGCATTGGCCGCCTCATCGCGCGCGGCATCCGCACCGAACCATGCGGCGAAACCACCACCGGCGGTGCCGCATGAGCGCCGCACCGCGCCCAGCCCCACTGCAGGTGGCGATTTTGGTGTTTGACGAGGTGGAAGTGCTGGACCTGGGTGGCCCTTACGAGGTTTTCACCACGGCCACCCGCATGCACCAGCGCCTGCAGCCGGGCAGCCCGGCCCTGTTTGCCGTGCAGTGCGTAGCGCGCACCCTGCAGCCGGTGCGCGCCCGCGCGGGCCTGCAGGTGCTGCCCGATGCCGACTTTGCCACGGCGTCAGCCCCCGATGTCCTCATCGTGCCGGGCGGCGTGGTGGATGCCGCGGCGGCATGCCCCACCACCCAGGCCTGGGTGGCAGGTGCGGCCCACGGGGCGCAGATCAGCGCATCGGTGTGCACTGGCGCCTTCATCCTGGCCGCAGCCGGTGTGCTGACACAGGGGCCCGTCACTACGCACTGGGAGGACATCGCCGATCTGCGCAGGCAGTTTCCGCAACTGGCGGTACAGGAAAATGTGCGCTGGGTGGACCAGGGCGCACGGGTGACGTCGGCCGGCATCAGCGCCGGCATCGACATGTGCCTGCACCTGGTGGGGCGCCTGGCCGGCTTGCCGCTGGCCGAGCGCACCGCCCGCCAGATGGACACGCCATGGACGCCGCAGCCCTGAACCCGCATACCGCACCCACCATTGACGTCTATTTCGCGCTGCTGCCCGGCAGCCTGGCGCTGGACTGGGCGGGCCCGGCCGAGGCTTTGCGCATTGCCAACCAGGTGCTGCTGGCGCAGGGCCAGCCCGCACGCTTTGCGCTGCACTTTGTCAGCCCCAGCCCGCAATCGCCCACCTCGGTGGGCGTGGTGCTGACGGGGCTGGCGCCCTTGCCGGCCACTCTGCCAGCCCCCGCCTGGGTGGTGCTGGTGGGGCTGCCAGGGCAGCGCATTGAAGTGGACCACGATGACGCGCGCGCCCTGCTGCACTGGCTGCGCGGCCTGCGGCTGGCCAACGAGCGGCTGGAGCTGGTCACCGTGTGCGCCGGCGCGGTGCTGGCGGCGCATGCCGGGCTGCTGGCGGGCCGGCGCGCCACCACGCACCACCAGCACCTGGCTGAACTGACCGCCGTGGAGCCCCGCTGCGACGTGGTGAGCAACCGCGTCTTCGTGGCCGACGGCCCACTGCACAGCAGCGCGGGGGTGACCACGGGCATCGACCTGATGCTGCAACGCATTGCCGACACCTGCAGCCCCGCCGTGGCCGCCCAGGTGGCGCAAACCATGGTGGTGGCGCTGCGGCGCGGGCCCCACGACCCCGAACTCTCGCCGTTTTTGCTCCACCGCAACCACCTGCATGCCGCCTTGCACCGGGTGCAGGACGCCGTGGGCCAGCAGCCGCAGGCCGCCTGGAACGTGCCGGGCATGGCGCAGGTGGCGCACACCTCGCCCCGGCATCTGACACGGCTGTTTCTGGAACATGCGGGCATCGCCCCGCTGCAGTATCTGCGCCGCATCCGCCTGGCGGCCGCCGAGGCGGCGCTGCGGGCCGGGCACAACGTCACCCAGGCAGCGGCGCTGGCGGGGTTCAGTTCGGATACGCAGTTGCGCCGGGCATGGCACCATTTCGGGCAACCGGGAACACCATCGGAGGGCGGCAACCGCTCGCGTTGAGCGCCGGCACAGCGCCGCCCAAACCCCTGCGCCAGGCGTTACCATTTGCGAGCGCAGACTGCACCGGTCACGCACGGCCACCCCAAGCCTTGGGCAAGCCGCCACCCCAAAAATACCCAGGAGACACAAGACATGACCATCCTCGTCGCATACGCACCCCGTCCCGAAGGCCGGGCCGCACTGGACAAGGGCATCGAAATCGCCAAGCGCCGCCAGGAACCCCTGATGGTGGTGAACGCCGGCCCCGGTGGCCAGCAGGAAGACACCTCGCTGGCCACCGGCTCCGAGGTGGAGCGGGTGGAAGAGTTGCTGGCCGCGCAAGGCATCACCGCCGAGTTCAAGCAATTTGTGCGCGGCAAGGGCACCGTGGACGAAATCAACGACCTGGTGGAGTCGCGTGACATCTCGGTGCTCGTGATCGGCCTGCGCAGGCGCACCGCCGTGGGCAAGCTGATTATGGGCAGCGTGGCCCAGGAACTGCTGATGACGGTGTCCTGCCCCGTCCTTTGCGTCAAGGCTGCGGGCGCCTGATTATTTGCTATTTAATTAATAGCATAAAGCGCTTACCTGGCAAGCGCTTTTATTCATTTCAGACGTGCATTCAGCGGCCGGCACCGCGCAGGGCGCTGATCCGCTCGGCGATGGCGGCCACATCCAGCCCGTCTTCCACATGCGCCAGATAGGTCTGCAGATCGGCCACGGCCTGGGCCGCGTTGCCGCGCTCGGCGTGGGCCAGACCGCGATCACGCCATTCGCTCCAGGCCTGGGGCAACAGCACGATCAGGCGGTCCTGCACGGAAATCAGCCGCTGCCAGTCTTGCTGCGTGCGGTGCACCTCCTTGAGGTTGCGCAGCATGCGCGCAATGATGTCGCGCGGCGTGGCCGCCTGCAAATAAAGGCCCAGCGGCACGTCGTAGTCATCCACCAGACCGCCCTGGCGCTTGTACGGCTCCAGCCGCTCGGATAGATCCTCCCGGCTGAGGGATTGCCCCGACACCGGGTCCATCACCACCTGGCCCTTGGGCAGCAGCACCTTGACCATGAAGTGCCCGGGAAACGCAATGCCGCGCGCCTGCAGCCCCAGTCCCTGGGCCAGCTCCATCCACAGCACGGCCAGCGATATCGGGATGCCACGGCGCGTGCGCAGCACGGCATTCAGATAGCTGTTTTCGGGGTCGTAGTAATTGTTGACGTTGCCGGCAAAGCCCAGGTCGGCGAAGAAAAACTGGTTGAGCGTGCGCAGACGCTGCAACGCGGGTGCATCAGCAGACAAGCGGCGCTGCAAGCGCGCCAGCAATTGATCCACATCGCCCAAGAGCTGCTGCACATCCAGGTCGATGTATTCGTCCTGCGCCAGGCTGGCGGCGGCTTCTAGCAGCGGGAAATGCTCGTCGCTCTGCACCAGCGCGGCAAAATATTCCAGTGCGGTGGGGACGGAATAGCGGAGAGACATGAGAGGGTTGTACGGTGGGCGCTGCGCCGCGTCAAGCCACGGACAGCGCGCGATCCCGGCTCATTTCCGAGCGGGCATCAACGGCGCAGCATCTGGCGCAGCTTCAACCCGGCAGCCCACAGTGCCCCGAAATACAGCGCCACCGATGCACACAGCACCAGGGCCAGCAGGCCCGCCCGCTGGCCGCTGTGCGCGCGCATCTGCACCCAGGGGAAATACTGCGCCGCCCACACCAGCAGCACCGCCAGCAGGGCACTGGCAGCCACCACCTGCAGGGCAAAGCGCGCCCAGCCGGGCTGCGGCCGGTAACTGCCACGGCGCAGCAGCCCCACCAGCAACCACAGCGCATTGACCAGCGCGCCCAGTCCGATCGACAGCGCCAGCCCCGCATGGGCCATGAACGGCACCAGGGCCACGTTGAGCAACTGGGTGATGACCAGCACCGCAATGGCGATCTTCACCGGCGTGCGGATGTCCTGGCTGGCGTAATAGCCCGGCGCCAGCACCTTGATGGCCACCAGCCCCAGCAGGCCGGCCCCGTAACCGGCCAGGGCGATGGCGATCTGGCCCACATCGCTGTCGAGCAAGGCGCCGTGGTGGAACAGCGTGGCCACCAGGGGCGTGGCAAAGGTCAGCAGCGCCACGGCGCAAGGCACGGCCAGCAGCACCACGATGCGCAGGCCCCAGTCGAGCATGGCCGAATAGCGCAGCGCATCGCCCGCGGCCTTGGCAGCAGCCAGCTGGGGTGTGAGCACCACGCCCAGCGCCACGCCCAGCAAGGCGGTGGGAAACTCCATCAGCCGGTCGGCGTAAAACAGCCAGGTGACGCTGCCCGGCGCCAGGTAGGAAGCGATCTGGGTGTTGATCATGAGCGATATCTGCGCCACGCCCACGCCCAGCAGCGCAGGCGCCATCAGCGTGAGGATGCGGCGCACGCCGGGCTCTGCCCAGGCGGCGCGCACAGCACCCCAGGTCACGCCGATGCGTGGCAACAAACCGAGGCGGTACAGCACGGGCACCTGCACCGCCAGCTGCAGCACGCCGCCCAGCATCACGCCCCCGGCCATGGCATAGATGGGCTCGATGCCGCGGGCCGCCAGTTGCGGGGCGCCCAGCCAGGCCGCGGCGATCATGCACAGGTTCAACAGCACCGGCGTGGCAGCCGGCACGGCAAAGCGCTTCCAGGTGTTGAGCACGCCCGCCGACAGCGCCACCATCGACATGAAGCCGATGTAGGGGAACATCCAGCGCGTCATCAGCACGGCGGCGTCGAAGCTGGCCGGGCTCTGGCGCAGGCCGCTGGCCAGCAACCACACCAGAAGCGGCGCGCCCAGCACCCCCAGAATGCAAGTGAGCAGCAGCACCCAGGCCAGCACTGTCGCCACGCTGGCAATCAGCACGCGCGTGGCCGCCTCGCCATGCTGGGCCTTGGAGGCCGCCAGCACCGGCACGAATGCCTGGCTGAACGCGCCCTCGGCAAAAAGGCGCCGGAACAGGTTGGGAATGCGGAAGGCAACGTTGAAAGCATCGGTCAGCGCGTTGGCACCAAACATCGAGGCCATCAGGAGGTCGCGCCCCAGGCCCGTCACGCGGGAGGCCAGGGTCAGCAGGGAGACGGTGGAGGCAGCTTTGAACAGGGACACCGCAGGGAGTGTATTCGCTGCCCGTGCACTGCCCCGTGCACGGGCAGCGACGGCACTTGCGCTGATGCGTCCACTTACCCGCCCGCCGCTTCCCGAAGGGATGGCTTGACCGGGGCTGGGCACGCACGGCGGGCTGGGCTATAATCGTCGGCTTTGCTGGCATCATCCTCAGACACAAGGAAACACATCAATGGCATCCGCTAAACCCAAGAAAAAGAACCCGCGCCTGGCGTCGGGCCGCAAGCGCGTCCGTCAGGACATCAAGATCAACGCCGCGAACACTTCGCTGCGCTCCAAATACCGCACCGCTGTCAAGAACGTCGAAAAGGCTGTTCTGGCTGGCGACAAGACCAAGGCGAGCGAACTGTTCGCCAAGATGCAGGCCGTGGTCGACACCGTGGCCGACAAGGGCATCTTCCACAAGAACAAGGCTGCTCGCGACAAGAGCCGTCTGTCTGCCAAGGTGAAAGCCCTGGC
>LNAP01005766.1_pt1 | contig 10908 bp, 8 predicted proteins | sample 602601 | NCBI WGS metagenome assembly LNAP01 (sample SAMN02440304, study PRJNA202911) | soil metagenome | biome: Subtropical and temperate rainforests or woodlands; isolation source: soil samples (1 kg each in a 20% v/v slurry with milli Q water) were... ...
GCCCGGAGAGTTTGTTGCGGTAGCGTTGAACCATGTCAGGCGTGCAGGAACAGCGACCACTCGGCTCGCCGAGATATCCACAGGGGCACGGATTCATCGCGGCCACCAATTGAAAGCGTGCGGGAAACCGCACGCGATCCTTCGCCCGGGAAATCACGATATGCCCGGATTCCAGCGGTTCTCTCAAAACCTCCAGCACCTTGCGATCAAACTCCGGCAGTTCGTCGAGAAACAGTACGCCATGGTGGGCGAGGGTGATCTCGCCGGGTTGTGGTTTCGAACCACTGTAGGTTTTGGAAATTAATGCGACTGTGGAGGCCTGGAGCCCTCAATTTGCGGGATGCGGCAGCGAAAATTGTTGCGACTGAATTCGGAAATATCTGCGATCACGTCCAGAATCGAGCTCAATAGATGCGACTATCCTAAACGAAGCTGAGTTAAATCAGGATTGCCAACGTCTGCGGCGGCAGACCTTCGCCTTATACATTTCTAAGGGCGCATTTGTTGTTGATAGAGGTCTTGTCTGATCGACCGAATCTTAAAAAAATCACGTATAGAAAAATTTGGCGTCGGCCGCATGTCGACTCCGTATGCTTGTAAGACCGGTAACACAATTTCTGGAATTGGTAGGACAGCTCGGCGAGTGCCGTCGCTCACGCTGTAGATCCTGAACGGCCAAGACTTATGCAGCTCGAGAGCGTTCGCTGGTGGGAAGGGGCTTGGTGTAACCAGGGATGTCATTTCCCGTTGAGCTGCTTTGAACAGTTCAACCCGATTCTTTCCCTCCAGCGCAATGAACAGCGGCAAATCTCCGATCTGACAGGATCGTGGCGTCTGATGGTAACGAGGGGCTTCTCTAACGAGATTATCAGACCAATCCATGACCTCAATCACGGGCCGAGGGGTAAAGAAAACACTCTCAGAGTAGTCTTGATACCTTCCACTCAATATAAAAAAGGACGGAATAGATACAGGCTTCATCGTGCTAGCGTCGCTGCTGGTGTAGGAAAAGGGTAATGTCGCAGCGACGAATTTGCTGGGATGGATCGATGTCCAGCACCGCTTTGGCCGGGTCCAGCCTTGCAGCCAGCGCATCATGCGAAAGTGCCACGTACCACCACTCAGTTCTCTCTCATCAGAGTCCAGTCTGTCCTTGGAGGCGACATAAGCCGCACAAGCCTCTTCAAGGTTAGCTCTCATCGAAAACACCTCTATTGTTCCCACCTGATTATCTGAAACCGCGCACCGCACCTCAATCACTCAGGCGAACGAATGACTTAGGCTGACGAGTCAGCAAGCTAGATTAGTTTGAATTATTCCTTCCAAGCTGACTGTGCAGCTCGCTTGTTTTTTCGGCGTACCGCGCCGGTATTTTCGGATTGATTGCGAGAGGAACTACCGTCTGGGTAATTGCACTGATCTGACCACCAGTTTGCATGCGACCCGGCCAGCCATTCGCATCGGATTTGACCAGCTCGCTCCGTGACCACGGCAGAGAACGACCCTATGCCCTTCGCGGAGGGCAACTCACGGCCAAAAGTGGACGATGGACACGGTGATGGCAAATGAGTAGTGTCACTGAAGCTGCATTCGACTCTAGAAGGCAGCAGGGTTTGCCGTCATCCATGTCGCTTAATAGTAGTTATGGTTCAAGGTTCCGCCCATGAGATTTGATCACGCAGAAGATCTAGCCAAATTCGTTGAAGAACTAAAGAGAGAAACCGATCGCGGGCTTCCACTGGTCGGCGCAGCGCTAATTGATGAAAAACTTCTCGAAACTCTTCAAGCATTCTTCATTGAGAGCAAGTCATCCAACAAGTTACTGACTGAAGGCAACGCTCCGCTAGGTACGTTCTCCTCAAAAATAGAAGCTTGCTATGCTCTGGGTCTCATTGACGAGTTTGAATATCAGGAAATTGGTCTAATTAGAAAAATTCGAAATGAATTCGCACACGCAAAGCACGGTTTGTCTTTTCAAAGTGAAAAAATTAAAGGGTACTGCACAAGCTTCAAATCTGATCTTCCACAAGACTTAGACTATTCTGCTAATGATTATCGATTCAGATTCATGAACTCCGTTGTCTGTATTGTTCTTCGCTTATATTATAGAGCCGCGTGGGTACAAAAAGAACGTAGAGAATCAAAAACATGGGCAACCGCAGATGCATCTCTTTTGCGCTTTTTCGAGGAAGAGCAACCACCTGAGAGGGCTCCAGTAATGGTCATGGCTAAAGGCACAGTCAAGTAATCGCCCCATGCATTTGAACAATAACAACTGGCTCAAACCGTTCGTTGCGCGCACTGGGACGGGCTAAAGCCCGCCCCTTAACCAAACGGTATGACATCTGAGCATGGAAAAAATAGCCAAACCCCCAAAAGACTGTAGCGGCACTGAGCTTAAGATATTTGAGAAGTTAGTCTCGGATGGTGGAGAGGTTTCGCTGGCCGGTCTGCGACAGCGAATTCAGCGCGCAGAAAAACTCCTCTTCATCATCAACGACGGCGAGTGTGTTGCTGTTGGAGCAATTAAAAACCCTAATGCTGGGTATAAAGCTGGTGTCTTTCAGAAATCTAGCGCTCCAGAACAAAATAAGTATCAATATGAGCTAGGCTGGTTATACGTATCGGATGCGGCGAGAGGCAAAGGTTATGGGCGTGTTTTAATGGAAGCAATTAAAGAGTCACTAGCTGGTAAGACATGTTTTGCCACTACACGTGAAGATAATGCCCCCATGCATTACTTGTTTAGCCAGTTTGGTTTTTCGAAGCTCGGGCGGCCTTACAAAAGCGGAAACGGTGACTATTCTCTTGTCCTCTACGCAAAATCATAACAGTTGGTTGAAACCGTTCGCTTCGCTTACTCGGGGCTGCGCTCCGCAACCCCATAACCTTAACACCATTAGCCTCTTCCGACCCAAAGTTGCCTGTCAGTGCGGGTGGAAATCGGCCAGAAGCGGACGGTAGGGCAGTTAAGGCTTTACCCCCACCCCGTACCTGCATCCCTTTTTTGAAGATTTGGTCAAGGTCGGTGGCGCTCGAGCACATCCTCCGCGCAGAGACTCTCCCATGCACCAGGTTATTGCTGTGCAAACCGACCACGTTCTGATGTAAAAAGCCCCTTATATAGGGGCTTTTTTTACACTTGGAATTTTCGACATTGGACCTTTTCGGCCGAGTCCGTATATAACATGAGTTTTATGCACATGATGAATCGAGGGTCTTTCACCGAGTAGCCACCAGTGTGCTCATTTTTTACGATAAGGGGGCTCGATCCCCCAGTGAGGTCAGCCAAAATTGACCCTATGCCCATATTGGTATTGGGTACGGTTCGAGGGAAATTTTCCCTGACAAGCCTGTCGATGTCACTTGAGTCGAACTCGTGCCTTTTAACCTTCGCAATGCAGTAAATCACCTGATTACGTCGTGCGACGGTGGTTTCACGGCTGTTCAGGTTCTTTTCTACGACGGAATAGGCGTGCCGCAATCCAGCCGTCAGCCATGCAAGATCGGCTGTTTGGAGTGTCTTCGGGATATACGTCCACTTATTATCTTGGATCGCGTATGCAAGGTGCTCACAGAATTCGTGGACCCGCTGTGCGATGCCCAGTGTTACATCCGATACATGCTCCGAGATCTCAATCAACGAAGCCCCGGAGAGAGGTATTTGGAGATGCGCGAACCCTTTACTCACGATTTCACGCACCTGGCCTGAATCAAGACCACTCACCTTTTGAATTTCTTGCAATCTATTGGCAACGGATTCGGCGTTTTTTATCTCACGGAAGTATTGGAGAACCCCATTTGGAACCCCAACAACAAGAAAGTTGATGTTGCATTCGGCGTATCGACTGTCATCCAGAAGGATAATGATGTTCGACAACTCATCCATCAACTCGTTGGAGCTGAATATCGACTCTAGGTTGTCCAAAACGATGATTTTTTTCGCACCGTTCGCACCGTTCGCAGACGCGTACAGCTTAAAGGCCATGAGCAGTGGTTCTTCTTGGGTGACGTCGTAACGATCACTCTGCTTCATTCCACCCTTTAAAAAAGCCGCAGAAAGCTCCGCCGCTTTCTCGACGTTGTACCCCAGACTTACGGCAGTGCCTGGAGCTATGAGGCAGTTGCAAATCTCGGCGGTCAGAGACTTGATGCGTGCAGCATTCGCGCAATTGACGGTCACGTAGGTGATCCCGTCATCTTCGAGGACTTTTTTGTACAGCCAGGACTTGCCGTTGCCACTTTCACCAAAAATAAGCGTATGGGAATTTCGCTTGAATGCACGCGAAAGCTCCAGCTCAAGCCTTGGTCGATGCACATACATGTTCACGTTTACTTCGCTGCGCCGAGGCGTAAACACCTCGGTTATCTCTTTCCTAAGCGACATAGAAGTCCATCTGTGACGTGACGGGGCAGCCCGGTTTCGACCAAGCTTCGTGGCCCACATATTACTAGATTTCCAACAGTGCAGATTGGTCAACGATGAAGATTTCTAAGACATAAACTTGCTTATAGATAATCGCAACGTGAATCGCCCGCTTCTGCGACATGAAGCACTGAGTAGTCGTCCCCAGCAGCGGTTTTACCTTCGGCGCTCCCACGACACGGGGCAAAGCTCTAGCCAGGTCAAAAGTCGAAATACGCGGAGCAAGAGCAAAAAGGCAGATGTCAAAAAGTTTAATGGTGAGATGGTTTAGATTTTTATTGCCATTTTTTGGTTTCGGCTGGCGGAAAAACCTGGACGCTTGGCTTTATGCGCAATTATGCAGAAAATCATAATTTGTATGCCGACATGTCTCTGCGACGAAAAGCCAAGTGTGCAAGAGGCTGGGTAAATAAGGAGAAAAAACCGTCTCTTAGTATCCTAAGCCTTTGGGGCGTTTTCTGCCGGTCAGAATACGTGGTGCGTTGGTCAAATCTGAACGGTGACGGTTCATGGCCGCACGCGCGATTGTTGTCCCATACTTAATCCTTGTCCAAAAATGCCAATAGTAAGGAAAGGAAAGTTTCCTTTAAGTGCTGAAAATAGCCATAAAGACAATATTTCTTTACTTACAGCTATTGGCCGACAGCCGCCTATTGCGAGCGTCCGTTTTTGGCCTGCTGCTTGTCTGTCGTCACCGACAGCAATGGGCAGCTCTCTGCCAATCATAGTTACGAAGCGTGTTGGTCAGTCCGATGCAATCGGTAGTCAGATCCAACGCAGTGTATTGGTCAGGTCAAATGCAAGCGGGTGGTCAAAAGGAGTGCAATTTCGCAGCCGTCTATCTGCTCGTTGTTCCGACCCGTTAAATGGGGCGAACTCAGCCTCTTTTGGTTCTAAAATGACTCCAAAATTCCTGGCATTCAGTTGACCAGGAGGGAGTCATGGCAGTTACCCCATTTTCAGTCGTACACCAGCAGACTCGGGCAATTAAGCCCACTCGCCGTAGCGTCTCCGGTGTCTTTCCGCTCCGGAATGGCGACAGCGTTCCATATGAGTCCATGCTCGAGCGCGACTTCCTTGCTCGAACGACCTTCTCGACCCAGGTGAGTGACGTCATTGCGCAGCCGGTTCAAATCCCTTTTGAAAATGGGGATGGCCGGACGTTTGTCTATACCCCAGATTTCCTCATCCATTTTCACGTGGGCGGTACGCGGTTTGAAGACTGCCTTTCAGCGGTTCTGGTCGAAGTCAAACCCCGAGAGCAGTGGGTGCAGAACTGGCGTAAGTGGCTTCCTAAATGGAAGTCGGCCTGGCGCTATGCACAAGAGCATGGCTGGAAATTCCATATCTATGACGAAAGTCGGATTCGTGATGAAGCCTTTGCCAACATTCAGTTTCTCGACCGCTATAAGTCGATGAGTTTCCCAGCGGAGCTTACGAACAGTGTTCTGCAAAGTGTTCGCGATCAGCAGGTTTTGTCAGTTCACCACTTGCTTGCGCTTCACTTCGGCGGGATTTATCGAAGTCAGGGGATTAGTCACATCTGGCATTTGATTGCTACAAGGCAACTGGACTGCGATATCCGCCTGACACTCAACGACTTCCTTGATGTATGGGTGCCGTCGCCATGAGCCAGTCGAGCCACCCTTTTGATCAACCTCAGTTCGTGATTCCTGATCGAGGACGCTTGAACCTGGAGAAGGATGCGTTTGTTCGCTATGGGCAGGATGTCTTCAGGATCAACCAGGTTCTGGATTTCAAAACTGTACTTGGTGTTGATGTCTACAGCGGGCGAGCAAGGGTTCTTCCCATAGATGCCTTGAAAGTTGTACCACCCGATCGGGTCGAAGGCCTATATGTCAATTTCGACGTAGAGAGTATTTCCGACGAACATTGGGCCATCGCCAAGCGGCGTTATGAGGCCATCGAACCCCTATTGGGAGGAGTGATTCGAACGCGAACCGAGATCCGCGAAAGAGCAACGCAATACCAGGTTGATGCTGCGACGATTTACCGGTGGGTGGATCGATACAAAAGCTGGGGTGAACTATTGGCTCTTGTGCCGCGTAGACGCGGATGGGTTTCTGGGGTAGCTCGGATCAGCGAAAGCGCGCAGGCTCTCATTGATGAAGTGATTCAGGAATACTACCTGAGCAAAACTCGCCCGAGCATCAGCAATGCAGTACGCGAGTTTGAGGTCAGGGCCCGGCAGAGAGGTATTCCGATGGTCGCTGAGTCGACCATTCGTGAGCGTATACGACGCATCCCAGACAAGCAGTTCTATCGTGGGCGGGGATTTGCTGACAAGGCTCGTAACACCTACACACCTTCGCCGGGATCTTTTCCAGGTGCTGATTACCCGTTGTCGGTCGTCCAGATCGATCACACGCCCATAGATGTGATGCTGGTGGATGATGTGCACCGCAGGTCCATCGGGCGGCTGTGGTTGACCCTGGCGATCGACGTTCACTCTCGAATGATCACAGGGTACTACTTGGCGATTGATGAGCCTTCAGTGACGTCTGTAGCCATGTGTGTTGCTCACTCCATCATTCCCAAAGAGGAATGGCTGGTCGCCCATGGCATCGAAGGGGAATGGCCTGTATGGGGATTCCCGAGAGTGCTGCACAGTGATAACGGAGCGGATTTCAGATCGGAGAGCCTACGCCGGTCATGCGCCAATTACGGTATCGAAAATCGTTTCAGACCGGTGAAGAGACCCAAATACGGCGGGCACATCGAACGACTGATGGGAACATTCATGCGGGCGGTACACGCGCTGCCTGGTACGACCTTTGGCAACATTCGTGATCGAGAAGGCATCGATTCAGACAAGAATGCAGCGCTCAGCATTTCCGAGTTCGAGGTTTGGCTGGTAAGGGAAATCCTGAAATACAACGCCAGTTATCATTCAAAAATCTTCATGAGTCCGTCCCATAAATGGAATATGGGCATTTTTGGAGGACGAGACGACTCGCCTGCGACGGGACTTCCTCCACGTCCTACTGACCCCTTCACCATTCAACGTGACTTTTTACCTGCTCATGAACGGACGATTCAGCATTACGGCGTAGAGCTAGATGTCATGTATTACTCAGAGGCCCTTCGTCCCTGGATCAATTCAAAAGATGAGGCCGGTAAAACACGCAAATTCATTTTCAGACGTGATCCGCGGGATATCAGCCATCTCTGGTTCTACGATCCGCATCTCAAGCATTACTACAAGATTCCAGTGGCGAACCAGGCGTTTCCGGCTGCAAGCGTCTGGGAGTATCGGGCGGCGAAGAAACAGGCTGTTCAGCAGGGCTTGGCAAATATCGATGAAGATCTGATTCGACGCTTGATCCTCGAGAATCGTGAGCTGGTGCGCAACGCCGAAATCACTACCAAGCAGACCCGCAGACAAGCCCAGCGCCAAAAGGTCCATCAGAAGAAAAAAACGCCTGCTGCACCGTCCATAGATGGTGGAGCAGAAGCGGCAAAACCCTCACCTACCGTGCATTTGCTGAGCGTAGATGACGGCTCTGATTGGGTGTTTGAGGACATATCATGACCAAGTTTCAGCACATCCATCCTGACTTTCGCTACGTCATGGATATGTCGGATGAGCAGCGGATACAGTTTTTGCTTGAGCCAAGATGGATCGGCTATCCGGCGGCATTTCAGATCCTGGATACGTTGAGAGGTTTGCTAACGACTCCTACACGTCCTCGGATGCCTAACCTTTTGATCATAGGCGACTCCAACAATGGCAAGACGACCATCGTTCGGCGATTTTTCGAGCTACATGGTCAAGGGTACGTCAATGCTCAAGCCGAGCCAGTCAAACCTGTAATCCTTGCGGAAGCACCACCTTCAGCAGATGAGAAGGCGCTTTACATTTCCATTCTGGAAAGCTTCTGGGCGCCTTATCGTGCCAGCGACTCAACGGCGAAGCTGCGCTATCAGGTAGTGCATATGTTTCGCTCATGCCATGTGCGCTTGCTAATCATCGACGAGTTTCACTCCTTGTTGACGGGCTCAGCCATCAAGCAGCGAGAGGTCATGAACGCCCTCAAAACGCTGTGCAACATCCTGGCGATTCCAATTGTTGGTGTCGGGACAACCGACGCTATACGCGTGCTACACACGGATCCGCAGCATGCGAGTCGGTTCGATGTGATGACGTTACGCAAGTGGGAGCTGGATCAGGTATTCCAGCGTCTAATTAACTCTTTCGAGTCGATCCTTCCGTTGCGTGAGGCATCAGAACTACGCAAACCTGAAACGGCAGGATTGCTGCACTCGATATCGGGTGGGAATACGGGAGACCTGCACCGCCTCCTGATGGAGTGCGCAAAACACGCGATCTCGACCGGCACCGAAAAAATCACTAAAGGGATTATCGAGAAGCATGCCTGGGTGAAGCCTAAGGTTCAGCGCATCACAGATATTGCGTCATCCTTAAGGCAAACAATTCTTTGTCTTAAGGTCGATTTCAGCCTTTTAAGCAAAACATTCTTTGCTTTATGGCAGTGACGACAATCCACTGCTGAGAAATTATGAAATCAAGCAGTTGACCAACGCGATTGTGCCAATTGGTAGGTGTCCACATTCCATAAAATGTGGACACCTACCAAAGACGATCAAAAAAATAGTCAATCAATTCGTTCACAAGAATGTGATTTTCGGCGAGGCACCGCCTTGCTAGGCTCCGTATCTATCGTGCTGTGGTGGCCACGAAAGGCGTGCTGTAGGAGAAAAACTCCACCTGCTCAGTCCGATGGACATTCCACTTTTTTTCATAACCCTCTGGCCTTTCTCGTACTGCAGCATGCGTGAGTACCAAACGCCTCTTGGCACGAGAAACTCCTACAAAAAATGCACAGCGGTTCGCGTCGTGATCACCGAAGAAAATTTCGTTATCGACGGCCATGATGATGACTGAATCGAATTCCAACCCTTTGCTTTTATGGATGGTTAAGATTCTGACTGCTTGATCGTCCGAGAAGCGCACCAGTGCCTTGGGAAGGTCAGGCTCAAGCTTGAGCAAATCGTCAATACGGGCTCTTGTGTCGCGCAATACCTCCCTTAACCGATCCTGTGATTCATAGTCGGGGGAGAGCGCAGTCAGCGTCTCTAGACCGATATGCTGGAGAAAAGCTTTAGCTGCTTCCCACCATCCCTCGAATGACTCACCGATTAAGTCAGCTATCGCGACGTTTTTACGCTGTGCTTTGATGAACCGCCCTAGGTCCTGTCGTACATTGGCCTGTAATTCGTCATCGGCGTATGGAATCAACTGGTCCATCATTCTGATCCACGCCTTGGGCTCGCGTTGGCCATAAATGCACAATAGGTAGTCCACAACCAAACGTGCAGCAGGCTCGACGGTGATGTCCTGCATTTGCTGTTCATTTCGGTAAGGGATGCCCCGAGCCTCCAGCGCGCTCATCAATTGAAGGGCGTACTGGTCAAGAAGTTTGGACACCAGAATGGCGATTTCCGAAATAGGTACGGATTCCTTGCGGACCCATTCAGAAATCAGATCCGCCAGGCTTTCAGCTTCTATCTGGCTATTCTCATACCGATAGGCAAACACCTCTCCTTCCTCACCCTCAAGCTGGTCGTCAGTCATGACCGAAGCTGGGTCCAGCACTCGGATAATCTCGTTCTGCATCCGCAATAAGCGGGGTTTAGAGCGAAAGTTACGGTACATATTGAGGGGGATTGCATTGAAGTCCTCGGCAAACGTCCTAAAAATGCCGTCAAGTGCGCCTGCCCAACCCATGATTTTCTGCTTGGTATCCCCAACTGCCGTCAGTCGAATGGACGTGCCCTTGAAGGCAGTCCTAATCAGCCGATACTGCTGATCAGTGCAGTCCTGAAATTCATCCAGAAAGACATCGCTGTAAGTTTGCCGAATCGCATTTCGAGCGATGGCGGATTTCTCGAGTATCTGAATAGCCAGGGGAACGAGGTCACCGAACTCGATCTGCTTACGGCTAATTTTTCTGTCACCGATTTTGTAGCCTGGATCGAGACTGTCGTTACCCGTAAGCACAAGCCGAAATCTATCGATGATACGTTTTGCAAAGGCGTGGAACGTGTGGCTATCGAATCGTGACGAAAGGTCGGTGCCGCAGCGCCGCTGAACACGCTCCTTGAGATTTTTACTTGCATCTACCTTGAAGGAGATTGCCAAAATCCGCTTCGGATACCGGCAGGTGCCAGTTCTTAATAGGAAGTCTGCGCGCTGGGCGAGCATTTCTGTCTTGCCCGCTCCAGGGCCAGCGGTAAGAGCCAGGCAGCGCTTTTGTTCCCGCGCCGCTAGGGACGCATTAGGTTCGAGCGTTAGTCCGTCTGCTGGTTGCCATGCATCAATGGAGATCACTCAGGAATCTCCTCAAGCATAGCGATGACAGCATCGGCCAGATCATTGAGCGACTTAGGCATTCCAATAAGCAGTTGCTCATCGGTTAGCTTGGCCAGCGCCTCAAGGC
>LNAP01011521.1_pt1 | contig 10908 bp, 10 predicted proteins | sample 602601 | NCBI WGS metagenome assembly LNAP01 (sample SAMN02440304, study PRJNA202911) | soil metagenome | biome: Subtropical and temperate rainforests or woodlands; isolation source: soil samples (1 kg each in a 20% v/v slurry with milli Q water) were... ...
GAGCCACGATTGACCTTGCTCTGCGTCGCCGATCCGCAACCCGGCAATCGCGCCAATGAAGCCCGATGCGATGCTCAGGGCCGGCTCTGGCTCGGCACCATGCAGAACAACATTGGCGAGCAGGGTGAAGATGTGCCCATCGTCCGGCGTTCCGGTGGCCTGTTTCGCATCGATCGAGATGCTCGGGTCACGCCGTTGCTTCGAGGGTTGGGCATCCCTAACACATTGCTGTGGAGCGACGACGGGACCACCGTCTATTTCGGTGACAGCCTCGACAACACGCTCTACCAGTACTTCATCCGCACCGACGGCAGCCTCGACCCGGCCCACATCTGGTTCGGGCCGTATGAGCGCGGCGAGCCGGATGGCTCGGCAATGGATGCCGAAGGTTATATCTGGAACGCCCGCTGGAATGGCAGCTGTGTGCTCAGGCTGACCCCGGACGGGCAGGTCGATCGCGTGATTGAACTGCCCGTCAGCCGTCCCACCAGTTGCGTATTCGGCGGTGAAGACTTCAAAACCCTGTACATCACCAGCGCTGCGAGCCCGCTCAATCATCCGTTGGACGGGGCGTTGCTGTCGGTTCGAGTCGATGTGCCCGGAAAGGCCTGCACACGGTTTGTGGGGTAAATCCCAAAATATGGGATGTAAAATTATATATTGAGATTATTTGGCGGTCGGGTTTATAGTCGGCTCCATCAGTTACACGCACTCACACTTAAAAAAACAGCAGCGATTTTCCAAAAAGCCTTTTGACCGGACATCGACAGATGCCCGGTTTTTGTCGTGCCTTCAAAAAGGAGTCTTGATCCATGGCTGAACCTCTTTCCTTGCCACCAGTGCCCGAACCACCAAAGGGTGAGCGCCTGAAAAACAAGGTGGTGCTGCTGACCGGTGCTGCGCAGGGCATTGGCGAGGCGATTGTCGCGACCTTCGCTTCCCAGCAGGCCAAGCAGATCATCAGCGATATCCAGGGTGAGAAAGTCGAAAAAGTCGCGGCTCAATGGCGGGACAAAGGCTTTGATGTGCAGGCAATCAAGGCTGACGTTTCCAACCAGCAAGACCTGCACGCCATGGCCGGACTGGCGATCGAGCTGCACGGTCGCATCGATGTGCTGGTCAACTGCGCCGGGGTCAACGTGTTCCGCGATCCGCTGGAAATGACCGAGGAAGACTGGCGTCGTTGCTTCGCCATCGACCTCGATGGCGCCTGGTACGGTTGCAAAGCGGTGCTGCCGCAGATGATCGAGCAAGGCATTGGCAGCATCATCAACATCGCCTCGACCCATTCCACTCACATCATTCCCGGTTGCTTCCCGTACCCGGTGGCCAAGCACGGTTTGCTCGGCCTGACCCGCGCCCTGGGCATCGAGTACGCGCCGAAGGGCATTCGCGTCAACGCCATCGCGCCGGGTTACATCGAAACCCAATTGAACGTCGATTACTGGAACGGTTTTGCCGACCCGCATGCCGAGCGACAGCGCGCGTTCGATCTGCACCCGCCACGTCGTATCGGTCAGCCGATCGAAGTCGCCATGACCGCCGTTTTCCTGGCCAGCGATGAAGCGCCGTTCATCAATGCCTCGTGCATCACCATCGATGGCGGTCGCTCGGTCATGTACCACGACTGAGTCAATCGGATTTCAGGCGCGGAACTACGCCTGAAATCCAATCATCATACGATATGACTATTAGCTGCACAGTTTGATTGGCTTTCAAATAACGCTCAAAAAAAATAACAAGGAGTCAGCTTATGAATCGTCGTCGTGGGATCCGTTCCCTGTGCTGTGCCGCTTTGGCGGTCACCGCGGTCAGCCTGGGCCGAGGAAGTGAAGATCGGTTTTCTGGTCAAGCAGGCGGAAGAGCCCTGGTTCCAGACCGAATGGGCATTTGCCGAAAAGGCCGGGAAAGAGAAGGGCTTTACCGTCATCAAGATCGCCGTGCCGGACGGCGAGAAAACCCTCTCGGCCATTGACAGCCTCGCCGCCAACGGCGCCAAGGGCTTTGTGATCTGCCCGCCAGACGTGTCCCTGGGCCCGGCGATCATGGCCAAGGCCAAGCTCAACGGTTTGAAAGTCATCGCCGTCGATGACCGCTTCGTCGATGCCAGCGGCAAGTTCATGGAAGATGTTCCGTACCTCGGCATGGCCGCGTTCGAGGTCGGCCAGAAACAGGGCAGCGCCATGGCCACTGAAGCGAAGAAACGTGGCTGGGACTGGAAAGATACCTACGCGGTGATCAACACCTTCAACGAACTCGACACCGGCAAGAAACGCACCGACGGTTCGGTCAAAGCGCTGGAAGACGCCGGCATGCCGAAAGACCACATCCTGTTCTCGGCGCTGAAAACCCTCGACGTACCCGGCAGCATGGACGCCACCAATTCGGCACTGGTGAAACTGCCGAGCGCGGCGAAAAACCTGATCATCGGCGGCATGAACGACAACACCGTGCTGGGCGGCGTGCGCGCCACCGAGAGCGCCGGTTTTGCCGCGGCCAACGTGATCGGCATCGGCATCAACGGCACTGACGCCATTGGCGAATTGAAGAAGGCCAACAGCGGCTTCTTCGGCTCGATGCTGCCGAGCCCGCACATCGAGGGCTACAACACCGCCAGCATGATGTACGAGTGGGTCACCACCGGCAAAGAACCGCCGAAGTACACCGCGATGGACGACGTAACGCTGATCACTCGCGAGAACTTCAAGCAGGAACTGGAAAAGATCGGCCTCTGGAACTGAGGCGCGGTTGATTTCATCGGTGGCCCTGGCGACGGGGCTGCCTGATCTGTGTGAAGAGGTGGGTTATGCACGCGCAATCAAAAATACAACAACACAATACCGGCGGCAGCTTGCGCTTCAACGGGATCGGCAAGACCTTTCCCGGGGTGAAGGCGCTGGATGGCATCAGCTTCGTCGCCCATCCGGGCCAGGTTCACGCCTTGATGGGCGAGAACGGCGCCGGCAAATCGACCCTGCTGAAAATCCTCGGCGGGGCTTACACCCCCAGCAGCGGCGATCTGCAGATCGGCGAACAGGTGATGGTCTTCAAGTCCACCGCCGACAGCATCGGCAGTGGCGTCGCCGTGATCCATCAAGAGTTGCACCTGGTCCCTGAAATGACCGTGGCAGAGAACCTGTTCCTTGGTCATCTGCCGGCCAGTTTCGGCCTGATCAATCGCGGTGCGTTGCGGCAACAGGCATTGGCCTGTCTCAAAGGCCTGGCCGATGAAATCGATCCGCAAGAGAAAGTAGGGCGCCTGTCCCTCGGTCAGCGGCAACTGGTGGAAATCGCCAAGGCCTTGTCCCGTGGTGCGCATGTGATCGCGTTTGACGAACCGACCAGCAGCCTGTCAGCGCGTGAAATCGATCGGTTGATGGCGATCATCGGTCGCCTGCGCGACGAAGGCAAAGTGGTGCTTTATGTCTCCCATCGCATGGAAGAAGTGTTCCGCATCTGCAACGCGGTGACGGTGTTCAAGGATGGCCGCTTCGTGCGCACGTTCGAAGACATGAGCGAACTGACTCACGATCAGTTGGTGACCTGCATGGTCGGTCGCGACATTCAGGACATCTACGATTACCGCCACCGTCAGCGTGGCGCGGTGGCGCTCAAGGTCGACGGTTTGCTGGGGCCGGGTTTGCGTGAGCCGGTGAGTTTCGAGGTGCACAAAGGCGAGATTCTCGGGCTGTTCGGTTTGGTCGGTGCCGGGCGTACGGAGCTGTTCCGCATGCTCAGTGGGCTTGAGCGCAACACCGCCGGACGCCTGGAGTTGCGGGGTCATGAACTGAAGTTACGTTCACCCCGCGATGCGATTGCCGCCGGGATTCTGCTATGCCCCGAGGACCGCAAGAAAGAGGGGATTCTGCCGCTCGCCAGCGTCGCCGAAAACATCAACATCAGCGCCCGCGGCACCCACTCCACCTTCGGCTGCCTGTTGCGCGGCTTGTGGGAGAAGGACAACGCCGACAAGCAGATCAAGGCGCTGAAAGTGAAGACGCCCAACGCGGCGCAGAAAATCATGTACCTGTCCGGCGGCAATCAGCAGAAGGCCATTCTCGGCCGCTGGTTGTCGATGCCGATGAAAGTGCTGCTGCTCGACGAACCGACTCGCGGCATCGACATCGGCGCCAAAGCCGAGATCTACCAGATCATCCACAACCTGGCCGCCAGCGGCATCGCGGTGATCGTGGTCTCCAGCGACCTGATGGAAGTGATGGGTATTTCCGACCGCATCCTGGTGCTCTGCGAAGGCGCGATGCGCGGCGAGTTGTCTCGCGCAGAGGCCAATGAACAACTGGCTTTGCCGCGCCAACGCGCTGACAGCGTGGCGAACTGAGAGGTGACTATGACAATCCAAAACAACGCTTTGCCCACCCAACGCAAACCTCTGGACCTGCGGCGCTTTCTCGATGACTGGGTGATGCTGCTGGCGGCCGTCGGGATCTTCGTGCTCTGCACCTTGCTGATCGACAACTTCCTCTCACCACTGAACATGCGCGGCCTGGGCCTGGCGATTTCGACGACGGGGATTGCCGCTTGCACCATGTTGTATTGCCTGGCGTCCGGGCATTTCGATTTGTCGGTGGGCTCGGTGATTGCCTGCGCCGGCGTGGTTGCAGCGGTGGTGATGCGCGACACCGACAGCGTGTTTCTCGGTGTGGTGGCGGCGCTGTTCATGGGGCTGATCGTCGGGTTGATCAACGGCATCGTGATCGCCAAGCTGCGGGTCAATGCGTTGATTACCACGCTGGCGACCATGCAGATCGTTCGCGGCCTGGCTTACATCTTCGCCAACGGCAAAGCGGTCGGCGTGTCGCAGGAGCAGTTCTTCGTCTTCGGTAATGGCCAGTTGTTGGGTGTGCCGGTGCCGATCCTGATCACCATCGTCTGCTTTCTGTTTTTCGGTTGGTTGCTGAATTACACCACCTACGGGCGTAATACCATGGCCATCGGCGGCAACCAGGAAGCGGCGTTGCTGGCCGGGGTGAACGTTGACCGGACCAAGATCATTATCTTTGCCGTGCACGGGTTGATCGGGGCGTTGGCCGGCGTGATCCTGGCGTCGCGCATGACGTCCGGCCAGCCGATGATTGGCCAGGGTTTTGAGCTGACGGTGATCTCGGCGTGTGTGTTGGGCGGGGTGTCGTTGAGCGGCGGGATCGGCATGATCCGGCATGTGATTGCCGGGGTGCTGATTCTGGCGATCATCGAGAATGCGATGAACCTGAAGAATATTGATACCTTCTACCAGTATGTGATTCGCGGTTCGATCTTGCTGCTGGCCGTAGTGATCGACCGCCTCAAACAACGCTAACCCCCCGCTAACTGATCGTTCCCACGCTCCGCGTGGGAATGCCTCAATGGACGCTCCGCGTCCGCTTCGGCAGGACGCGGAGCGTCCCGGGCTGCATTCCCACGCGGAGCGTGGGAACGATCATGTGTAATTCCTTCCGTCATTTCCCCTAAATATTCCTTGCTCGCCCCAGCCCGTTTCGAGTATCTCTTTGTACATGATTAGACAGGTACGATTTGACAAGAAACAACGGGTGGTCGACGAACTCATCCGGCGCATCGAAAGCGGCCTCATGGAGGACGGTTTTCTGTTGCCGGGCGAGCATCAATTGGCTCAAGAATTCAAAGTCAGCCGCGGCACGCTGCGCGAAGCCCTGGCTGAGTTGAAACGGCGCAACTACATCGCGACGCAAAGCGGGGTGGGCTCCATCGTCACCTTCGACGGCGTGGTGCTCGATCAACGCAGCGGCTGGGCCCAGGCCCTGGCCGACAGCGGGGCGCTGATCAATACCGAAGTGCTGCGGCTGGAGGCGGTCACCCGTCCTGACCTGTTGCCGCGTTTCGGCACCGACCAATTCATCACCCTCGACCGTCGCCGTCGTTCCAACGAAGGCAAGCTGGTCTCCCTTGAACGCTCATTGATGCCCGCCACCGGAGGCCTGGAAAGCCTGCCGCGGGTCGGCCTTATCGACAACTCCCTGACCATCACCCTGGCCGCCTACGGCTATATCGGCGAGCGCGGCGATCAATGGATCGGCGCCGAACCGTTGAACGCCGAAGACGCCGAACTGCTCGGTCGTCCGGAGGGCACGGTGTTCCTCAAGGCGTTGCGCACCACCTACGACCGGAAAAACCGCTTCATGGAACAGGTCGAAAGCTTGCTCGACCCGGTGCATTTTCGCTTGCACCTGCAGTTTGGAGAGTCAAAGTGACCGCGCTCAATCGTGCATTGGGCGCGTTCTATGGACTGGCCCTGGGCGATGCGCTGGGCATGCCGACCCAATCCCTGAGCCGTGCCGAGATCAAGGTGCGCTTCGGCGAAATCACTGGCCTGGAAGACGCAGGCCCCGATCAACCGATCGCCGCCAACATGCTCAAAGGCTCGATCACCGATGACACCGAACAGGCGATTCTGGTCGGCCAACTGCTGGTTGAGGGAGAGGGCCGGATCGAACCGGCGCTGCTCGCCCAACGGCTGATCGAATGGGAAGCGGCGATGCAGGCCAAGGGCTCGCAAGACTTGCTCGGCCCTTCGACCAAACGTGCCATCGAGATGATCCTCGCCGGCCACTCGCCGGAAGAAGCGGGGCGCTACGGCACCACCAATGGCGCGGCGATGCGCATCACGCCGGTGGGGATTGCGGCGGATGTCGCCAAGCCTGAGCAATTCATCAACGCTGTCGTGCAGGCTTGCCAGGTCACCCACAACACCACGCTGGGCATTTCCAGCGCGGCGGCAGTAGCGGCGGTGGTCTCGGCCGGTATCAACGGCATGGACCTGGGCGAAGCATTGAACCTCGGCCAGCAAATCGCTCTGCAAGCTGAAGGCCACGGTAACTGGGTGGCGGGCGGACGCATCGCTTCGCGCATCAGTTGGGCGCGGACCATCAGTGTCGACAGCGACAAGGCACTGCTGGCGGATTTGATGTACGACGTGATCGGTACATCTGTGGCTTCACAGGAGTCGGTGGTGGTCTCGTTTGCCCTGGCCCAGCAAGTGGCCATTGGTGAAATGAATGCGTTCGAAGCGCTGTGCATGGCCGCGAGCCTGGGCGGCGACACGGACACCATCGCGGCGATTCTCGGCGCCATGCTTGGGGCCTGCCTGGGTCTTGAGAGTTGGCCGGCGGCGATGATCGACAAGGTCAAAGCTGTCAATGACTTGGAGCTGGAACCGTTGGTGCAGGGGCTCTTGGCCTTGCGTTGACAGCACTGGCGCCATCGCGAGCAGGCTCGCTCCCACAGGGATAGTGCAAACCTTGAGGTACACGCCGTACCTGTGGGAGTGAGCCTGCTCGCGATGAGCGCGCCGCCTGCTTGATTTGATAACCCGCAACGGAAAGCACAAACACGGCCAGGACCGCCGAAATGTTATGTCGTCTTCCGCAATTGCCCACAACCACAACAAAGGCAACAGGAGCATTTCACATGAGTTCATCGAACGCCGGGCAAAGTGCCGGGCAACTGGAAACCCGAGGCATCGAGCCGGTGCCGGAAGCGGAGTGCAACGGGCATCCGTTGCAGCTGTTCTGGGTCTGGTTTGCGGCCAACATCTCCATCCTCGGCCTGCCGCTGGGCGCGACCCTTGTAGCCTTTCGCGGCTTGGCGATCTGGCAGGCGATCATCGTCGCGATCCTCGGCGCCGCCGGTTCCTTCGCGGTGGTCGGGATCATCTCCATTGCCGGTCGCCGTGGTCGCGCCCCGAGCCTGACGTTGTCGCGAGCGATTTTCGGTGTACGCGGCAACATCGGCCCGACCCTGGTCTCGCTGATGTCGCGTCTGGGCTGGGAAACCGTCAACACCACCACCGCCGCGTTCGTATTGCTGTCGCTGTGCTCGATCCTGTTCGGCTCGCCGGTGGAAGCCAAAAGCGCACCCGTGCTGACGTTGATCTTCATTGCGATTTTCGTGCTGCTGACCCTCTCGGTGTCGGGTCTCGGTCACGCCACCTTGCTGGTGATCCAGAAGTGGGCAACCTACGTGTTCGGTGCGCTGAACATTCTGGTCGGCGGCTTTCTCTGCGCCACCATCGACTGGAGCGCGGTGTTCAACGCCACGCCGGCACCGTTGAGCGCAATGATCATCGGCATCGGCACCATGGCCGCCGGCACCGGGATCGGTTGGGCCAACGCTGGTGCCGACATGTCGCGCTACCAGCACCGCAGCGTCAAAGCCGTGCGCCTGGTGGCGTCGGCAGCGTTTGGTGCGGGGATTCCGCTGGTGCTGCTGATCACCCTCGGCGGCCTGCTGTCAGTGGGCAACAATGACCTGGCCTCGGCCACCGACCCGATCATCGCGATCCGCGACATGCTGCCGACCTGGATGGCCGTGCCGTACCTGATCACCGCGTTCGGCGGGTTGCTGCTGTCGAACAACCTGTCGGTGTACTCGGCCGGTTTGACCACGCTGACCCTTGGCCTGAAGGTCAAACGTGTTTACGCGGTGGTCGTCGATATCGTTGCGATTTTTGCCGGTTCAATCTATTTCATGCTGATCGCCGACAGTTTCTACGGCCCGTTCATTACCTTCATTTCGCTGCTGGCGGTGCCGATCACCGCGTGGGTCGGGATCTTCGTCGTTGACCTGATCCATCGTCATTACTACAGCCCCAAAGACCTGCTGGACGTCAGCCCGAGCAGCGCTTACTGGTACAGCGGCGGTGTCGAGTGGCGCGCCTTTGGTGCGTGGGCGCTGGCAATCGTGCTGGGCTTCAGTTTCACCACCATAGGCACGACCGAACAAACCGTGTGGTTCCGCGGCTTCCTGTCCGACTCCTGGCTGGGTCATAACGGCCTTGGCTGGATCGTGACGTTCCTGGTGGCCGGTGGCATTTACTGTGTACTCGGCGGCGCCAAGGATCGTCGCGCCGCGTTAGTTGAGAATGCTCATGCCTAGATTGCTGCACACCGGCCAGGTCATGATCGACCTGGTCATGGCCGTGGATAAACTGCCGCATTCGGGCGGCGACGTGCTGGCGCAATCCGCCCGTTTCGAGGCTGGCGGCGGCTTCAATGTGATGGCTGCTGCCCAGCGCAATGGCTTGCCGGTGGTTTACCTCGGTCGTCACGGCACCGGGCGTTTTGGTGATCTGGCGCGTGAAGCGATGAAGGCTGAAGGCATTCGGATTGGCATCACTCACCGCGCCGAACGGGATACGGGATTGTGCGTCGCGTTGACCGAAGCCTCGGCGGAGCGCAGTTTCATTTCCTATATCGGTGCCGAAGGTGAGCTGACGGCCGAGGATCTGGCCAGCGTGCCGGCCGAGGCGGGTGACTATGTCTACGTCAGCGGCTACAGCCTGCTGCATGGCGGCAAAGCCCAGGCGCTGGTGGATTGGGTGCTGGATTTGCCGCGAGGGATCAACGTGGTGTTCGATCCGGGCCCGCTGGTGGATTCGCCGGATGAGCCGTTGATGCAAGCCTTGCTGGCGCGCATCGATCTGTGGACCAGCAACAGCGTCGAGGCGCTGAAGTTTACTGGTGCGTCGGACATTGTCGAAGCCTTGAACCGGTTGGCCGATCATCTGCCGGCCAACGTGTTGATAGTGGTGCGTGACGGCCCGCAGGGGTGCTGGATCAACCAGCGTGGAGACTGCCAGCACGTGCCGGGATTCAAGGTCGAGGCGGTGGACAGCAATGGCGCGGGGGATGCGCATGCCGGGGTATTTGTGGCTGGGTTGGCGCAAGGATTGGTACCGTTTGAAGCAGCACGGCGGGCCAATGCGGCGGCGGCATTGGCGGTGACTCGATGGGGGCCGGCGACTTCGCCGGGGTCGGCTGAGGTGTATGCGTTAATCAGCCGGACGTTCGGTGCCTGATCGGCCGCCATCGTCGGAACGCCGCCCGGAGCAGGCTCGCTCCTACAGGGGGTTTGTGTCGTTCACAGATCCAGTGTGGGAGTGAGCCTGCTCGCGATGGGGCCATCCAATTCAACAAAAAACCCTGACCTTACCCAGCCTTGCGCAACGCCTCGATCAACTCCTGCTTGCGCATGCTCGATCTACCCGGAATCTTCTTCGCCCGGGCTTCTTTCATCAAGCTGTCGACGGTCTGGGTTTCGCGCGAAGCCTTGCTGTTACGCGAATGACCTTCACGGCTGGCCACCGCACGACGAGCTGATTCCTGGCGATCTTCGGCCTTGGCACTCGCTGGTTTCTTGCGTCCGGACCCACCTTTGCGTTCACCGCCACCCGACTGCTTGTTGACGGTCGCCCAGGCCCGGGCTTCGGCTTCTTCTTTCGAGACACCTTTGTTCTCGTAGCTTTCTTCGATGTGTTCGGCCTTGCGTTTCTGCTCGGCGGTGTATTTGTCTTTGCTTCCACGAGGCATGGGATTTCTCCTGCTGCTTGTAGAGTCTGTCAAACGGTCGCAGCCGCGCACGACTGCGATCTGATTCGTCTTGCTAAACGTCCAGCTTGCGGGCCACTTCAACCCCTGCGGCACTAAGCTTGATCGGTAGATTCAAAGAATGCTCACCCTCTTCGTTGCAGATCACATGACCATGCTGGATCAATCCACGATCCTGCAGCGTGGCGAGGGTGCTGGCCACGACTCTCTCCCCCCGGTAATTGTCCAGGACCTCCTTGCCCAAACCGTTTGGATGGGCATGCAGCAGACGGGTCAGGACTTCTTTCTCAAGGTTTTTATCAACGTTCATGGTTACCTCTTGATGGGTGTGGATAGGTCCATTTAATAGAGTCCTTACCTGAGTTGGTCCGCCCCCGATTTGGATTGGTGCCTGATGAACGACGAACGGTCTAGGCCTGCTGCAACACTTTGCGGGTAACGGCTCGGCGCCAGGCCAGCCGGCCGACGCTGATCAGCCAATTCAGTACAGCAACCGCCAACACCGTGAGCAACAGCGTCGCCATCCCATGTTCCACGATGATTTTCC
>LNAP01005767.1_pt1 | contig 10905 bp, 14 predicted proteins | sample 602601 | NCBI WGS metagenome assembly LNAP01 (sample SAMN02440304, study PRJNA202911) | soil metagenome | biome: Subtropical and temperate rainforests or woodlands; isolation source: soil samples (1 kg each in a 20% v/v slurry with milli Q water) were... ...
ATCTTCGTTCGTTGCGAATCTTGTTGATAGTGGTGGTGATACTGGGTAACATGGCCTGGGCAGACTCCGCAATGCCCTTGTGTGCGTACACTTGGCGCGAAGCCTCCAAAAACGGCGCCGCTTCGATGTACAAATCAGTGATCACATCATGCAGCGAGCTGGTGCCTCGGATGGCCACCACGATGGACTTGGTGAGGTGATCGAGAAACACGATGTGACGAGGAATATGCAGTGCTTCGTTCTCTTCCAGTTGGTTCAATACAATGTCTTGCCGGACCACGGTCACGTCGGCTTCGTACACCTCCTCGGCGAATTGAAAGTAGTGCACAATCTCTGCCGCAAATTCGTCGGAGAGCTCTGCTAGCTCTGCTTTGTTCTGACTAGTTTCTAGGAATGAGCTGTCCCTATGGGTCTCCTTGGCATACAGGCGCAGTAGAGCAATGTTCAAGAAAAGAGGATGCTCGGGTTTTCGGTCCACCTTGCGATACACGCCTTCTCCTAGCTTCGCAAAGTCTTGCAGCGACTCTTTCATGCGGTTATCTAACAGCTGTGTGGGAATCTTGGAGATGTAGTATTCCATATCGGTGAACCATTTATCGCTTGCAACCGCAGTCTTCTCATTCGACAAAACTTTCGGTTCTGACTTGCTCAAGTCATCTGTCGCACTACCTTTCCAAAGTTTTCCAGAAAGAAGGGAACTTACGATGTTTGCTCCACTGCTGTCTTTCGGTGCCTTCCCAAGAGCGTCTGATTGGGGAGGCTCTGTCACAGTTGGCGCCTTTTCCGCATAAGTTTTCCACAAGCTTCCAGACACCAAAGATCCAATAATGCCAGTGCCAGCCTTTGCCTCTTCCTTCAAAGCTTTTTGAGGTACAGCCTGCTTCGTAGACCCCTTTCCTTCTCCAAATTCTGAAGCTGCAACGTTATCTTTGTTTTCGCGTTCCGACGTACCGGTCTTCCAAAACTGTCTTGTCGTTGTGCAACCGGCGCACACAGCTGTTGCCCCATATCTCACATGGTTCCTTGTCAGCCTCATCACCCGCACCTGCATCTCCTTAAGACGATCTTGCAATGAAAATCCAAAATCAGAACATGCTGTCGTGGAAAGTGAGATGGGAAAGGGTTAAAACTTTGAACGCGATCGCACCGGTTTCAACGTACGATGCCTCCCATAAAAAAGAAGCATGCAGTATAATATTGTCCAAAACTACCATTATTCTAAATATTTTAAAAGATAGTGCTACAGATATCAAATTCAGTAGGGCAGAACGATTATTTTGTCGAATCCAGGAGTTACACCCGCTGGAACAATTTCCGTTTGATGCAGTTCCCTCAAGTATTGTACGAATCGTCTTCAATAAGCACCTCCTTCCTCCTTAATCCCTCCCCCCTTTCTTCCATATTAACTGATGGTCGTTTGGTCCCACTATATGTAGAAATAACTGAGTTCATATTTGGCAGGGACGATAGAGGAACGTGAATCTTATTAACGGTCGCGCTATTATCCCACGTATGTCTAGTTCCACCGGCTTGGGGACAAACGGTAGAATCTCTCCAAGTAAATGCAATGATATACTCAGATAGTCCAATTTGACTATTACGATTGTGAAACCCGGGAAATCGGAAGTCAAGTTCTGCCCCCAAGGCATGAGCACAAATGATGTCAGTGCGCGAGTCAAATTCACCTTTCATCTTGTTTGTAAAACTGGTATGAAGTACGTTTAGTGTTGCACCAACGCTACCATAGAACATCGGTGACGGGCCGTTAGTAGTCATGTCAAAGGCACATGGTAGGTACAATCGAAGTCCCGAAAAGGAATCTGGATTTGCAGCGTTAGTCACAGATTCCAGCCACAAGCGAACAGCCACATGATCAGCCCATGCTGAGCCACCGCTTACCAATGTAACATCCGACTTGGTAAGCTTAAAAACTTCGGTTATCAGAAACTCAGCTTTGCGAACCATTAAATGGAATAATTCTCGGCTCATTTTCTCGCCATCACCCAACCTCCCAGCGGAACCAATGATGGATACTCTCGTAGGCCCCATCCTTCTTATTTACATGCTTGAATTGCTAAAAATCCACTGCCAGGACTGTAAGAAATTCTCCTGGATTCCAACCACTAAGAAAGGGTTATTGGTATCATGCTTTATGTACTTCAAAAGGTTCGCTAAATTATGGTCATGTATCACTGAAATTATTTTAATTACAAAGGCAAAATGTTCTTCACATACTCCGCCGTCTCGGCGTCAAAGTACTCGTGCAGCTCGTCTCTCGCTACCCAGGCGTAGTCTGTGTACAGTCTGGTCTCGAGTTTGATGTTGCCGGCCAGCAGCTGGGTGCGGTAGTAGAACACCTTGGCGCCGAACTCTTTGCGCTGGGCGAGCACTGCCTCGGGATACTTGTACTGGAAGTGGCCCGCGGGGGCGTTGGAGATGAACCAGCGACCTACAGTGCCCACAGCACGGTCAACCACACGTTCAGCGGCCTGATGACATAGCAACAACAACAGAAACAACAGAGAAAGAATTAAGAGCATATTCAGTACACAAATAATCCTCCCACACTGTGTATTTGAGGTTTCATACGTACCGTTCGCAAGTTCTCTGCGTCCCGCAACTTTCCCTGGGGAAACTGCCACGCGTTGTCCGATCGGTTTCGCTTCACGATAAGAAACAGGGAGTCCTGCAGGCGTCTTTCAGTGGAGCGGCGGTCGTTTGTCCGGTCTGATGTAAATGAAAATAAGAATTGCCAGTTAATACTGTAGCCACGTAGCCACAACGCAGAAGGAATCTCGCAAAGCCTGGTACCTGCATCAGTAACTCTGTCAGCTGGCTTGAACGGCATAGACTCCAAAATTTCTTCGTGCGTCTGGTGTTATGAAGAGAAAAAGCGAATGATTCACAATCCAGTGGTATAAATTATACACGGTGATTGGTCTTACCGGCCCATTTTCAGGCAAGAGCTGGCCGTCCGAATCCTTAATTTGCTCCAGCATAAACTGTAATTATTAACGACGAGGATGTGGTAAAGAAATACCTCACCAAAACTTTGCATTGCATGCATCAATTATACCTCTCTTCTTCGCTGTGCTACACTTTCTTGCATGTCATACATGGCTTTTTCCCATGGGAACGGATCGCTCAGGATCACTGGGTACCGGTGAAGTATACTGTTTTTGGACATAATGGGGAAAACGTGAGTATAGCGGGTTTTCAAACTTAATTGAACGAAGAGTTGACTTACGTTGCACTCAATACTCTCCATTCTAATCCACTAGCCTTTTGTGATGCTTCCAGTTCCGCATTTTTGGCCCGTTGCTGAATCAGCAATGGTCTATTGTCCTTAAGCCTCCTGGAGGCTTTGACTTTTGCTGGCTCCGCAGCTGCGCAAAAAGTGCGCGTAAGGGAGCCTCTTGAAACAGCAAAACGACTTCCCAACATGACTGTTGGAAGATGAATGACTTCAAAAGAACTGTGCAATATGGACCAATGCCAAAGAGCAAAGAACGTACGTACAATTTGCATACGTATTTTAACCCTCTCTCACAGTTCCTTGCCGTGTCAGCTGAAACGGCCATCAGCAGATGGCAAATTGCCATTATTTCACGTTACGATCCTCATGACAACCGATATTGCCGGCTTCAAGCTTAAGTTTGCAGAGCGCAGCCACCAACCAGAATGTTTACCAAGGGTAGACTTGTTAAAAGGGGCGGTTGTTAGCTCTCATGTTGCGCCAGACACATCGATTATCTTGGGCGAACGGGGAAAGAAAAATTTCGATGCAAGATACTCTGCAGAACAGCAACCTAGCTTTAAAAAGCTATTACCTAGAAAAGAGTATGGTGAGGAAGCAGTGAGTCGTGGGAAAAGATGCATTCAGGGACCAAGTGGAGAAGGTGTCGAGCTTGCTCATAATGAGCGAGTGCACTATCCAGAACCACGGAGTGGAGTCAGCGACCCGGTCGGTTTCGCAAGGAAGAAATCTGTATTGCAAGTAACTGAGAAGAAAATGCACAATCTTGAAAAATCTATGAACCAAAAGCAACGAGTGCCTGACGAAACAGCAAAGAGAAATGGAATACCTGTCGCCACTCCTGGTGATAATTCTTTCAAGCAAGCCGACCACGAGCCAGGATTTTACGCTAAGGGTGGTATCATTCCTGGATCTACCATTGTTTTGCGGAAAAGTGCCAAACCGGAGTTGAAGAAGCGAGAAGATGGCACTCAAAAGCCTGGAAAGAAATTGGAAGCCACCTATGGCAAGATGGTGGAGCGACTGGCCAAGGACTACGATGTGATGCAAGTTCGCACCCTTACGGTACGTTGTTGATGTTTTTGAACTATGAGGGTTTTTGTAGGATGGCGGCTTCGTCTTCCGTATCAACGTTCTTTCTTAACTCTTCGTCATTCTGCATGCGTCGATTTAGAAACCTTCAAAGACCCACCAAGGAGAAGTGGTGCCGTCCTGGGAAGATAGGACAGGCCTACATCTGGTCGACCCCGACGATGAAAGTGTATACTAAGGAAGCTATATGGTACATATGCTTGTGTGTGATTCATTTTTGTCCACTTATAACGAAGAAACGTCATTGCGATTAACATTGTACACATCTCGCGGTCGCCACTATGAACGACCAAAGATACAATAAAAAAGGTTCAATGATTTTTTTATTATCTGGAGTACTTCGCCAACCAAAGTAAAAAATGAGAACACGAGGTACACAAGCAACAATATGTACAGTAAAGACAAAACACGAGAACTTCCCGTGAAAGAAAACAAAGCCCACTTCCAGTTGCTCCAAAACTTTATGGCCACCAACAACTTTCTGTCAAAGTATGTTCTTATTTTGATGCGCAATGAACATGGACGCTTACTCTGCATGTGCGTGGGCTGCGTCGCCAGCGACCACAGCTGCCGGGGCCGCCCCTTCAGCCCCCAGTGCATTCGCGTTGCCATTGTTTGCATTATTTCCATTGTTTGGATTATGCGCGGCGGCTATATTGAGAATCTGTAAAAGAAAGTGATGGACATGAAAGGGAAAAGAGAGTTAAGTGTCAATAGATAAACGGTTGTGGAAGGAATGGAAAGTGGCAGGGATTCAGGTCTATTACACGCATAATCAATATTATGAACTCCTTACATCAGCATCAATAATTTGAAACCCAGGATCCGTAGCAAATATATAATGTAGAATGGACGGTGTGACCATGATTCTTTTTAGACTCCACCCTCGTACAGCTGCTACTTGTGGGTACACCGTATCGAGGAAATAGTACGTGTGCCCCACCACGATGCCCATCAGATCCATTTCAATAGGATTGCCCAGAACAAGCGAGAATATCAATAACACCCAGGGAAGGTATGGTGCGCTGAAGGTAATTACCCCAAAGAAGTTCATTCGAATGTGGTAGTTTTCTGGATCGCGCGCCCACAAATACACCATCATAAATGTCAAGGGGTGTCCCAGAAACTTTATGCGTGAAAAGAAGTCAATACTCATCGAACATATCAGCATCATTATAGCGCCGTACATGATCATGAACAGAAAGTCAGCGGTCCGCCCACGAAAAGAACCTTCCTCCAATAGTCTGCAGTATCTGACCACAAAGTACATGTGAAATAGGAAGTCGATACTGAAGGACCCAAAAAATAGAAATGATGTTATGACTCTCCAATATTGGCCCTTATTCAAGATTAGTTCGTAGTTATAGTAAAGTGTTAGTGGGGAGACCACATCCAAGAAACACGCTGTCGTAATTCCCAGTGCAGACGTCAGATAGAGTCGAGAAATCAACGGAATTTCGTGATACCAACTGAAGAAATCTTGCGCCTGGTTTTGTGCCATGATAGAGAGGTGCGATAGAATGAGAGACAGTGCTTGTGGGCTTTTAAATACGGTGCATTTCATTCTCCAGGACTCGATTCCACGCGTTCGGGTGTTAACACTGTATGCGCGCAATCCATTCATATAGTCACTAAATATGTCTATAAATCTGTGCAACTCGAAGGTCTGTTGCACGCAACCCTTTTCCGTTTCACGTGAAAAGACCTGATCTGGTTGAACAACGCACTAAAATTCTCCTTGTGTAAAGCTATTTAACTTAATCATCAACTTAATTCCCGGAGCAAAAAGTTAATGTCCAAAAGTGAACCAAAGTCCGACAAAAAGAAGGGAAATAACAGTGAGATGGTGCGTCAAATGTTGACAAAAGATATGACGATAGAATTGGAAGAAACATTCAACATGCTGGCGGACTCCACTGGGAAGATGGCACATCAAAAGTTGCCACTAGCTTTGAAAGCGCTCGGTATGACACTCAACGAGTCCAACGAAGCAGCGGGGTCATTCCAACAAGAAGATATCACAATCGACAAATTCTTACAGATCGTAACGGATTGCATGCGACACCCAAATTGGGCAGCGAATGAAATGAATGAATCATTTGCATTATTTGATAAAGACGGAAATGGCTTTATTGAACCACCAGAGTTAAAGCGAGTATTTAACAAACTAGATGAAAAGCTGTCCGAAACCGAATTGAAAGACCAATTACGAGAATTTGACATTGACGGCGATTTGCAGGTATGCTTTATGACCTTTATTATGTCTCATTATACATGCAATCTTATTATAGCAATACTGATATGCTTTATCGGTTAATAGATGGTGATCGCGGAATACTATAAGATGATTTCAAGCGTCAAAGGAAGTGATTTTATCTTCGAAGAAGACTGAACATCCAATGCACCGTGTACATAATTTAAGCAAAAGAGAAGACATACTTATGTAAATAAAAGAAAATGTATTGCACAGATGCATTACGTCGTACGAGGTTCATTGACATTTCTTAACATTGACTACTTCGGAATGGACATCCGTGCAAATAACTGGTGCATCTCGTCCATTTGACTTGCACTTTTGTTCTTCTCCGTTATAATACGCTCCGTTAAATTTGTGTTTTCCGCAATAAGGTTCTCAACCATATTATTCTTTTCAAGTAGCGCTGCTTCTAAGTCCATAGCTCGACGCTCCAGCTCACTAATGCGTTGTTTGTCTGCACGCTGATCTTCCTCGAATTGTGCGAATTTGCTGAATGACTCTGTTAACTGACTTTTCGCCATTTGTAGCTCTTCGTCCTTGTTCGCTAATTGCTTTTTCTGGTCGTAAATGACTCTACTCAAATTGATGCCGTGGAGTGTGGTGGAGTCACGTCCAGTATTGTTGTAGGCTTTCAACTCCGTGTGGAGAATATGACACCGCCTCGTGAAATTGCGAACGCTTTGCTCAAATTCTCCCTTACCCACTGAATCAGCAGTCTCGTGCTCCAATATGGCCAAGTTATGTTTCGCTGCAATTCGCGAAGAATCGAGGTACACGCACTTTTTCCACAATTCATAGTTCGACTGATAAATAACTCTAAAAGGTTCGCTTTCTTTCAAGTTTCTTTCTTTCACACGCTCTGAAACGATATCTAACCAGCTATTGCTCATCTTGCTGACAGATTTTAAGCTCCGGCCTTCCATTTTTGTTTGCGTCAACACAGAGTTGAAGTGAAGGACGAAAGCGTGCCCATAATGTTAACTTTTACCCCAGATTGATCGAACGTAAAAATGCCTTTAAATTAGAAGTCAGTCCATCCATCATAGCACTTCCATTCTTCCGGCAAACCACACAACTCTATAACTGCGAACGTTTTTGTTAAAATGGTGGCTTTCTACTTGAGTTCCGAGGGTTATGTTATGTATATGGGGGCTGACAAGTTCGAAAATGAAGACTTGATTAAATACGGTCTCCCAGAAGACCTTTGGTTTCATGTGGACGACATGTCCTCAGCCCACGTATATCTGCGTCTGAAGAAGAATCAAAAACTAGAGGACGTTTCATCGGCCACAATTATGGAGTGTGCACAATTGGTCAAGGCTAATAGTATAGAAGGCTGCAAGATGAGAGAAGTTAAAGTTGGTAAGTACTTGAATGACGTGTTACATAACGTGAATAGTCTGATGCTTTCTAAACATTAACAGTTTATACACGATGGAGAAACCTGAAGAAGACTGCAGCTATGGAGGTGGGCGCGATTGGCTACCACGACAACAGCAAAGTGAATAGTCTGTGGGTGGTCAAAGACAAGGAAACCGTGAAACGACTCGACAAAACTAAAGAGGTATTGCTTGAGTGTGAGTATCCCACGAAAGTCATGAACTAACAAGTGTGTATATCTATATAGATTCGGTTTCCAAACCTAGCCGAATTACAGCTGGAACGGGCTGCAGAATTCCAGGCGGAGAAAAAAGCCGAGAAAAGGAATGCAGTGATGCAAGAGAAACAAGCCGCGAAGGACAGAATAAAAACTGCGCAGCAGAAGAGCTATGCGTAAGAATTAACATATTTGTTCTTTTTGATATGACGGATTTTTATACCCAAGGTATACTATTGTTGTAAAGGCTGTGTATTTATTTCGTAACTTTTGTTTGCATTTAGGGATATCATGGTATCTGATAACATGAAATTCAATGGCGACTTTGAGGCCACGGTCGATGACACGTAAGTCATTATACGCTATTGTACTGTTATTACAACCAACTAGCATTTATCCACTTATTACTTTTCTACTACTATTCATGTAGGGCTGCGAAGAATTTCGAAGATGATTTTATGTAATATTGCGCATTGGGTTTTCTTATTTTACCTTGCTACATGCGGGGGCAAAAGATAAGTGTATTTTCTACAAAGAAGGTCCCATATAACCTAATTAGCACAATATTGAACAAAGACACTCGTTCCTATTTATGTCTGTTACCAATATTATTAGCGAGCCATTCAATGCCTGCGTCCACACCTTCCCCCGAGAGAGCATTACTAGGCCTGCAAATGCACAATAAACACACATACGAACATCATAAGCAATCATCTTTATTCGGCAGAACAAGACAATTCAAATAAAACTTACCAAATGCTCCAAGCTTTATCGCGTATTCTGTCCAGTCCAAGTTCCTCCGTGCACTCATCCGGCCCCATAGATCCAGCCACATCTCTCTTTAGTCATTGTTAGAATGAGTAATGTAAGAAGACATAGTTCAGCTCCAGAGCAAACATTGGTGTACCTTGTTTGCAAAAAATACTATGGGAGCAGCGGTTTTCTTGATTTCCTCGTGAGCCAGCAGCTGGTCCAGTTCTTCCTTCGCGACGCACATGCGTAACCGATCGGTACTGTCCAATACAAAGATGATCGCCTCAACGTCGGAGTAATAATGCTCCCACAGGTTTCTATAACGACCTTGCCCACTCATGTCGTACACGGTAAAATTGACATTGTTCTTCGAAAACTCTTCAACTTGGAAGCCAACAGTTGGTGTCACTTCGAAAGTTGCTGCCTGTAAAATGTGTAACTTTATTGTTTAACCTTCTCACCCGGCAATACAATGTTCAAAACAGCACCCTCTACCTTCTTTGGTTTCAAATGGTGAATCAGGGTCGTTTTACCACTGTTGTCCAATCCGATAACCAATACTCTGCCCTTTTTAGACCAGCCAATGGCATTTGAAATCATTGAAAAGAATCCCATCTCGAATGTCCTGATTTAATTTCACAATGCGAGGCTCTTCAACTGTTCGCACACGATCAAGAAACGGCGGAAGACGAAGTTTGTTCATTGTTCATACCAGTGCGTTGTTTAGTCACTATGGAATATAACAAACGCCAGTCTTTACGTTACTTACTTCACATCGAAGCAACGTCTATAAAATATTCCAAAAATAGCAGTAAAATGGACAAGACTGTCCAGGTTTGCGTAAACTGCAATACGTCTTTGGCTATTGGCCTTAAGCTACATTTCTGCCCGTATTGTGGAACTCCCCAGCTTGAGAAGAAGTTACTTGACACAAAATCTACACAAAATTATGATCCGAGTAATCCCCGGTTTAAACCTTGGCGCGACAAGCCAACAGTTCCAAAAAGAATCTATAAAGCCGTCGATACATCGACAAAACGACCATGGTGTCCTGCGATGCGCCAAGCTAACCTAAGGCAGAAGAAGAGGGTACCAATTGTACATGCAAGCGATATACCCACTGACCCAGCGGACACGGAGACATTATCTGAATTACCAGTCGATGAAGCAGATATTGACCCAGAGGATGCACACACCAATAAAAATAAAGAAGATCTTACTACTACGCCTGAAGATGTGGAACCAGAGCCATTCTTGGGGTGTAAGTTTGCTTTGTATGCATTACGTTATTATTTTCTAGGATGCTTAACTAAAACACTCTATATAATGGCGTTTTCTAGTGTACACAGAGGTCACCAGTCCAGTTGCTGTGTATGCTGCGGAAAATTGGATGGCCGTGGGTGGTATGTCAGTGAATATTTCCCTCATTGAGCAGACTTTGGGCGACTTCAACCACGCCTACTGGCTACGAATTGGTGTCATGTTTGATGACGATGAAGATAATCCGGCATCGCTGGAAGGAGTAAACTATGGCGACATACTTGCAAAAGAAACCGCCGAAGTAGGTGAATCAGATGAACTTGGTGATTTAGTAATAAATGCGCCTCCTCTCGCGCCCCATACAACCACTGCGAACACGAGACCCGACCAAGAAAAAGAAGATCAGCAGCTGTACACGATAGCAGTCTTGTCGAGTGAGATTGGCAAGCTCATGGTGCCACGGGCGGATGACTGGGTGGATCTATGTGCGGTAAGTGGTACAATGTACAGTTTTGGCAGATTGCTCGTTGCTTTACTTAACATCTTCCATGTCATATTTTTTTGCAGGTGGACCCGACAGAATACTACATGGTAAATACAAAATCAAAAGTTCTAATTGTGTTAAATTTCCTTAATTTGACTCTCTCTATTCATAACTGTGCAAACTAGGCGAGGCATATGGAAAGAGTG
>LNAP01010691.1_pt1 | contig 10904 bp, 11 predicted proteins | sample 602601 | NCBI WGS metagenome assembly LNAP01 (sample SAMN02440304, study PRJNA202911) | soil metagenome | biome: Subtropical and temperate rainforests or woodlands; isolation source: soil samples (1 kg each in a 20% v/v slurry with milli Q water) were... ...
TGCCGCCAAGGGCGTGCAGCCAGGCGTTGACTGGCAGCCAGATTGCCACCGAAACAGCTGCGGCACAGAGGTTTGTTCAGGTCGTCGTAACGAATCGGATCGCCGTCTTGGTCCAGCAAGTCGCCGCCCGCAGCCTTGAGGAGCGCATGGCCGGCGACCACGTCGTGCGGAGATACAGGGTAGAGCGAAACCCCCGCGATGCCATCGCCGGCGGCCACGCGCGCGAGCCGGTAGGCGATGCTGGGCATCGGGCTGAAGCGCGCCGGAGCACAGAGTGCGGTGTTCAGCTCTGGTTGCTGGTCGGCGGCCGTGCTGACGAATACCACCGAGTTAGCGTCGAGCTGCCGTGCGCCCAGGTTGGGGCAAATGTGTCGGCCATTGCGCAGCAGGCCAGTCATGCTGAGCTCCCAGGCAATGCAGTCAGGCCCGCGCGTGGTAACTGGTGCATAGACGACGCCCAGCACCGGTACGGCATCTTTCAGTAGGCCAACGGAAATGGCGGAGCCAGGCCTACCTGCCAGGAAATCCGTGGTGCCATCGTTCGGGTCCACCACCCAGCAATGGCTCGCCCCAGTCAGCGCGCTCCCCGTCTCCTCTCCCCAGAAGTCACCCGCCTGCAGTCGTAACAAGCCCTCGCGCAGCAGGATCTCGACTTCGAGGTCAATATCGGCCTTGTCTCCTTTCCCGTGCGGGCCTCCCGGGCGAGCGGCTTCGGCGGCGATGAGTGTTCCGGCGCACAGAATCAGTTGGATTACTTCGTTCAGCATGGGGTGGCCTTGAACCTACTCCTTCCAGCGGGCTCAGCGGCGCTGCCTTGGGGGCGCGTCGAGGCAACGACCAAGAAATACTGAGCAGTTGGGATCAACTCATTCATCCTTGGACGAATTTGGAGGTGCAGACTCTGCCTGTTCCTCGGCGAGCTCGCGCTCCCAGTGGGCAACCAGAGCGTCGACGCGATCCGGAATCAAGGGCGTCTTCGACAGGACGAGGCGCGGTCCGTCGCCGACCCAGGCTTCGACCAGGTACAGTGAGTCTCCAGCTTGAAGATCGACCCGCTGGAGCACTTCGTCGGGAAGGCGCAGGGCTGGCTCCCCGTCCCAGTCTTCGATGGGTAGTTCGATATGCATGCCTGCGCCCCGTGGTGGTAATAGCGAGGAGCGTCCGCGGGGGGAGACAGGGGTTTCCCCCCGTCAACGAATCCCACGGCTCAGGGCGCTAGTCTAGCGGAAGATTATGCAGGCGAAAAAGGTAGAGACTCACCTAGGTTGAGCTCTGTGCAGATGGGTTGGAGTGGTCCTCCCTCTGGCTGAGTTCAGTGCGAATACGGGAGAAAAGCTCATCTAGGGTGAGACTCTCATCCACGAGCAGGTAGCAGTCAGTCAGGATCGTCAAAGGATGCACGCCCATTGCTGAGGCTATAGCGTCGAGCTTTTCAATTGTCGGCCCTTTGGCGCCGACCTCCAGCAAGCTCAGGTAGGTCTGGCTGCTGACCCCTGTGAAGTCCTCCTGGCTGAGCTGCCTGGATTTCCGTGCCCGTCTCAGGGCCATGCCGAGCGCCTTCTTCAGCTCCATCTCTTTCATCATCCCCAGAAAAGAGATGATGAAGCCGTCTTGAAAGCGGGATCTCCATTAACTATAGTTGGTATTTTTGCAGGAAAAGCCATGTTCATGACGTACAGGCACGCGGAGCTGCCGCTGAGCAACCTTTTCGGTGACACCCGTGTGCAGCACTGGCAGTTCGTCGAGCAGGACGTCCATTGGCCGTGGTTTTACATAGAGTTCGTCCGGAAAAAGGGTGACGACAGCATGAGCAGCATGCTGATGATTCCGACGGTGCCGGCGCTTCAGCGCTTGCTCGAGGAGCAAGACGATCGCTTGTGGTTGGCCCACGCATCGCTGGTCACGCCAGCTCATTTGAATGGAAGTCAGCGCTGGATGATGGAGCCGTTGGTAGAGGTGAGTGTCGCCATAGATGAGAAATATGACCAGGAAGGCTATGTCTACCAAGTTGAAGGAGGGCGAAGCTACAGTACCCATCCCGGCTCAAAGCAAGCCGACTTGCGAACCTCTCACGTCATTTTTTCGGCAAGCAAGCATCTTCGCCGCTGAACCGCGAGAGTTTTCATGGAAGAGTGGTGCCGCCCAAGTAAAAGAGTAGATCGCTCAATTGTTGAGCAAAATAGGTTTCTGGATCATTGCCTGGTACAAGGAAAGCAACTGACAGTTTTCCTGGAATCGGGGGTGCAGTTCATCGGTATAGTTCGCGAGCATGATCGAAAATCGATTTTGCTCAGCGGGCGAAGCCGCAATAACGAGCCACGGATGATCCTCAAAAGTAGCGTTGCTTACATTAGAGCTGAAGAGCACCTCGAACTTTTCCTGCCATACAGAGGATTGGGGACCGCCCTGCAGAGACGGAGACATAGGCGCTTGATGCACACTCTTTCGGAACCGACAGCCTCAGTTCCGGTTGCCGGGGACGCAGCACACTCGCATGCATACTTCCCTGGGGCAGCCTGCAGGCACCGTGTTCGACGCCACGACCGCCCCTGAAAAAGGGTCGCTGGAAGTGCGCGACAATGTTGCCCAGAGCCGGACGTTCGCCAAGATGATCTGCAAGCTGCTGATCGCTGCCGGAGGGTTGGGCGACGAGGCGTCATGGGCAGGTACGGCAGTAACATCTGTTAACGTCCATGAGTGGCCCCCTTTCTGATCACATGGATGCACGATGTCCATAGCCTCCACCCTCTGGCAACAGGTGAAATACCTGCCCAAGGGACGGCCGTTCAGCTCTCGACGCTTTGCAGGGCTGGGGTCGCACTCTGCTGTCGGCAAGGCGATAGCCCGACTGGTGAGCACTGGCGAGCTGGAGCGGATCACTCGCGGGATCTACATGCGGCCGAAGATCAGTCCGTATGTCGGCCGTGTCCGCCCCAGTCCCTTGGCTGTGATCCGGGTGATCGCCAAGCAGAATCGCGAAACGATCCAGGTGCATGGCGCCGAAGCAGTCAGGGCATTTCGTCTGAGCACCCAAGTGCAAATACAGCCCGTGCTGTATACGAGCGGCTCAAGTCGAGAGATTCGAATCGGTGCCCTGACGATACGGCTCCAGCATGTCGCCCCCGAAAAGTTGCAGCGCGCCGGGACCAAGGTGGGATTGGCCCTGGTAGCGCTCTTCTACATGGGCAGGAAAGGGGTGAATCCAACTTCAGTCACGAAGATCAAGAACGAGCTGACGCCGGCCGAACTCAAGCAGTTGGCAGCCTGCAAAATGCCCGCCTGGATGAGCAAGGCTCTGTCTGGCCCTCCGCCGGCCTGACGCCATGCACCAATGGCCAGACAGAGCACCTTAGCTAGATGAGATCGATGCAAGGAGAACGGAATGACGATGCCCAGTGAGCGCACCCGCTCGATCATTCAAACCCGCGAGTTTCTGGTCGATTTGTCTCGTGACAAGATGCTGCCTGAGGCCTTGCGCACTGAGGCGCGTCGCCTGTTGCGTCATTACCCGACCGCCGATGAGGTGCTGCTTGCCGGAAAGATAGAGGAACAGCGCGAAGATGGTTTACCGTGGGTTTTCCTGAGTTCTAGCATCGACTAGCCCTGTAACTCCGACACGGGAGGCAGGAGGGAAGCTGGATCGCAGCTCAGCAGGCTGAGCGATGCAGTACAGCTTCTCGACGGTGATGTCCGCCGCTTCATTGAGGCCCATAACGAACACTCGGCCAAGCCATTTCGCTGGAACAAAACGGCTGAGTCGATTATTAGCTCCGTGCACAGAGCAAAGCTGGCTGTGATCCGGAATGAGCTACTGGACTAACCAGACAGTCCACTAGGTAACGCAGTCGACCGCGTCCAAGACGCCAAGTCGACTGGTGATCCTAGTCCGAGTCGTAGCTGAAGTGGCATGCCGCGAGCGACTCGGTCGGGGCCCGTACAGTCCTCGCGGTCGCCCCGACTCTGAGATCAAGTGAAGATGTTTGCGAGCACGGGAGCTCAATACATAGAGAAGCTTGCTCGCGGCAACATGTCCATTCGTTTCATTGAAGTGCGGCACCATACCTTCCAACAAGCCGAAGGCGATGACAACGTCGAACTCTGCACCCTTGACCCCATGGATGGTGGACACCGTTATGCCGGTCCGCTCGCGGAACACTTTCTTGAAAAATGACACTTGATTGATGTAGCTCGCTCCTGCTTTCTGCAGCCTCTCGATTCTCGCTGCTGAGCTGCTGAAGAATGCCTCCCGTTGTGTCGGGAGTGGCGGAAAGCTTTCTTGGGAGATGTTGAGTCGTTCGAGCAGGTCGGTGAAGGCCTGGTTCAGGTAACGGAGTCCATCCGTTTCATCGATTGCGAGTGCGTTGCACTCCCGCAGCAGCATGCGTGGTGTCAGTCGTGTGGTGTCGACGCCGAAATCACCGAGGTCTTTGATCACGTCGTTTGCCCAGCGCATTCGTCGAACGAGCAGCTTCGGTGAGGACTCCGTCAGCAAGATCTTGGAGACCTTGAACCAAAAATTATCAGAGTCGTTGCTGAAAGGAACGAGGCCCGGACCATCAAATTGCTGGTCGGGCAGCATCGTCACCAGCTTGCGAGTTGTTGAGGCCAGCAGAATCCACCATGGCGCGAGGACGCATATATTCTCGGGTGAAACTCCTGCGGCGAGACTCACCTGAATCAACCTGACCAGTTCGTCATGCACATCGCTATGTGCTACATCCTGGTTGTAGGTCACCAGGCTGGGAAACGTGGCATGCTTGCCTGCGCTTTTGATACTCGTCGCATGCACGTTGTAATTCGAGAAGTAGCTGATGATTCGCTCGCTTGACCGGTAGTTACGGCTGAGTGCCAATTCTTTAATCGGGATCCCCGCCTGGGCGCGAAAATCTGCCACTGGCATCGCGTAGCCACCAAGTGAGCCGTAGATAGCCTGGTTCGGATCACCAACGATGAACGTCTTGGTCTGCCCGCGGCCTGCGCGAAGTATGGACGTCACCAGGCTGTATTGGATCTGTTTGGTGTCCTGATACTCATCCACGAGAATATGGGAAAACACCCGTGAGAGCAGAACTGCGATGTGCGCTTGGTCTCGCATCAGGGTATGGGCATGCCAAAGAATATGCTCGAAGTCGATCTGTCGAATCGCTGAAAGCTCTTTGAAGTACGCTGCCAGCACCTTGTGAATCGCATCGTGCTTTCGAGTGTCTGGACAGCCAAGGTGGTATCCAGCTTCAGTAACATAATAATCACAATCCCAGTGGGTGACACCTCGATACGGCACGCATAGTCTCTCCAGCAGGAGTTCTCGATCATGTGTGTCGATGACGCGGTAACCGTGGGCGAGCTCGGGGCAGTAAATGCCGTAGGGCTTGATGATCCACTCCAGGCAGAACGCATGGATCGTTCCGATCCATAGCCCGGAGGTGTCTACCCCCAACTCCTCGATACGCTCCTGAATCTCATCGGCTGCGCGATGGGTGTAGGTAATAGCAACAACTATCCGCTTGTCAGTGCGGCGGGACAGCTCGTAGGCAATTTTGTAGGTCAGGGTGCGTGTCTTGCCACTGCCAGGGCATGCAATCAGGAAAACACTCGACGGCTCTACAACGGCCGCTGATTGCTCGCTATTAAGATCTCGAGGACCCCAGATGAACATCACGCCATCTCCGCTAGAAAAGCATTGATGGCGTCCCCCGGCAGCCTGAGTAGGGCTGCTGTTTTGAGGTCCAGCAGGTCTATCTCGTTTCGCTGAAAGCGCTCCACTTCAACTAGGAAATCCTTCTTCTGGGAAGCCAAAAAAGGCTTGGAGCTGATCAGGCATTCGGCGCGATGCTGGAGAATTCTGGCAATCAGGGAGCGCGAGAAGGGGCCATGTGCAAAATGAATGGCTTGCAGGATGTAGGCGGGGATCTTAACCTGATTGGTGAGATGTTCGGCGAGCAGTATGGCGAACCATCCCTTGCCCTCTTGCTTGGCCATCGTCAGAGTTCGGCCTCCCATTCGCGCTAGCTCCCCGGATTGGAGGGCCTCCTGCGCTTGCTGGATAGTTGTAGCGTCCGTGTAGACTTTTGGGACAGTCTGAACAACTGTCTCATGGTTGCCTGCAGTGACAAAGTCAACCTCGAAGGTATGTTTCGCGTAGAAGGTTGCAAGCCATGGGTTCCCGGCAGTGAATTCATTTAGGTCGGCCTGGCGTTCTGAGCCTGACTTCTGCGACCCGGCGGCTTTGGCTTTTCTCTCTGCCATAGATTTCGTATCGGTGGGCAGTGGTGTGATGTCAAAGAAGGCCTGGTCGAGGTCGGTGACGATGGCACATCGCTTTCGGATACGCAGGTCGTGGAACAGGACTGCAACATTTTTGAAGCCCGTACTGCGGATGTTGATGACACTGATGCCCAGCTCGTCAACGCTTAAACCCAGCACCAGCTTGACGAGTACCGGTATCAGGATTTCTTCTACATCACCTTCGACTAGAATCACGCTCCTGGCGAAGAGCAGATTGCTACGTACCGCGTCCAGATAACGCTGGATGCTGGTGACCTGGGTGGGCTCAAGGCCTGTAGCAGGCTGGTAGGCCTCACAGAAAGAGCCGTGACGTCCCAGAATGTTGACGTTGCTGACATTGCTCACTTCGGAGATGTGAGTGGAATGGGTGGTGTAGATGATCTGCGCGTCGCTGTAGGCAATACGGTCGAACAGGGTTTTTTGAATGTGAGTGTGGATGTGCGCTTCCGGTTCCTCGACCAAGAGGAAGTTGGCCATGGCCAGTTTTTCGCGCTGGTACTTAAACTCCAGTAGTTTTAGCGTCAGGTAGATGAGGTTGGCCCCGCCCAAGCTCAATTCATGAATCGCGCCCTCGTATCCTTCTTCTGATTCACCCACGAAAAGCCGTAGGGACTGGAAAAGCTTATCGGCTTCCTCGGATAAATCAGATTTGATCGAGAGTGACGCCGGCGAGTAGGTTTCACCCACAGCGTCCTTGATGGTCTCGCGAATATGGTTGCGAACCGACTGCACATCCTCCAGGCCCTCAATGGATGTGTTGAGTTCGCGAACCATCTGAGTGATCGGTTGCATCGTGGCGGGGTTGATCTCCCCACTTTTGCTCTTGAGCAGGGTAAGCAAAGGGTTGGTGCGGTTGTTATGGAACTCGGCAACAACGTCACGCAGGGCCTGAATGAAAGTCAACGATACCTCTTTGGTGACGGAGAGGAATCCGGGCACCTTCGACCCGATGGCCGGGAACTCCGTCTCCGACTTGAAGCAGCACAGATCGAAGTCGCCAACGAGAGCTTTGTACACATCGGGATCACTGAAGTCAGCCCAGCTCCGTCCCGTGAAAATCGTTTCGTAGTCGTCAATCGTAATCGCGTCGCGGATCTCCGCAAGCTGGTCGGCGTCAAAAATATCAAGGTCGGCCAGCTTCAACCGGATATCTTTCTTGGGCCGGAAGATGAGGTTATAGGTCGCCTTGCGAAGGGGGGTATCTTCCAGCGTGGCTGTGCCGTGGAGGAACAGCGCCTGCACGGATTCGTCGGTGCTGATCTCCTCGAATTCCATGCTGATGATAATCCAATGGCCCTGCCATTGACCGAGTGAGCGGCTGAAATCCGATTCATCCAAGCGGTAGGCCGCACGCACCATTGTGTCGTCGAGCAGAAGGCGGATGGCTCGCAGGATGTTCGACTTGCCTGAACCATTTTCTCCGATGATGGTGTTCACGCCCTTGTGGAACTGAAGGGTCGTATTCTTAAAGTTTCGGTAGTTGACCAGTGTCAATTTGGAAATATGCATGTTTCTCCGGCCTGCCGCTCCCTGAGCAGCCTTAGTTGTTTGGACGCAATCATAGTGCAGCCGCTTTATTACTACGACTGGTCAATGACCGCTTCTGGCCAAAAGCTACCAGCCAGCTCATGAGTCAGCGTCCTACATTTCTCTCCCCTATCCTCCAGAAAAGCAGGGCAAGATTTGATGCGCTACAGCGCAATCAATTATATTTTGTTTGCTTTAGAAAGTTTTTAAATAATTCGTCAAGTTTCCTGAGTTTTGGAATTATTGAGATCTGGCAGTATCTGTTGTTTGGGTTTTTTGTGAAAAAATCTTGATGGTAATTTTCGGCCTCATAAAATTCAGTCAGTCGCTCTAGGGTGGTTGCTATCGGGTTTTCCCAGATTTTTGATTTGTTTATTTTGGATATGGCGTTTTCTGCGGCTGTTCTTTGCTCTTCGCCTTCGTAAAAAATAGCAGAGCGGTATTGGGTTCCAATATCTGCGCCCTGCTTGTTTAGGGTGGTCGGGTCGTGTATTGTTAAGAAGACTTCAAGTAAAGTGGATAGATTTATTGTGTTTTTGTCAAACTCAACCTTGATTGCTTCAGCGTGTCCAGTTTTTCCAGTGCATATGTCGTCATATGTTGGGTTTCGGGTGGTCCCACCTGTGTAGCCACACATGACAGACTGAACACCATTGATTCTCTTGAAGACTGGTTCGATGCACCAAAAGCAGCCGCCAGCTAGAACTATTTTTTCAGTTTCCATGCGGATTTCTCTTTTTAAGGCTTTGAGGTTTTTGTCGGGGTCGAGAGGTGCTATGCCTACAAGGCTTTCGCATAGATCGACTGGCCAGTGCTACAGGAATGTTGAAGGTCTGTAAAAAAAGGGTATCTAGCATAGATTTACCCTTGACGGTCCTCCTAATCCATGGGTCGGATCATGGGCCTCCCAGAACACCTTGAGCAGGGCTTTGAGGCTGGTCTGCTGCGGGTCGTAGACCACCCGCACCACCTCGGTATGTCCGGTCAGGCCCGAGCACACCTCGTCGTAGGTCGGGTTGGGCGTGAAGCCGCCGGCATAGCCGGCGGCGGTGACCCACACGCCCGGCTGCTGCCACAGGCGCCTCTCGGCGCCCCAGAAACAGCCCAGGGCGAACAGCACTTCCTCGAGCCCCTCGGGAAACGGCGGCTGCAGCGGGTTGCCATTCACGTAGTGGCGGTCGGGAACCGGCATCGGGCTGGCGCGCCCCGGCAGGGCCTGCTCGGCGCTGGGCAGCGCGAGCTTGTGGGCGAGAATCTGTGAGCGCAGGACCATGGCGGGTCTCCCGGGCGGTCGATGGGGATCAGATCGTTCAACTTGCCAGCGTCCGTCACATGTCGCAACCATTGGCCGGCGGCAGGCTTTACCCGGCGGGGTCTATCCTGTTAACACTAGCGGTCTGCCGGGGGCGCAACTGCGCCGCTCTGCGCGAGAGCAGGCCGCCGGCATCGTTCATGTGACCAAGGGTAAATATCATGCAATCAGGATTCATGCAGCGGCTGCGTCGCGGCCTGCTGCTGGCACTGCTGGGTGCCGCGCTGCCGGCGACGGCGGCCAGTGAGGGAGCGGTTGGCGACGAGAGCCAGCGCGAGAAGGGCAGTGCGGCCGGCAACAGCGAGGCGAGCTTGGGTAGTGCCGAGCAGGAGCGTTATCTGGCCGAGTTGCAGCGTCTGTATCCGCGACAGTCGTCGCGCAAGGCGTTGCTGGAGCACTGCAATCGCCTGCTGGAAAGCTACGCCCTGCGTGCCGGCTACCGGGTCGGCGAGAAGCAGCCCGACGATCTGCTCTACCAGCTCAGCGTTGCCCGCTCCGGGGTGCTCAACGTGCGCGAGGAAACCCGCAGTGCCGACGGCAGCCGGGTGGCGGTGCGCAACCAGCCGGTGGAGCTGTTCGGCGTCGATCCGTTCGTGAACTACGAGTGCCCCAACCGCGGACACTCCTGCCAGGTGCTCAATCCCCAGGACGGCACGCCGCTGCTGACCCTGGTGCGCGATCACACCGGGGTGGCCGAGCTGGCCAAGGCGATGACCTTTCTGATCCGCGACCTGCAGAAAGGCTGAGTTTTTCGGCAGGCTGAAAACAAGAACCCCGCCAAATGGCGGGGTTCTTGTTGGTGCGGCGGACGTGCGCGGCGTTTACAGCAGCAGCGAACGGATCTCCGCCAGCAGGTCGGCCAGGCGACGGGTGAAGCGGGCCGCAGCGGCGCCGTTGATCACCCGGTGATCGTAGGACAGCGACAGCGGCAGCATCAGCTTGGGCTGGAACGCCTTGCCGTCCCACACCGGCTGCATGCTCGCCTTGGACACGCCGAGGATCGCCACTTCCGGAGCATTGACGATCGGCGTGAAGCCGGTGCCGCCAATGTGACCGAGGCTGGAGATGGTGAAGCAGGCGCCCTGCATGTCGTCGGCGGAGAGCTTCTTGGTGCGTGCCTTCTCCGCCAGTTCGGCGGCCTCGGCGGACAGTTGCAGCAGGCTCTTCTGGTCGACGTTCTTGATCACCGGCACCAGCAGGCCGTCCGGGGTGTCCACGGCAAAGCCGATGTGCACGTACTTCTTGCGGATCAGCGCCTTGCCGCTGGGGGCCAGCGAACTGTTGAAGTCCGGCAGCTCGCGCAGCACGTGGGCGCAGGCCTTGAGCAGGAACGGCAGCACGGTCAGCTTGACGCCGGCTTTCTCGGCCGCGGCCTTCTGCGCCACGCGGAAGGCTTCCAGCTCGCTGATGTCGGCCGACTCGAACTGGGTCACGTGCGGCACGTTGAGCCAGCTGCGATGCAGGTTGGCGGCGCCGACCTGCATCAGGCGGGTCATCGCCACTTCCTCCACTTCGCCGAAGCGGCTGAAGTCGATTTCCGGAATCGGCGGGATGCCGGCGCCGGAGGTTGCGCCGGCAGCCGGGGCGGCCTTGGCCTTGTTCATCATCGACTTGACGTAGGCCTGCACGTCTTCCTTGACCACCCGGCCTTTCGGGCCGCTGGCGGGCACGTCGACCAGCTCGACGCCGAACTCGCGGGCCAGCATGCGCACCGCGGGACCGGCGTGCACCTTGCCGGCGGAGCGGGCAGGTGCCTCGACCAGCGGGGCGATGGCCGCCA
>LNAP01020779.1_pt1 | contig 10904 bp, 9 predicted proteins | sample 602601 | NCBI WGS metagenome assembly LNAP01 (sample SAMN02440304, study PRJNA202911) | soil metagenome | biome: Subtropical and temperate rainforests or woodlands; isolation source: soil samples (1 kg each in a 20% v/v slurry with milli Q water) were... ...
GAGCGTGGTGGTCGGCGCGAAGCTCGTGGTCAGGAAGGAAGCCTGCAGCGTGCCGGCGAGCTTTGCCGTGCCGGCGATCCCGAAATAATCACTGCCGCTATCGGTGACCCGCGCGGCGTAGGTGCCGTTCGTCGTCTGCACGAAGGTGCCGCCGAACAAATGGGTGACCGACGGCCCGTCGCCGCTGACGCCGAGCCAACCGCTGTTCTCGAACCGCTTGCCGATGCCCGCCGTTGCGGCAATGCGGCCGTCGATGACGCCCATGTTCACGATCACCGTGCCATTGGCATCGGGGCCGGTCCGCAGCGCATCGGCGACGATCGTGGTCTGCAGGGTGCCGTAGTTCAGGAAGGTGCCGTACAGGCCATGCAGTTCCACCGCGGCGCCGGCGATGCCCGAGGCGGTGACGGTGCCATTATTGGTCAGCACGCCATAGGTCTCGCCGCGCATGCCGATGCCGCCATTGCCGCTGGCTGCAATGGTGCCGCTGTTGATGATGTCGTCGCCCCGGCGCCCATCGAGCGCGGCGGCATTGGCATCAGTGAAGGTCAGCGTGCCGGTGTTGCGGATCGGGTTGTAGATGCCCGGAATGGTGGCGAGGTAGCCATTGATGCTGACAACGCCGCCCTCGGTCGTGACATAGATACCGACGACGTTGTCGCCATAGGCCGAATTGGACGACACGACGGCGCCGGGAATGTCGATCTCGTACCAGGTCACGATGCCGAGGGCGTCGATATGCATCACCGCGGGATGCACCACGCCGTCCGCCGTGACCCAATTGGCTACAAGGTTGTATTCGTCGGTCCGGCCGGCGCTGGTGATGCCTTCGAAATGCGTCGCGACGGCCCCGGGGTGGTCATAGGTCTCGTAGGTGCCGGTGCGCTGGTCGTAGATGTAGCCATGCTCGGCGTGGATGCCGCCGCCGATCTCGACCTTTCCATAACCGCCGGCGATCTTGTCGCCATAGATGCCATAGGCCGTGGTGCTGATCGCCCCGGGAATGTTGTTGGTGGTGTAGGTGCCGGTGTCGATATTGTAGATGAAGGCATTTCCGGTCGCGAGACGGGTGTCATAGTCGCCGACGACCTGATTGCCGAAATTGCTGTGCGCGATGGTGAACAGCACGCCGTCGGTCGGGTAGGTCAGGGTCGTCAGTTCCTGCCCCGGCGCAGCGGCGCCATCATAGAGATAGCTCAGGGTGAAGGGCGATGACTCGGTGGTGTTGTAGCTGCCCACCACGCGCAGGACACCGTCGGGATTGCCGAAGTTCGGTCCGTAGGGAGAGTTGCCGATAGCGTCCGGGAAATTCACTCCGCTGGACGTGGACTCTGGGAAAGGCGACCACGTCTGGGTTGAGATGTTATAATAAAGGCCGCCGGTCCCGCCGGCGAACTGATAAAATCCGACGATATTGTCGCCCCGGATGCCGGTGAGCAACGTATCGTGCGTCCCATAATTGAGCGTCTGGTAGCTCGTGGGCGTCGGCAGCGGCGTGGCCTGCAGGGCGTGAGCAAAGCCACCGACCCCAAGAACCGTGGCAACACGGCCGATGACGACAAGTGTCCGAGCGTGCACCATTGGCGCCCCGCGCGACTTCGACCGAATTATCATTATACCGCCCCGCAACAGCCCTGACTCAGGGCTTCGGCGCGATGCTACATGCGCGGCGGTAGCGCGAGTTCGGGTTCCCCCCATCATCATGGGGGGTGACGAAGCGCGACGTCGGGCCGGGAGTGGTGGGTGCTTTGGCCAGATTGGCGCTGGACATCAGCGTGACGTCAGCCGTGTCAGGGGATGGCGTGCGGGGAATGGTTGGCGCGGCGTGATGGTTTTGCTAGTTTCCGCCCGCGTCGCTTCCCGGCGCCCCGATGCGCCCTTGCGCCGACGGACGGGCCTGTAGCTCAATGGTTAGAGCCGACCGCTCATAACGGTCTGGTTCCCGGTTCGAGTCCGGGCGGGCCCACCAATCTTTTCAATGACTTACAGCGTTGCGTTTTTCGTTGGCTAATCCGGTGCCAATGATACCGCCAATGAAACGCTGATTGCGGCCGCCTCCCGGGCGTCGGATGAAGGTGTCATCCCGGAAGGGACAGCGCCAACTTAGCGAGATCAGGCACTTAGATATTGGTGGGAAAGAGAATGGCGGCACGCCATTGCTGAGTTTCACAGGGCCGTCTTTCCCACCTTTGGCCGGGCAACGGCTCGTGGTGTGACTCAGGGACGGGCTGCGGGTTCGGTTCCCGATCAAGGGCTTAGCTCGATGTTGGGATAAATTGGCTGGTGTGGAAACGTATGGCCTTGTATTGGGCCTATCCCAACCTTCGGCTTCTACGCCTTACAGTCAGGCAACAATGACATGGCGCGCCGAGGTGCTAAATCTTAAAGGCTGCCAAATTGTATCAAGCCTGGAATGCCGGAATTAACGTCTCTGATAAACAGTAATTCCGCATACCTCGCTTTAATATCAGGGTCATTCTTTGTATCTTCAGCCCACAAACGTACCGAGTCGATCATGTCCTTGCAAAAGACATCGACTTGTAACTGAAGTCGTCCGTTAATGCGATTGTTATGTACGACCCAACCCTCTCGGGCAAAAACAAATACGAATCCTTCGAGTGTCTCTCGAGCACGTTGTCTCATAATACTATCGCCTCCTTCGTGAAGATAGGCACATCTCAGGGCGTAAAGGTCGACAGCTGAAAGGAATGTAACAATCTCCCTATTTGGCCCGACTGGATGTCGATATTTCTCGACAAAATATCTATCGCACCACTTTTTGTATCTTTCACCTACCTGTTTGCTAGGATCCGCTAACCATCCACACACATCAGGCATAGTTAATGCCAAAGTTAGGCCAGAATACCAGTTTTTCGCAGCGATCGCGCTCTCTATTGCTTGAACAAATCTTTCCATCTTCGCCTCTTCATGGTCAAAGAATGCAATCTCAATTGAGTTTGCCTTTACGAAGTCTCACTCCGGCACAATCCCAATCTTCAATGATGAATCTGACGTCCGCAACCTCATTACGTGATTCCGCCCGAGAGAGAGTGGAACGCGGGCCGGCGCTCAGCTGCGTCGCTCGCGCGTCACTGAACGGTACGTTAGAGGATTTTGATTCCCCCATGCGGAGGTTCGAATCCATCGGACCCATCAATCTTTTCAATGACTTAGCTTCTTCATCCTTTTCTATCTCCACCGATTGGGTCGGCCGTTTGGCGGGCCGGAACCCTTTTGCGAGGCACACAACGCCTCGGATGAACGGATCCGCCATCACGGCAGCCGGAGGCATCGCCGCGGCGAACGCCACAGCGGCTAGCAGCGCTTTGAGCACGGGGCTTGCTTATGGAGCGACGGTTCGTCGTGGGGCTGCTGTTGTCTTCGCTGTGTGTATTCTTCCAGCCGGTGGGTAATGATGAATGAGTCTCGGCCTAAAGATCATCCAGCGACTATCAAAGATAATCTTCGGTACGTTAATTCGTTTCCGTTGCAACCATTTACAAGATCAGAACGCGCCAGCCTCGCGTGCGGTCATGACAATCTCCAGAATTGTCAGGAAATGATCGGAAACCGGGCCGCCAAACGGCAGCCATGGTCGACAGCGCTAATGTGCCCGCTCACGCCAAACACTGCCCTGCGAGGCGTGCGCTGGGGCCGGGCGCAAGTCACACTGCGTCCGGCCCGCATTTTAGGTCGGGCAAGGTCGGTCGCCCGACGGGACAAACAGGCAGGGGGCATGCTGGAGCGGGTATGATTGCCGAAAAGCAGATCTTTCGTCGTAAGCGCATCCAGTTGGATGGTTCAAGTTTCACAGAGTGCTTTTTCGAGGAATGCCTTTCGGAGTCGAGATGCACGGCTGTAAATTTAGCGATGGATGCTCATGGCATCTCGACGGAGCCGCGGCGGAGGCCGTCAAGTTCATGTCTGTTCTATATCGAAGCGGCGCTGTTGCTATGATCGAGGCCACATTCGACAATATAAGAGGCATCGTCACCCATGGCGGTCCTACCATTCAATAAATTGGCGCCGGCCTGCGTGACCACACCGAGCAGCAGCGCTGCCGCCCCTCCGGAACAAGGCCAAGCCATGGGCCTGGTTGCGCACGGATTGGTCGACATCAACGCTTCCACGTCATTCAGTCGGACAGTCTCTTGCTCCGCGAAACTCGCACGCCCGAAAGACTTACCGATGGTGCCGCCCCGAATGTCCGCCGGAAATCATGGGTGAAGTGAGCCTGATCGCAAAAGCCGGCAGCATGCGCTGCATGGGTGAAGTTCGTGCCGTCCGCAATGGCTGAAATGGCCGCGCGCATACGCATCCACGAGCGGTAGCGTCGATACGGCACGCCGAGTTCCTGCGTGAAAAGATGCTGAAAGCGGTGAGGCGAGAGGCCCACGAGCGCGGAGACCGTCTCTACGCCGAGTTGCTGGTCCATATTGTTGCCGACGGCATGGATGGCGCAAGCGATCCTCGGATCCATGTGCTGCCGCGCATGCGCCGATGCGAAGCCGAGAAGATCGTCCAGCGCTTCTCCGGCCCAGCCAACGCTCGCGGCGTCTTCCCATAAGGCACGCAGCAACAGGGTTTCACCGGCGCCGCCGACGAGGGCCCCATCCGCTTCCTCGCCTGAGGCGACGAGCGATGCCAGCGCGTTCTGCCCGTCCACTGTCGGCTCAATATAGAGCACGCCGATGGGGTCACCGCCGACGTCGAGTTCGTGCATGACCCCTGCGGGGATCACAGCCGTTCGGCAGGAGCGCCAGCTGCCGCCCGCCAGCCGAAGGCGAAACGTCCCGTAGAGCCCGGCGAGGAAGACCGGCGCGCCGTGCTGGTGTGGCGCGTTGTAATTCAGCGGGCCGATAAAGCAGGTTCGGCCGGCATCGAGATGCCAGAGCGGCCCGAGCTTCGGAGCAGCACGTTCATACAAGCGTGCAGGCTGGCCCATGCCTAGCCTCCCGTGAAGCCGCAACACGGCGGACAGCACATAGAACCATGAAAGATGCCCGCCTCGAAGCGGGTGCTGGGAGGAACTCCATGTCGACGCGCCCGCTCATTATCGACCGCCGCAAAGCTCTCCTCTCCGCCGCTGCGTTCATCGCCGCGCCGGCTGTACTAAGAACGGCGCCCGCCTTGGCCAAAGCGCCTGTCCGCGGCGCGGCATCGCCGGTCTTTCAGCGCTTTCGCCTGGGCTCGTTCGAGGTGACCACTGTTCTCGATGCGAGCGCCATGATCGACGGCCCCTGGCCGATTGTCGGCCAGGATCGACCCGCTGCCGAGGTTGAGCAGCTGATGCACGCCAACCTATTGCCGGAGAACAAATTCCGTCCCGGTTTCACCCCGACATTGATCAACACAGGGGCGGAGCTCGTGCTGTTCGATGCCGGCAACGGCGAGAACGGCTTCGTGCCGCCGCCCAATGGCGGCTGGCTGGTCAAGTCGCTGGCCGCCGCCGGCTACAGGGCCGATCAGGTCGACGTGGTCGTTGTCACGCATGCCCACCCGGATCACATCGGTGGTCTTCTCCTTGACGGAAAGCCCACATTCCCCAATGCCCGCTATGTCGTCGGCGAGGAGGAGTATCGCTTCTGGAAGTCGGATGAAGCGCTTTCCGCGCCGAAAGAAAGCAATGAGTACAAGTCGGCTCTGGTGTTCCGCACCCACCTTTTGCCACGGGCCGAGCAGACCAGCTTCGTCAAGCCGGGTGGAGACGTGGCACGCGGGATAACTGCCGTTGAAGCCTATGGCCATACGCCGGGGCACCTTGCCTTCCATGTCGAGAGCGAGGGCAAGCGAATGCTCGTGTGGGGCGACTGCGCCCATCACGAAGTCGCGTCGCTGGCACGGCCCGATTGGCATGCGCTGTTCGATCAGGATGCCACACGGAAGAGGATTTACGACATGGCTGCCACCGACAGGTTGGCCGTGGCGGGCTATCACACGTCATTTCCATCGCTCGGCTACGTTGAGCGGCGCGGTGACGGCTATCGCTGGCTTCCGGTCAGCTATCAGCTGGATTTCTGATTGCGGCGCTTTGGTTGTTGGGCGGTGCTTCTTCCTTCCCCGGGTTCCGCATTGAGCTGGATCGAGGTCAGCGGTCCCAATTGAAAGCGCCAATGCGCGGATCATTCGCGAACGAAGTTCGGTCGAAGCCGAGGCGCATATCGGGGAACTCGCAAATGGCCTGGATACCCGACGGGCTCAAACGGATGCGCCAGGTCTGTCGCTCGACGGGGCGGGGCTGGGTAAATGCCCGGCAGGACAGCAGTGCCACATTGCAGCCGGCATGCGGATCGCGAACCGAGAGGTAGCGGATAATCTCGATCGAGGCAGTGCGTGCGGCATCCGCAAGGCTCTGCGTCGCGGTGTAATCGGTGGCGTGGGTCCAGAGTGCCTGGTCGCTTGCGAGCGGCGCGGTGGTGAGGTCGATGGATCGATCGGACGCAACCTCGGCGGCGAACGCCGTGTACTCGCCGGGATCCGATGGCCATGGCGTCCCTGGCGACTCCGCAAAGAACAGCAGCCGATAGAACGCTATTTCGGCGACGGCGGTTCGTGGCTCCTCCGCACCGTAATAGACGCCCGGTGTCCGGCCGGCGCGACGAAAGCGCGAACCATGCGGATAGAGCGCCCCGTAACGAAACGGCGTCGACAGGAGATAATCGAGATGCCGGCACTCGGGCGGCAGCGCGGGCTTCGTGCCCTCAATCATCTCTTCAAGAAGGGTTTGCTCTTCGAGCGTGTCCACGAGCTTGAGGGTGGAGACGCGGTGTTGTGCCTCGACCAGCCGCCAACACCGGCCACTATAGGCATGCACCTCAGACGATAGCGCGGCGGGCGTCCAAATAGGCGATGGCATCGACGAGCCCCGGCACGGTCTGAATGTTATCGATCGGCTTGCCGCCGAGCACGCGGAGCCAGGCTCGGGCAACGACCTCGTCACCACTTACGATGGCGTCGAGCGAACGGAACAGCCGCACGAAAAGGAGCGCCAACTCGAACGGCTTCGTCTTGCGCTCCAGGGCGAACTCCCCCCTCTTCAAGCGGGATATTGTCGGTTCAGACAGCCCAATAACGGCGCCGAGCACCTTGGCGGTCAATCCGAGGGCGTCCGCAGCTCGGAGCGCGGCCTTCGCAAGAACCAACTCCTCGGCGCGGCTCCGCGCACCCTGAACTTCCGGCTTTGGCATTCTGCCCTCCGATCTGTAGAAATATATAGCACATATTATTTCTATGGAAGGGGGTATGAGCAGGCTTGGCCCCGAGGTTCCCCTTAATGGCCACCGCCCTGCCTTTCGAAATCCCGGCCGATCCCGCGTGATCCTGCCTAAAGGTCGGCGACTGCGGATAATGTTGGCACGTTAAAATATGATCTGAGACGATCTCGTTCCACATTGCGTTGAACCTTGCGACACCAAACAAGGTTTCGCGACGTCCAGTGGAGAGGCATGTAAAAAATCTCGATCACGACTTTGAAGCCGTCACGTTGGTTGGTGATCAGTGGGGGCGGTTCTTTGATACCGTTGCCCGCCAAGTAATCCGTCGCCCCTCGGCATGCCAAATTCTAGTACTTTAGTGCATGACGTCGTCTGACACTGAACGATGGCTTTTGGGGACCGTGATTCGTGTGCAACGTATATGTTGGACATGGTCGTAGCTCCGCGGTGCATGATGGATTCTGCCGAATTGGACTGGCTGTCCCATGTCGCCGTGCCAGTGCTGGCGGTGTCTGCCGACAAGGTGGTGGCGATGAACCCGATGGCGGCGGCCCTGTTCGGCTGCGCGCGGGACGCCCTGCCGATGGACCTTGCCGCGCTGTTCGGCCACGCTGGCGCTTGCATCGCCTCTCTCTTCCAATCCGAAGGCCAGGAGATCCCGGACACCATCAGGGTGACCTGCATCATCGCGGGTGCGCCGCGTCACCTGACGGTCGGCGCGCGGCTGGTGGCGCCGGGCGGTGCCGGCTCCGGCGGTCTCTGGGCGCTGACCTTCATCGAGGTCGGGGAGGTTTTGGACAGTGCCGACACGGCGCCATCCGACGCCGATCGAGCGTCGTCGGCATCCCTGGAGGGGACCGGCGCTGCGTCCGGCAATGGCTGGATCAAGATGCTGCCCGCCATACTGGACCGGCTGCCGGTGGCGCTTCTGATCGAAGACGAGAACAATCTCGGCGTTTTCGTCAATCGTGGCTTCACCGACATCTTCGAGTACGGCCTCGATGAAATCGCGCGGATCGAGGACTGGTGGGTCAAGCTCTATCCCGACCCCATCGTCCGCGAAAATGCCGAGAGGGATTGGTCTGAGAAACTCACCAATGCTGCGGCCGGCGACGGCACCATCTCGACCTCGGAGTTTCAGGTGCATTGCGGTGGCGGCGCCGACAAGATGGTGCAGTCCCACAGTTTCCGGATCGGCGACTATCGCGTCCATTCCTATGTCGATGTGTCCCAGCGTCATCAGATCACCGTCGATCTGCAGCTTCTCGCCGATACCGACCCGCTGACCGGCATCCTCAACCGCCGCAGCTTCTTCCACCACGCGACAACCCTCATGCGGGCCGACCGGCCGCTCGCCGCGCTGCTGTTCGATGTGGACCACTTCAAGCTGGTGAACGACCGGCTTGGCCATGCCTTTGGCGACCAGGTGCTTGTGGAGATCGCGGTGCGCTGTCGCAGCGTGCTCGGGCCGGCGGATGTGCTGGCGCGCGTGGGCGGCGAGGAGTTCGCGGTGCTGCTGCCCCGGCATGACGAGGCTCACGCGGCAGCGGCGGCCGAACGCCTGCGGAACGCGATGGTGAGCGCACCTGTAACGGGGCTGCTGGGCAGCCAGTCCATCACGATCAGTGTCGGCGGGGCCTGTGCAAGACAAGGCGAGTTCTCCATCGACGAACTGCTGCAGCGCGCCGACAACGCCCTCTATGCGGCCAAGCGGGCCGGCCGGGACTGCGTCCGGTTCGATCCCGGCGTGCCTCTCGACGCCTCGTTCTGAGGCTCGCGGCGCCGCCTCCGCAGGTTCGGCAAATTCGGTCCGCTTCGAGAACAGCGCCGGCATCCTCACACGTGCAGATAGCGTTCCCTCAGATCCGGGTCGGCGCGGAAGGCGTCGGTATCGCCGCTCCAGGCCACCTCGCCCTTCTCCAGAATGTAGTGCCGATCGGCGATGCGGGTCAGCGCGTCGGCGTCCTTGTCGATGACCAGGATCGACAGGCCCTGACGTTTCAGCCGTTCCAGGCACGCCCATATCTCGGCGCGGATCAGCGGGGCGAGGCCCTCGGTGGCCTCGTCGAGGATGATCAGCTTCGGATTGGTCATCAGCGCGCGGCCGATGGCGAGCATCTGCTGTTCGCCGCCGGAGAGCTGGCTGCCGAGATGGCCGCGCCGTTCGGCGAGGCGCGGAAACAGCCGGTAGACCTCCGGCAGGGTCCATTGCGGCGTCGAACCTTCGCGTGTGGCGGCGGTGGCGATCAGGTTTTCGCGCACGGTGAGCGTCGGGAAGATGCGGCGCCCCTCGGGCACCAGCCCGATGCCGGCTTGCGCGATGCGGAACGGCGGCAGGCCGATGAGCGGGCGCCCCTCGAACGCGATGGACCCGGCGGTCGGCTTGAGGAATCCGATGATGGTCCGCACCGTCGTGGTCTTGCCCATGCCGTTGCGGCCCATCAGCGTGACGACCTCGCCGGGCCCGACGCGGAGCGAGACGCCGAACAGCACGCGGCTGCCGGCATAGCCGGCCTCGACGCGCTCCAGTTCCAGCATGCCGTTCATGCGCCGTCACCGAGATAGGCGGCGCGCACGCTCGCATTCGCGCGGATCGCGGCGGGCGCGCCGGTGGCGATGATGGCGCCTTCCACCAGCACGCTCACCCGGTCCGCCAGCGCGAAAACCGCCTGCATGTCGTGCTCGACCAGCAATATGGCGCAGCGGCTGCGCACCGTTCGCAGCACGTCGAGCATGCGGACCGTCTCGGCCTTGCCGAGCCCGGCCATCGGCTCGTCGAGCAGCATGATCTTAGGGTTCGTGACGAGCGCCATGGCGAGTTCGAGCTGGCGCTTCTCGCCATGGCTGAGGCTGCCCGCCGCCACATGCATGCGGGCGCCAAGGCCGATCTCCTCCAGCACAGCGCGAGCGGGCGCGTTCAGCGTCTCGTCGGTTGCCGCCGGGCGAACAAAGCGAAAGCTGTGACCGTCGATCCCCTGTGCGCTGAGCGCGACATTCTCCAGCACGCTGAAGCGAGGGATCACGCAGGCGATCTGGAACGAGCGCGCCAGCCCGCGATGCACGCGGCCATGCGCCGGCTCGCGCGTCACGTCATGGCCGTCGATCAGGATGCGGCCGTCATTGGGGGCGATCTCGCCGGCGATCTGGCCGATCAGCGTGGTCTTGCCGGCGCCATTGGGGCCGATCAGCGCGTGGGTCTCGCCGGGCCGCACGTCGAGCCACACATTGTCGGTGACCGTCAAGGCGCCGAAATGCTTCGACAGGCCCTCGATCTTGAGCACGGGTTCAGCCATCGCCGCGCCTCCTGACGATCAGGCGCGACAGCCCGCCTCGACCCATCAGCGCCGCGACCACCAGCAGCGGGCCGAACACCAGCCGCCAGTGTTCGGTGAGCTCCGCAAGGCCTTCCTCCAGCAGGATCACGCCGGCGGTGCCGAGCACCGCGCCATAGAGCGAGCCGGCGCCGCCGAGCACCACCATGACGATGAACTCGCCCGAGCGCTGCCAGGAGAGGTAGGACGGGCTGACGAACTCGGTGAACTCGCCATAGAGCGCGCCGGCGAGCCCGGCGATGGCGCCCGCGAGCACGAAGGCCGCCAGCCGGTAGCGCCCGACATTGAAGCCGGCAGCCAAAGTGCGCCGCTCATTCTCGCCCGCCGCGCGCAGCACCCGGCCGAAGCGCGAGGCGAT
>LNAP01013319.1_pt1 | contig 10903 bp, 9 predicted proteins | sample 602601 | NCBI WGS metagenome assembly LNAP01 (sample SAMN02440304, study PRJNA202911) | soil metagenome | biome: Subtropical and temperate rainforests or woodlands; isolation source: soil samples (1 kg each in a 20% v/v slurry with milli Q water) were... ...
CAAGGAAGAAGCCCAGGTAACGGCCCTGCACGTGCCTTATAAAGGCGCGGCGCCCGCCATGCAGGACTTGCTGGGAAAACAGATCGACTTCATGTTCGATCCAGGCATCGGCTTGCAAAACGTACAAGCCGGCAAGCTTAAACTGCTGGCGATCGGCAGCATGAAACGCTCGCCCTTGTTTCCCGACGTCCCGACCTTGCATGAAGCCGGCTTGACCAACTTCAATGCCGACAGCTATTTTGGTTTCTATGCACCGGCCGGCACCCCGCCGGACATCATCAAACGGATTAACCTGGAAATCAATAAAATCCTCGCCACGCCGGCGTTCAAGGAGCGCCTGATGGGGATGGGCGCCGAACCCGCGCCCATGACGCCTGAACAATTCGGCGCCCAGGCCCACGAAGACACCGCGCGTTTCGGCAAACTCATACGCGATCAGCACATTATGGGCCAATAAGCGCCAGCTGCGCTGGGCATCCTCAACGCAGCCTACCCTTTTGAATACGATAGGTCGCCCGGTTAAAGCGGCGGCGACACCGGCAATGCGCGCTTATGCGCGCTATTGCGGTAGGTGCGCACGATAATTTCGAACGCCTCTGTGGCCACTTCCTTGCCTTCCAGAAAATCGTCGATTTGCTCGTAACTAACGCCGAAAGCCTCTTCATCGGGCTTGAGCGGGGACAGCGATTCCAGATCGGCCGTGGGCACCTTGTGCACCAGCGCCTCCGGCGCGCCGAGCCACTGGGCCAGCGCCCGCACGCGCCGCTTGTTCAAGCCGGCGAGCGGCGTGATGTCGGCCGCGCCATCGCCGAACTTGGTATAAAAGCCCATCAACGCTTCCGCGGCGTGGTCGGTTCCCACCACCAGGCCACCGTGGGCGCCGGCTACCGCATATTGGGCAATCATGCGCTGGCGCGCCTTGATGTTGCCGAGTAAAAAGTCTTGATGCGCCGCGTCGCGAAACACGACCTGCCCGGCCACCAAGGCGTCCAGCAAGGCATCGCAAGCCGGCTTAATATTCACCACCACCGTCTGGTCGGGCTTGATGACGTCAAGACAAGCCTGAGCCTCGTGCTCGTCGCGCTGCTCGCCGTAGGGCAGGCGCATGGCCACGAAAGTCGCCTGGTGCCCCTGCTGCCTGGCCAATTGCGCCGCGCGCTGGGCCAGGCAGCCGCCCACAAGCGAATCGACGCCTCCGCTAATGCCCAGCACCAACGAATGCTGGCGCGTACTGATCAAATAATCGGCTAAGAATCGTGTGCGACGCTCAACTTCGCGCCCGGCATCAAAGTCGGGCGCGATATCCAGTTGGGCGGCAATCTTGGCTTGCAGGGCGCGTTGATCGGGTGACAGCACGGGATTTCCTTTATTCCGGTAGAAGAAGGGGTCGAGCGACTGCTGCCATAGGGCACTCTATTTCCCGCCGGCACTCAAAGTATAAAGCTTACACCGCTTATAATGGCCGTCTGGCCGATTTCCGGCCAGGCAATCCTACTTCTGGAACCCCATGAAAAAAACCGATCTTGAAAAAAACAAAGCGCTAAAAACCATGGAGAACATGAAGAAGGAAGGCACTCCAGGCCGTTTTGGCGGCGCCTCGGCCAGCCCGGCCATCGATCGGCGCGAACAGCGCAAGCTGGACCAGGCTCAAGGGCTGGTCTCGTTTCCCGTCAAGCTGAAGCAAACCGTGGTTGACGAGATCCGTGCGCAAGCCGCCGCCCAGAACGTCAGCACCAACGAAATTCTTGGCAATCTGCTGGAAAAAGCGCTCAAGTCTTAATCTGCCGGTTCATAGCCAGCCAGGGCCTCAGCGAGCTTGGCACGACAGTGCCCTCGTCTCGAAGTACTATGCGTAAAACACAAGAATGTTCCACGCACACGAACGAGACCGAGACACCCCATGCTGGCTCTGAATTCCCCGTCCCCCCAACCCGATTCCCGCTACGCCGTCATGCGGCTGCTGATCACGCTCGCGCTCATGACCGTGGGCGGCAGCGGCATGTACATCATTGCCGTGGTGCTGCCGGCCGTACAGGCGGAATTCGGCGTCGCACGCGCCGATGCGTCCATTCCCTATACCCTGATGATGATCGGCTTTGGGGTCGGCGGCATGTTCATGGGGTATTTGTCCGACCGGTTCGGCGTGATGGTGCCGCTATTGCTGGGCGCTACCGGGTTGGGGGTGGGCTTTAGCGCCGCGTCCATGGCCGACAGCATCTGGGTTTTTGCCCTGATACATGGCCTGCTTATCGGGCTGCTGGGCTGCTCGTCCACCTTCGCCCCTCTCATCGCCGACACCTCGCTCTGGTTTGTGCGCCGTCGCGGCATTGCGGTAGCCGTATGCGCCAGCGGCAACTATTTGAGCGGCACCATCTGGCCCCCCATCGTCCAGCATTTTGTCGACGATATCGGCTGGCGCCAGACCTATCTGTACATGGGTGTTTTTACCTTCATCACGATGGGCGGGCTGGCGCTGTTGATGCAGCAGCGTCCCCCCATTGCCGTCCTGCAAACGCCCCCTAAAACACCGGAACGCTCAACCCTGACGGCCAAGCAGCTCCCGTCCGCGGATTCGTCGCGCCCTTTCGGGATGTCGCCCGGCAAAGCCCAGACTTTGCTCTGCATCGCCGGCCTGGCCTGCTGCGTGGCCATGGCCATGCCGCAAGTACATATCGTGGCGTATTGCTTCGATCTGGGCTTCGGGGCGGCCCGCGGCGCGGAAATGCTGTCGCTGATGCTGGGCATGGGCATTATCAGCCGCCTGGTTTCAGGTTATATCTGCGATCACATCGGGGGATTGCGCACGTTGCTGCTGGGGTCCGCCTTGCAAATGGTGGCGCTATGGCTGTTCCTGCCCTTTAACGGGATTGTGTCGCTGTATGTCATCTCGGCCCTGTTCGGGCTGTTTCAAGGCGGCATCGTCCCCGCCTACGCCATTATTGTGCGCGAACACTTCCCGCCCTCCGAGGCCGGCTCGCGTGTCGGCATGGTCATCATGTTTACGATGCTGGGCATGGCGCTGGGCGGATGGATGTCAGGCAAGGTTTACGACCTGAGCGGTTCGTACCAGGCCGCCTTTATCAACGGCATCGCCTGGAACCTGCTGAACCTGGCGATTGCCATCACCCTGTGGCGCAGGGTGATGCGTCCGCCCGGAAACCGAACTTTGCTCCAGTACTAGATCAAGCGTGAACGCGAAAGCAAAGCGCTTGCCGTACAGTTGTACGGCAAGCGAAGCCGACTTCATTCCCGCTTGATCTGGAGCTGAATTAAAAACGGTCTAGTACAGCGCCTGTACTGGCGGTCGAGCAGTTAAACGCAAACTTGGCTTGCACTCCCCGCGTGTAGCGCGGAGCGGGCGCCTGCCATCCGGCTCGGCGTGTTTCAAGCACCTCGTCGGACACGTTCAACTGCAGCAGCAACTGATGAGCATCGATCGTGATGCTGTCGTCTTCCTGGACCAGTGCAATCGTGCCACCCATGGCCGCTTCAGGTGAAACGTGGCCGACCACCATGCCCCAGGTGCCACCCGAGAAGCGTCCATCGGTAATCAGCCCAACCGAGTCGCCCAGGCCCGCACCGATCAGCGCGCCCGTGGGCGCCAGCATTTCCGGCATGCCGGGGCCGCCCTTAGGCCCCAGATAACGCAGCACCATGACGTCGCCCGCCTTGATCTTGCCGGCAAGAATGGCTTCCAGCGCCGATTGCTCGTCATTGAAGACACGCGCCGGCCCGGTAATTACCGGATTTTTCAGCCCAGTAATTTTAGCCACGGCGCCTTCAGGCGACAGGTTGCCTTTCAGGATCGCCAGATGGCCGTGTTCGTACAACGCGTTATCGATCGTATGAATGATTTCTTCATTTTCAGGCGCGTCGGGCACGTCTTTGAGCGTTTCCGCAATGGTTTTTCCGGTAATCGTCATGCATTCACCGTGCAGCAGACCGGCGTTCAGCAAGATTTTCATGATTTGCGGGATACCACCGGCGCGATGCAAGTCGACCGCCAGGTACTTGCCACTGGGCTTCAGGTCGCAAATGACGGGTACGCGCTGACGCACGCGCTCAAAGTCGTCGATGGTCCATTCCACGTCGGCGGCGTGCGCAATGGCCAGGATATGCAGCACGGCATTCGTTGAACCGCCGGTTGCCATGACCACGGCCACGGCATTTTCAATGGACTGGCGCGTCACGATGTCGCGCGGCTTCAAGTCCAGTGCGATGGCGTTGAGCAAAACACGGGCGGACTCGGCGGCCGAGTCGGTTTTTTCGTCGTGCACGTTGGCCATGGTCGAAGAGTACGGCAAGCTCATGCCCAGGGCCTCGAACGCCGAGCTCATGGTGTTGGCGGTATACATGCCGCCGCAAGAACCCGGTCCGGGAATGGCGTGCAGCTCGATCTGCTTGAGCTCCTGGTCGCTCATGCGGCCGGCCGAGTTTTCGCCCACGGCTTCAAACACACTGACGATATTCAGGTCTTTGCCATGCAGGCGCCCTGGCAGGATCGTGCCGCCGTAAACGTAAATGGCCGGCACATTGGCGCGCAACATGCCCATCATGCCGCCGGGCATGTTCTTGTCGCACCCCCCGATCACCACGACACCGTCCATCCATTGGCCTTGCACACAGGTCTCTACGCAGTCGGCAATGACTTCGCGCGAAACCAGCGAGTACTTCATGCCTTCCGTGCCCATGGCCATGCCATCGGAAATGGTCGGCGTACCAAAGACCTGGGCATTGCCGCCGGACTCTTCAATGGCGGCGATGGCCGCATCGGCCAGTTTCTGCAAGCCGCTGTTGCACGGAGTAATGGTACTGTGGCCATTGGCAATGCCCACCATGGGCTTGGAAAAGTCTTCTTCCTTGTAGCCCAATGCGTAGTACATGGAGCGGTTTGGCGCGCGCGCCGCACCTTGAGTAATATGAGCAGACCGTAATGGCTTGACCGTTTTCATTGATTTTTTCTCCTGGGAAGCCCAAAGTGTCGCATTTTCAAATACGCTGCTGCATCGTGCAATCAAACAGCCTGACATCATAGGACCGCCTGATGACTTTAAGCGCAAATACAATACTGATAACAGGGGCAAGCCGGGGCATTGGCGCCGCCACGGCCGTCGCCGCCGCTCGCAATGGCTTCGATGTTGCGGTCAATTACGTGCATGATGAAGCGGCGGCGCAAAGCGTGGTCGATGATGTGATGCAATACGGGCGCAATGCCGTCGCCATTCAAGCGGATGTGTCCAGTCCCGACGATATTCAGCGGCTGTTCCAGCAAGCTGAAGACGCATTGGGACCGCTGGCCGGCCTGGTTAACAACGCCGGCTTGACCGGCCGCATTGGCCCTTTTATCGACGCAGCGCCGGCAACGATAGAGCGCGTTTTTGCGGTCAATGTATTTGGCACCATGCAATGCGCGCGCGCCGCGCTTGAACGCTTTAATCGACGCCATCAAACCGGTGTCATTGTGAACGTGTCGTCGATTGCCGCGCATACGGGCAGTCCGCATGAATACGTTCATTACGCAGCCAGCAAGGCGGCGGTTGAAACCTTTACGCTTGGGCTGGCGCGCGAGGTGGCCAACAGCGGGATACGGGTGTGCGCCGTGGCGCCAGGCTCAACGCTGACCGATATTCATGCGAGCGCCGGAGAGCCCGGCCGGCCCGAGCGCATTGCGGGGAAGATCCCCATGGGCCGGCTGGCCTACCCCAGTGAAATCGCCGAGACCATCGTATGGCTGTTGTCTCCGGCGGCCTCGTATGTGACCGGGCGGGTGGTGCATTGCTCGGGCGGCCTATAAAATACTGCCCATGACTTCTGCTTCTATTGATATTTGCCCTGCGACTGCGCTCGTCGACGGCGGCCTGGCCCATAAAGTACCGATTCGGCACGGCGCCGACCTGAGCACTGCCTTTTTCGTGCGCTACCAGGGCAAAGCGTATGGCTATTTGAATCGCTGCCCGCATATGGGGTCGGAACTGGACTGGGAAAACAGTGTGTTCACGCGCGCGGGCGATCTGCTGATGTGCGCGCGTCATGGCGCCACGTTTCAACCCGATACGGGTGAGTGCACGGGCGGGCCGTGTGTGCCCAGTAAATTGATGGCGCTTAAGGTGTCGGAAGAGCTTGGGCCGGAAGGGGAAACTGTTGTCTGGTGGCCTGAAGGGAGAGTCGGGCCGGCTTAGGGGCCTGGGCTGTCTTGTAGCACTGGTGTTTTTACTTGGTTCGCGATGCTTGTTTTTCTTGGCTGCTTAGCTGGTTTTTAACACGTCGCGGCAAGGGCGCTGTCGGCCGGAGGGCTCACCGCGAGCGGCCCCTTTGGGGCTTCCCGAAGAATGGGCGGAAATGGCGCGTTCGCACAACTCACCGGCCTCCAAGCTCCGCTTGTCGAAGCTTGCCGGTTCGAACAGGTGCTCACTTTCCCCGCCATTTCCGCCCATTCTCCGGCGCCCACGAAATCGCCCTCCGACCGACAGCGCCCTTGCCGCAACTGCAATTGGGCATAGTTGAAGCAACGATTACGATCCCGATTGAAGCGGCGCGGGAAGGAATGCACATGACCTTTCCTTCCCGCAAACGACTGAAGCGTCTACCGGCGCGCGCCGTACACTTGGCTGACATCGCGCACGGCGCCGCGATCGGCCGAGGTGGCCAGGGCGGCGTACGCCCTGAGCGCCTGCGACACGACACGCTCACGATCGACCGGCTGCCATGCCTTGGCGCCGCGTGATTCCATTTCGGCGCGACGGCTTGCGAGTTCGTCGTCGCTGATTGCCAGGTGGATGGTTCGATTGGGAATGTCGATTTCGATGGTGTCACCGTCGTTGACCAGCCCGATATTGCCGCCTTCGGCGGCTTCGGGCGAGGCATGGCCGATGACCAGGCCCGACGAGCCGCCCGAGAATCGGCCGTCGGTCAGCAAGGCCGAGCTTTTGCCCAGCCCTTTGGACTTCAGGTAAGACGTCGGGTAGAGCATTTCCTGCATGCCCGGGCCGCCTTTGGGGCCTTCGTAGCGAATGATCACCACGTCGCCGGCTTTGACTTCGTCGCCCAGAATCGCCGCGACCGAGTCTTCCTGGCTTTCGTAAACCCGCGCCCGGCCGGTGAACTTAAGAATGCTTTCGTCCACGCCGGCGGTTTTGACAATGCAGCCGTTGGGGGCCAGGTTGCCGTACAGTACCGCCAGGCCGCCGTCTTGCGAATAGGCATGCTCCTTGGAGCGAATGCACCCGCCCTGGCGATCCAGGTCGAGTTGCTGGTACTGGCGGTCCTGGCTAAAGGCGACTTGCGTACGCACGCCGCCAGGCGCTGCCTTGAACAGGGTTTGCACCTCTTCAGAGGCGTTGCCGCCAGCGATATCCCAGGTTTCAATGGCTTGGCCCAAGGTGCCGCTATGTACGTTGCCGACATCCAGATGCAGCAGGCCGGCACGCGCCAGTTCGCCCAGGATGGCTGAAATGCCGCCCGCGCGGTGCACGTCTTCGATATGGTATTTGTCGGTAGCCGGCGCCACTTTGCACAAGCACGGCACGCGACGCGAAATGCGGTCGATGTCCGACATGGTGAAGTCCACGCCGGCCTCTTGCGCCGCGGCCAGCAAATGCAGAACTGTGTTGGTGGAGCCGCCCATCGACACATCCAGCGCCATGGCGTTTTCAAAGGCTTCGAACGTGGCGATGCTGCGTGGCAACACGGACGCGTCGTCTTGTTCGTAGTAACGCTTGCACAAATCAACCACCAGCGAGCCGGCGTCTTCAAACAGGCGTTTGCGGCGAGCATGCGTGGCGACGATGGTGCCATTGCCCGGCAGGGCCAGCCCAAGCACTTCGGTCAGGCAGTTCATGGAGTTGGCGGTAAACATGCCCGAACACGACCCGCAAGTCGGACAGGCGTTGCGTTCGGCCTCGGCCGCCTCGGCATCGCTGACATTGGGATCCCCGGCCTTGATCATGGCGTCGATCAGATCCAGCTTCATCAGAATCTTGTTGGTGCCGGCTTCGACCACCTTGCCGGCCTCCATCGGCCCGCCCGACACAAACACCACCGGAATGTTCAGCCGCATGGCCGCCATCAGCATTCCCGGGGTGATCTTGTCGCAGTTGGAAATGCACACCATGGCATCGGCGCAATGCGCATTGACCATGTATTCAACCGAGTCCGCAATGAGTTCGCGCGATGGCAGCGAATACAGCATGCCGCCGTGCCCCATGGCAATACCGTCGTCCACCGCAATCGTGTTGAATTCCTTGGCGACACCGCCGGCGGCTTCGATTTGGCGAGCGACCAGTTGGCCCATGTCTTTCAAATGGACATGGCCAGGAACGAACTGGGTAAACGAATTGACCACGGCAATGATGGGTTTTTCAAAATCGCCATCTTGCATGCCAGTGGCGCGCCAAAGCGCACGGGCACCAGCCATATTACGACCGTGTGTCGATGTACGGGAACGGTATTGCGGCATTGAAATCTCTGGAAAGTTAAAAATAAACCGCTAATGATACCAAGAGGCCGGCGCGCCCGTGGCCGCCTGGTTTTTCCCACGTAATCTAACCCAGTCGGGACCCAGGCGCTCCAATGACACAGCCCGGGCCTCCTTTCCCGGCCTTCGGCAGGTCCTGCCGGAACGATCACGTTCGCCGGACGCAAACAGCCCGACCATGGGCCGGGCTGTTTGCAAGTGGGAAACGGACGGACCAGAAGACGTCCGGCCCGTTTTAAATCATACCTTTGCCGCTCTTGCGGGCCGCACGCATATCGCGCAGCAGGCTCACCACTAAAAGCACCAGGATGGCGGATGAAATAACCGGCCAGATCAACATATACGTAGTTAATGCAAATACACTCATTGTTTTCTCCTTAAGCGCGAACTGGCCGGACATTGACGGAACCGCCACGCGACGATTTTGGGGCGGCTGCAGGGGCGCTGGTTTGAAACGCCACGACGCGCTCGCCCAACAAACGGAAATCAAAGCGTTCAGTGCTGCGCAGGCTGATCGCCACGCACACAATAGCGCTTACGCCATACGCAGAAAGCGAGCTGAGAAGTACGATGTAATCGCGTAAAAAACCGATGCTATATGGCAGCGCCACCGCCGCCGCCACAAGGCCAAACGCCAGGCCGGCCTTCTTGCCCAAAAACCCAAACGCCATCAGTCCAATCACCACGCCGGCGCCGGCCGACGCAAACACTTCAAACAACACCGCAATGATTCCTTCCATCGGAAGCAGATCGAAACGCGCCACGGCAAACATCGCCACTGCGCTGATCACCGAGGCCGTGAAAGCCTTGTTAGTGACTCGATCCCAGTAAAAGCTGATGATGACCGGGAATACAATCGCGCCCCACAAGGCCCCCACAAATACCAGCATGACCAGGATATCGAGTTTCATGCTGGCGAAAATAATGCCGAGCATTGTCGCCACAACCATGGTCATGCGTCCCCACAGCAGCATACGCTTGGGATTAGGCTTGCCTTTGGCCAGGTTTTTGCCGTAGATGTCGGTCATCATGATGGCCGACAGCGCGGATAAATCGGAGTCCGCCGTAGAAGACAAGGAGCCGATGACCAGAATGAAAAACAATCCAATGGCAAACGGCGGCAAGTACTGCGAAGCCATTTGCGGAATAATATTGTTCATGTCGCCATCCATGGGTTCCAGTCCCACGAACAACGCCAGCAACCCAAGCATGCCCAGGCCGATCACCACGGCCCCATAACCCACGGTAGCCGTCAAAAAGGTCGACTTGATCAAGTCTTCGCGCACCGCAAAAAGCCGCTGGGCAATCGTCTGGTTACCAATGGCATACGCCAGCACGGCCACAAAATACGGAGCGCCCTGTTCCAGGATTGCGGTGGTCGAAAAGAAATTGGATTGCTCGAAATTCAGGTTTGACATGTTGGCCATCAACATATCGGCGCCGCCCACGTTAATGAAAATCAACGGAATGATGACGACGGCCGCCAGGATCATGGCAACCAACTGCGCGAAGTCCGTCATCACGGAAGAGCGAAAGCCCGACCAGATGGTGTAGGAAAGCACCCCCACGCCGGCGATCAGTACGCCTTGCGTAAAGCTCAAAGGGCTAAGCACGGACACCAGCGCGCCGGCAGCCGTGAAGTTCACCATCAGGCTGATGCAACTGCCGATAAGGTTCGATATGGCCAGTATCAATTGGCTGGATTTGCCATGACGCGCGTGCATGATCTCGGCCAGCGTGTGCGCTTTGGGGGCCAGTTGGCGAAAACGCCGCCCGAAGGGATAAATAAACAGAATCATCAACGCGCCCCAGAATCCGTAATGGATGGGGCCCGACAGGCCGTACTTGAACCCGGACGTGGCGCTGGCATAAAACGACGCCGCCCAGATCCAGGTAGCAATCATACTGGCAGCAGAGAGGCCGAAACCCACGGCATTATTCGACACCATATAACTATCAACGTTTTCATTTTTCTGACCGATCAGCAATGAAAGCAAAAATGTTAGGGCATAGAAACCGAATAATAATAAAACGGCGGTGGATGTAGAGAGTTGAAAAAATGCAGCCTCTTGCATGCGTTGAATCCTTAAATTATCGAGTTATTTATCTAGTTCTTAATGAAGAGAGTAAAAGACGTTAATGCCGTTGACGTCAGTGGACGACGGGCGACACAATCCCGAGAAACAAGCGCGGCAAACCATCGATTTGGCTTTGAAAACACCACAGCAGGCGCAGACCTGGAACGGACGCGCAAGGGATCCGATCAGACCTGGTGACAGAACACGAATGAAAAAGGGTGCTCTTGGCGTTTAGCCGAACATAGCTGGCGCGCCCCGATGGGGCTTTGCGTTGCGATGAACAACTAAATGCAGTCTTAGCCGATGTAGTGGCTATATGTACCGCGACACTATCGGTCGGGCATTTGTTCGG
>LNAP01007080.1_pt1 | contig 10899 bp, 16 predicted proteins | sample 602601 | NCBI WGS metagenome assembly LNAP01 (sample SAMN02440304, study PRJNA202911) | soil metagenome | biome: Subtropical and temperate rainforests or woodlands; isolation source: soil samples (1 kg each in a 20% v/v slurry with milli Q water) were... ...
GCACATCTCCTATGAAGGCGGCGTGCTGGAAGACACCTGGACCGAGCACGAAGAAGACATGTGGAAATGGACCGTCTCGCCTGAGAACGCTCCTGACAAGCCGACTTACCTCGAGCTGACCTACCGCAACGGCGACATCGTTGCCCTCGACGGCGTTGAGATGACCCCGGCCACCGTGCTGGCGACCCTGAACAAAATCGGCGGCGAAAACGGTATCGGTCGTCTCGATATCGTCGAAAACCGTTACGTCGGCATGAAGTCCCGTGGCTGCTACGAGACCCCTGGCGGCACCATCATGCTGCGTGCTCACCGCGCCATCGAATCGATCACCCTGGACCGCGAAGTCGCTCACCTCAAAGACGAGTTGATGCCCAAGTACGCCAGCCTGATCTACACCGGCTACTGGTGGAGCCCTGAGCGTTTGATGCTGCAACAGATGATCGACGCTTCCCAAGCCCACGTGAACGGCGTGGTGCGCCTGAAACTGTACAAAGGCAACGTCATCGTCACCGGCCGTAAGTCCGATGAATCGCTGTTCGACGCCAATATCGCTACTTTTGAAGAAGACGGCGGTGCTTACAACCAGGCGGACGCCGCTGGCTTTATCAAGTTGAACGCCTTGCGCATGCGCATCGCCGCCAACAAGGGCCGCAAGTTGTTCTGATATTCTTGCCCAGCCCGACCAAACCCCGGCCACGCGCCGGGGTTTGCATTTCTAAGCCCGGGAAAACGGGCAAAAAAGATGAGGAAACGACTGATGAGACTGCTGCACACCATGCTGCGCGTCGGCGATATGGATAAATCCATCGCGTTCTACACCGAAGTGCCTGCGTCGCAAGGACTACCCGGACGGTCAATTCACCTTGGCGTTTGTGGGTTACGGCAATGAAGCGGACAACAGCGTGATTGAGCTGACGCAAAACTGGGGCGTCGAGAGCTACGAGTTGGGCACAGGCTACGGGCATATCGCGCTGGAAGTGGCCGATGTCTACAAAGCCTGCGAAGACATCCGCAGCCGCGGCGGCAAAATCACCCGAGAGCCAGGGCCGATGAAGCACGGCACCAGCATTTTGGCGTTTGTCGAAGACCCGGATGGTTACAAGATTGAGCTGCTGTCGCCGTCGCGCGGTGACTGAGAGCTCTGCGGCCAGCCCTGCAGCCCGAATCGTCGGACCGCCGCCTGCGCGGGGAGGACGGAGATGGGCTGGTAAACACCGTCATTCCCGCGTAGGCGGGAAATCAGGCGCGTAGGACTTGCAGCGTTCACGCCCAAACAAAAAGCCCCGCATCAGCGGGGCTTTTTCATGTCTGGCTACAGATCAAAATCATATTCGGCCAGTTGTTTGTGCAATCGGCGCTCTTCCAAGAGGTTGTCGATGATGCGGCGCTTGGTCAGGTTGGTTTTGGCCACCTCGACCGGGGCCTCTACAACCTCGTCGCCGTCTTCACTTACTACGTCTTCGTCGAGTTCCAGTTCTTCTTTGCTAGTGCTCATTGACGTCCACTCCGGCTACAGGGCCATTGGCGCACCTTATATCGGCAAAACCGGAGTGGGTAAAAAAGATTTTTTCAATCGACTCCTAGAGAAATCACTAATAAGTCAATCGTCCGAAGTTTTGGCTTTGTACTCACACAGGTCTTCGATGCGGCAACTGCCACAACGCGGCTTGCGCGCCATGCACACGTAACGGCCATGCAAGATCAGCCAATGGTGCGCATCGAGGAGAAATTCCTTGGGTACAAACTTGATTAACGTGTTCTCCACCTCGACCACATTCTTGCCGGGCGCGATGTTGGTGCGGTTGCTGACGCGAAAAATATGCGTGTCCACCGCCATCGCCAATTGCCGGAATGCGGTGTTGAGCACCACGTTGGCCGTCTTGCGCCCCACGCCAGGCAGCGCTTCCAGCGCCTCGCGGTTGTCCGGCACCTGGCTGCCATGCAGTTCGACCAGCAGTCGGCAGGTTTCGATCACGTTTTTGGCCTTGCTGTTGTACAGGCCAATGGTCTTGATGTACTCGCTTAAGCCCTCGACGCCTAAGGCATAAATCGTCTCGGGCGTATTGGCCACTGGGTACAGCTTGGCGGTGGCTTTATTCACGCTGACGTCGGTGGCCTGGGCGGACAGAATCACGGCAATTAGCAATTCAAAGGGCGTGGTGTAGGCCAGCTCAGTTTTTGGCTCGGGGTTGTCTTCGTGCAGACGGCGGAAGATTTCGTAACGTTTGGCGGCGTTCATCAGGCGTCAGAATCAATAGAGGAGGGGGAGGTGAACACGCGGCGGGCGATTGCCCACAGCACGCCCAGCAGAATAAATGCACCGGGTACTAGGGCAAATAGATGCAGGCCAGAGAAGCCGGGTATATGCAGCGCCCAGCTTCCTGCCGCCGGGCCGAACAACCATTCGGCGTGGTTGAGTAAGGTGCCGCTGCCCAGGTATTCGCGCAGGGCACCGAGTAGCAACGCGGTACCCGTAAACAGCAGACCTTGGCGCAGGCCTTGAGAAAAATCGGCAGGCGGTACGGCTAAGGTCAGCAGCAATAGCGGTAGAAAAACCCCTAAGGCGTTACGCAGTTCCACAGCCCAGGCTTGCAGCAACAGGTCTGCCAGGGTCAGCAGCGCACAGGCTGCTAACAGCAGGGCAACGCCGCGCGCCTTGGCCTCAAGGCGGCTAAGCAGCATGCCGAGCGCACCCAGTAAGGTCAGCAATGGCAGCGCCACCACACTCAGCCCCAGCGCTTTGATCAGCAGATCCGTAGCGCCCAACAGCGGCGCCAGCCCCACCAGCATAAGCGGCCTCATGGCGCCTCCTGCTTTAGTAAGAGCGGCTTGTGTGCGTCGAAGTAGCGCAAGCCCTGTTGCACCGCTTGGCTGACCGCGCGAGAGGTTACGGTGGCGCCGGCCATTTGGTCGAACTGGCCGCCATCGGCTTTCATGCGCCAATCGGTATCGCTGACGCTATGGCCAAAAAAGCCGCGTAGCCACGGGCTTTTCGCTGCGCTGCTGATATCGCCCAAGCCTGGCGTTTCGTGTTCGCTCAACACCTTTACCGACAGCAATTGCCCGGCGGGTGAGATGGCCAGTAGCAAGTCGATGCTGCCTTCATAGCCAGTGCCTCGCACCGGCAACAGCACCGCACTTGGGTGGTTGCTGCGGGTGGCGAGATAGGCAAAGGCGGGTGCTGGCAGGCCCAGTTGTTCGCCCTCGGGCAGGGCAATCGGCTCGGCTAGCGGATGGTTGTCGTAACTACCCGGCGCCAGTAGATCAAGCATCGCTCGCTCAGCGGCCGCCTGCCGCTCGCTGGCGATCTGCGGGTTAAGCCAGCGCTCGACGCCGATCACCACGGCAATCAGACCGATCAACAACAAGGCCAGCACCGCTATGTGACGTTTATTCATGGGCCACTTTCCCCGCACGCGTTGCAGCGTGTCGTTCAAGCAGCGGCACCATCAGATTCATACCCAGCACCGCAAAGGCCAGCCCATCGGCATAACCACCCCAGGTGCGGATGACATACAGCCACAGGCCCACGCCAATGCCGAACAGCAAGCGCGCGCGGTCGCTGCTGGGCCCCGACACTGGCTCGGTGGCGATAAAAAACGCGCCGAGCATGCTCGCACCGGAAAACAGGTGGAAAAACGGCGAACCGTTGGAGTCCGAGCCCGAGCCGTTCCAGCACAGCAAACTGGCGACAAACAACGCCCCCAGCACGCCTACCGGCGTATGCCAGCGAATCACCTGCCGCTGCAACAGCAACAAGCCACCCAGCAGAAAGGCCAGATTGACCCAGCCAGCGCTCCAGTGACTAAACGCCGGGTTGCGCTGGAACAGCTCGTCCACGGTCAGACGGTCGTTGTGTTTCAGGCTATCGAGCACCGTCGCCTGGCTCCAGCCATCGACCGGCACTTGGCCGATAAACACCTGCTGCAATGCAGCAAGCAAACCCTGACCGCTGCCTGGCGCCGGCCATTGATTGATCTGCGCCGGAAACGCCAGCAGGGCAAAGGCGTAGCCAAGCATGGCCGGGTTGAACGGGTTTTTACCGAAACCGCCGAACAGCGCCTTGCCAAACAGATGAGCGAATACGCCGGCACTGACGCCCAGCCACCACGGCGCATAAGGCGGTAGCGCCAAGGCCAGCAACGTGGCGCTAACCAGTGCACTGCCGTCACCCAATGCGGGGATGTCCAGCAGCGCTGGCGCTGATTGGCCACGCAGCCAGCGCACCAGCGCTTCGCAGGCCAACGCCGTCGCCAGTGCCAATACCAGTTGCAGCAGGGTGCCCCAACCGTAAAACCAGCTCAGGGTCAGCGCCCCCGGCGCGCAGGCGAGCAGCACCCATTGCATGCTCGGGCGCGGGTCGAAGGTGAGGTTAGGGGGCGTGGTAGGCATTCAGCCGTGCCTCGGCGTCTTGCAGCCGTTGTTTGGCGCTGGCCACTGCGGCGGCATCTGGCGGTTGCTGACGCTCGAGCTTGCTGAGCTCGGCGCGGGCATAGGCCAGCTCGGTTTTCAGTGCGCGGGATTGGCTGTCTATCGGGCGCTTGTCGATACGTTGCAGATTAGGCGCTGGCTTGTTGCAGGCGTCTTCGGCCTTGTGCAGGGCCTGTTCAGCTGCGACCAAAGCGGCCTGCAGCGGCGCTAACTCGGCGCCATCGCGCTCGGCGGTTTTTAACGCGGCGCGGGCAACGGCGAGGTCGATCTTGGCTTTTTTCAGCGCAACCTGGCTTGGGTCAGTAGGTGCGGCTGCGGTAGAGGCTTGCAGCGCAGCCTGAGCAGCCTCGGCGACCTGACGCAATTGCTCTACCTGCTGTTCCAGCTCTGGCGTGCCATAGGTTGCTAGCTGTTTTTGCGCTTTGCTATAGGCGACCTGCGCCATCGCCGCTTCGATTTTCAGGCGTTTGTGTTGGTCGCTGGGGGCGGCGGCTTTCTGCGCTTTTATCCGTGCGATGGCCGCTTGCACCGGGTCTGCGCTCGCCGCAGTCTGCGGCTGCGCCATACGCTCGGCCCGTGCTGCGCGCTCAGCCTGACGCCGCGCGTCTTCGCGCTGCAGGCGCGTTAGATGGTTTTCATGCCGCAGGCGGAAATGATCGGCACGCAAACGCTGTTCACGCGCCTCGGCTTCAGCCAGCGGCACCAGGTCTATGCAATCGACCGGGCAGGGCGCCACGCACAATTCACAGCCGGTGCACTCATCGGCAATCACCGTATGCATCAGCTTGGCGGCGCCGAGGATGGCATCCACCGGGCAGGCCTGAATGCACTTGGTGCAGCCGATACATTCCGCTTCCCGAATAAACGCCACCTGCGGCGGAATCGGCGGCAGCTCCGGCGGCAAGACCGGCACCTGTAACAGCTGCGCCAACGCTTCGATCGTCGCTTCGCCACCGGGCGGGCATTTATTGATCGCTTCGCCCTGGGCAATGCCTTCGGCGTAGGGTTTGCAGCCTGGGTGCCCGCATTTACCGCATTGGGTTTGCGGCAGCAGGGCATCGATGGCAATCACGGAAATCAGGCTGCTCATTGCGGTGCCAGCCCTTGTAGACCGAGCAGAGCCAAGCCGATCAGACCGGCGCTGATCAGGGTGATTGGCATACCGCGCAATGCAGCGGGTACGGCGGCTATATCAAGGCGGTTAAGCAAATCGGCCATCACCCGCAAGGCCAACCAAAAGCCCAACCCACCGCCAATGCCCATGGCCAAGGCAATTACAAAGCTTTGACCCTCGGCCAATAGCACGCTAGCCAATGCCGCGCCCCCCGCGCCCTGTAGGAGCGAGCTTGCTGGCGAAGATCGCGACGCGGTTTGGGGCTGGACTGCGGCGCCTGGTTCGCGAGCAAGCTCGCTCTTACAAAAGCGCAGGGCAGCCCAGGTTAGGGCGACTAGCAGGGGTACGTGGAGAAAGAGGCGTAGGTAGTCGAGCTCTAGCGGCGCCAGCACGCCGTGAAACAGCAACCAACCCAAGGGCGTCGCCACGCCGATCAGCAATGCACTTGCCGGCCCCAGCAGCGCCAGTTGCGCCGGGTGCTGACGCAGGCCGTCAGCACCGGCGGGCAGCAGCACCAACAGGTTATTGACCAGCGCGGCACCGATCAGGGCGAGGAGAAAAGCTGTCATTGCGCGGGGTTGTCGCTGGGTCGCTAGTGAGGGGCGCCATTATCCGGGATGGCGCCGGCTCGGTACAGCGGGGTTCTCAATAGACCATGCAGGCGGCGTTGATCAGGCCAACGCAAAAGGCGCAGCCACCGAGAAACAGGCCATGGGCGGTCTGGTCTTCATGGATACCGTCACGCAGCTCTGGCAGCAGGCGCGACACCAGCAAATACACCAGCGCCTGCACGACCAACGCCACCAGGCCCCACACCAGCATGTCGAGCAGGCTGACGCTGTGGGCAATGGCGCTGGCCAGCGGCAGGGCGAAACCGAGCATGCTGCCCAGCAGGGCAAAGGCCGCCGACAGATTGCCCTCACGGATTAGCTTGAGTTCCGGGTAAGGCGTCAGGTGCAGGTAAAGAAAAATAAACGCGCCAAACAGCGCGAGGGCGACAGCGAAGTACAGGAAAAAGTTAGGCAAGTTATTCAGCAGGGCCATACAGCGTTGCTCCTTGAGGCGACAGGGCGCGGGCGCCTCAGTCAATAAAGTAATGGGGAAGAAAACGGCTGCTATCGCGCGTGATCGCGCTGGCGTCTTCACGAATACCGAGCCCGGCCGCTTGGTCGCCAACCATCCAACTACCGAGCACGGTGTAGCTGTCGGCGAACTTCGCCAGGGGGGCAAAGGCTTGGTAGATAAATCGGCCATCGGCATGCGGGCCGTCGCTTTCCTGCGAGTGCTCGCCGGCGACAATGCGAACGTTCTGCCCTTCACGCGAATACAGCGGCTTGCGCACATAACGCCCGGGCAGGTCTTCTTCGAAACTGGCCGCCAGCAGGTTTGGATGGTCCGGGTTGAGTTGCCAGAGGATCGGCAACATGGCTTTGCTCGACATCAGCATCTTCCACGCCGGCTCCTGAAAGCGCAGGCCGCTCTGGCCCAGGTGCGCGCTGAACTCATCTTCCAACAGCCATTCCCACGGGTAGAGCTTGAAGCAGCGCGCAATCGGCTGGTCGTCCAGATCGACAAAGCGCTGACCATCAAAACCAATGGCTTCCACCGGCAGATAGCAGGTGTCCAGGCCCGCCTGCTGCGCAACGTCCTGCATATAGCGGGCGTTGCCGGTGTCTTCTTCGTGGCCTTCAATAGCGGCGAAATGCACCCGTTGGCCGTCGGCAATTTCCTTCCAACGGGCGATCAGCTTTTCATGGATGGAATTGAACTGGTCGGCCTCCGGCAACACATCTTGCAGCCAATACCACTGCACCACGCTGGCTTCCAGCAGGCTGGTGGGGGTGTCGGCGTTGTACTCCAGTAACTTCGGCTGGCCTTGGCCATTCCAGGAAAAGTCGAAGCGGCCATACAGCGCCGGCTCTTGGCGCCGCCAGGACTCCTTGATCAGGGCGATGGCGCGGGCGGGCAGGTCGAAGTGGGCAAAGTGCTCACCCTCAATCACCCAGGCCACGGCTGCCAGATAGCGTTGGTGCAGGTCTTCGCTGGCGGCCTCAAGGGTTTCCACTTGTGCCAGCGTCAGCTGATAGGCCGCCGACTCATCCCAATACACACCGTCAATGCTGTGAAAGGTAAAGCCCAGCGCTTCGCACTGCTCACGCCAATGGGGGCGCGGGGTAAAGGCGATACGTTGCACTAGCCACCCCCGGAAAAGCGCGCGCCGGAGCGGCCGAAGCCGCTGCGTTTGACCGCTTCGGTGCCGGCAATCAACTGACGCTGGGCGGTGTTCGGGCGCGAGCCGCTTTCATAGCTGGGGCCGTAGTAGTCAGTGCGGTTGCGGCTGCCCCAGCTACCTGAACCGCCGCCACCTGAGCCGCCGCCCGAACCGCCGCTGGAAACCGGCTCGCAGTAGCTGGAGTTCGGCCAGTCGCGCTCGCAATCGGCGCGGCTGGCGTAGCGGTCGCGGTAGACCGTGTTGTGGTGAAAGAGGCTAAGCAGCATGCCGCCCGTCACCAGCGTGAGGATCACGGCTTCAGATTTTTTCATAACGTGCTTCCGTGCGAGCCCGGCGAGGGGCTCCTTTGCAGTGTGAGACGTAGCCGGGCTTAGCCCTTGAGTTGCCCGCGCCGCGTGGTTTTGCGCCACAACCAGCGCACCAGCAAGGCCAGGGGGAACAACACGATCAGGAACGGCACGCCATAGCCGATCACTTCCAAGGCCTTGGTGCTGCCGTCGGTGGCGTTGTCCAGCAGGTCGCCAAAGGCATCGCCGATGCGGCTAAAGCGGCTTTGGCGTTGTTCTGCGGTGCTGAAGGTGAGGGTCAGCAAGTTGGTGTTGATGCGCCGTTGTTGCTGGGCGGCTTCCTGGGACGTGGCGTCCAGTTGCACCTGCACCTCGGCCATCTCGCGGGCCAGCGCAAGCATATCGCTGACGCTGAGGTCTTTGCGGTCCTGGAATTGCTCGAGGGTTTTGTATTGGCGTAACAGGCGCTCGCGCACTTGGTTGTTGTCGGAAACGGCTTGGGCCAAGTCTTCGGCGTGGGTGTTGCGGCTAAGCAGGGTGCCGCCTTCCCCTGCCAGGGCAACCAGTTTCTCCACGCCTTCAGGCACGATGCGCACCGTCAGGCTGCCTGCACGGTAGCTGCTGTCGCCTTGTTCGATGCCGAGCAAGTCGCACGTGCCAAAACGCCCGCTGGTGCAGGCTTCGCGCGTGTCGGCGAGGCGTCGGGTGATAAGGGCTTTGTCGAGCTGAATGCCAACGGCATGTTCGTAGGCGAGAAACGCGCCGGCTTTGGCTTTTTCGCCGGCAAACGGCGCGGCGCCTTGCGCGGCGCTTTCTCCGCCTTGGCTACAGCCAATCAGCGTCACCAGCAAAATGGGCAACATCCATTTGAGTGTCATCGTCGCATCCTTGCTTAAAGTAGAACGGGGCCGAGAGGCCTCAACCCCGCTTAACGCGGTGTTACTTAACCCGCTGCCCCGGCTTGGCGCCGCTATCCGGGCTCAGCAGGTAAATCTCTTCACCGCCAGGGCCGGCCGCCAACACCATGCCTTCGGACACGCCAAACTTCATCTTGCGCGCCGCCAGGTTGGCCACGTACAGGGTCAGGCGGCCTTCCAGTTTGCTGGGGTCTGGGTAGGCGCTTTTGATCCCGGAGAACACGTTGCGCTTGGCATCGCCAATATCCAGGGTCAGGCGCAGGAGCTTGTCGGCGCCTTCAACAAATTCGCATTTTTCGATCAGGGCAATGCGCAGGTCGACAGCGGCAAAGGCGTCAAAGCCGATTTCGGCGGCGAGTGGGTCTTTTGTCAGTTCGCCGTTACCGGCAGGGGCGGCAGCCACTTCGCTGCTGGCCAGGTCTTCTTTCGAGGCGTCGGTCATGGCGTCCACGGCTTTGGGGTCAATACGGGTCATCAACGGCTGGAAGGCGTTGAGCTGATGGTTGGCCAGCAGGGTTTTATGGTCGTCCCACGTCAGCGGCGCGACGTTCAGGAACGCCTCCGCATCGGCAGCCAGCAACGGCAACACCGGCTTGAGCAGAATGATCAACTGGCGGAACAGGTTGATGCCTACGGCGCATACGGCCTGCACTTCGTCCTGCTTACCTTCCTGCTTGGCCAAGGCCCACGGCGCTTTGTCGGCGATCCAGGCGTTGGCGCGATCGGCCAGTGCCATGGTTTCGCGCATGGCGCGGGCAAAGTCGCGGGCTTCATAGGCATCGGCGATGCTTGGGGTGGCGGCGAGGAACGCCTCAGTCAGCTCTGGCGCGGCATTGCTGGCGACCAGCACACCGGCGTTGCCTTTATGAATAAACCCCGCGCAACGGCTGGCAATGTTCACCACTTTACCGACCAAGTCGGAATTGACCTTCTGCACAAAGTCTTCGAGGTTCAGGTCCAGGTCGTCGACGCCACGGCTGAGCTTGGCCGCGTAGTAGTAACGCAGGTATTCCGGCGACAGGTGATCGAGGTAGGTGCGCGCCTTGATAAAGGTGCCGCGCGACTTCGACATTTTCTGCCCGTTGACGGTCAGGTAGCCGTGCACATTGATGCCGGTTGGCTTGCGGTAGCCGGCGCCTTCGAGCATCGCCGGCCAGAACAGGGCGTGGAAATTGACGATGTCTTTGCCGATAAAGTGGTACAGCTCGGCGCTGGAAATCGAAATCCAGTTCCGGGGTGCGGTCGCAGAGGTTCTTGAAGCTGGCCATGTAGCCAATCGGCGCGTCCAGCCAGACGTAGAAATACTTGCCCGGCTCATCGGGAATTTCGAAGCCAAAGTACGGCGCATCGCGGGAGATATCCCACTCTTGCAGGCCTGCATCCAGCCACTCGGCGATCTTGTTGGCCACGGCGTCTTGCAAGGTGCCGCTGCGGGTCCAGGTTTGCAGCATGGCCTGGAAGTCGGGCAGCTTGAAGAAGAAGTGCTTGGAGTCTTTGAGTACCGGCACGGCGCCGGAAATCGCCGAGCGCGGGTTTTTCAGCTCGGTGGGCGCGTAGGTGGCGCCGCATTTTTCGCAGTTGTCGCCGTACTGGTCTTCAGTGCCGCATTTGGGGCAGGTGCCCTTAATGAAACGGTCGGCCAGGAACATGCCTTTTTCCGGGTCGAAATACTGCGTCACTGAGCGCGTGGCGATATGGCCTTTGTCGCGCAGGGCCAGGTAAATGGCGGTCGACAGCTCGCGGTTTTCTTCCGAATGGGTGGAGTGGAAGTTATCGAAGTCGACTAAAAAGCTGGCGAAGTCGGCGCTGTGCTCGGCCTTAACGTTGTCGATCAACTGCTGCGCGGTGATGCCTTCTTTCTCGGCGCGCAACATGATGGCCGAGCCGTGGGCGTCGTCTGCGCAGACATAAATGCAT
>LNAP01017814.1_pt1 | contig 10898 bp, 15 predicted proteins | sample 602601 | NCBI WGS metagenome assembly LNAP01 (sample SAMN02440304, study PRJNA202911) | soil metagenome | biome: Subtropical and temperate rainforests or woodlands; isolation source: soil samples (1 kg each in a 20% v/v slurry with milli Q water) were... ...
CATATCGTCTAACCAGAACAGGAACACGTCGCGCTCAACCTTGCATTTGCCATGATGCTGCTCGATAGCGTCGGCAAGCTGATTGAGAAATTTGAGGGCTTCAATCTCTTCGCTCATAACATTCCCCCTTCAACACTAGATGGTGTGTTCAATCAATTGGTCAGTGCCGCCACGTTTCCCTCAACATTTTGGCGGGCAGGCTTTCGCCCATTCGTCCGCCGTTGCAGATAGCGGAGAACACCGAGGGTCATACGAGCATCGGCCATGGCGCGGTGGGCGCCATCCTCCAGCACGCCGCATTCGCGCGCGACCTCAATCAGCTTGATCCAACGCCACTGCCAGCCCTGACGCCCTTCCACCCACTCGCCGTTCCATGAGGCATACAGCAGCATGGCGCAGGCGGTGGTCAGAATCGGCGCGGTCAGGCCGTGAATCTGGTGGGTCTGCTGCAGCAGTCTCACGTCGAAAGCGGCGTTGTACGCAACGACTGTGCGACCAGCAACGACGGCTGCGTACTGTTCGGCCACCTCGGGCCAGCTCGGCACGGTGGTCACCATCTCGTCAGTGATGCGATGAATCGCGGTCGCCTCGGCCGGGATCGGTTGAGTAGGTCGCACCAGCGTATCGAGGATCGGAGTACCGTTCGCGTCGATAATCGTGATTTCACACACCTCGGCGTCATCCCCTACGCCTGTTGTTTCCGTGTCCAACAACAAGCAGTCGCCCCCGATAAGTTCCAGGGCGCGGGCGGCTATAGCTTGACGGCGAAGTTGCGTCGGACCTGGTTGCCGGATCCATGGCACGCAGTCTGCTGGGTCATAGACGTTGTAGGCGCTCCGCCCCTGCCAAACGGTGCCCGCAGGCTTGGCGCTCGGCCCCGGCATTAAGCGTTCGGCTTTCAGGTGGGTCTGGCAACGCCATCCTTTGGCTGCCACCTCTGCGGGGGTCATGTGGAGTCTCTGCTTAGGCATCGATCTTTTCCCGAATCAGTCGCGGTCTATCAGACAACGCTCTTGGTTGAGCGTGTGTTGCTTCCCCAGCTCGTCCATTTCCCGCCAATACTCTGCCCGGCCGTCAGGGTGATCGTCGGGCGACGATGCCGCCAGCTCGTCCAGCTTGGACTTGTTCTCAACCGCCCAGCGACGACGCTGCTCGACCATTTCTCGGCAGACTTCCATAAACGCCGGGTCGCCCTCGCCCCGGATCGCATACGATTGGGCCATTTCCAGGAATGCCCGGCGGTGCTCCTGGTCGAGGTTCGTCAGCCGATCGCCACGGAACTGCCAAGTATTACCGTTCCAGCAGGACAGCACGAACGATTGGAGGGTCTGCGCCGCCGAATAGTCATGCTGGAGCAGCACAACGCGATGGCGTTGGAACGGGGATTCGGCCTTTTCGGTCATGGGGTTCTCCTTTGCAGCACTAGATGTCGTGTTCGGGCGGGCTACTGGTCTCAGCCCAACACAAGCGGAGCTTGGGTATTACGGGGCGTTTCCCAGATTATTTCCTGTAGAGGCGAACCCACTCGACTATTTCATCGAGTTGGCGGTTATCCAGTTGGGCACAGTTCGCGAAAATCGCGGCAGCGACTTGCCCCTGATGCCTTTCTGACGTCGAGCCTATTCCCGGCTTGCCACGCATCCCCGGTTGGCCGGCATCGGTCAACACCCGCTCATTGGAGCCCGTTAAAAACTGATCAGCCTTAATTTCCATGGTCTGTATTCCGTAGTTGGTGGAGCTGGTGGTGGTCAACTCGACGCTGCCTTCCCACTCGGCCATTGCTTCATTACCGCACGCGCTGCAGGCCGGCGTGACCTGGGACGACGATTTGACATCATGGTCGCCCGGGCGAGGGCAGTAAAATAATAGGTCAAGGCCAGAGTTACGCAGTTGGGCGGGGAGATGCGTTAGGTGTGGCGCCTCACGAAACGTGTTTCTACGCTCAACACCATATGCTTGAGCTGAAAGTACATCTCGACGTCATCATTTACTCGCATGATCGGCTTTGAGGTGCAAAGCAAATGCCATGGCTTTGGGCCCAGCTCAGTCAGAAAATCTGTCGCAGCCGCTGATACGGCAGAATCCGCGATGGACTGATTGAAGAAAGCTGGTGTGAATTTCATGGTCGCGCCAAATGCGTCCCCAATCTCATATCCCAGTTTGACGCGTTCGCATCGGCGATTCCTTGATTCGAACTGTTCAGGCTCAATCTGGCAGACGATGCTTACGGGAGTTGGATGGTAGTTGTCATCATCGTTTCCTTCACCCACCGACAAGCCAACATAACCAATAGGTTCCCAGCCCTGGGTTAGTTTTTCGAGCACGGCCGCGTATGACTCGAACGACTTGCGGTCATTGTTAAACACGCCGTTGCGAGGGCTCACATCCTTGTAGACGGTAAGCACACTCTCGACCTCGAATGTGCCAAAGGCAGGCTTCACATTCAATTTCCATTCAAGCGGGCTGAAGGGCCTGAATGTGTGCTGTAGCAGGACATGCTTGGCCATCGGATTGGAGGGGGCCTCACCGTCAGAGAGCATAACGAAGGCACCAGTCTTGACGCCGTCTTTCAGAATTTCGCCCGTCTTGGGATTGCGGGCGCTGATCTTGGCATAGCCACTACCAGATAGCGCGACGCGCTTCTGCGGGGGGCGCTGAAATTTCCCGAAGTACACGGACCAGTCAGCAATCACGTCTCTCCAGACCTGGTCCTCGATCTGCAATCTGTGGTTTGCGCAAACCGTGACCTCCCGAATAACACGACTGAGCGTATGGACGCTTGAGAGTGCGAATGATGCAGTTGGAAAGGGGAGCTCGGCCGTTGAATGAGCGATTTCTGTCCGGATGAAGGCCGCTTTTACGGCCTCAATGATCTTCTCCTTATCCAGACCAGGCAGATGTTGGCGAACAATCCTGTCAACTCGTTTCATGCCTATGACATGGGCCATAAAGCTGACGTTCGGATTATGCAATGCCAGGCTTTGTGAGAAGACTCGAACTTGCTTCATCTCCAGCAGGAGCTGGGCAGGATATTCAAACTGAAAGGCATCGACTTTCGTCGCGTCATCGGGGCATAGCCAAATGCCGTTCGATTCTGCTCTGATTTCTTCGTCAGTAAGGCCAACTGGTGGTCTTGGGCCCCCGGGAGAAGCTGCGTAAATGTGCGCAGCGATTGCTACTCCTTTCACACCAACGGAACCGTCGCCTTTGACTTCGGGACCAATGGTGACCTTGGGGCAATCATAGAAAGAACACATATGGCCCGCGTTGCCTGCAAGGATGATGCGCGTGCTCTTTTTAAAATTGACACGTCGTGACTTAGACATCCGCCAATTACTCTGAGTGGGGTAGAAATGCGTTGAAAAATGCGCCGCCGAGGTCTCGTTCACCGGATCAGTGGTCCAGTCGGAGGGTACTCGCGACTATGCGAACAGGTGAGCCAGACCTGCAACCGTAAAGCTCAGGCCTACGAGGAGCGCAACTCTGTAGCGCGTCTGGTAAGGACGATAGTGGGCGCTTTCAATCTTCGAAAACTCGGTTTCTCCGATGGCTGCATCGCTCCTCGCGTACAAAGCGATTTGGAGATTGCGCTTGGATTTTTCAGGGTCCCGCTTCGCCTCAACGTAGCGTGAATAGTTCCAGTACGAAATCCCAAATGCTGCTGCGCACAGTGTCCATATCACTGATTGGATGAACAATACGGATGTCACGTTGCTCCTACCTCCTTGAACACAAATCCTATCTGTCTTCAGCGGGCCGCAATGCCGCCTTGATGCTCACCTACGATTTCGGCCCAACGTTTGACGGCCGGGCCTGGTGTATACCTGGGTAGGGTCAGACCTTCACTGGGGATGTCAGAATGTTCGGATCGAGCACGATCAAGATCGGATAAGTCACCCCATACTGCCGTTCGTTGCCTGCGACAGCTTGATAGCCAGCTGCAATTGAAGCATCGACGATATCTTCGATGCAGTCCCGCGTCGTCTGCTGAAGTAGATTCCAGGCAAGCAGGCCGGGAGCGGTTTCACGCTGATAAAGAGCGAGATGCGCCATCTGTTCCATCTGCAGATCTCCGGGCCTAACTGCATACTTCATGATCTCGCCTGTCCTCCAGCCATCTTCCCAGTAGGGCTGGTACTCTGCTTGGATATTGCCCTTGCCCGGACGGCGGCTTACAACGAGCTGACGCAGATGCTCCGATTCCTGAGGTGTACACGTCACTCCTGGGGCAGAGATATCAAGCACATGCGCCCCCGGTTTAAGAGTTGCCTGATACACGTTGGGACTAGCCTCGGGCCCTCCAGCGCTCCCCACAGCGAACTCACGATTTTTCGTGAAAAATAAGCCTTTGTGGAGCGGTGAGCGCCCCTTTAGGACGCCACGTCCAGTCAAGGTCCACTGAGTGATGGTGGACGGTGTCCCATGTAGCCAGTCTGTGCAGATGTTCACTGTTCGTTCCTTATCCTAGAAGCTCCGGCGAGCCGGAGCGACCTCGTCTAAATTACTCGACCGGCTTGTACACATGCCGAGTAATCGCGAAACCATCATCCTCTGACAGAACTTCAAAATCGTACCCGAGCTGCTGAGCCATAGCCCGGAACGCAGTGATCTCTTCATCGTCTTGGTTGCTCTTGGCTCCCTGGTAGGTCTTGCCGATCTCGCGAATGCGATGCTCGATCAGACCCAACACGGATTCGGCATATTCAGATGGGACGGTGATCTGGTGCCCTTATGTCATGAAGGTTGAACAGCGGAGCTCCAAAAGTAGAATTCCGCTACTGCCAAAGCCCCACGTTTTACGGCAGGGCTTGAGTGTTCCGGGTGCGAATTTTCTACAGAAATACGGTGTCAGTGAGGGTCTTGCTACCATCGGCACCGATGGTGGTCATCCGCATCCGCGCTCCCTCGCCACCTCGTGTCTCAAAGCCCTCGGGTGGATTGATCAGGAACCCAGCAGTGCGGGTGCTTGGGTCGCCGAGGCCGTAGACGGGGTTCTCACCCTCAGCGCTCGGCTTCACGTCGCCAAAACACGGCAACACTGCGTCGACCTCTTCGGGGGTCAATGGCAGGAACATGTTATTGGAGTGCTGCACCAATTCACCGTTGCAGTGGCGCAACAGGTAGATATCAGACCCGAAGATGCCTTGGCGCCGGCGGATCTGCACGACGTACCCGATCTGATTGATCAGCGGCGCAGGTCCCGGCCCCGTCAACACGAACTGACCAAACTCGGGCAGTTGATCCTGGAAACCGCCGAACATGGTAGTGGCGCGATCCTTCCAAACCGTCGGTTGGAGTACGCGGGCGAAGACCTCTTGATAATCTGGCTTTTCGCAGTCCATCGTTATTGCCCCCCTCATTTTCGCGGACGCAAAAGCGGCGCCCTGATACTTCCGAAGCCCGCGACATGGGCGGGCTGATTGCGCAGCGGATTTTCCGTGGTCAGTTGCTGGCGTTGTCCGGGGCAATAAATGCTGGCAGGGTCACATCGGCTGCGCGCAGTTGAGCATCAGCAGCCAGAAGCAACTGGCAGGCCGGGCACTCATCATCCCGAACAAGCGCGCCTTCTAGAATGTCAGGGCAGGAACCACAGTTGACATGAGCAAGCTGACCCGTGGCTACTGCGTACAGGCCTGCCACAGCGTCGAGTGATATTGGTGCGTGTTGAGTCATGGTTTTTTCCCGCCTATTTCAGAACATCCCCAGTCAGGTCGAAATACTGGCTCGACAAGACCGACATTTCGGCCCGTAACTCGGCAACGTCTTCGTCGCTGAGCTTGTTGCCATAGCCCGCGGCAACAGCCCGGTCACGTAACGTTGCATGCTCGCCTGCAAGGCGATCTGCTTCGGCTTCCTGTTCCTGGGTCAATGCGCGGGTCATGGTTACTTTTCCATGGTCAATTAGTAAATGGTCCGAAGCGCCTCAAGCAATCAGCGTGACCGTAAATGCCGCCGCCACAGCCTGTGGGCAACTCGCTATTATCACCCTGATATTATCAGCTCCGGGCAGAGTGCAAGCCGTCGATGCACTCCTCACCTACAACGAATACACTCGCGATCCTGACTACCTGGGGAGCGTTGCATTGAACCTGTTCGATCTGTTGAAACTGTGGGAGCCGACTTTTTCGCCGGAACAGGCCAAGGTCCACCTGGCCAGGTACAACGGCGAGGATCATCCGCTCGACGTGTTCATACAGGGAGGCTTCGACGTATGGCAGAGTCGGCAAAGCAACCGCAATTTTAAGCTGCCCTACGTGGTTTCGCTGATTCAGGCGGGCAGTCCAACCCGCTGGTTGTTTGCGGGTCTGTTTCGGACAATGGATTGTGTCGAAAGCCTGACTACATCTACACCCTGGAGCGTGTGCCGGCGGCCGAGGAGTGGGCAGGGCGGCTGTATCTGAGCAGCAGCTACACCAAACGTAACTCCTACCCGTACGGTAAAACCCTGGATGGCGACTTGACAGTGACTGAGCTGCTGGCCGAACGCCTCAGCATTGGCCATTTCCCCGGCTTCAAAAAGGTCAACCTGACCAAAAGCCAACTCGATGTGGTGGTGCAGCAGAACGTTGATTCCTGGCGCTCAGCCCTTTCGAGCGTCAAGGGCATCTACCTCATCACCGATACCCATACCGGGAAGCTCTACGTGGGCAAGGCCGACGGGGAGACCGGTATTTGGGGGCGCTGGTGTACGTATTCGACGACCAGCCATGGCCACAACGTGGCGCTCAAGCGGGAGTTTGGCATTGATGCTCCGCCCGAACGTGAAAAGGATCTGCGATTCTCATTGCTGGAGATCGCAGACCTGCACGCGATGCCGGGGGAAATTGATGCGCGCGAGAGCCATTGGAAGGAAATCCTGCTGACCAGGTCGCACGGATACAACCTCAATTAGTCATTATTAGGGCATCGGCAACGGGGGGCGAAGGGCTCTCTCATTGTCCATTTAGAACAATTAACGGATGCCCGATTCCCGTCAAAAATCCCCTACCAGATACCCCATGCCATTAGAGGCTTGAGCCGCTTTCGAGCCTCAGGTAGACCCCTTGCATTCTGAAAAGTGGTGAGACACTCGGAACGAATGCAGTGAGCCCCCGGCGCTTTACCAATCCCCATGCAGCACACATCAGATTTGGGGACCTGGTAAAGAGCGCGATTTTTTCAATGGCGGTAAGCGGGAGGTAGGGCAGAGGCCCTGACTCTCGCGAACAGGGCATTGCATTCACACCAATTCCCGAAGCAATGTTTGAACCCCGAGTAACGCTGATGAGTGCAATCGACAACCAGGAAATCATCAAAACTGGACGTACCCCAAATTTGGCCGGTAGCACCCTTCCCCTGTTTCTAACCTTCGACGGTCACTGGTATCGCGTCCGCACACGACTCGAAACGCTGGGCAGATTCAAACGTCGTGAACGCGCGGAACAGCTCTTTCTGAGTTGCGAGGTGGCTGCGTGAGCCGCCATCACTGCCAAGTGGTTCTATTGGTAGGTAAAGCCATTGACAGTAGCGGCTGGCCTACTTCCCAAAGCACGGTATGCGAGAAGTGCCAAGGCTGCGAAAGCTATTCGGCAAACATGGGTCTGGCTTGAACTGATGGCAATGGACGCTGGACAAAGGCTTGCCTTGGTCTGGAGTTGCCCTGGCTGCGGTGTTTCAGTCAGCGAATCGACGACGCCGTTGGCTTCGATCGAAGCGTCCCTGTTCGTTGAGATGGACCCGCTCTGCTGGCGATGCCGAAACTGATCCTTGGCCGGCTCGCCGAGTCACTATGCTATTGGATGCCCCGAATCATTCGCTGATGACTCCATCCGTGAAAACACTTTTTGCCTGAGCCCCGGGCGCACCTCTACTATCCTGATCCGCGCCTCGAGGCGCACACGACCAGACAACGCAATCAGGACGTCAGCAAGATGAGCACTCAGCGTTTCGCCAAGTCGCAGATGGACACCTTCTATCCTCAAGCTCCCGCAGAGCTGCAAACGGAGTGCATCGTCGAGATGTCTCCCCAGCAGTTGATCGTCAAATACATGAACGACGGCGAGCTCGTTGAGTACATCGGGGAAGTGGAGGGGGAAGGGCATTACCTCATCAGGGGTAAAGGGTTCGAGGCGAGCGGCACGCTGCACCTGGCGGATGGTCGCCGGCTGGAAGGCAGTTGGAAGGAAGGCCAGCAGTATGGGATGTGGCGTATCTTCCTGGAGTCGGAGGATTGATCGCCTGATCGACGACGCACTATCGAGAGAGTCCTCCACGGGAAGATGAATCCGCAACGGTCGTGCGCAGGCCGAAACCGCCGGCGCCGACTGCGCATGCAGCTGACTGTTGTGCCAGACTACCGGATTCGTTGTTTATGCCGTCTGGAAAGTACTCAGGGAGAGCCAATGCGAGATGGACTGATCACCCAGCCTGATGCAGACGCAGCTCCCGTGTCCTTGACGGCCAACCGAAATACCATCGACCGCCTGCCCGGCGATGTCGTCTCTCTTAAGGTCATGCACCCCGCCATCACTGAAGCCGGCAACCCGCTGCTGCCAGTTGCCCGGGTGCGGATGATTTCCGAGGTCCGCTGAATGCCGCAATTCGTCCAAAATGGCCCCTACATTCCCGAACGTTTGCTGCAGGCGCACGAAGAGGGGCGAGTGGTGTTCTTCTGTGGGGCAGGCATCTCCTACCCCGCACGCTTGCCAGGGTTCCGCGGCCTCGTGGAGGAGTTGTATCGGCGCCTTGAGCCGAATGCGAGTGGGGTGCAGAAACTGGCAATCAAGTCCAAGCAATACGACACCGCCGTCGGACTGCTGGAGGCTGTAGTCGGGCGTGAGAGAGTTCGGCGGACTATGGCGAGCATTCTCACGCCAGACCTGAGCTCGCCCAAGGCAACCGCAACCCACAAGGCCCTGTTGAACCTGGGCAGGACTCGCGATGGGCGCACGCGGTTGATCACTACAAACTTCGACCGTTTGTTCGAAGAGGTGACTCCCGCGGCGACGTTTCCGGTCCACGTCTTCCAAGCGCCCCTGTTACCCGTACCAAAAAATCGTTGGGACGGGGTGGTGTATCTTCACGGCCTACTGAGCGAGGCCCCCACAGCGAGTGAACTGGATCGCCTAGTGATTTCCAGCGGTGATTTTGGCCTGGCGTACCTCACTGAGCGATGGGCCGCGGGATTCGTGAGCGAGCTGTTCCGCAATTACACCGTTTGTTTCGTGGGTTATAGCATCACCGACCCCGTTCTTCGTTACATGATGGATGCTCTGGCTGCCGACCGCCTGCTTGGCGAATCGTCCCCGGAGATGTTCGCGTTTGGCAGTTACTCTCAAGGCGAGGAGGAAGATCGCGCCAACGAGTGGGAGGCCAAGAACGTCACACCGATCCTCTACAAGGAACACCGCCGTCATGCGTACCTGCACAAGACCCTGCAGGCATGGGCGGAAACCTACCGCGACGGCGTGCGCGGCAAGGAGCGCATCGTCGTTGAAAGCGCGATTGCTCGCCCTCTGGCAAGTACCAGGGAGGACGATTTCGTGGGTCGCATGCTTTGGGCGTTGAGTGACCGTCACGGCCTGCCTGCCAAGCGCTTTGCCGATTTGGAGCCGGTGCCTTCGCTGGATTGGCTAACGCCGTTGAGTGAGGCTCGCTTCGGCCATATCGACCTTGCCCGGTATGGCGTTCCTCCGAATACCCGCTTGGATAAAAAGTTGGCTTTCAGCTTGATGCGCAGGCCCTTGCCTTACCCGCTGGCCCCATTCATGAGCGTGGTAGAAAGCGATGGTGTCATCGGTCTGTGGGATCCGGTGATGGGGCATTTGGCGCGGTGGCTGACTCGCCACCTGGATGACCCGGCATTGTTGCTTTGGCTCATCAATTGGGGCGGCCGTTTGCACGTCAATTTTGCCTCAGGGATTGAGCACAGCTTAGAACAGCTGGCCACCCTCGAGCGCGAAGGTAAAACCGACGAACTGGCCCGCATGCGAGCCGGTGCTCCCAATGCGGTACCCGGGCGTCTGATGCGTACGCTTTGGCGGCTGCTGCTCGGTGGCCGCGTCAAAGTCAGTCCGCGGGCACTCGATTTATACCGTTGGCGAAACCGATTCAATCGTGATGGGCTTACATCGTCCCTGCGTCTGGAGTTCAGGGAATTACTGTCACCACGTATTTCGTTGCGTGCGCCGTACGGCTCCTCCGCCGAGGATGGAGAAGGCCAAGAGCAACAACAACTCAAGGATTTGGTTGAATGGGAGATCGTCCTGATGGCGGATGACGTCCATTCCAACCTGAAGGATCTTTCCAGTATCGAGCGCTGGCAAGGAGCACTGCCCGGCCTTCTCACCGATTTCACGGGCCTGTTGCGGGACGCGCTTGACCTGATGAGGGAACTGGGGGGCGCTGATGACAGGCGTGACAACTCGTACACGCAGCAGCCATCGATCGATGTGCACCCACAGAACAACGACTACAACGACTGGACAGCGCTCATCGAGCTGGCGCGGGATGCCTGGCTGGCCACGGCTGCGGTTTCGCCAGAGCGCGCAGCCCTCGAGGCGGAGCTCTGGTGGACCATCCAATATCCTCTTTTCAAGCGCTTGGCTTTTTTTGCTGCAACGAAAGGTGATGTCATAGGCAGTCGCCGTGCCCTTGACTGGCTATTAGCGGATGACCACTGGTGGCTTTGGTCGTTGGAGACTGAGCGTGAATCCACACGCTTGCTCGTTGCCCTGGCGGAGAAGGGCGATCCTGAGATGGTCCTGGAGCTTGAACGCGCCATTCTTGCCGGCCCGTCTCTCACGATGTTTGATGACGGTGCCGATCCCGACCGGCTGGCTCGTGTTCTGGATAGGGAGGTATGGCAGCGGCTGGCTAAGGTCGCCGGCGCCGGCGCCACGTTGAGCGCGGTTGCGCAG
>LNAP01034528.1_pt1 | contig 10897 bp, 16 predicted proteins | sample 602601 | NCBI WGS metagenome assembly LNAP01 (sample SAMN02440304, study PRJNA202911) | soil metagenome | biome: Subtropical and temperate rainforests or woodlands; isolation source: soil samples (1 kg each in a 20% v/v slurry with milli Q water) were... ...
GCCCAGCAGTTGGGTGGCCTGGCGGATGGCGGCGCCCATGCGCGTGTAATAACCCGGTTTGAGCCCTTGAATACGACCGCGGGTGTTGTCGTCATAACGCTGGGTGAAAGACTTGAGTTCCTGCATCCGCACTTGATGACGGCGCAACGAGGAAAACCCGTACAGGGCGAAATCATCACCGAGCACCGACAGGGTCTCACCGAACAGCAGCAAGCTGTCGCGGATGACATCAATCACCCGATGCTCATCGTTCAGGTGCGCGTCGGTGGACATCGACACATCGGCCAGCAACAGGCACGCCAGGTCACGGCGTGTCTGCCGTTGTTCCATGAACAAACCGCGTTCCGCACACTGGCCATGCTCGCGTTCAACGTGAAAATCCAGCCAGGCCTGCATATCCAGTTCAGACCCTTGGGGTTGCTGGCGTAACCATTGGCGGTCATTGCGCAGGTGCTCGAACTGGCGCCGCAGACGGTGCGCCGAAGCTTTCAGCCGTGGCGGCAGTGGCTGCGCCTCGCAGTCCCGGGGCACCATCATTTGCAGATTGACGAAGGCGTCTTGCATCTGCTGTTTGCGATAGTCCCACTCCGGCAACTTGATGCCCTCGCCCAGGGGAATATCGTCGACATCGGCCGGCGGTAAATCCAGGTGCAGCTTGAGGCCGCCGCCCTTGCGCAGACGGGTGCGCGACAGGCTCAACTCGTCGAGGTCCTCGGCGACTTTGGCCGCGTCCGGGTCCTCGCTGTCGTCCGACCAGCGATCCAGGTCCACGTGTTCGGTCCAGCTGAACAGGTTCTCCAGACGCACGATCAACAACCCGCCGTCACGGGTGCTTTCATCTATCCGCTTGGCGCGTTTGCTTGCGCCCTTTTGCTCACCGGGCGGGGTCGTCAACGATTCTTCGGACTCCTCCCCCAGGTCGGCAGCCTGAGGGCTCGCGAGGTTTTGCGGCGGGTACAACCACAGCGGCAACGGCCACGCGGCCCGTTCGCTGCGGGGAAAATGTTCGACACTGCCGGGCTCGCGCAGCGCCTGGCATAACGCCCGTTCCAGGGCCGCTTCGCCGCTACTCAATGTGGCCGGATCCGGGCGCAATTGCAGGTGAGCATCGACCAGACGTTTGTACCTGGCACGCAACGCGGGATAACGCCCTAACAGCAGTTGCGTCCAGCGTTGATTGTCCCGGCCCCAGTGCCGCATCTGGCCGGCCTGTGCCGCCAGCAAGGCGAGCCAACGATAGAGTTCTTCGTTCAGCGCGACTTCGGGAAACACCGCGAGGCTCGACGGCAGACGAAGGTTGCTCGCATCGCACCACGCCAGGGGCACTTGCTTGCAGGTGCCGGCGATCTGCTGCAACACGTTGCGCCGCAACAGCAGATCGCGGTCGCTGGCGGCTTCGACACCGATACCACTGGCGCCGCCCATGGCGCGAAACAGCAGCGCCAGCGGACGTTGCTGGCTGGCCAGTTCGACGCGTGCTTCGGGGAAGTCCGGGCTGGCGCGCCGGGTGATGAAGCGATGCCAGACGCTGCCGACCCACTCTTCCAGTTCGACGGTAAAGGCCATGATCATTGCCCTTTTTGTAAAGCAAAAAAACGGCCCGCTGTATCAGCCGGGCCGACCTTTTCTAGCCTTGACAGCGACTCATGAAGGCACCACGGCCGCCGGGGCGCGCAAGGCTGCGCGGCCACGTTGTTTGAAGCTGAACAGGTAACAGAGCAGTCCCGCAAGGAAACCAAGACCGGCGCCAAAACGGGCCCAGAACAGCACCTGCAGATGTTCGACCGTGGCCATGAAGGGCAACGCGACACCATCGACCTGCCAGCGTTGCAGGTAGACCTGAACGACACCGGCTGCGGTGAGGAACAGCGTGATCATCACCATCGACAGGGTCATCAACCAGAAGAAGGTCTGCGAGCGCTCATCGCCTGCTTCACCCAACCCGCGCAGTCGTGGCATGGCGTAGCTGATCAAGGTCATCACGATCATCGCGTAAGCACCGTAGAAAGCCAGATGGCCGTGCGCCGCCGTCAGTTGCGAACCGTGGGTGTAGAAGTTGACCGGTGCCAGGGTATGCAAGAAGCCCCAGACGCCAGCACCGAAGAACGCTGTGACGACGGTTCCCTTGGCCCACAGGGTGGCGGCGCGGTTCGGGTGTTGCCGGCGGCGGTTCTTCACCATGCTGAAGGCGAAGATCACCATGGCCAGGAACGGCAGCGGTTCGAGTGCCGAGAAGATTGAACCGACCCACAACCAGACCTCAGGCGCACCGATCCAGAAGAAGTGGTGACCGGTGCCGATGATCCCGGTAATCAGCGCCATGGCGATGATCACATACAGCCATTTCTCCACGACTTCCCGGTCTACCCCGGTGATCTTGATCAGGACAAACGCGAGCATCGAACCCATGATCAGTTCCCACACGCCCTCCACCCAAAGATGCACCACCCACCACCAGTAGAACTTGTCGCGGGCCAGGTTGCCGGGGTTATAGAAGGAGAACAGGAAGAACACCGCGAGCCCGATCAGCCCGGTCATCATCACCATGCTGACGGTGGTCTTGCGACCTTTGAGCAGGGTCATGCCGATGTTGTAGAGGAAGCCCAGGCACACCACCACAATGCCCATCTTGGTGATGGTCGGTTGCTCCAGGAACTCCCGGCCCATGGTCGGCAGCAGTTCGTTGTGGGTCAGCCTGGCCAGGCCGGCATAGGGCACCAGCAGATAGCCCAAGATCGTCAGCACACCCGCGGCGGCGAAGACCCAGAACAGGATGATCGCCAGCTTCGGACTGTGCAGTTCGCGGTCGGCCTCTTCCGGAATCAGGTAATAGGCAGCGCCCATGAACCCGAACAGCAGCCAGACGATCAGCAGGTTGGTGTGCACCATCCGCGCCACGTTGAAGGGAATGATCGGGAACAGAAAGTCCCCTATCACGTATTGCAGGCCCATGATCAACCCGAACAGCACCTGACCGAGAAACAGCATCAGGGCGAACACGAAGTACGGTTTGGCCACGGCTTGCGAGGCAAATTTCAGATGCGGATTAGCAATGCTCATCGCTTAGCCCTCCTTGTTTGGCGGCCAGCCATTGGTGTTGATGTTCGAGCTCCATTTGAGGAACTCTGCGATGTCATCCACCTCCTGGTCACTCAACTTGAACTGCGGCATCGCGCGCCGGCCGGGTACGCCCAGTGGCTGCATTTTCATCCAGGCATGCAGAAAGGGTTTGAAGCCCGCGTCCCCACCGCGCCGCTGGAACACGTTGCCCAGCTCAGGCGCAAAGTAGGCGCCCTCGCCCAGCAGCGTGTGGCAGCCGATGCAATTGTTTTGCTCCCAGACCAACTTTCCGCGCACCACGGATTCGGTGAGCTGCGCCTCATTGCTGCGGGCCGGAAAGGTCTGTTCCGTGTGATAGGTCAAGGCCAGGAATATCAGGAAGAAGAAGATGCTTCCCCCGAAATAGATATTCCTGGCCATGCCTTTGGTGAAGGTCTCTGACATGGTCGCTTCCTCTTTGCTTGGCCCGTCCATGATAGGAAGCGAAGGGTTGAAACCTGCTTGATGGCGATCAAGAAAGACAGATGGTTTTGGTCGGGTATTACTGACAACGCAAATCGAATGGGAGCGAGCAAGCCCGCTCCCACATGAGTATTCCTTCAGCGGAACGACATCAGTGTCATCCCGATCACCGTCGCCAACACCAGCGCCCAGCTCAACATCAACCGGCGCCACAGTCGCGGCGCGTGGCGCATCTCCATGAAGCCATCGGTGATCAGCCACGCCTTGCCCACCGCCACCAGCAAGATGGCCATCGACAGCAGCGATGTCGAGCCAACGTGGGCCAACGCCACCGTGCACACACTTAACGTGGCAAGCGCCGCCCAACAGACGAGCAATACCCTGGAAACAGACATGAGAACCTCGTCAACTCAGCACGTAGACCAGCGGAAACAGCATGACCCAGATCAGATCGACCATGTGCCAATAGAGCACGCCGGATTCAAACCCGCTGCGCTTGCTGGCGTCGTACAAGCCACGGCGACAGCGCTCCGCGAGCCACCCGAGAATGACCATGCCGAGCAGTACGTGGAGAAAATGAAAACCGGTGAGGATCCAGTAGAGGGTGAAAAAGGTGTTGTGCTCAATGCCCAGTCCCGAGGCCAGCAAGTGCCGGTATTCCGTGAGTTTCAGCACCACGTAGACACTGGCGGCGAGTAACGCCATCAGCAGGAAGACCGCACCGTGGCGCGGCTGACTTGCTCCTGCGCCAGCGCGGCGAACAGCCCCGCAGTGAGCAGACTCAGGGTCATCGCCAACCCGGTTGAGGTGTTCAGCAACAGGCGGCTTTCACTGAACATCTGCGGCTTGATCGCTTGGGTGACGGCGAACGCCAGGATCAGGATGGCGAACACCGACAGCTCGGCCAGTATGAAAAACCACATCGCCAGATCGCCCGGCAAATGCCTGGGCGCCACACCGCTGGACTCAACCGAAGTGCACATCAACCACGTCCATCAGCGCCGCAACGGTCAGCGGATCATCACTCAGCGGCTCGGCCAGGCAGGCCATGCAGGCCTCACGCGGGGTCATGCCGGAACGGATCATGCGCGCGGTAAAAATCAGCAGCCGCGTTGAGGCGACCTCTTCCAGATCATGTTGATCGAGCCGGCGCAGCGCCTGGCCCAGCCGCCAGCGCGTTGTCCACCTGGGCTTCCCGGGCCACGATACGTTCCTCGTCGGCCACCGGTGGATAGTCGAAACGCATCGCCACGAAACGTTGGCGGGTGCTGGGTTTCATGCCTTTGAGCAGGTTCTGGTAACCGGGGTTGTAGGAGACCACCAGCATGAAGGACGGCGGCGCCTTCAGCACTTCGCCGGTGCGTTCCAGGAACAGTTCACGACGATCATCGGCCAATGGATGCAACACCACCACGGTGTCCTGACGCGCCTCGACCACTTCGTCGAGGTAACAGATGCCGCCTTCACGCACCGCGCGGGTCAGCGGTCCGTCCTGCCACCAGGTGCCTTGGGCACCGATCAGGTGGCGGCCGATCAGGTCGGCCGCGCTCAGATCGTCATGGCAAGCCACGGTGTACAGCGGCAGTTTCAGCCGATGGGCCATGTGCTGGACAAAGCGGGTCTTGCCGCATCCCGTGGGGCCTTTGATCAGCACCGGCATGCCGTGTCGCCAGGCTTGCTCGAACAGCGCCTCCTCATTGTTGAGCGGTTGATAGAAGGGTTCGCAAGACGGGTTACGGTCCATGGGCTGTCTGTTCCAAAAGCGGATTCAAGGAACACGCTACGGGCCCCTGCGACAACCTGGCAAGTGAGATGGCCGGCAAACTTGATCGTCGTCAAGCGAACAATGGCCTGCTCGGGCATAGCCTTGCACGGCACTAAGAACCTGCGTTCTGCGCTGCCGTTTCAGCACATCGCAAAGGTCTTGCCTGAGGAGAAATGGAATGAAAATGTTTGCCCTGACCCTCGCCACTTTGTGTTCGTCACTGGCCCTGGCGGTGAGTCATGCCGCCAGCGCTGACGAGCCCGCCGCCGCTGCGGCCAATTCGCCCATGGTCAAAACCGCCGGCGCTCCCGACATGAGCCAGGCCGAGTTCGACTCATCCAAGGAAATCTACTTCCAGCGCTGCGCAGGCTGCCACGGCGTTTTGCGCAAAGGGGCCACGGGCAAACCGTTGACGCCGGACATTACCCAGAACCGCGGGCAGCCGTACCTGGAGGCCTTGATTACCTATGGGTCGCCGGCGGGCATGCCGAACTGGGGGACGTCCAATGCGCTGACCAAGGATCAGATCACGGTCATGGCCAAGTTCATTCAGCACACGCCGCCGACGCCACCGGAATGGGGCATGGCCGAGACGCTGAAAACCTGGAAAGTGTTGGTCAAACCCGAAGATCGTCCGAAGAAGCAGCTGAGCAAACTCAACCTGCCGAACCTGTTTTCGGTGACGTTGCGCGATGACGGCAAGATCGCCCTGATCGACGGTGACAGCAAGAAGATCGTCAAGCTGATAGAGACCGGTTACGCGGTGCACATCTCGCGCATTTCTGCTTCGGGTCGCTACCTGTTGGTGATTGGCCGAGACGCCCGGATCGACATGATCGACCTCTGGCCGGTGGAGCCGACCAAGGTCGCCGAAGTCAAAGTGGGCATCGAGGCACGCTCGGTCGAGACCTCAAAGTTCAAAGGCTACGAAGACAGATACACCATCGCCGGCTCTTATTGGCCGCCGCAATTCACCATCATGGATGGCGAAACCCTGGAGCCGAAGCAGATCGTTTCGACCCGCGGCATGACCGTCGACAAACAGGAATATCACCCGGAGCCTCGGGTCGCGGCGATCATCGCCTCCCACGAATGGCCGGAGTTCATCGTCAACGTCAAGGAAACCGGCAAGGTGATGCTGGTCAATTACCAGGACATCAAAAACCTCACTGTCACCTACATCGATGCCGCGCCGTTCCTGCATGACGGCGGTTGGGACAGCACGCACCGCTACTTCATGACCGCCGCCAACAACTCCAACAAGGTCGCCGTGATCGACTCCAAGGAGCGCAAGTTGACCGCGCTGGTGGACGTCGGCAAAACCCCTCACCCGGGTCGCGGCGCCAACTTCAACCACCCCGGTCTGGGCCACCAGCCATCTGGGTGATGACGGTATCTCGCTGATCGGCACCGACCCGACCAAACACCCGCAATACGCCTGGAAGCAGGTCGCCTCGCTCAAGGGTCAGGGCGGTGGATCGCTGTTCATCAAAACCCATCCCAACTCCCGTCATCTGTACGTCGATACCACCCTCAACCCGGATACAAAACTCAGCCAGTCAGTGGCGGTGTTCAACCTCGACAAACTCGACGCCGGCTACACCGTGCTGCCCATCGCTGAATACGCGGGCATCAAGCAAGGCGCCATGCGCGTCGTGCAACCGGAATACAACAAGGCCGGCGATGAAGTCTGGTTCTCCGTGTGGAGTGGCCAGGCAGACGAGTCGGCGCTGGTGGTGATCGACGACAAAACACTGAAGCTCAAGTCAGTCATCAAGGACAAACGACTGATCACACCCACCGGGAAGTTCAACGTCTACAACACCCAACACGACATCTATTGAGCTCCATCAATGCAAGGAAACACCATGAAAAATACTCTGTTTTCACTGTTCGCCCTGACCGCCGCGCTGAGTATGCAACCGGCCATGGCCCAAGACGCGCTGGAGCTGTTCAAGAGCAAACCCTGCGCAGCCTGTCATTCCATCGACACCAAGATTGTCGGCCCTGCGCTCAAGGATGTAGCGGCCAAGAACGCTGGCGTACCCGGAGCCGTGGACACCCTCGCGAGCCACATCAAGAACGGTACACAAGGCAACTGGGGGCCGATGCCCATGCCGGCCAACCCGGTGACTGAAGAAGAAGCGAAAACGCTCGCGACTTGGGTACTGACACTCAAATAACCGCCAGGAGGGCGTCTTGATGGTGTATCGACACGCTGTGATTCTGGCGGCCCTCCTCCTCATTTGCGCAACCGCGGTTGCGGCGCCGGACGCCCAGCGTCAGGCACAACTCGAACACTTGCTGACCCAGGACTGCGGCGCCTGCCATGGACTGCACCTGACTGGCGGGCTTGGCCCAGAACTGACGCGCGCAGCGCTGGCCGGCAAATCCAGGGACAGCCTGATTGCCACCGTCACCCAAGGCCGGCCCGGCACCGCGATGCCCGGTTGGGCTCCGCTGCTCAGCCCCGGCGACATCCGTTGGCTGGTCGATCTACTTCTCCAGGGATATCCCGCACCATGATCCGTTCAATCCTGCTGTCAGCGGCGACCGGGCTCTTGCGTTCAGCCACCATTGCGTGGCACCGGCGACTTGGGACTGGTCGTGGAGCGCGCCACCGCAAGCGTACAAATCATCGAAAGCGACACCCACACCGCGCTGGCCCGGCTCGAGGGTTTTGGCGACCTGTCCCATGCCTCGGTGGTGTTCTCCCGTGACCAGCGCTACGCCTATGTGTTCGGGCGCGACGGCGGGTTGAGCAAAATCGACTTGCTGACCTGGCGTATCGATCATCGCGTCATCCAGGGCGGCAACAGCATTGGTGGCGCCATCAGTCAGGACGGCAAGTTGATCGCCGTGTCCAACTACATGCCCGGCGGGGTCAAGGTGTTCGATGCCGATACCCTGCAACTGGTGGCCGATATTCCGGCCACGCCCCTGGCCGATGGCACCAAGCGCTCCCGGGTGGTCGGCCTGGTCGACGCGCCGGGGCAACGTTTTGTCTTCAGCCTGTTCGATACCGGCGAGATCTGGACCGCCGATTTCAGTCAGGGCAGCACGCCGCAGATCAGCCGTTTCACCGGTATCGGCCAGCAACCCTACGACGCCTTGATTACCCCCGATGGACGCTATTACATGGCCGGCCTGTTCGGTGAAGACGGCATGGCGCAACTCGACCTCTGGCATCCAGAACGCGGCGTGCAGCGAGTGCTCGGCGATTACGGACGCGGTCAGGCGAAACTCCCGGTCTACAAGATGCCGCACCTGGAAGGTTGGGCCGTCGCCGATAACCAGGCCTTCGTGCCCGCCGTCGGCCGGCATCAGGTGTTGGTGATGGATTCACGCACCTGGCAGCAGACCGCCGTGATTCCAGTGGCCGGCCAACCGGTGTTCGTCACGTCGCGCCCGGACGGTCGGCAGCTGTGGGTCAATTTCGCCTACCCGGACAATGATCGGGTTCAGGTCATCGACACCGAAACCCACGCCGTGGTCGCCGATCTGCGCCCCGGGCCAGCGGTGCTGCACATGGAATTCACCGCACGCGGCGACCATTACGCGACGGTGATCAGGTCCAGATCTGGGATCCGTACCGACTGGAGCTGCTGAGCACCCTGCCCGCCAGAGCACCGAGCGGCATCTTCTTCAGCAGTCGTGCGCAGAAAATGGGGTATTGAAATGAACCTTGAGCTGCTCAGTCGCCAACTCATCGACCGCTTTCAGCACGGCATGCCGCTGTGTCCGTCACCGTACAAGGAGATGGCCAGGATTCTCGGTTGCCGCGAATCCCAGGTGATGGCCTGCCTGGAAGAAATGGATCAGGCCGGCACCCTTTCACGCATCGGCCCGGTGTTCGAACACAGCCGTGCCGGGGCCAGCACCCTCGCCGCCCTCGCCGTGCCCGCCGACCGCCTGCAACAGGTGGCCGAGCGCGTCAGTCAGTACCCCGAGGTCAATCACAACTACGCACGGGAACATTTTTACAACCTGTGGTTTGTGCTGACCGCCCCTGATCGCCAACACATCGACCGCGTGCTCAAGGAACTGGAGGACGACACCGGCCTCATGCCGCTGGACCTGCCGATGTTGACCGCCTACCGCATCGACCTGGGCTTTGCCCTGGGAGAAAACTCATGACACCAGGATTGAACCCCAAACAAGCATTGGCGTTGCGCCAGCACCTCGAAGGCGGGTTGCCGCTGGTGTCGCGCCCGTATCAGGCTCTCGCCGAACGGCTCAACGCTGACGAAAATCAGGTGCTCGAACAGATGCGCCAATGGAGCGAGCTAGGGCTGTTTCGCCGTATCGGCCTAGTGCTGCACCATCGAGCGCTGGGCTTTACCGCCAACGCCATGCTGGTGCTGGATGTTCCCGATGCGCTGATTGACGAAGTCGGCCAGCGCCTGGGGCGAGCGCCCGGCATCAACCTCTGCTATCAGCGGCCCCGACGCCTGCCGCAGTGGCGGTACAACCTGTTTTGCATGGTGCACGGGCGTCAACGTGAGCAGGTTGAGGCGCAGATCCAGGCGTTGTTGGAGGAGCATCTACTGAGCGACCTGCCCCATCAATTACTGTTCAGCACCCAGGTCTTCAAACAGTGCGGCGGCCGTTTTGCGCCCTCGCGCACCGGAGTACCGACCCATGGATGACCTCGACCGCCGACTGATCAACCGTTTGCAATTGGGCTTGCCGCTGGTGCGCCACCCCTGGCGGGTATTGGCGGCCGAACTGCAGAGCAGCAGCACTGAACTGCTCGACCGATTGCACACCCTGCTCGCTGATGGCGTGCTCACACGCTTCGGCCCGATGTTCGACATTGAACGGCTGGGCGGCGCCTTCACCCTCGCCGCGTTGGCGGTGCCGGAAGAACGTTTCGATGACGTCGCCGAACAGCTCAATGGCCTGCCGGAAGTGGCGCACAACTACCGACGCGAACACGCCTGGAACATGTGGTTCGTGCTTGGCTGCGCGACCGAAGAAGGCATCGCCGAGACGCTGCAGCGCATCGAAACCCTGACCGGCCTGCCCCTGCTCAACCTGCCTAAGGAGGAGACTTACCATGTCGGTCTGTATTTCCCGGTCTGAAGACACCCTCGCCCAGCGTCTGATTGCGTTGACCCAGGCCGGTCTGCCGTTGCTGGATGACCCGTGGGCGTGGCTCGCCGAACAACTGGAATTAAGCATCGAATCCACCCTGGACCTGCTTAAGCGCTTGCAGGCCGAGGGCGCGATTCGGCGCATTGCCGCCGTACCCAATCACTACCGACTGGGCTATCGCCACAACGGCATGACGGTCTGGGATGTGCGCGACACCGACATAACGCGCCTCGGCGCGCTGATCGGCGCGCAGCCTTTCGTCAGCCACTGCTATCGCCGCCCGCGCCGAACCGGATGGCGCTACAACCTGTTCGCCATGGTGCATGGCCGCAGCCGCGATGAGATCAACAGCTACCGCGAGCACCTGCGCTATTTGTTGGGCGAGGCCTGTGTTGCCGACGAGATGCTGGTGAGCAGCCGCATCCTGAAGAAAACCGGCTTGCGATTACCTGTCGCTTCGCACTGAACACGCCCTGACTCAAGGAGAGTTGCATGTTGAGGATCAGCCAATAC
>LNAP01005719.1_pt1 | contig 10896 bp, 5 predicted proteins | sample 602601 | NCBI WGS metagenome assembly LNAP01 (sample SAMN02440304, study PRJNA202911) | soil metagenome | biome: Subtropical and temperate rainforests or woodlands; isolation source: soil samples (1 kg each in a 20% v/v slurry with milli Q water) were... ...
TTACAACTTCCGCCTCTGCATGACGCAGCGCGAAGACATCCGCGTCCCCTTCCCCCAGCCCGCGCACTACGACCGTTCCCGTTACGAACTCCTCGCCCGCTACCTCGCGACCGGCTGGGACCAGATGTTCTGGAAGTTCGACATGATCCGCGGACTCAAAACCGACACCAACAACCACGGCGCCGTCTCCAGCGATTTCATCGGGGAAAACTATTCGTGGCCCGCCGCGACCCACGCCGAGCGCGAGAAACTATTCCAAGCCCACGTCAACTACGTGCAGGGACTCTGGTGGTTCTACCGCACCGATCCGGCCGTGCCCGCCGACGTGCAGGCCAAGGTCAACACGTGGGGCCTGGCCGGCGACGAGTTCGCCGACACCGGCCACTGGCCGCACCAGCTCTACGTCCGCGAAGCCCGCCGCCTCGTCGGTGCCTTCGTCATGACCGAGCAGCACTGCCTTTCGAAGACGCTCGTCGAGGACGTGATCGGCCTCGCCGCCTACACGATGGACTCGCACAACTGCCGCCGCTTCGTCGACGAAAACGGCCACGTGCGCAACGAAGGCGACGTGCAGGTTCATCTCCCCAAGCCCTACGGCATCAGCTACCGCACGCTCGTCCCGCAGCGCGGCGAAGTGACCAACCTCCTCGTGCCCGTGTGCCTTTCCGCATCACACATCGCGTATGGTAGCATCCGCATGGAGCCGGTCTTCATGGTGCTCGCCCAGGCCGCCGCCACCGCCGCCGCCATTGCGCTGAAGCAAAAAGTCTCCGTCCAGGACGTGTCCTACCCCGAGCTCCGCGCCCGCCTTGAAGCCGGCAACCAGATCCTCGTCTGGGACGACGCCAAACCCCACGGCAACGGCAACGACAGCAGCCCCATCGGCCGCTAAATATTATGGAGGGACGACCGCCGTGTCGTCCGCTCCGAGCTGTAGGAGCGGCTTTACGCCGCGATGACGCGCGCAGCGCGCCCTCCGAATCACAGTTACCAGGTGGAGCGCATTGCCCCCAATGCGCTGACGCGGCGCAGCCGCGCCCAAGCCAAGCGTGTTGAGGTCAACCCGCTCCACCCCATCGCCCCCCCCGCTGTTGCAAAAGAGCGCCTTCCGCCCACGTCTTAATTAATCGGAAATCAAGACTTCCCAAATTGGGAAATATGGATTGAGTTTACCGCGAGACACCAAGCCCAGTGCAGATCATCTCACTCAAGACCCTCAGGGATTTTTGGCAGACCCACGCCTCTGCCGAAGCCGCCCTCAAGGCATGGTATCACGAAGCCAGAATTGCCGAGTGGCGCTCATTTCAAGACATCAAAAAACGCTATCACCACGCCGACGTCCTGCCTGACAACCGCGTCGTGTTTAACATCAAAGGCAACACCTACCGCCTAGTGGTCCGCATCAACTACCTCTCCGGCTGCATTTTTATACGCTTCGTCGGCACGCACGCCGAATACGACAAGATCAACGCCCAAACCATTTAACGCCCATGAACATCAAGCCCATCAAGACCGAGGCCGACCATCAGGCCGCGCTCGTCCGGCTCGACGCCATCTTCGACGCCGTGCCGGGCACGCCCAAGGGTGATGAAGCGGAAATCCTCGCCACGCTCATCCAACTCTACGAAGAGAAAAAATTTCCCATCGGTCTTCCCACTCCGGTCGCCGCGATTCGTTTCCGCATGGAGCAACAGGAACTCCAGGCCAAGGATCTCATTCCCTACCTCGGCAGCGCGTCCAAGGTCTCCGAAGTCCTGTCCGGCCGCCGCAACCTGAGCCTCGCCATGATTCGAAACCTGATCTCCGGCCTGCACCTCCCCGCGCACGTGTTGCTCCAAGCCCCCGCCCCCCGTCGCCGTCCCACCAAACGCCGTCCCACCGCAAGACTCCCTCGTCCAGAACGCGATTTTACGCACCACGTCTAATTCCCCATGCTTGCCGGACTTCCGGTAAAGGATCGTTGGCACATATTTCGCGCCAACGCCCTAGCACCGGAGGAACATCCAAATTTACCGCCATAAACGCCTCGTTAAAAGCAGATGCAAGCACACCCGCCCAAGCGCGAAGATGCAACGCCTCGGCCACTTCTACGCCATCGACGACGTCTTTCCCATACGCATCGCTGATTACAGAAGGATCTGTCTCCCGTGCGATTTGTTCGAGCCCAGATAAGAGCCAGTCGCGCTGATCTCCATTGAGTAGTTCAAAGTCGTTCTCAATCCACGTCACCAAACATTTCGCCGCTGAATCAAGACACGGCGGCATGCGCAGACCGAACTTGCCCACCACGCGCTCAACCAAAACCACTGGAATCGGCGGAACGAGCATGGCCCGAGCGGCCCGGGACCAGTCGCCAAGCTCTGATAACGCGAGGCGAAGCTTGGTCTCGTCTTTACCCACCAAGACCCTCTCCAGATCATCCCTCACAGAGGGCAGAATGTCAGGCCGATGAAACAACCGCCCCAAGAGAGCCGCTTGTGTAGAAATACCGGCGCTCTCTAAGTCGCCCAGCATGCGCTCAATTTGCGGGATATGCGGATGCTCACGCGGTAAATTCAGCATCAGAACGTCGCCTAGAAACCCAGTGACCACCTGCCCAAGTTTCTCAGTTGAACCGCCAAAGGGGAGACGCCGAAGATTAGAGTTACCCAATATCTCGATCAGCGATGGCCACCATGAGTGAATTTTCTCAATGACACCCGTCATTTCAGCTTCGCTAAGAACCTGTATTACCGCAGCAGAATCAGCGAGAGCGGGATGCGAAAAAACCGCACACAAGTCCTCCAGACGGTTTTGAGCCGCCGTCAGTCGTCCCATATCGATTCCACCCTTTTCGTTGCGAAACGTCGGAAACGGCGCCGTCAGCAAACGTCGGCGAAGTTTACCATCAATGCCATGCTGGGAAGCTTGAGCCGAGTGCAACAACCACGCACGACGCCCCGCTTGAATTTTAGGCAGTTCCGTAGCCGCGTCCACCTGTGACCAAAGCGCCGAAGCCAGCTGTTCAGCTTCCTCAGTGCTCAGCCAGTCCTTGCTAAACAAAAAATGCCCACGCTCAAACGCCGACGACCTCAACGATTGGTCTTCACTACGGATTCCCTCCAATATTCGGCGCCAATCTTCAGCCCATCGCGGTCCTCGATCATCGGGCCGCTTGGGAACACGATTCCACAATCCAGCAAAGGCGTCCGGCCAATGATCCGCATGCCATGGCTTAAAATGCCCTTCGCCCGGCATAGGCGTTCCGAGAAACCCAATAACCGTCTTGGTCAACAGTTCCTCGGGCAAAGCCTCCACCACGCGAGCGACAAGAGTTCGGAGAGCGTCATAAAAATCGAAACTATTCGCTACCTCGCTGCTGCTCAACCAAGCCACACAGGTGTCGAGAAGTCTCCTGTGCGTCGCCTCGGGTGCGCGCATCGCGATGCGCGACAAAAGCTCCATGGCTGTTTTCGCCATGCGCCGCACCATATCATCGGGAACCCCTGACGCCTTCTTGCTCGCCCCGCCCGCTTCCTCGCCGATCACCCGCAACAATACGTCGCACAGGAGTTGAACTCGTTCAGGCTTGAGTGTTGCGACGGCGGCACGATGGAAGTGCTCCTGCAATATCTCCTTCGATGCCTCGCAGCGTAAAAGCGTCGATAGCGACCACGATGGGGCAGCCTGCTCCAACCACACGGCCGCATGAGCCGCGCTTGTCGCGAAAAAGTTCAAATACCCTGAATAGATGGGACAGGGGGCGCGCTCCAAAAGTCGCATAAGACGAAAAGCAGGCATGAGCAGCCTTTCACTGTCCCCGAAGTTTAGCGTCTCCCGAATCGATCCAGCGTCGAATCCGGCCACTCGTTGCCGTCCTTGCCGACGCTTCGGTCGGAGATCGATCAAATCGTTCTGAATCACACGGACTATCTCCCATGGATCATAGCCGTCCTCCTTAGCTTTAGCCAAGCGCTCGCGAGCCTCTTTCATTGGCTCCGGTTCGGACCCGAAGCTATGCAAACCGCGCAATAAAAAACAGCCCCATGCCTCAGTAGAAATCGCTTCATGCGTCCTGCCATGCACTCGAGCGCCATTGATCGCTGCCGAAGCGAGCTCCGTCGCCGCTTGGCTCTCCCCCAACTCTGCATAGCAGCTTGCCAATCGCAAAAACTCCAATGGCTGGCGGGCCTGCGGGCGCCATTCGTCCAAGGTTTTCCTGAACGCCGCCAGATCCAAGTTATTCAGATGCCAAAGCGCCTGCTCGTAAGCCAATTCACCCGCAAGCGATGTATCCGCGTTACAGACTAATGACAGACGACCATACCATGTCTTGAATCGAGATTCGTCCAAATCCTCCCGAGCCGTCCTCAAAACATGTAGGGCTAGCAACCTCCATGGCTCCGATAACTTCGAATGGAAAGCGACCTCCTCGACTTTCGCGTTCGGAATGCCGAGGATTCCGCGAAACGGATCGACCCGCTCCAGGCAATTCGCGATCTGATCGCACTCGTTTGTGAAAACCGGAGACAAACAAAGCTCCAATCGCCAACACAGTTCTCGTAAGAGGGGTAGTTGCTCTTCGATCGATAAAGTGTCTAAGCGCGAGAAGATGAGATCCCGCCATCGTTGCGTTGTATGCCAAACCCGATCCCGGATCGGATTGGGCGCCACATGCCAACCGGGATATTCCCGCCTCTGCTCCGCCCAAATTTTGGCGATCTCTCGAAATTCAGTAGCAGTGGTTTCAACACCTTTTTCGGGAGTCGCTTTGGGGGAGAGACTAAAGGCAGTCAACGACGATGCGGGGGGCAGAGGAACAACAGTCTGTGGCGGGTTGATTGGCTCCGTAGGGGCCCAGTTCTCCGCGCGCACCGGCCTCCCGCTCTCAAATGCTTTTAGCAGCCAATCCAAGGCCGCCCTATGCTGCGGCACCCCTGAAACCGGAGGAAACATCCGCGACAAATCAACAGGCGTCACCGAACGTGCAGCGAGTAGAGCGCAATCTGCAGGTGATGCATCTAGTAGACCACATAGGTAAATGCGCGGGGCTTGCTCGCCCAAAACATCGCGAACCCAACCCGTCCATTCCAAGAAATTGGGGTCATCCCCAGCGAATCCGATAAGCACAAAGACCGTCTCCATGACTGAACCCTGCACCAGGTTCACAAACGCGGGGAACTTGCGTGGATACCCTCGATAATCTTCCTCTGTAGCGATAAGCTGCTGTCCCGTGCCTAATGTGCCGTGAAGCTTTACCAATCGCGGCTGGCGGCGCATCGGTATGTCATTCGGTGCCCGGACGATTTCGTAACGTCGATGAACTGGAGCCCGCTCCAACAATGTATCATAGTTAGTGCTGAATACATCGGCCCATGGCAGTTCCAGTAATCTCAGATGCAGCTCACCCGGACGCCATTCGCCATCCGGCACAGTGCGTTCGATCAAACGATCCAGTTCCATCCGGCCACGCGTGGATGCATACATTTGAGCGAGTCGGAGCGGATCGCGTGGTTTCCCGTCATCCAGCGCAATCCCCTTCGCCATTTCGTGAGCGAGTTGGTCCCATAGTGGAAACCTTCGTGCGCCGGGAGCCAAAGGTTCCGCATTGAGACTAAAGCCTGATCCGACCATCACCGTCGCCGCCCCATCACGCCACAAAGCGTCGCGGATATGTTGCACATGGGGAACAATCGCCGGGTCCAAAGAAGCCATGCGATTCACATGCCAACTAAGTGCGTGATATTCAATCACTCTTCACACAAACGATCCAAAGAAGCACACGCTGCCTTCGTTTCGGGTGCTGTGCGAAAAACACAACGGCATCATCCGTAAAACACGCGATAACTCACTGAATCAGCCACGACGGCGACGTGATTCCATCTCGTCCAATGTTGTGAAGCGTCCCGCCTTTACCTCGTTTATTTTTTTTGCCGTGGCTTTTTTCCAAGCCGACGTGGCTCGCTTGAGCTGATGCAGGTAAACTTGAATCTCCGTGCGCTGGCGGGCCGAAAGGCGCGACAGGCGTTGTTTGATTTCCAAGACGCTCATGAGTCCACGTTGCCTGCCGACGAAAACGAATCAAGAGGCCCGGCAACCTCCCCCCCTCCTGCCAGTTCCCCTCGATGAGAATCGTCTGCGGACGCAGCCATGTGCCCGTCCGCGGATTCTTCAGCAGCGAGAACAACAAAAAGCCGTATGCCGCCGTCCGCCCCAGGCCTTCTCCGTCGATCAAGATCCCCAGCCACGACGCGTTCAGGACATCGCGTTCCTCCGGTGACTTGCGGCCACGCCTTTATTTGAGGTGCACCCGCACCGCCACCTAGGCGATCCGCTGCATCGCGGTGATCGCGGCGGGATCGGGACACGCCCCACCCCCGTATTCGCTCCACCCTCGGCGAATCTTCAGAACGGCTTGTGCTTCTTGACCGTGCCGTTGTCGGTTTCGTCAATTTTGCAGGCCTTCAGGGATTTGAAGAGCGCGCGGATGTCATGGATGCCGCCCCAGGTGAACCAGAGGCCGGTGATCACCGTGATGAGAATGGGCAGTCCGATGGCCGTGACATGCCAGAAGCCGAGCCAGACACCATTGGTCCACGGGGTGATCCACGACACCACCCCCGCCTGCCCGATCAGGTTCCAAGCGGTGCCCAGCAGCATCACCCCGAACCAGCCCACCGCCCAGACGAACAGGCTGCCGGCAATCCATTTGTCGCCGCGGGAAAAGTTCTCATCCACGCCGATGACGCGGCGGAAGGTCCAAGACTTCTTCGGGATGACCGCCCGCCCACTCACATCGAGCGGGTATTCGTCGCGATGCAGCATCTTGCGGATCGGATAATCCTGCCGGCAGGTGGCCAGCGACACGACGATGTAGAGCGCAATGGCGATGAGCGTGGAGAAAAACGAGATCTGCGTGCCGTTGAGTCCGAACGCCGGCACCTCCGGAATGCCGAGGAACGGCAGCACATGGTTGATGGAGGTTGAGAACACTTTGTCGTCCCAAATCTTGTAAACGAGGATGCCGCCGCCCGAGAGAATCGAGCCGGAGAGGACCGCCGCCCAGGCCCCCGCCGTCGTGCCTTTTTTCCAATAGAGACCGCCGATGATGGCGGCGCCGGCGCCGCCGACATAGACGGCCGTGGTCACCGCCCACCACATGACGATGTATTCGGTCTGCCTGAAAAACACACCGAACAGGAATGCGAAAACCGCCACGCCCGCCATGCACCAGCGCAGGAGCCTGATGTGGTGCTCCGGTGCCGGAGCTTTTTTGAGTCGAGGCAGGATGATGTCTTGCGCGAGGATGCCACCCCACGAATGCAGATGGGTCGAGTCGCCGCCGAAAATCCCCATGAGCAGCACGGCGCAAAGGGCGCCCTTCACGCCGACGGGCAGCATGTGCGAGAGGGCCACCGGGATGGTCATCTGCTTCTGAATCTGGGATTGGTCGATCTGCGCGATGGAGTCACGGGCGGCACCCGACGCGCCGGCGAAATCGGGATGACCGAGGTAGGTGAGCGCGGCGGCGGCGAGAAGGACCACCACGACGGCTTTGCCCGATTCACGCCAGCACCCGAGCAGCCCGCCCATGCGCGCCTCGTGCGGCGTGGCGCCGGCGCTGTTGTAGGCGCTGGCATTTTGCCAGGCCATCGTCCCGTAGGTGCTGAGAAACACCCCCATGAGGACATACCAGAGATTGAAATCCTGCACCTGCCAGGCGTCGAAGGGATTGACCATCGAATGCCCGGTGGAGCGGCCATCAAGGACGGTGCTTATTTGCGACCAACCCACCACGCAAAGCACGCCGATGATGATCACGATATACATCAGCTGGGAAAAAATCCCTTCGACGCAGTCGGTCACCATCAGGGTGATCAATCCGCCCGTGAGCGTAAGCGTGAGGCTGATGGACAGGAAAATCCCCATCAACAGAATGTAGGTCGGCAAGCCCCAAGGTCCTATCGCGATCTCCTGCGGCAACTGAAGGAAATACACCATGAACCGTGCACCGACCGCCGGGATGATCCCGAAGTTGATCGCGCCGGCGACGAAGCCCAGAACCCCGGTGAACGAGCGGAAATTCCGGCTGTAGCGTATCTCGAAAAACTGCGCCAAGGTCATGGCCCGGGTCTCCCGGAAGCGGTAGATGACGAAGCCGAAGATCGCCACGATCAGCCCCACCGGAGCGGTGATCCAGCCCCACCACATGGGAACAAAACCCGACTGCGCGAACACCTCCCAGCGCGCGACAAACACGACGGCGCCGGCCTGCATCTCCCCCTTGGCCACGGCCAGCAGATAACGTCCGCCGACACGCCCGCCCGACACAAAATGCGCCACGCTTTTCATGTAACGATGCGTGACCAGGCTGATGCTCAAGATAATGAGCAAGGGCACGACGATGACCAACCAATCGAGGAGATGCATGTAAGTGATTTCGATCCTTATTCAGAAGGCTTCCGGCGAGCGGAGCCCGGGCTCCGCCGCCTGCGGTCGCGGGCAAACAGCCTCACGACGACAGGGCGGAATTCGCTTATGCGCCCGCCTGACGAGCGACGTCGCTTATCTGCGACGCCTCCGGATGCCGAGGCCGAGCACGCCAAGTCCGGCGAACACCGCATACATGGAAGGCTCGGGGATCGCGGAGGTGACGACCAACATGAGGTCGTTGCCGTCGCCGCCGAGATAGTTCAGCGTGGCGTTATAGGTGCCTGTGTTGTTGGTCAGCGTGAACGTGTTGCCCGCACCGAAAGCGCCTCCGTTGATCGTCAGGAAAGTGCCGGTGATCGTATCCGTGGAATCATTGGCAACCAAGGTATAGCTCGCCGACGGGGTGAAGCCGTCGGCCAAGGTGAGGCTAAGGTTGGAATTAGCCCCGAGCGTAAGCGCACCGGTGAGAGCCAGCGTCGTGAAGCTGGCGTCCAGATCGTAGGCCAGTGTGGACGCACTTTGGACGTTCAATCCGCCCGTGGTGGCGGCCGTAAACGCGGTTACGTTCTTTAACGTGCCACCGGTGAAAGCAAAGGTGTCCACCGAGATCGTGCCGTGCGTCATGTCGAGCGTGCCGCCGCCGAGATTGATGGTCGCGGTGACTGTTCCCGGTCCGGCATTGGTGCCTTTGGCGATGTCGCCCCCCACCGCCAGGGTGCCCTGGGTGAGGTTGATGGCGGCCTGGGCTGCGGCAGTGGACGTGGTGCTGCCTTGGCTGCCCATCACGATGTTGCCGGAGACTTCCACCACGCCGGTGCCGGCGATATTAATGATGCCTGTCGCGGCCTGTCCCGAGCTTTGGCCGAGCGTAATCGAGCCGGCCTTGAACGTGCCGCCGTTAACGGTGAGCGTGCCCGTCGCCGTGCCGGCGGCCGCCGTGGCGGCCCACTGTCCGGTTTCCGTATTCGTGCTTCGACCCAGCACCACCGTGGTCGCGTCGATGAGACCGGCATCCATGCTCACCGAGGCGGTCACTCCGCCGCCGCTACCAACCACCGTGCCATAGCGGCCATTGCGGTCGGCAGTGCCCACGGTCAGATTGTTTAGCAGGGCATTCACGGTTCCGCCGGTGAAGTCGGCCGTGGCCTGCAACGGATTGACCAGCGTATATTGATTCGCGGCGGTGCCCACGGTCATGTCCGCACGGGTGGTCGTCGAGGTGCTTCGTCCTTGGATCGTCACCGTGGGCGTGCCGGAGAGGCCGGACTGAAAATCGAGGAGGCCATTGGTCCGCTGGCCGCCGATGGTTATTGCGTCCACCTGCAACAGGGTGCTGTTGCCCATGTAAATCGCACTGGTTGCATTCGGAATGCCGCCGCCACTTCCATTCGTGTAACCGACATAGAGGGTCGTCGCATAAATGTTGCCGGTTTGGCCGAGTTGCAGCGTTCCGGCACTCTCTTGTCCGTAGCCCACCCGAACGCTGCTCGCATAGACATTGAATTGTGCCAGGCCAGAGGCATCCAGCGTGGCGTAGGAGGTCGCCGTTGCAGAGGACGCCGAGTTGGTGTTGCCGACCGAAAATGCTTTTGTGGACGCATTCATGAGGAATGTGCCTGCGCCGGTGAGTTTCGCCTGGGTTGTCACCGTGTCGCCAACGCCCGTGCTGGTGATGCCTCCAACCGTCACCGTGTCGCTGGCGGTAAGGGTCACGCCACTATTGATATTCAAGACCTGCCAGTCGTTGCTCGTCGTTCCGGAGTTTTTGAAAAGCAGTTGGGTGATCGTGGTGTTCGCGGCCACGATGCTGTTGGGCGTAGATGCCGACGTTTTGTCGGTTTCTCCCAAAGTGACGATGGAGGCCGTGGTAGGAACCCCGGACGACCAGTTCGCCGGGTTGGACCAAAGGTCGTCCGTGCCGCCTCCAGTCCAGGTGGTTTGGGCATGAAGGCGATGGGTGGTTAAGAAGGCGGCGAGAAGCGCGAGGGCTGCGACTCCGCGAGAGGATACGGGGTGTGTCTTTTTCATGATGTGGGTGGGCGCAGGGCGCGGGGATACAAGGACAAAGTCAGGGTATAAAGGGCCGGGCCGGATTAGTTTTTGGCGAGGGACTCGAAGGCCTTCTCCATGTCCTCCTGGGTGGCATGGGTGTTTTCCAGGCGGACGTAGGCGATGTCGGCATCGGCTCCATCCACTGTTCCCGCGTTCCGTCCGGGGTTGATCCAAGAAGCGCCGATAACCAGGGGATCTTTTTTGGGCGAATCGGTGCGGGTCGGTGCGACCCCCGAAGCCTTGCCAATGAGTCCCGCCGGGGACGCCTTCGCGCCTTCCGGCGAGAGCTTGCGGACAAACAGCACCGGGGCGGCGTTTTGCCGCCAGCTCGCGCCCACGAAATACCAGGCGCCCTGCTCCCACGTCGGCGCGAGGGTCGCGGACACCGCATCCTTCGTTGCCTCCGGTCGCACCCGGCCGACCGTCAACGAC
>LNAP01005769.1_pt1 | contig 10896 bp, 9 predicted proteins | sample 602601 | NCBI WGS metagenome assembly LNAP01 (sample SAMN02440304, study PRJNA202911) | soil metagenome | biome: Subtropical and temperate rainforests or woodlands; isolation source: soil samples (1 kg each in a 20% v/v slurry with milli Q water) were... ...
CGCCCGCATGGTGTATTCCAGCAGGTACCAACCGCCGGAAAACGGCTGGCCGTCAGCGCGCACCAACAGGAATTGCGGATCGTCCCCGAGCGCGTTCCATACATCTTCACCATCAGCTGGGCGTATCTCCAACTGATGCAGAGGCGTGCAGACTACTTGGCCGCCCGACTTTCCGTGTTCCGGTCTGATATGTTTCCGTGACGCCACGCTCTCACCCCTTTTATTTTGCGCAACCGTGTATAGGAACGAAGCCGCCTGAGGTCTGTTAGCCACTCTTACGTCTCCACGGCAACCATCGGGCGCGGCGTTCCAACACCTCAGACAGCTGAGCTGAAATCGCTGCCATCGAAGCCTCGCAGACCTGCTGCATCGCCGTATCGCGCTGCACCCCCAAGTCGAAATCCCGGGCTTGTCGCTGTGCGATCTGCTCCAACGCCTGCTGTAGCTCAAAAGTCTTTCCACGCAACTCCCCGTGTTCCGCCGCGTACCGCTCGTCTGCGGCCAGCCATCGCTCACGCAACGCAGCGATAATGGCGTCTTGGCTGGCGGAAAACTGAACTCCCTGTTGACGCAGCTTCTCTCCAACCTGCTCGCCCAACGCCGCGATCGAAGCCTCGCCACTCCGCAGAATTGCCGCATGGCGCTGCACACTCAGTCCGGAATCTTGGGCTTGGCGCTCAGCGAGCTGTACCAACACCTGCTGCATTTCGCCAATCTGCGCATCCAATTTCTCATCGGCCGCCCCGTGCCGCTCTTCTGCAGCAAACAACTGCTTGCGCAAAGCATCTATGGCAGCAACTTGCCGCTCCGATAATTGATCTCCCTGTTGACGCAACTTCTCTCCAACCTGCTCGCCCAGCGCCGCGATCGAAGCCTCGCCACTCCGCAGAATTTCCGCATGGCGCTGCACGCTCAGTTCGGAATCCCGGGCTTGGCGCTCAGCGAGCTGTACCAACGCCCGCTGCAGTTCAGCAATCTGCGCCCTCAATTTCTCATCGCCCGCCTCGTGCCGCTCTTCTGCAGCGAACAACTGCTTGCGCAAAGCGTCTATGGCAGCGTCCTGCCGCTCCGATAATAGAACCGCCTGTTGGCAAAGTTTCCTTTCAACCTCCTCACTTACCGCAGCGATACTGCCCGGCAGCGAAGACACGCCCGTGCGCACTCCGGATATCTCAAGCTCCAACGGCGCCACCTGTCTGCTGACCGCCTGGATCACCTTGCGCTGCGCATCCTGCGAACGCTCTACAACCACAGACAAGGTCTTATCCATATGGCTATGGATAGATTTCCAATGCTCCAGGTTGGCCTGCGCAAGACCATCGCTCAGACGGGCCAATTGATGCTGGATGGCAGCATACTCCCACTGCCCATCCATAGCATCATGCGTAGCGGCTATGGCCTCGTCGGTGGCCCGCACCAACGGTAACAGCCTCGGGTCTGCCAGCACGGATTCGTATTCGACCTCAACTTCCAATCTGGCTGGCTGGCCAGGATCCAGTGCCGCCCAAACATCGCCTATGTGCATTTCGAAATATGGATCTACATGCAAGGCAACGAACCGCAACCAACTTTCCCCCTTCTTCGGAAGGATCATGCCATTGGTCGGACCAACCTTGTCTGGACTGGCCAGATTCACACGCGCCGCGCCCTGAACCAATGCCAGATTGGTCAACGCAAACACACCAGGCACATTAGCCGGATCCACACGAATTGCTTCCGGGCAGGAGTTCGCCGGAAGTTCGAAATCGAACTTGGCCGGGCCTTCGCCCTTCCAATCCACTGAAATTGACGCTGCCTCGCTGAAGCCTTCGTTGCGGCCGCGGTAATAAAGTTGACATTCGACACCGATCGACTCAGCCGAACTTAGTACAGGCGCGTCGAACTTCTCGTCGATGATAGTTGCGGCCAGTGCTTCAAAATATCTTTGCAACACTGCTCCCTCAGCCAGCGCTTGTGTCATAAACGCTTTGAAGGCAGCTGGTGCGTCACGCCCGACTTCGACCACTGCCAGACCGTTGCTGTGTCGGAATTCAAAGCATCGATATCCCTGCTTTAGCTCCTCAACCAGTTTCCACACGCCAAAGTCCCCCTCACGTACCATGGAGTCGTGAAAGATCACCACGGCACGATCGCTCAACTTCGGCAGCCAAGATTTGAAATCGTGCCGCACAGCCTCATAAGTGTGCAGGCCGTCAATGTGCAAAAGATCAATGCTCCCGTCCCCAAACGAGCCCAGCGCATCGTCAAACCATGCTCGGTGCAGGCGAGAGAAATTACCGTAACGGGGCTCATGGTAAGCCCTGAGTGTGTTGTAGACATCCTCGCCATAAAAACGAGCGTGCGGATCACCTTTCCAGCTATCGACTGCGACGGCCTGCGTGGTGGATTCAATCCCGAGGTGGACAATGGCTTGGCAGAATGCGAGGTACGAATTGCCTGAATCTGTCCCCAGTTCGACCAGAAGGCGCGGCCGCAGCAGGTCTACAAGAAGGTACGCGAACGGGATATGCCCAACCCAGGCATACGGATACGTGATACGCGGCCTCTGAAAGATGATCGGGTGATCTTGAAGACGGAACGACGATGTCACGAGAATTTCTCCAGCTCGATTCCATGCATGGGCAAGCCAATGATGCCGACCGGCAACCCCTGCCCCAAAGCACGCAAGTTCAGCGCTTCATGCAGCCAGTGTTGGATGACGTGATCGGCCTGAGAGCCGGATGCCACGCCTGCAGTGATGAAGTAATCACCTTCCTGTAGCCGTGGCATTTCAAATACGAAGCGCGCCCTCGCCCGTTCACCCGGCTGAAGTGCCACAGGCTCGACCAAGCGTGCGACGTAGGTATTGTCGCCAAACAGCAGTTGGCCTAGCCGGTCCTTGAGATAGAAGCCGACAATCAAGCCCTCCAGGGCCTCAACCGCCACGACAGCGATTTCCAGCTGAACCCTCTCGCCGCCGACAATGGTCGGCAGCAGGCGCCCTTCAAGGTCGCACAGCGATACGTCCTCGATGCGCGCTTTGCCCTCGCCAAAACCAGTGGGCGGCTCGAACGGCAACACGCGGATGTCGTTACGCAGCGAACTGCGCTCAAGCAGGTCCGAGCGGACGTCGCGCAAGCGGGGGACCTGCGCCGGTAGTTCCTGCGTTTCGACAGGGGCACTACCACTGCGCCCTTCCCGCTCCGCAATGAATGCCTCAAGATAGGCATCCATTACGTCCTTTGGGGCGCCCTGTAGGCACAATTGTCCTTGGTCGAGCCAAAGCGCATGGTCGCACAGGGCGGTGACCGAGCCGCCGTCATGGCTGACGAAGAGCAACGTACCTCGCTGTTTGAACTCACGCAGGAAGCGCATGCACTTTTGGGTGAAAAAGGCATCACCCACCGACAAAGCCTCGTCGATGATCAGGATGTCCGCATCCACATGTGCGATCACCGAGAACGCCAGCCGCATGACCATGCCACTAGAGTAGTTGCGAATCGGCTGCTCGATGAAGTCACCGATAGCGGCGAATCCGGCGATGTCATCGAAGCGTTGATCGATCTGCTGCTTGGTCAAACCCAGAATGGACGCGTTCAAATAGACGTTTTCGCGCCCGGTGAACTCACTATTGAAGCCGCTTCCCAGCTCAAGAAGAGCTGCCACGCGCCCTCTGATGGCCACCTCGCCCGTGGTCGGGGTCAGGGTGCCAGCGATCAGTTGAAGGAGAGTTGACTTGCCCGAGCCATTGCGGCCCACGATGCCCAGGGTCTGCCCCCTACGCACCTCAAAATCGAGTTCACGCAGCGCCCAGAATTCGCGGTAGAACTTGCGACGCTCGCCGGCGATCCCCTGTAATAGCCGGTGCGAAGGCTTGTCGTATATGTGGTAGCACTTGCCCAGTCCTGCGGCCCGGACCACGACGTCAGGCGGCAAATCAAAGGACATCGCCAAAGCCCCTGCGCATCTTCTGAAAGAAGGCGAATCCCGAATACATCACTACGAGAGCCCCGAGCGCATACAGGCCAAGCCCGATCCAGTCAGGCATGCGTCCCCAGAAGATCACCTCACGTGCCTGATCGATAATGAAGGTCAGCGGGTTCAGTCTGAAAATCAGCTGGTAGTTTGGGGGTAGCGTTGACACCGGCACGATTGCCGAGGAAAGGAACAGCAATGCCATGGATACGACGCCCATGACCTGGCCGATGTCGCGCAGGAACGCGCCAAGCGCCGCAAGAAACCAGGACACCCCCAGGGCCAGCAGAACAAGGGGGGCCACCACCGCTGGCAGCAGGATCATGGTCCAATGCATCTGATGGAGCATGATGAGGCTTAGCGCGGAGAAGACGACGGCGTTGGCGACCAAGTGGAAGAGCGCTGACAAGACGATCGTCCATGGCAGTAAGTGCAGCGGAAAGATGATCCGCTTGACCAGGTTGCTGTTTCCCACGATGAGATTGGGCGCACGAGTGATGCATTCCGCAAAGAAGCCGTGCACGATGAGGCCGACGAACAAGATCATGCCGAACTCGGCAATATCGCCGGACGCGCCAGGCCAACGGCTCTTGAGGATGTATCCGAAGGCCAGCGTGTAGATGCACAACATCATGAATGGGCTGATCAGAGACCAGAGCAGGCCAAAACTCGCGCCACGGTAGCGCCCCTGTATGTCCCTGCGTGTCATTTCCCGGGTGAGCGACCACTTTGCATACAGGGCCGAAAAGGGGCCGACCAGCCAATGCTCGTCCTCGCTGCGACCGGCGGGGGTGATACGGACGACCTGATCGCTCACTTGACGCTCTCCACTAACACAAATCCTAGATCCTGCACATCAACCACGTGTTCCCTAGCCACATTCAGCCTCGCCAGCTCAGAAATCAGCTCAAGCCCCGCATCGGCCCCAACCACAACGATGCCACTGATCATGTCGAGGTGGCGACCGCGCTCTTCAGTGGTCGACTGCCCCACGCTATCGATGGTGAGCGGCAACGGCCGCAGCAGCATAGGCGAATTGAAGCTGAGCTCCAGCCCCGCGCCGCGCCCGCCCACCGCTCGACCACCGGTAGCTGCCGCCGTAGGAGCCACCTACGGTGATGCGGTTGGCTTTCCCGCTGTCCAGCAGTTTCAGCACGGGGACGCATGTCATGCCCGACCCAAATGTGCGAGCGCTGCTGCAGCCTTGCGGTGGCCACGCAGTGCTCATGTGCAAGGTGCACTGGGTACTGCGTGTGGCTATGTTCGAAGGCGGCATGCTCTGCGGGGTTGGCCAGCGGGTAGGTCGCGGTGGCATGGATGGGCGACGGCGCGGCGCCGGCATTCCCACCCGTGAGCTGTCCGCCATGATCAGGCAGCGCCGTCGCCAGGGCCAACTGGCCCCCCTCCTTGGCTGCGGTTGCGTTGGTCCGACATGCTGACCCTCTGGGAAAGAGGGGAGGATTCTAGCAGCGCAGTGGCTGAATGAGCCCAGGGAGATCGCAAGGGCAGCTCTGGAGGTAGCGGCCAGCATCACCGTTTGGAATGGCATGCACGCACGGCAACCCCGCCCGTTTCCTGCCGGCTGGTAAGCGCCTTTAACGCAATCGGAAGAAGAGACTCGGGGCGTCCCCCTGGCGCAATCCCTCCAGCAGATCCAAAGGGGCCGCCGACCCCGGCGACTGCACTGTTGTCCGCAGTGTTTTCCACCACGCGAAGCACGATCAGCCTCGTGTTGTCCACCAAAAAGCGCCTGAAGAAGATGTGTAGGCCTTCAACTGAGGGGGCGCCGTCTTCGACCGCTGCGCACAGGCCATGTGTCGCACCGACATCCGGCGAAGTACCATGGTCGGCACAGCTGACACCTGGCCTCGAGCCTTCTTCCACCTCTCGCGCGATTGATGTTTCATATCACCCATGTTCATCCAGACCCGCGACCTTCCGACGGTTCGCGTTGACGCTGCTCCACGTGTCCCCGGTGCAAGGAGCCGAGCCAGTTCTCATGAGCGAGTACAGCTTGCAGCCTATCTTGATCTTGTGCACGTCGAGGTTTCGGCCCAGGCGAGAGCGGATGACTGTCCTTGCGGCTGTTGTTCGGTGAGCGCAGGCAATTGCTGAAGGATCCGTGGCGAGTCATCCCCTGCCAAGCCCGCGTTGCGCACGGGTTAAAAAATGGCTTGGTCGGCGCTTGTACCACGCGGCCTGGACGCCCTCTGTGGCAACATCGAGCCGGAAGAACCCTTCGCAGCCGCGGGGCTGGGCGTGGCGATACGTGGGCGGCAGCCAGATGGCCGTCAGGACAGCGGCAGAAGCGCGTGCGCCAACACTTGCCGGGCCACTGCCAAACAGAGGTATGCACGGTGACGGGTTGCCGAGAACCGCAGCATCGGCTTGGCAGCTACAGCAGGCCAGTGGCTTCCCGCGGGACTTGTGCCCTGCCATGATCATCGGCTCCGGCCTTCTGGCTCGCGCGTTTGCGCCCCATTTCCACCAGGCGCAGGACGTGACGCTGTTTGGGTCGGGCGTGTCCAACTCCAGTGAGTCCTCGCCAGAGGCCTTCGCCCGGGAACGCGCACTGTTGCAGGCTGCCATCGCCGCCGGCCCGACGCGCCTTGTGTATTTCGGCAGCTGCAACGTGGCCAATCCCGCGCAGTTGAGCGCCTACTTTGAGCACAAGCGGGCCATGGAGCACTTGGTGATGGCTGCTCCCGGCGGACTGGTGCTGCGTCTTCCCCAGGTGGTCGGCCATACCCCGAACCCGCACACGCTGACCAATTTCCTGCGCGACCGTATCGTGGCCGGGGAGCCGTTCACGATCTGGACCCGGGCCCAGCGCAACCTGATCGATATCGATGACGTGGTGGCCATCGGCACCTGGTTGATCCTCAATGCACCAGCCGACGAGCGCTGTGTCTCCATCGCCACGCCCCATTCGCGCTCCATGCCGCAGATCGTGCGCCTTTTTGAGGACACCCTTGGGCGCAAGGCCAAGGTCAGCGAAGAGGATCGTGGCGACCAGATGCACGTGGACATCGCCCGTGCCTCGCAGGTCGCCGCGTTGCTCGGCCTGAACATGGACCGCGAGGACTACACTGCCTCGCTCATCGAAAAATACTACGCCCCGACGCCATGAATCCTGCCGTCTCCGTCGTCATCCCCGTCTACGGGAGTGCCACCATCCTGCCCAGCTTGGCCGAGCGCCTTGAGAAGTCGCTTTCCGCCTGCGTCGGCCCAGATGCCTTCGAGGTGGTCCTGGTCCACGACCGCGGCCCCGACAATGCCTGGGCCGTGATCGAGGCGCTTGGCCAGAGCCGGCCTTGGTTGCGTGCGATCGAGCTGCGCAAGAACGCCGGCCAGCACAACGCCATCATGGCCGGGCTGAGCGTCGCGCGTGGCCGCTCCATCGTCACCATGGACGACGATCTGCAGCACGACCCCGACGACATCCCGCGCATCCTCGAGGCCCTCGAGCACGCCGACCTGTGCTACGTGCAGTTCGAGTCGCGCCAACACGTACTGTGGAAACGACTGGGGAGCGCGTTCAACGATCTAGTGGCCAGCCGCCTGCTGAAGAAGCCTCGCGGGCTGTATCTGTCTCCCTTCCGCGGCTTCCGTCGGGAGATCCGCGATGAGGCTACCCGCTACGAAGGACCGTTTGTCTATCTGGATGGCCTGTTGCTGCAGAGCACCAGCGACATCACCACGATCGTGGCCGAGCACCATGCCCGTGGCGACGGCAAGTCGGGCTACAGCCTGCGCAAGTCGATCTCGCTGTGGCTGCAGATGGCCACCAGTTTCTCGATCGCGCCGCTGCGCCTGGTGTCCTTCGCCGGCATCGCCGCGTCGATCGTTGCATTCGTGTTGGCCGCGGCGGTGGCGATACGCAAGGTGATGACACCGGACATGGCGGTGGGATGGCCATCGCTGATCGTCACGGTGCTGTTCGTGGGCGGAATGCAGCTTCTTGCGCTGGGAGCGATCGGCGAATACACCGGACGCATCCTGCTCAACGTCAACAAGCGGCCGCAGTTCGTGATCGGCAAGAAGGTCAATCTCGACGGGCCCGAGCCAGACCAGGCCAGTTGAGAAGAACGAGCGTGCGCGTCACATCCGGCGTTTCAACCAGGCATAGGCCAGGCGCCGGGTATGGGCCATCGCCCAGGCGCGGCCGTTACCCACCGCCAGCTCGAACGAGGTCAGCAGGCCCGGATGCTGTCGATGCAGCTCCCGATGGAAACCGATCGCTTGCTCGGCCTGCTGCCGGGTCAGTTTCACGCTCCACTGGGTCGCGCTGATGCGAAAGCTCGCCAGTGTCTGGCGCAAGGCGACCACCTGACCTTGCAGCATCACCCGCGTGTAGCTGGCCTGGTCGATCAGGTACGGGAACCGGCTGTCCCACCCTCCCTGCCGCTCGAACACATCGCGCCGCATCAGCACGCAGCCGGGCTCGCCGAAGATGTTCGTTCCAGCCAGCACCGAGGCACGCACGGCCTGGCGTCCTTCCACCACGCCTTGCAGACCTGCCAGTCCCCGCCCACGCATGATCACTCGGCCCGAGGCATCGATCAGGTCGCGCTGGCACGCCACGGCCGTGACCCCCGGATGGGCATCAAAGGCCGCCACCTGCAATCGCAGCGCCTGCGGCGCGAGCAGGTCATCGCCGCAGACCAGCTTGATGAACTCGCCGCGCGCATGCGCGCTGACCCTGGACCAGTTCGCAGGCGCGCCGCCGCCTGCAGGCGTCGGCGGTAGGATGCGCACGCGCGGGTCCGACGCATAACCGTCGACGACCGCCTGGGTGCCATCGATCGACGAATGATCCGCGATGACCAGCTCGAAGTCGCCGTAGTCCTGCGCCAGGATCGAGTCAAGGGTTGCAGCAATGAACGCGCCGTTGTTGTACGCGGGAACCACGACCGACACACGCGGCGCCGATGCCGGGACAGTACTCAATGAAGGCTACCTGCGAAAGGAAAAATACTTGTGCCCAAAATAGTTGAATAGGACGACCAACCCTGTGATCCCCACCTGTGTCGGAATGGGAGGCAGGCGCATGAAGTCGGCAAGGAGCACCAACAGGCCGGCATTGATAGCGAGACTTGCAACATTGACCGAGCAAAATCGGACAAAGTCACGCCACCCATTTCCCTTGATCCGGAAAACCAGTTTCCGATAGACAAAAAAGACCAGCACGACCGAAGCGACCCACGCCAGCAACAAGCTGACAACCGCTGGAACCTGCGGCCCCAGCAGCAGCACTAGGCCTGCATAGAGAAGCGTGCTGAACAACGTATTCCCGCCCCCCACGATCAGGAACAGGATGCGCTGGTCGCGGACCAGCCGCTGAAGCGGACCGGATGCGCCGGGGGACATCCAGTCGAGGCGGCTCATGGCTGGACCTGTATCGCCGGACAGGCAAACGAAAGCGGGCCCACCAGCGCACCAAGCCTGCGCTGGTCAGCGCCCAGTCCCAGCGCGGAAGGCTGGGTGGCCTTGTCGGTCACGAGCGTCAATCGCAGGGGCCTTCCGGAAAGGGCCACGTCCAGCGTCGCACGCTCGCCCGGCGCGAGGCGCACCGACTGGACATCGCGCCCTTCGGACCTCGCCACGAGCTGGCGCTCGGGAAATCCTGGTGGAATGTAGAGGTCTGCCCTGAGGTTGCATGGACAAGCCGGCACCAGCAGCTGCGCCTCGGGTCCGATCCATCGCCCCTGCGGTTCTTCTGCGAACCATCCTTGCGCGAACCGCAACGCCGCAGGCTCGCACCGCCGCTGGCCCAGTCCGTGGAACGGCCCAAGATGCTCTTCCTGCATGACCATGCCTGCCGCGCGCGCGTCCTGGAGCGGCGCCTGCAGCAGCGACGCCGCCTCTGGATCAGGAACGCCTGCCAGCAAGGCTTGCTTCATGCCCCGGAACACGTCGGCACGATAGGGCGCCGTACGCCACTCGTTGCGATGGATCTGGGCCTGCAGGCCAAGCGTCAGGACCAGACCCGTCGTTATGGCCATTGCCGCCGCCCGGCCGCCGCGCGGCCCCACCAGGACAAGCAGCAGCCACGCAAGTCCGATCGGGAAGAGCACCAGGTCCATGTAGTACCGCGATGCCATGACGCCATCGAGCCCGTTGCCGGCGCGCCCGACCGCCAGGGACAGCGAGGTCGCTCCGGCATAGGCGAGCAGTGCAAGCGGCACAGTATCGCTCAGGCAAACATGCTTCCACGCCATCACCGCGACGCTGCACAGGGCGACCACCAACATCGCAAACCCCGTCGCCTGGATCCAGCCAGGCGACAGGCTCCAGGCGCCGGCCAGCCCCGGAGGGAGCACCGAGGATCCCAGCGAGGCGGCGACCAAGGGAAGCAGTTCGCCCAGGGCTACGCCCGGCCCGGCCTTCACCAACTCGCCCCGGCCGCGGCCCAGCAGGCTGATGGCCACGTAGACAGCCAACGAAAGCCAGAGCAGCAGCACGGGCCGCACCATGCCTCGCCCATGGCCGGCATGCCTTCGCCAGAATCCGGCCCCGGCCAGGACCTGAAGCGTGGCGCCGAGCACGAATGCCCCCCCCCAACCCATCGTCACCATGAGGACCAGTATCGGGCCCATCAGCGAGAGCGCCAGGCCCAGCCAGCTGCCACCCCGGCCGGCGCCGACCAGGCCCACGTAGCGAGAGTGCAGGACGTAGTACAGAACGATCAGTCCATTCTTGATCCAGAGCGAAAGGCCGAGATCCAGCGTGAGCAGCTCGTATCCCGCACCGCTGAAAAGCTGCACGGGGATCAGGACGAGGAAGATCACCCACGCCAGGAGCCATCCGGCGCGGATGGTCGGTCCCGCCGTTTTCCGATAGTCAGCAACCACGTCAAGCCCGATCAGCAGCGCGACCAAGGCGATGGCAAGCGTTGTCAGGCGATTGGCCCAGAGCGCGTTGTAATGAAGGAGCTCGACG
>LNAP01005771.1_pt1 | contig 10890 bp, 8 predicted proteins | sample 602601 | NCBI WGS metagenome assembly LNAP01 (sample SAMN02440304, study PRJNA202911) | soil metagenome | biome: Subtropical and temperate rainforests or woodlands; isolation source: soil samples (1 kg each in a 20% v/v slurry with milli Q water) were... ...
GCAGTTAGTTTTTTAAATCGAGATTTACGAGCGTGACTCAAGCTCGACATGCACCACACCGATTCCGAACCCACGTCGAAACCAGGACAGCCCCTACGAGAAGCATTTTAGGCCTTCCCGAGCAATTGCAAGAGCTCGGCTGGAGAATTAATTACCGCCTGAGCGCCCCATTGCGACGGATTTGCCCTCGCTCCCAGATATCCATACGTCGCAGCCACCGTTCCCATGCCAGCGGCACGCCCCGCAGCGATATCCCGCTCATCGTCGCCCACATAGATACAAAGGCCGGGATCCAACCCCAAGCGCGACGCGGCTTCCAGGAGTGGCGCGGGGTGCGGTTTGGCATGGGGCGTTGTGTCCCCGCTCACAACGGCACTGGCGGTACTGAACAACGGCATGGCAAGGGTCAACGGCCCGGTAAAGCGGGCCGATTTATTGGTAACCACACCCCATGCCATTTGCCGCTGAAGCAGTTGCTCGATCAGTGGAGAGATCCCATCAAAAACAGTGGTCAGATGGGTCATGCGCCTTTCGTAATTGACGAAAAACTCTTCGCGGTACGCGGCATAGTCTGGGTGCTCCGGCGTCAGACCAAAGGCCTCGCCCAGCATGCCCCGCGCTCCCGCGCCGGCCATGGGACGATAACGGTCCGAAGGCAAAGAGGGCATACCACGGTCGGTGCGCATCTTGTCGACCGCCGCGCCAAGATCAGGGGCGCTATCGATCAAGGTTCCATCCAGATCGAACAAGACAGCACGAATGTTGTGAAACATGCAGCGCCTCAAGCAGCACGCCGAGCGGCAAACATGTAGTTGACACTGGTGTCGCTACTAAGCCAATAGCGGCGCGTGAGCGGATTATGCTCAAGGCCACAGGTGTCCGTGACATCAAGGCCTGCTGCGCGGCAACTAGCGGCAAGTTCGCTTGGGCGAAGTAGTTTGGCGTATTCATGCGTACCGCGTGGCAGCATGTTCAAGATATATTCCGCCCCCACGATAGCCAGCGCAAACGCCTTGGCATTGCGGTTAATGGTAGAGAAAAAAACCCATCCACCAGGCTTCACGAGTCGAGCACATGCCTGCACGACGGACGCGGGATCTGGAACATGCTCCAGCATTTCCATGCAGGTCACCACATCGAAGCTGGCGGGTTGCTCGGCGGCCAACGCTTCGACACTTATCTCCCGAAAACGCAAGTTAGCAGTCTGGGCTTCCAACGCGTGCAGTCTGGCCACACGCAAGGCCTTGGTGGACAGATCAATGCCGGTGACGTCCGCCCCCTTGCGCGCCATCGAATCCGAAAGAATTCCCCCGCCACACCCCACATCCAGCACCGCCTTTGCAGACAAGGCTGCCCGGCTATCAATCCACTCCAGGCGGAGTGGATTGATTTGATGCAGTGGTCGAAACTCGCTTTCGGGATCCCACCATCGGTGGGCGAGTTCAGAAAATTTGGCCAATTCGGCGGGATCGGCGTTCACAGATTCACTCATGGGAGTCATTGTCCATCAAGCTAAAGACGACCAAAGTACAGGCGTAAAAAAGGCCCCGAACTTGGGGCCTTTTTTGAGCAATCCGAAGATTACTTGGTAGCGCGGGTGCCGACCACTTCGATTTCGACGCGGCGGTTCTTGGCGCGACCTTCTTTGGTCTTGTTGTCAGCCACAGGCTGCTTCTCACCCTTGCCTTCGGTGTACACGCGGTTCTTTTCGATGCCCTTGGAGACCAGATAGGCCTTCACGGCTTCGGAACGACGCACCGACAGCTTCTGGTTGTAAGCATCAGAACCCACGGAGTCGGTGTGACCCACAGCGATGATGACTTCCAGGTTGATATCCTTGACCTTGGAGACCAGGTCATCGAGCTTCGCCTTGCCTTCAGGCTTCAGAACGGACTTGTCAAAGTCAAAGAAAGCGTCGGCAGCGTAGGTCACCTTGGTGGCCACAGCGGGAGCTGGAGCGGGAGCTGGAGCAGCAGCGGCACGCGCTGGAGCAGCGGCGGGCGCTGGAGCAGCGGCCGGAACAACCAGAGCACCGTCGCATCCTGGAGCAGCCGTTGCGGGCGTCCAGTTGGCATCGCGCCAGCAGTATTCATTGGTGCCGTTTTTCCAGACCAGCTCGCCAGAGCCATTCTTCCAGTTGTCAACGGTTTGTGCGCCAGCGGCGGTTACGAGCGCTGCGGAGGCAAACAACATCGCCACTTTGTTCAGTTTCTTCATGGTTCTCCTCTTGGGGAAAAAGCCGCAGCCGCGCTGCGAAACAGGACGTTGTCGGTGACCATCACCAAAAACGTTCAATCGATTGTGCCATACGTAACAGGGCAAGTGATGGGGCCGCGGGCTTGGCGCCGTAGGACAAAAGCGCAATTGCCATGATATGTTGCTAAGTCGCTACACTGTCTTACCCCTAAAATGGCTTCCCTTCGCCGTCACCGCTGCCCCCAATGACCCAGTTTGCCAAAGAAACCCTGCCCATCAGCCTTGAAGAGGAGATGCGGCGCAGCTATCTCGACTACGCGATGAGTGTGATCGTGGGGCGGGCTTTGCCCGATGCGCGGGATGGCCTCAAGCCCGTACACCGGCGCGTGCTCTTTGCCATGCACGAGCTTAACAACGACTGGAATCGCCCCTACAAAAAGTCGGCTCGTATCGTGGGGGATGTGATTGGTAAATACCACCCGCACGGCGACTCGGCGGTGTATGACACCATCGTGCGCATGGCGCAGGATTTCTCGCTGCGCCACATGCTGGTGGATGGCCAGGGCAACTTCGGCTCGGTGGACGGCGACAGCGCCGCCGCGATGCGGTACACCGAGATCCGCCTGGCAAAAATAGCGCACGAGATGCTCGGCGATATTGACAAGGAGACCGTCGATTTCGGCCCTAACTACGACGGCAGCGAAAAAGAACCTCTGGTGCTGCCGAGCAAACTGCCCAACCTGCTGGTCAACGGCTCGGCCGGCATCGCGGTGGGCATGGCCACCAATATCCCGCCGCACAACCTCAACGAAGTGGTGGACGCCTGCCTGCACATGCTGCGCAACCCCGAAACCACCATCGACGAATTGATGGAGATCATTCCGGCACCCGATTTCCCAACGGCCGGCATCATTTACGGCATCAATGGCGTGAAGGACGGCTACCGCACCGGTCGCGGCAAGGTGGTGATGCGCGCGCGCTGCCACTTCGAGGACATCGACCGGGGCCAGCGCCAGTCCATCATCGTGGACGAACTGCCCTACCAGGTCAACAAGAAGACGCTGCAGGAGCGCATGGCCGAGCTGGTGCACGAGAAGAAGATCGAGGGCATCAGCCACATCCAGGACGAGTCCGACAAATCGGGCATGCGCCTGGTGATCGAGCTCAAGCGCGGCGAAGTCCCTGAAGTGGTACTGAACAACCTGTACAAGCAGACGCAGCTGCAGGACACCTTCGGCATGAACATGGTGGCACTGATCGATGGTCAGCCCCGCCTGTGCACCCTCAAAGACCTGATCAGCGTCTTCCTGCAGCACCGCCGCGAAGTGGTGACGCGCCGCACGGTGTTCGAGTTGCGCAAGGCGCGCGACCGCGGCCATGTGCTCGAAGGTCTGGCCGTCGCGCTGGGCAATATCGACGACTTCATCCGCATCATCCGCGAATCGCCCACGCCGCCAGTGGCCAAGGCCGAGCTGATGACGCGCTCCTGGGACAGCAAGCTGGTGCGCGAAATGCTCACGCGCACCCGTGCGGATGGCGGCGTGGTCAACGCCGACGACTACCGCCCAGAAGGACTGGAAAAGGAATTCGGCATGGGCCAGGATGGCCTGTACCGCCTGTCGGACACCCAGGCCCAGGAAATCCTGCAGATGCGCCTGCAGCGCCTCACCGGCCTGGAGCAGGACAAGATCGTGGCCGAGTACAAGGAAGTCATGGCGGTCATCGAAGACCTGCTGGACATTCTGGCCAAGCCCGAGCGCGTGTCAATCATCATTGGCGACGAACTCACCGCCATCAAGCAGGAGTTCGGCCAGCACAAGCTGGGTGCACGCCGCAGCGTGGTCGAATACAGCGCCCAGGACCTCTCTACCGAAGACCTGATCACGCCCACCGACATGGTGGTGACGCTCAGCCACACTGGCTACATCAAGAGCCAGCCCTTGAGCGAATACCGCGCCCAAAAGCGTGGCGGCCGGGGCAAGCAGGCCACGGCCACCAAGGAAGACGACTGGATTGATCAGCTCTTCATTGCCAACACGCACGACTACATCCTGTGCTTCTCCAACCGGGGCCGCCTGTACTGGCTCAAGGTCTGGGAAGTGCCGGCGGGCTCGCGCGGCTCGCGCGGCCGTCCCATCGTCAACATGTTCCCGTTGCAGGACGGCGAAAAGATCAACGTGGTGTTGCCGCTCACGGGTGACATGCGCAGCTTCCCCGCTGACCGTTACGTGTTCATGGGCACGAGCATGGGCACCGTGAAGAAGACCGCGCTGGATGAATTCAGCAATCCGCGCAAGGGCGGCATCATCGCCGTCAACCTCGACGACGGCGACTATCTGATTGGCGCGGCCCTCACCGACGGCCAGCACGACGTGATGCTGTTCAGTGATGGTGGCAAGGCCGTGCGCTTTGATGAAAACGACGTGCGCCCGCTGGGCCGCCAGGCCCGCGGCGTGCGCGGCATGATGCTGGAAGACGGCCAGAGCGTGATCGCCATGCTGGTGGCCGAGGACGAAACGCAGAGCGTACTGACCGCCACCGAAAACGGCTATGGCAAGCGCACCAGCATCATCGAATACACCCGCCACGGCCGTGGCACCAAGGGCATGATCGCCATCCAGCAAAGCGAGCGCAACGGCAAAGTGGTGGCCGCAACGCTGGTGCATGCCGATGACGAGATCATGCTGATCACCGACAAGGGCGTGCTGGTGCGCACCCGCGTTTCCGAAATCCGCGAACTTGGCCGTGCCACGCAAGGCGTGACGCTGATCGCGCTGGACGAGGGCTCCAAGCTCAGCGGCCTGCAGCGCATCGTCGAAAACGATGCCAACGTGTCCGACGTTGAAGCCGAAGCTGAAACGAACACGGACAGTGGCGCACCCACTGCGCCCGACACCCCGGATACACCCAACGCCTGACCCGTACCGCACGATCCTGTCGTGTGCCCATAGCGCCTAAAACAGAAGCTGCCAGCGCTTACCCCATAAGCGCTGGCAGCATTTTTGATCAAGATACGATGACACGCCCGTACAACTTCTCGGCCGGCCCGGCTGCCATTCCCCCCGAAGTCCTGGAACAGGCTGCCGCCGAGATGCTGGACTGGCACGGCAGCGGCATGGGCGTGATGGAGATGAGCCACCGCGGCAAGGAATTCATCTCGATCTACGAGGCTGCCGAAGCCGACCTGCGCGAGCTGCTGGGCGTGCCGGCCCATTTCAAGATTCTCTTCATGCAGGGCGGCGGACTGGCGGAAAACGCCATCGTGCCCCTCAACCTGTCGCGTGCCGGGGCAGTCGATTTCGTGGTGACCGGCAGCTGGAGCCAGAAGTCGCAAAAAGAGGCGCGCAAGTACGCCTCGGAAGTCAACGTGATCGCATCCGGTGAAGACAGCGGATTCACCGCCCTGCCCGATCCCGCGGGCTGGACGGTGAGCCGGGGTGCCAGCTATGTGCACATCTGCAGCAACGAAACCATCAACGGCGTCGAATTCCACCAGCTGCCCGACCTGAAGGCACTGGGCAGCGATGCGCCGCTGGTGATCGATTTCTCATCCCATGTGGCCTCGCGCGCCGTGGACTGGTCGCGCGTGGGCCTGGCCTTCGGTGGTGCGCAAAAGAACCTGGGACCCGCCGGCCTCACATTGGTGGTGGTGCGCGAAGACCTGCTGGGCCAGGCTCTGCCGATATGCCCCAGCGCGTTCGACTATCGCATCGTGGCCGACAACCACTCCATGTACAACACGCCGCCCACCTGGGGAATCTACGTGGCGGGTCTGACCTTCCAGTGGCTCAAGCGCCAGCGCGAGGGTGAGCACAGCGGCGTGGCGGCGATCGAGCAGCGCAACATCGCCAAGGCCCGCTTGCTGTACGACGCCATTGACCAGTCGCAGTTCTATGTCAACAAGGTGGCGGCCAACTGCCGCTCGCGCATGAACGTACCCTTCTTCCTGCGCGACGAAAGCCGCAACGATGCCTTCCTGGCAGGAGCCAAGGAGCGCGGACTGCTGCAGCTCAAGGGACACAAGTCGGTGGGCGGCATGCGCGCCAGCCTCTACAACGCCATGCCCCTGGCCGGTGTGCAGGCGCTGGTGGACTACCTGCGAGAATTTGAACAAAAAAACGCCTGAACACCCGTTCAGCCGCACGCTCCGCCAACGCCGCCGTCATCCATGAACAATCCGCAAGCCTCACCCGACCTCGCCAGCCTGCGCGTGCAGATCGACAACATCGACCAGCAACTGCTCACGCTGCTCAACCAGCGCGCGCTGGTGGCCGAGCGGGTGGGCGAAGTCAAGAAGCGCGAGGGCACGCCCTTCTTCCGCCCCGACCGCGTGGCACAGGTGATCGAGAAGATCCAGACCGCCAACCCCGGTCCGCTCAAGGGCGCCCATGTGGCGGCCATCTGGCGCGAGATCATGTCGGCCTGCCTGGCGCTCGAATCACCCCAGCGCGTGGCCGTGCTCGGCCCCGAAGGCACTTTCTGCGAACAGGCGGCCATCGAATACTTTGGCGGCGCCGCCGACCTGATGTACTGCGCCAACTTCGACGAAGTCTTCCATGCCACCGCTGCTGGCAGCGCGCAGTACGGGGTGGTGGGCGTGGAGAACTCCACCGAAGGCGTGGTCACCCGCTCGCTCGACATGTTCCTGCACACGCCTGCCCATGTGGTGGGCGAGGTCAGCCTGCTGATCCGGCACAACCTGCTGCGCCAGACCAACACGCTCGACGGTATCGAGGCCGTGCTGGCCCACCCCCAGGCCCTCGCGCAGTGCCAGGCCTGGCTGACCAAGCACCTGCCCCATGCCGAGCGCCGCCCGGTCTCCAGCAACGCAGAAGGCGCGCGACTGGCGGCCACCAACCCCACATGGGCTGCCCTGTCCAGCGAGCGCGCAGCCCAGCAGTTCGGCCTGCACATCGTCGCCCACGCCATCCAGGACGATGCCTACAACCGCACACGGTTCGCCATCATCTGCCTGCCCCACACGCTACAGACGCCGCCACCGTCGGGCAAGGACTGCACCAGCCTCATCGTGTCCGTCCCCAACCGACCCGGCGCGGTGCATGACCTGCTGGTGCCGCTCAAGACCCATGGCGTCTCGATGACCCGCTTTGAATCGCGCCCTGCCCGCACGGGCCAGTGGGAGTACTACTTCTACATCGACCTTGACGGCCATCCCGCCCAGCCCCATGTGGCGCTGGCGCTGGAAGAACTGCGCAGCCTGTGCGCGTTCTACAAGGTGCTGGGAACCTACCCTGTCTCGGCCTGAGGAACCCGCATGTTTGAACAGCTCGGACTGATTGGCTGCGGCCTCATGGGCGGCTCGTTTGCGCTTGCGATGAAAAAGGCAGGTCTCGTCAAACGGGTGGTCGGCTACAGCAAATCCCCCTCCACCACCGACCGCGCCCGCCAGCTGGGCGTGATTGATGTCGAAGCCCCTTCGGCCCTGCTGGCCGTGGCCGGGGCCGACATTGTGCTGGTGGCTGTGCCCGTCGCCGCCACAGAGGCCACGCTCAAGGCCATCAAGCACCTCGTCACCCCGCAGATGCTGATCATGGACGTGGGCTCCACCAAGGCCGACGTGGTGCAGGCGGCCCGCCACGCACTGCGTGACCAGCTGGGCTCATTCGTGCCCGCCCACCCGATTACCGGGCGCGAGGTCTCCGGGGTGGAGCACGCCGATGCCGAGCTCTACAGCGGCCGGCAGGTCATCCTCACCCCCATCGAGCGGACGCTCACAGCGCAGCTGCACAAGGCCGAAGAGGTGTGGACGGCGCTGGGGTGCCGGGTGACCAGCATGTCGCCCGAATCGCACGATGCCGCGTTTGCCGCCGTCAGCCACCTGCCGCACCTGCTGGCATTTGCCATGATGAACAGCATCACCGGGCAATCCAGCGGCGATGATTTCCTGTCGCTGGCGGGCCCGGGCTTTCGCGATTTCACCCGCATCGCTGCAAGCGACCCCAAGATGTGGCGCGACATTTTGCTGTCCAACCGTGAAGAACTGCTGGCCCAGTCGCGGCTGTTCCAGCAGGCCCTGCAGACTTTTGAGCAGGCCATGCAAAAAGGCGATGCGCAGCGCCTGGAAGACATGCTCACCCTGGCCAGCGAAACCCGTGCCCACTGGCGCATGGGAGCAAAGAGAAAATAACCCCCTGAGTCGCCTGCGGCGCCTTCCTCCAAGAGGGACGCCCCCGGTGGCCTGGCAAAGCCAGTTCCACGGCGGCACTGGCCGAGGACGCGCCGGTGCACATGCCATTGGCCTAACCGATACACCACACCGATGTACAGCACCGCATTCCTTGACCTGCCTCCTCTGCAAACTGCGTCGGGCAACGTCCACCTGCCCGGCTCCAAGAGCATTTCCAACCGCGTGCTGCTGCTGGCGGCGCTGAGCGCCGGCACCACCACCGTGCACGACCTGCTCGCATCCGACGACACCCGCGTGATGCTGGACGCGCTGCGCCAGATCGGCTGCACGGTGGATGAGGCGGGCAGCACCGTGCGCATCACCGGCCTGGGTGGGCGCACACCGTTATCGCCGGCCCGACTCTTCATGGGCAACGCCGGCACGGCCATGCGCCCTCTGACGGCGGCGCTGGCGCTGCTGGGCGGTGCGTTCGAACTGTCGGGTGTGCCCCGCATGCATGAGCGCCCGATTGGCGACCTGGTGGATGCACTGCGCCAGCTGGGTTGCCGGATCGACTACCTGGGCAACGATGGCTACCCCCCCTTGCGCATTGCGCACGACCAGGGCGTTCCCGCCCTCGCCCTGGCTGCGCCCATCCAGGTGCGCGGCGATGTATCGAGCCAGTTCCTCACCGCGCTGCTCATGGCGCTGCCGCTGGCGGCGACACACCAGGATGTGGTCATCGAGGTGGTGGGCGAGCTGATTTCCAAGCCCTACATCCACATCACGCTGCAGTTGCTGGCGCGCTTTGGCATTGTGGTCGAGCACCAGAACTGGCAGCGGTTCACGATTGCAGCGGGCAGCCGCTACCAATCGCCCGAGAACATCCATGTGGAGGCAGATGCCTCATCCGCGAGCTATTTCATAGCACTTGGCGCCATCGCAAAAAGTGCCAGCGATCAAAAAGGCATAAGAATACAAGGCGTTGGCCTCGACTCCATTCAGGGCGACATCCACTTTGTCGAAGCCGCCCGGGCCATGGGCGCCGTGGTCACGGGTGGCCCCAACTGGCTGCAGATCGAACGCGGTGCATGGCCCCTGAAGGCCATCGACCTGGACTGCAACCACATCCCGGACGCCGCCATGACCCTGGCCGTGATGGCGCTGTACGCCAAGGGCACGACCACGCTGCGCAACATTGCCAGCTGGAGGGTGAAGGAAACCGACCGCATTGCCGCCATGGCCACCGAACTGCGCAAGCTCGGCGCCACGGTGCAAGAAGGTGCGGACTTCATCTGCGTGACACCGCCAGCGCGCGAGCAGGACTGGAAGCCCGCGAGCATCCACACCTACGACGACCACCGCGTGGCCATGTGCTTTTCGCTGGCAACCTTCAATCCAGCCAACCTGCCGGTGCGCATCGAAGACCCAAAGTGTGTCGCCAAGACGTTTCCGGACTATTTCGAAGCGCTGTTCTCCGTAGCCCAGGCAGAGACAGCACGTATTCCGGTGGTCTGCATCGACGGCCCCACCGCCTCGGGCAAGGGCACGGTGGCCGCGGCCGTGGCACAGCGGCTGGGCTACCAGTTTCTCGACTCGGGCGCGATGTACCGCATCACCGCCCTGGCCGCCGTGCGTGCCGGCCTGACCATCGACGCAGAGCATGAAACGCGCATAGGTGCCCTGGCCCAGACCCTGCCCGTGCACTTTGACGGCGGCCGGGTGCTGCTCGGCGACGACGACGTGACCGATGCCATCCGCACCGAAGAAGCCGGCATGAACGCGTCCCGCGTGTCGGCCCTGCCCGCTGTGCGCACGGCGCTGGTTCAACTCCAGCACAGCTTTCGGTGCCTGCCGGGCCTGGTGGCCGATGGCCGCGACATGGGCACGGTAATCTTCCCGGACGCCCCCTTGAAGGTGTATCTGACCGCCAGCGCCGCCTGTCGCGCCGAGCGTCGTTACAAACAGTTGATTTCAAAGGGTTTTTCAGCTAGTATCGACGACCTTCGCGCGGATCTGGAGGCGCGCGATGCCCGGGACAGTTCCCGCAGCATCGCACCGCTCAAGCCCGCGCAGGACGCTCTGGTCCTGGACAACTCCACCTTGACGATTGATGAAGCCGTCGATCAGGTGTTGGCCTGGTGGCAGGAGCGGCAGCCTTTCGCCGTCTCTGCGCAAGGCTGAACAGTGTGGGCCCTTCTTGAAAACGGGGCTTCCAGGCAGCGCCGAAAGGCCTTGCCACAGGCCCATTCAGCCCCTCTCGCGCGCCAGCGCACAGGCTGTTTGGATCGATAACCTAACCCGCGGTTTTACCGCAAAAAACCACCGCAAGCAGCTATAAAAACAGTAGCAATAGTGCTACTGGAATCCTGTTTGTGGCAAGGAAACACATGTCCGAATCTTTTGCCGCCCTTTTTGAAGAATCCTTGCAGCGCACGGAAATGCGCCCCGGCGAAGTCATCACCGCGGAAGTCGTGCGCGTCGAGCACAACTTCGTGGTCGTGAACGCTGGCCTCAAGTCCGAAGCCTACGTGCCGCTGGAAGAGTTCAAGAACGACAAGGGCGAA
>LNAP01005773.1_pt1 | contig 10890 bp, 6 predicted proteins | sample 602601 | NCBI WGS metagenome assembly LNAP01 (sample SAMN02440304, study PRJNA202911) | soil metagenome | biome: Subtropical and temperate rainforests or woodlands; isolation source: soil samples (1 kg each in a 20% v/v slurry with milli Q water) were... ...
CTGCACCGCGTGCCGCGCGGCTTCCTCGGGCATGCCCTCGGCCAGCAACGCCTCGGCGGCGCGCAGATGCAACTGGTTGACCCGCTGCGGCTGGTGGGTGCGCAGCTCGCCCTGCAGGAACACGGCGAACAACGGGTGATAGCTGTACCAGCGGCGCAGGCTGTCCAGCGGCTGGATGAACAGGCCGCCGCGTTCGAGCCGTTCGAGCATCTCGCGGCCGTGGCAGGCTTCGGTCAGGCGGTCGGCCAGCGCCGCATCGAAGCGGTCGAGCAGGCAGGTCGCCTCGAGAAAGCCGCGCAGGTCTTGCGGCAGGCCGTCGATCACCTGTTCGCGCATGTAGTCGCGGATATCCGGGTGGCCGAGCAGCAGGTTTTCCAGGAACAGGTCCATGCCACGGCTGGTCTGCACTTCCTGCAGCGCCAGCTGCAGTGCGCAGGGCCAGCCACCGATGCGACGGTTGAGCCGCTCGACCTGCTCGCGGTTGATGTTCACCGGCACGCCCAGCTCCAGCAGCGCCTGCACCTCGTCGTCCTCGAAGGCCAGCTGGCGGGCATCAAGCAGCAGCAGCTGATGCTTGACCCGCAGCTCGGCCACGCCCAGCTCCGGCAGCCGGCGGCTGCACACCAGCAGGGTCATCCAGCTCGGCATATGCCGCAGGAAGAAACGCAGCCCGGCGATCAGCTCACGCTCGTGCAGCACCTCGAACTCGTCGAGCACGATCAGGATCGCCTCGTGCTCACCCGGCAGTTCGGCCAGCAGCTGGGTGAACAGCGCATCCAGCGAGACCTGGCCCTGCTCGGCGAGTGCCGCGGACAGCGGGCAGCCGGCATCGAGCTGGCGATCCAGCGCCTGGGTGAGGTAGCGGCCGAACTGCAGTGCCAGGTTGTCACTGGCATGCAGCTGCAGCCAGGCGACGCGGCCATCGAAGGCTCGCGCCCATTGCGCTGCCAGGGTGGTCTTGCCGAAGCCGCTGGCGGCGTGCAGCACCGCCAGGCGTACCTGCGGCAGGCGCAGCTGCCACTCGTCCAGTCGCGGGCGTTCGAGCAGGCCCGGCGGCAGCATGGGGATCGCCAGCTTGGTGGGGATCAGCGGCAGCAAGGCTGGCATCGAGGCATTCATGGACGGCTCCCTGTTCTCGTTATTGTTCTCGTCGTGGCCTGGCGCACCGGCTCGCATGGCGTCCGCTCCCCGGTCTGGCGCCTTGTTTCGCTACATCCTTCAGCCCTTCACGCCGCCCGCGGTAAGACCGCCAACGATCCACTTCTGGCAGTAGAGGAACACCGCGGTGATGGGTATCCCGGAAAGCACCGCCGCCGCGGCGAAGTCACCCCACAGGTAGTTTTGCGGGTACAGGTACTGCTGGGCACCCACCGACAGGGTCAGCTTGTCGACGTCCATCAGCAGTACCGAGGCGATGGGGTACTCGGTGACGCTGGTGATGAAGGCGAGGATGAACACCACCGCCAGGATCGGCACGCTCATCGGCAGCAGGATATGGAAGAACGCCTGCCAGGTGGTCGCGCCATCGACGATGGCGGCCTCCTCCAGCGAGGCATCGATGCTTTCGAAATAGCCCTTGATGGTCCAGATGTGCAGTGCCATGCCGCCCAGCGAGGCGACGATCACCGCGCCGTGGCTGTTCACCCCGAGCCAGCTGACGTGCTGGCCGAGCTGGTCGAACAGCGCGTAGATGGCCACCAGCGAGAGCACCGGCGGGAACATCTGGAAGATCAGCATGCTCTTCAGGATCGGCGCCTTGCCGCCGAAACGCATGCGCGCGAAGGCGTATGCGCTGGTGGTCGACAGGAGCAGGATCAGCACCGAGCTGGCCAGCGCGATCTTCACCGAATTCCACAGCCACAACAGCACCGGGAACGGCGGCTGGGTGACGCTGCCGTCGTCATGGGTGTAGGGGATGCCGAGAGCCAGCGACCAGTGCTCCAGGGTCGGATTGTCCGGAAACAGGCTGCCGGTGGCGAAGTTGCCTTCGCGGAAGGAAATCGAGATCACCATCAGCAGCGGAAAGAGAATCACCGCAACGAACGCCAGCAGCGCCGCGTGGGTTGCCCACAGCCGGTAACGGGCGGATCTGGGTTGCACCATGGCCATGTGGGTCTCCTTATACCTTCACTTTCGAGAGTTTGAGGTTGAGCAGCGCCATGGCGCCCACCAGCAGGAAGATCATCGTGGCAATCGCCGCGGCCAGGGCAAAGTCCTGCCCGGAATCCTGGAAGGCGATGCGGTAGGTGTAGCTCACCAGCAGGTCCGTGGTGCCGGCCGGCGTGGTCGCACCGATGATGTCGGGGCCACCGCGGGTCAACAGGGTGATGAGCACGAAGTTGTTGAAGTTGAAGGCGAAGCTTGCGATCAGCAGCGGCATCAGCGGCTTGATCAGTTGCGGCAGGGTGATGCGCAGCAGGTTGTCCAGCGGACTGGCGCCGTCGATGGCCGAAGCCTCGTATTGGTCCCGCGGGATCGCCTGCAGGAGGCCCATGCACAGCAGCATGTAGGGGTAACCGAGCCAGGTATTGACGATGAGGATCATCGTGCGCGCCAGGGCCGGGTCGCTGAACCAGTCCGGGCGCATGCCGAACAGACTGTCGAGCAGCAGGTTGATCTCGCCGAAGTTCTGGTTGAACAGGCCGCGGAACACCAGAATGGAAATGAATGCCGGCACCGCATACGGCAGGATCAGCATCAGCCGGTAGAACGCCTTGCCGCGCACCAGCTCCCATTGCAGCAGGCTGGCCAGCACCAGACCGACCGCGAGGGTGAAGACCACCGTGAGGCCGGCGAAAGCGAAGGTCCAGGCGAATATCTGCATGAAAGGTTCGCGGATGCTCGGTTCGGTCAGCACCCGGGAAAAGTTGGCGAAGCCGGTGAACACGGTAAAGCCCGGTGGCACCGCCTTGCCCGTCTCGTCGACATAGAAGCCGCGCTCCATATCGGCGGTCAAGCGCGCGCCGCTGCGGGTGTCGACCAGTACGCCGGGGCCATCCTGACGATAGACCGGTTGCACGGCGGCGACTTCTCGCAATCCGTACAGGCGCAGCAGGCTGCCATCCGGCACCTGCATCACCCATTGCTCCAAGGCCTTGCGCCGCTGAATCACCTCGCGCAACGCCAGCGCATCGCCCAGCCCCTCGACGCTTTCGGCCGGCTGCAGGAGCAGCGGTGATTCGGCGTCAGGCTCGCCGGTCAACGGCGGGCTGACGAACACGCCCTGCTCGCCCTTGTCGATGCGCAGGCGCTCGCCCTCCGGGCTCGGGTGCAGACTGAAGCGGAAGCGCTCGCCGGCGAGGTAGGTCTGGCTCAGGTGATACTGCTCGACCTGGGCCTGACTCAGCAGATTGGTGCCACTGTAGTTGGTGAAGCCAATGCCCACCGTATAGAGCAGTGGAAAGATCACGAAAACCAGCATGCCCGCCACCGACGGGAAGATGTAGCGCTGCGCGTACATGCGCCGGTTGATGAACAGATAGCTGGCGATGCCGGTGACCACCAGCCCGAGCAGAGCGAAGGCCATCTGCTTCTGGACGTAGAGCGCGACCACCAGATACAGCGCGAACGCGTTGAAGGCCAGCCAAAGCAGCCAGCGCAGGCCAGTGGTCAGGGAGCGGGGCAGGCCCCGGGGAGTCGAACGGGTCATGGCAGGGCTGGGCAACTCGGCACGGGCATTCACGGGAGAAGAACCTTTATGAACGGAGCTTAGTCTGCCGGCGCGCCTGTGCAGGCGGCCGGCGAGCGGTTCAACGGGTGATGCGCTTGGCGGCATCGTCCAGGGCGGCGTCGACATCCTGTCGACCGGAAGAGATGTTGGTCAGCGCGGCAGCCATGGCCGACCAGAACGCCCCCATCTCCGGCACGTTGGGCATCGGCTCGCCCATCTGGGCGTTCTCGAAGGTCGCCTTGATGTGCGGGTTGGCAGACAGCTCTTCCATGTAGGCGGTATTGGCCACGGCACCCAGCGGCACGTCGGCATTCACCGTCTTCAGACCCTCGACCTGCAGCAGGTAGTTCTCGAGGAATTCCACGGCCAGGTCCTTGTTCGGGCTGGCCGCATTGAGCAGCGCCGCGGCGACACCGACGAAGGGCTTGCTCGGCTCGCCATCGACCGCAGGGATCGGTGCCACGCCGAAGTCGATGCCGCTTTTCTCGATGTTCGACCAGGCCCAGGGGCCGCTGATCATCATCGCCGAGTCACCCTTGTTGAAGGCCGCTTCGGCCACGCTGTAATCCGCGCCCTTGGGCATCACGCCCTTGTCGATCAGATCGCGCAGCACCTGCGCGCCGGCCTTGGCGCCGGCGTTGTTCACCCCGGTGGATTTGACGTCGTAGCCGCCGTCGGTCTGCTCGAACACGTAGCCACCCTTGGCCGACAGCAGCGGCCAGGTGAAGTAGGTGTTGTTGTAGTCCCAGAGGATGGCGCGCTTGCCTTGCGCGGAGAGCTTTTCGTTGAGCGCGAGGACGTCATCGAAGCTCTTCGGCGGGGTGTCCACCAGCGCCTTGTTGTAGATCAGGCCGATGGTTTCCACCGAAATCGGATAGCCCCACAGCTTGTTGTCGTAGGTCACCGCCTGCCAGGAGAAGTCGGCGATGCCGGACTTGGTGTCGGCGCTGGGGGTGACGGGGGTGAGCAGGCCGCTCTTGGCCCATTCGCCGATGCGGTCGTGGGCCCAGATGAAGATATCCGGGCCGTTGCCGGTGGCGGCTGCCTGTTGGAACTTGTCGGTGGCGCTGTCCGGGTGGGCCACTTCGACGGGAATGCCGGTTTCGGCGGTGAACTTCTCGCCGACTTCGGCCAGGCCTTTATAGCCCTTGTCGCCGTTGATCCAGACGACCAGCTTGCCTTCCTCGATCGCCGCCAGCGCCGGTAGCGGCAGGCTGAAGGTGGCCGCCAGGCCGACGGTGGCGATACACCAGAATTTCTTGTTCATGCTTCGCTTTCCTCGTGGCTTCTTATTAGTTGTTCCACCTGCTGCCGGCCTGAGGCTCTGACAGTCGTTCCATCCTCGGCGCGTCCTGGGCCATGTGCATCCTCCTCCCCAAGGGGGCGGAGGGCGTAGAAGCGGGGCGTAGACAGACCTTCGAAACGGCACAAAATACGCCATCAGCCTGGCGTTTACGCCTATACCCGGCTGCCAACGCGCGGTCAAATGTGGCGAAAAAGCATAATGGAGCCACATTTGATGCGCGCCCACCGGTTATCCGCCCTGCCGCTACTGTTCGGCCTCGCCCTGCCCTTGTCCGGCCTCGCCGCTCCCGGGCTTAGCGTTCGCCTGAACGACCAGCCGCTGTCACCGAGCTGGAACGCCCTGGCAGCCGATCGCTACGACACGGTGCTGGAACTCGAACCCGGTCGGCTGCACCTGGTGATGCCGCAAGCAGGCGTCGAAAACACCGTGCTTGCGCCGTTCCGTCGTCAGCCGCTTGGCAAAGACAGCGCCTACCGCTACGAAGTGCCCGAGGCCGGACGCTATCGTTTGATCGTCGAGACCGGCGCCTCAGCGGCGCTGCGTCTGCTGCCGATCAAGGCCGCCGAGCCGAAGGCAGCGGCACCAGTCTGCCAGGCCTGGGATGGCAGACCGGTAAACGTGTCGGTTGGAGACGTGTTCCGCGATGGCCAAACCCTGCGCGATGCGCTATCCGGCGCTACGGCGGACGTGCGCGACGGCCAGGTGACATTGCAACCCGCCGCCGGCAGCGATGGCCTATTGCTGCTCGAAGCCGCCGAGCCGGCCAAACCGGCACCGCGCGACTGGCGCAACGCGATCGTCTACTTCGTGCTCACCGACCGCTTCGCCAATGGCGATCCAGGCAACGACCGCAGCTATGGCCGCGAGCCGGACGGTCTCGATGAAATCGGCACCTTCCACGGTGGGGATCTCAAGGGGCTGACCGAACGGCTCGACCATATCGCCGGCCTCGGCGTCGATGCGCTGTGGATCAGCGCGCCCTACGAGCAAATCCACGGCTGGGTCGGCGGCGGCGATGGCGATGGCGGCGACTTCCGCCACTACGGCTACCACGGCTACTACGCCCTGGATTTCACCCAGCTCGACGCCAACATGGGCAGCGAGGACGACCTGCGCGCGCTGATCCGCGCCGCCCATGCCCGCGGCATCCGCGTGTTGTTCGACGTGGTGCTGAACCATCCTGGCTATTCGACCCTGCAGGACATGCAGCAACAGGGCTTCGGCGCCCTGCGCGACGGCATGGCCGAGTACCTACCCGAGCAATGGAGCACCTGGCAGCCGGAAGCCCACGAAAATCTGCACGCCTACCACAACCTGATGGACTACGAGCATCCGAGCTGGGCCGCCTGGTGGGGCCGCGACTGGGTGCGGGCGGGCATCGCCGATTACGACACACCGCCCAGTAGCACGGTCGATCCACTCCAGGGCTCGCTGGCCTTTTTGCCGGATTTCCGTACCGAATCCGAGGCGGTCGTCGCACTGCCCGAGTTTCTCGCGCGCAAGGCGCAGACCCGCGCCGAGCCGCGCGAGGGCTACCGGGTGCGCGACTACCTGATCGAATGGCTGACACTCTGGGTCCGCGAATTCGGCGTCGACGGCTTCCGCGCCGACACCGTCAAGCATGTCGAGCCATCGACCTGGGCCGAACTGCGCGCCGCTGCCGAGCGCGCCCGCGCCGACTGGGCTCGCGCCAACCCGGACGATCCCATGGCCGACGAGCCGTTCTGGATGGTCGGCGAAGTGTTTGGCCATGGACCGCAGGCCAGCGACTATCTGAACCAAGGCTTCGACGCGCTGATCAACTTCGACTTCCAGGAACAGGCCGTGGGCGCCAGCGATTGCCTCGCGGCCGCCGAGCCCAGCTACGCCGACTATGCCCGGCGCCTGGCCGAGACGCCCAGCCATAACCTGCTGAGCTACGCCTCATCCCACGACACGGCGCTGTTCAATCAGCTGGCCAAGGGCGACCTGACCCGCCAGCGCGGCCTCGCCGCCGCCCTGCTGCTGGCGCCCGGTGCGGTGCAGATCTATTACGGCGACGAAAGCGCCCGCACCTTCGGTGCCAGCGGTTCGGACCCGTATCAGGGCACCCGCAGCCCGATGAACTGGCCCGAACACGAACGCCCCGACATCGCTGGATTGATCGAGCACTGGCAGCGAATCGGCCGGTTCCGTGCGCGCCATCCGGCGATCGGCGCGGGTGAACATCGACTGCTTTCGCCCGGCCAGCCTTATGCCTTCGCTCGTGAACTGGGCGAGGACAAGGTCATCGTGGTGCAGGCCCGATGAGTGCCGCCTCGCTGACCGCAGCGGCACGGCGTCAGGCCCAGCTGGCCTTTCTTGCCAGCGGCACCGAGTTTCGCCTGGGCCGCGCCGAGGATTGCCCGTTGCCGCCGGAACAGCTGGCGGCGGTGCGCGGCGACGAGCCCTGGGTGCGTGCCTGCCTCGATGACGGTCTGACTGCGCGCGTCTACCGCGTACAGCTGGATGGGCGCGACTGGGCGCTGAAGGTCGTCCGGCGGCCCTGTCGTGTGCAGAACCCGGATGGCCAGACGAGCTTTCTCAACGAGCTACAGCGCCGCCGCGATCTTGCACGCTTGATGCGCCACCCTGAGCAAGCCGAGCGCCTGGCCGGCATCGTACCGACGCAATACGCCTCGCTGCAGCAAGGCATCGTGCTGTCGCCCTGGGTCGAGGGCCAGCGCATAGAACGCTGGAACGAGCATCAGCTAGTCGAGCTGTTCGACCTGCTGATCGCCCTGCTGCTGGCTGGCCTGTTCGAGTGGGATCTGGCGCCGGGCAACACCCTGGACGATGGCCGCATCCGCTTGTTTGATTTTGGCTACCTCTACCCCTTCGACCCGCTGCGCCAGTACAACAGCGACGGCCTGGCCTCGCCTGGCTTTCATCCGGCCGAACGCTTCGAGACACGCCAGCTGTTCGCCTGCCTGCTGCGGCTGGAACAGGAAAGCGAGACGTTGGCACTGGCCGATTTCGAGCTGGAGAAACGCATCGCGCTGGATGCCTACCAGCGGCTGCATCGAGAGCTGACTGGCCGCGGCGCAAGCGAAACGGTATTGGACTGGCTGAGCGGCCTGATGCGTCGCTGGCGCAACGCGCTGGCTGGCGATCTGGACGGGTTGTACCTGCAGGAGGCCTGGCGCTCGCACTGGCTGGACGTGAAGGACGACCTCAGCGGGCAGAGCTGCACGCCGCTGACCCTGCAGCGCCTGGCCTGGCTCCGGGCTAAAGCCACTGCCCAGCATGCCGATCTGCTCGCCAGCGGCGCGCTGGCCAACGAACGACAGCCGGACCGCGAAGCGTTGCTGAACGACCTGCGCCTGGCGGAAGCACAGGCCGTTGGCTGGCAGCTGGGCGATATGCAGAGCGCCGAAGGGTAGTGAGCTGTGCTGCTGCGGCAGCGGTGGAAAGTGCGCTAGCCGAGGGGGACGTTGCCTGACCGAAGCGCGAAACGCTCGGTTTCAGCCCATCGCGACGGTGCCAGCAACGAAAAAAGCCCGCCTCACGATGGCGAGGCGGGCCGCAGATACCGCGTCCGGCTAGAGCCGGCCAACCGTGGTGGCGCCCTCACTGGGCGTCAGCCTGTTGTTCGCCCCGCCCTGCCATTGCCGCACCAGCGTTGCGTTGGCCTCATTGCGGATCAGGCATTTCCATTCCACATCCTGGCCGGCAGGCAGGGAGATGCTGCCCTTCCAGGTCGGGTAGGCGCTGGTATCGGTCAAGCGCACGGCGGAGGCCGGGCTCCAGTTGCCGAGCTGGCTGACGTTGCCCACCGCGTAGACGCTGTCGCCCATCTGCGTCACGCCGTTGTCGCAGCGGAAATTTACACTGACCAGGCCACCCTCGCCACCGTCATCCCCTCCGCCATCACCCGTGCCGCTGCGCCATACCCGCACCTGGCCGTTGCTGGCGTTGACCGCCTCGCTGAAGCTGCCGCTGGCGACCTGGCCGGGGTTGGCCAGATCGGAGTTGAGCGCCACCACCAGGGTCTGCTGGCTGCCGCTGACGGAGGCGACCAGACCGCTGTAGCCGCTATGGAAGCTGATCGCCGAATCGGCGCGCACGCCGGCGGTGCGCCGCACCTGGATCAGCTGGCGGATGAAGTCGCCGTAGCCCCAGTCGTACATGTGCGACCAGTACACCACCGGCGTGCCGGGGCTGGTGAGGATGTAGGCGTAGGCCTGGCGGATCAGTCCGTCCTGCAGCGCCCAGTGGTGCTGCCCGCCGTTCTGTCCGGGCGAGTAGCCGGTGTCGTGGTTGTCGACGAAGGTCACCGCCACCTCGCGCCAGCGCGGGTCCGGGTTGCCGTTCAGACCGTTCTTCCAGTCGGCGATCGAGCCGTTCTGCATGCGCTCTTTGAGGGCGAAGTCGAACACCGGGCACTTGGCCCGATCGGACCAGTCCTTGATGATCTGCTGCCAGCTGGCGGTGTTGCGCCAGTCCCAGCTCGGGTATTCAGTGGGGCCTTTCCACAGCTCGCCGACGCAGAAACTGTTGTCGGCGCTGTCGGTCATCCAGCTGTCGACCCGCTCCGGCGCGTAGCCGCGGACGAAGTCGAAGCGGAAACCGCCGGCGCCGTAGCCGCTGCGCAGGTTGGCGAGCTCGTCGCGAAACATGCCGTAGATTTGCGGATGGCCGGTGTTCAGGTCCGACTCGCCGCCGATGAAGCGGTCACCGTCATCGCAGTCGTTGGGGTAGTTGCCCGGGTCGGCGCAGTCGTTGCGCCAGAAGCCCTGGCCGGCCGGCAGGTTGATCTCCTTGTCCGGGTAGCCGCGGTTCATGTGATTGGGCACCACATCGTAGAGCACCTTCACCCCGGCGCCACCGAGCGCGCCGGCGGCCTGGCGCAGCTGAGCGTCGCTGCCGTAGCGGCCGTTCTTGTTGAAGTCGTGCCAGAAGTAGCCTTCGCCGCCGCCGGACTTGCTACCGTCGCTCCAGCTGGAGAAGTCACGCCAGGGCACCGGCATCCAGATTGCCGAGAAGCCGTCCGCGGCGATCGTCGAGGCCTGCTGGCGAAGGATGTCGTACCAGTCGTTGGGCGCTTCGCGGACGACGTTCCAGTGGAAGCCCTGGAGGATGATTTCGTCGCCGCCGTGGTAGCGCACACCGGCCGGGCTCTTGCCGGCCTGGTCAGCGAGGGCGGGGAACGGCAGCAGGATCGCCGCCAATACGGCGGCACGTAGGGTCTGGCTCATCGCAATACTCCGGTTCTTGTGCTTGTTCGCGGGTATCCGGCAACGGACTGCCGAATGAGGATGAACGCCGGCCGCACCTTCGACCGACCTGGGCAGGCTGCCCCTGGGCCCGCTCGCGACCAACCTCCCTGCGCGCGTTCGAGGCGGCGTAGTGGCCAGGCGGAAGGCCCGTGGCAATCATCTGCGCCCCACCCGTAGCGACCCCGCCCCTGGGATTACGCCGCACTCATACCGATTACGCCCTCGAGCTGCGCCAGCGAAATCTCTGGCCGGGAGGATGGCGCTCCGGGCCCCATCCCCGACGCTTTGCGCCACCGATCGGCGTTGCCGCAGCAGGCAGCGCCGGCGTGATCGTTCGGCATTAACAAGAAAAACAAGGACCTCGTCATGAAGCACACCGCGCACCCCCTGTTCGTCCTCAAACCCGCCTGCCTGCTCGCCGCCCTGCTGGTCGGCGGCCCGGCCCTGGCGGTCGATTTCCACGGCTATCTGCGTTCGGGCGTCGGCGCCACAGCCGGCGGCGGCGACCAGGCCTGCTTCCAGGCTGCTGGCGCACCGGCGAAATATCGTCTGGGCAACGAATGCGAAACCTACGCCGAGATCGGCCTCGGCCAGGAGGTGTGGAGCGAAGGCAACCGCAGCTTCTACGTCGACAGCATGATCGCCTACCGCTCCGACCAGGGTAACGACTGGGAAGC
>LNAP01006368.1_pt1 | contig 10890 bp, 9 predicted proteins | sample 602601 | NCBI WGS metagenome assembly LNAP01 (sample SAMN02440304, study PRJNA202911) | soil metagenome | biome: Subtropical and temperate rainforests or woodlands; isolation source: soil samples (1 kg each in a 20% v/v slurry with milli Q water) were... ...
GGGCATCGGCACCGTGGACGGCCTGCGCATGGCGGCCGATCTTGGCGTGTCCTGCATCCGCGTGGCCACGCACTGCACCGAGGCTGATTGCGGCGAGCAGCACATCGGCCTGGCTCGCAAGCTGGGCCTGGACGCGGTCGGCTTTTTGATGATGGCGCACATGGTCAGCCCGGAGAAAATCCTCGAGCAGGCCAAGCTGTTCGAGTCCTACGGCGCCACCTGCATCTACGTGACCGACTCGGCCGGCTACATGCTGCCAGACGACGTCACCGCCAAGATCGGCCTGCTGCGGGCCAACCTGGCGCCGGACATCGAGCTGGGCTTCCACGCCCACAACAACCTGTCGATGTCGGTCGCCAACTCGCTGGCCGCCATCGAGGCCGGCGCCAATCGCATCGACGGCTCGGCGGCGGGCCTGGGCGCGGGTGCCGGCAACACGCCGCTGGAAACGCTGGTGGCGGTGTGCGATCGGCTGGGCATCGAAACCGGCGTGAACCTGTACAAGATCATGGACGTGGCCGAGGACGTGGTGCGCCCGATCATGGATCAGCCGATACGCGTCGACCGCGACTCGCTGTCGCTGGGCTTCGCCGGCACCTATTCCACCTTCCTGCTGCACGCCAAGCGCTTCTCGGAGCGCTACGGCATCCCGGTGCGCGACCTGCTGGTCGAGTGCGGCCGGCGCAAGACCGTGGCCGGCCAGGAAGACATGATCGAATCGATCGCGCTCGAAATGCTGGCCGAACGCGGCAAGCAAGCCGCCCACGCCTGAGGACCCGCGCATGGCACTTGACCATCGCCAAACTGGCCGAGCACCTGGAAACGGCCGAGCTCGAAGCCCGGGACGTCACCAAGATCACCGACGATCATCCGGACATGACCATCGCCGAGGCCTACCGGGTGATGGAGGCGATCCGCGACCGCAAGCTCGCACGCGGCATCCGCCAGGTCGGCTACAAGATGGGCCTGACCTCGCGCGCCAAGATGGTCCAGATGGGCGTCGACAAGCCCGGCTACGGCCTGCTGTTCGACTACTTCGCCGTCGAGGACGGCGGCACCATCGACATCAAGAAGCTGATCCACCCCAAGGTGGAGGCGGAGATCGCCTTCGTCACCAAGGCGCCGCTCAAGGGGCCGGGCGTGCACATCGGCAACGTGCTGGCGGCCACCGATTTCGTGCTGCCGGCGCTGGAAGTGATCGACTCCCGCTACCGCGACTTCAAGTTCGACATGGTCAGCGTCATCGCCGACAACAGCTCGTCGTGCCGTTTCGTGACCGGCGGGCGCAGCCGCGACGTGTCCGATGTGGACCTGAAAACGCTCGGCCTGGTGATGGAGAAAAACGGCCAGCCGGTGGGCCTGTCCTGCGGCGCGGCGGTGCTGGGCCACCCGGCCGCCAGCGTGGCCATGCTGGCCAACATGCTCGGCGCCAAGGGTCAGGAGATCCCGGCCGGCAGCTTCATCATGACCGGCGGCGTCACCGCCGCCATCGCGGTCGAGGCCGGCGACAACATCACCGTGCACTATCAGGACCTGGGGTCCATCTCGGTCAATTTCGCCTAAGGAGGCCGCTATGCCGTTCCTGCAAGTCAACATCCTCGAAGGCCGCACCGAGGAACAGAAACTCGGCCTGATCCGCGAGCTGACCGAAACCGTCTGCCGCGTGCTCGGCTCCAAGCCGGAAGCCGTGCGGGTGCTCATCAACGACGTGCCCAACACCAACTGGGGCATCGCAGGCAAGTCGGCCAAGGAACTGGGCCGCTGAGCTTCCCTTCCGATCCACGCCAGACTGGAGACCGTGCCATGGCCAAGAATAAAACCGAAAAGCCGTTTCTCACCGACATCAAGGCGCTGCGCAAGCGGGCCCGCGAGCACATCGAGCGCGGGGCGGTCACCGCCGGCTACCGGGCCGACCTGGACACCGTCATCCGGCTGCTGAACGAGGCACTGGCCACCGAAATCGTCTGCGTGCTGCGCTACAAGCGCCATTTCTTCATGGCCACCGGCATCAACGCCCAGGGCGTGGCGCAGGAATTCCTGACGCACGCCAACGAGGAGCAGGTGCACGCCGACCAGATCGCGCAGCGCATCGTGCAGCTCGGCGGCGAGCCGAACCTGTCGCCGGAGGGCATGCTCACGCGCAGCCACGCCGAGTACGTGGAGGGCGGGACGCTGGTCGAGATGATCCGCGAGGACCTGGTGGCCGAGCGCATCGCCATCGACAGCTACCGCGAGATGATCGCCTACCTCGGCAACGACGATTCCACTACCCGGCGCATGCTGGAAGGCATCCTGGCGATGGAAGAGGAGCACGCCGACGACCTGGTGAGTCTGCTCGAGGAACTCGGCTAGCGCCGCGCCCGCCCTTCGTCAACTGTCAGCGAGACCCCAAAGATGAGCAATCCTGAAATCGGCAAGTGGATCAACGCCGGCGGCATCAACACCAATTACCACGACATCGGCGAGGGTTACCCGACGGTGCTGATCCACGGCTCCGGCCCGGGTGTGAGCGCGTTTTCCAACTGGCGCCTGGCGTTTCCGGTGCTGTCGCAGAAAGTACGCGTGCTGGCGCCGGACATGCTGGGCTTCGGCTACACCGAGCGTCCGGCCGGCGTGCAGTACAACCTCGATACCTGGGTCAAGCACCTGGTCGATTTCATCGACGCACTGGGCCTGGACAAGGTCAACCTGGTCGGCAATTCCTTCGGCGGCGCGCTGTCGCTGGCCACCGCCATCCGTCATGCCGGGCGGGTCAACCGCATGGTGCTGATGGGCGCCGCGGGCGTGAAGTTCCCGCTCACCGAGGGTCTGGACTACGCCTGGGGCTACACGCCGTCGCTCGAGAACATGCGCAAGATGCTCGACCTGTTCGCCTACGACCGCAGCCTGGTCACTGACGAGCTGGCGCGCCTGCGCTACGAGGCCAGCCTGCGCGAGGGCGTGCAGGAAGCCTACGCCAGCATGTTCCCGGCGCCGCGCCAGCGCTCGATCGACGCCCTGGCCAGCCCGGAGGAGGACATCGCCAGGATCGAGGCCCCGGCGCTGATCATCCACGGCCGCGAGGACCGCATCCTGCCGTACAGCAACTCGGTGCGCCTGTTCGAGCTGCTGCCCAACAGCCAGCTGCACATGTTCGGCAAGTGCGGTCACTGGACGCAGATCGAGCACAGCGCCCGCTTCAACAAGCTGGTGCTGGATTTCTTCGGCGAAGCCTGAAACGCCGACTGGGTGCGTAAAAGCCGCTTGCCGGGCACATCGGCAAGCGGCTTTTTTGTGCCCGGCCGCCGGCCTGAAATCCGCAGGCTGCCCGGCTGGATGGCGCGTTATGATCGGCCGTGGCCGGCCACGCCCGGTGCAGGTTCACCACAACAGGAGGAGTAACCATGTCGGATCAGAATCGCCTGGAACAGAACAAGCAGTTCGTGCGCAAATTTTTCGCGGCGATGGACGCCAAGCGCTTCGACGAAATGGAGGCGCTGCTGCATCCGGAGCACCTGTTCCACCTGCCGATGGCGCGCGAGCCGCTGAACGTCAAGACCCACATGGAAGTGAACAAGCACATCCAGAAGTCCCTGCCGATCGTCAAGCGCGTGTTCGAGGACCAGATCGCCGAGGGCGACAAGGTGGTCAGCCGCGGCCGGCTGAGCTTTCAGCACATCGGCGAGTTCAACGGCGCGGCGCCCACCAACAAGGTCATCGAGGTCAGCTTCATCCACATCATGCGCATCAAGGATGGCCTGAACGCCGAGGAGTGGGACGAAGTGAACTTCCTGCCGCTGATGAAGGCGCTGGGCGCGGTGCCGCAGGACGCCGGCATCAACTGGCACTGATTCAGGACGAACAGGACAGCTCAATCGCGTCGCCGTCATGCGGCGGCGGTGCGGCGTAATCGTCCATCCCCGGACAAGCTGCGAACGGTCGCGCCAGCAGGCCGCGCAGGCGCTCGATTTCGGTGTAATCGCGATGATCGGCGGCCCGGCGGATGGCGCGCTCCGCCAGGTGCGTGCGCAGCACGTAGAGCGGGTTGATGGCGTCCATGCGCGCCTGGCGGGTTTCGCCCGGGTCGCTTTCCCCGCACAGCCGGCCGGCGTAATCGTCCAGCCACGCGGCGAGTGATTCGGGCGCCCGCGACAGGGCCAACAGCGGGGCCCGGGCCGCCGCATCGTGTGGGCGAAACGCGCCCAGGCCGCGCATGACGGCCGGGTAATCGACTCGCCCAGCCTGCAGCGCCAGCAGCAGGCGGTCGACCAGGTCGGCGTCTTCGGTGCGGGCATCTTGCAAGCCGAGCTTTTGACGCATCAACTCGCCGTAGCTTTCAAGAAACAGCGGCTCGAATTCGGCCAGCGCCGCTTCGCGTGCCTCGGCCGGGATCAGCGTGGACAGGGCCTCGGCCAGCGCGTGCAGGTTCCACAGCGCCACGCGCCCCTGGTTGGCGTAGGCGTAGCGCCCGCGCCGATCAGTGTGGTTGAACACGCGCGCCGCCTCGAAATGATCCAGAAACCCGTACGGCCCGTAATCCAGCGTCAGGCCCAGAATCGACATGTTGTCGGTATTCATCACGCCATGCACGAAGCCCTGCGCCTGCCAGGCGGCGACCAATCGGGCGGTGCGTTCGATCACTTCGCGCAGCAGGCGGTGATGGCGATCGGCCGGACCGCTGAACGCCGGAAACTGCGTGTCGATGACGAAATCGGCCAGCTGCGCCACGCGCTGCGCGTCGCCCCGGTAGTGAAAGAACTCGAACGAACCGAAGCGCACGTGACTGGGCGCCAGGCGCGTCAGCACGGCGGCTGTCTCGATCTGCTCCCGATACACCGGCTGGTCGCTGCCGACGATTGCCAGCGCGCGGGTGGTCGGAATACCCAGACCGTGCATGGCCTCGCTGGCCAGGTATTCGCGGATGGTGGAGCGCAGCACGGCCCGCCCGTCTGCGCCGCGCGAGAACGGCGTGGGCCCGGCGCCCTTGAGCTGCAGCTCGTAGCGCTCGCCGCGGCTGTCGATGAGCTCACCCAGCAGAATTGCGCGGCCATCGCCCAGTTGCTGCACGTAGACACCGAACTGGTGGCCGGCGTAGACGGCAGCCAGGGGCACTGCGCCTTGCGCCAGCGCGTTTCCGGCCAGCACCTCCTCCAGTTCGGCTGTGGCTGCGAAGTCGAACTGCGCCGCCAAGTCCGGGTTCAGCGCCACCAGGTACGGCTGTGACAACGAGGCCGGTGCCTGCGCAGCGAAAAACCCCGTCGGCAGGGTGGCGTAGGCGGCGTTGCCGATGCGGTGTTTCAGGTCGTTCATGCCGGATCGGCCACGGGGAGCGTAAATACAGAACGCCGGCTTGGCCGGCGTTCTGTATTGAAAAACAACGGTAGCAGTCAGGCAAGCATCACGGCCCCTTGCCAAATTGCGGCGTCAAGCCCAGCCGCTTGCCGTTGGCTGCTTCGATAAGCAGCCGCGGCGTCACGTCCTCGTAGCGCAACGGTGCGTTGGTATCCCAACGTCCGCAGTCCATGTAGTTGCCGTGATTTTTTCGGATATCCCACGCGCCGAAGTTGGAAAGCTGATAGGCCGCCGGGCCGCCTTCGCCGGGCTTGGCCGGCTCCGGGCCAACCATCGTATAGATGATGCGCCACAACTCACCGGCTCGAGTGTAAGCCTCGGCCAGCAACGCCACTGGAATCTGCGCGTCGACATAGATGATTTTCTTGCCGTAGGGGTGTCCATTGGGCGTCGTGACCTCAACGACATAAACCTCGCGCGGCTCCCACCACTTGTTGATGGGATTCCAGTAAGGCGGGTTCTTGTAGTCGATCACGGTATCGAGATCATGCGCCTGAATCGCCGGGCTATGTACCGGCCACAGCATCCAGCGCTTGCTCTTCAACTCGTTGCGCGGATACCAGGTCGGGTGGGCCTCGAACGAATACGTGTCGTCATTCAGAATGTCGGTACCGGCCAGCGTATCCATCCAGGATCCACCGGACAGGCGCCGGATTCGCCGCACGCTTTTCACGTAGGCGTAAATGTCGTCAACCCGGCCATCGTCATAAATTTTCCGGTAGATGCCAAGACCAGCAATGTCGTAGGGGCTATCGAAAACGATTGTCTGTATCTTGCGAACGCGCGGATCATCACCTACCTGTGTCGGCCCGCCAGTAGTCCGTCCTTTAACACGAAAATAGGAAGCAGAACCTCCTTGTACACGTTCGACTCCTTTTTTTGGGTCGATTTGCAGCGTCGCATACGGCCCATAGCAGTTGGTGTTGTCGCCGACGATCGCTCCCGCCAAGGCCACGTTGTACAGGACCATGTCACCGCCCTGGGCGGGCGGGGCCGCTTCGATCATTTTGTTGTCAGGAAACGGAATGCCGGCCACCCAGCCGTCCACCATCCGCGTGGCCGGGTCGTACTTGACCTGCGGGGAATATTTGGCCGTCGCCTCCATGATGTGGTTGGCGAAAGTCAGCGGCTCGGAATGACGCAGCGTGATCTTCAGACCGTACTCGCGCACCGCCTTCTGAATCGAGTCCGGAACCATGCTTTCGATGGTTTTACCTTCATAGGTCTGGGCCTTCATCTGGTCCCAGTTGCCGGCATTGATTTCGGTGCCTTCGGCCAGATCCTGCGCCGACACACTGATCGATCCCAGCGTCAGGGCCGTCACGGCCGCCAGACGGCGAATTGTCATACCCGATTCCATAGTTGAGTGTCCCCTTGTTACGTGTTAACGGTCGGCGGTCCGATCATCAAAACTGATACGTCACGCGCAGATTGAACTGGCTGTTGTTGGCATAGGTCCCCAGCAGGTGGGTGTTGTCTTCGGCCGAACCGGCGAAGGTGTCCTCGTTCGCCAAAATACCGCCAAAATTCTTGACGTTTTTCTGGTGGTGAGCGAAGAACAAATCCATATCCGTATGAATGCGCCAGTGGTCGCCGAACACCAGGTCCAGGGCGGGAATCAGCACGAAATCGCCGTTGCCGGTGTCGAACACGCCGGCCATGCTGGGCTTGATGGTGCTGTTCTTGAATTCCGTGGACAGCAGCGCCGTCAGGTAGGTGGTGTGTTCACGCCGTGGCGCGCCGTAACCCAGCGTCTCGATGATGTCGTCGCTTTCCTTGTAATTGGTGATCCAGGTGTCGAACAGCTGCATCGACAGCATCGGGAACTGGGTGCTGCCCAGTATCTGGCCGAGGCCCTTCAGTTGCTTGTCGATGCCGATCATCGACACCAGTGTGTTCTTCTCCACGATGCCGCCGAGGCCGGGTACCCACAGCGTGGCACCACCGGCCAGCGGCAGGCCGAAATCGCTGCCAGCGTTGTAGGGTTTGTCGGGCGTGAAGGCCGCTTCGAGGCGGATCACCGAGTCGATTGATTCCAAGTAGCCGTTGGCGGTGACACCGAAGGTCTCGACCTTTGGAAACAACAGTTCGCCCAGCTGCAGCGGGCTGCCGTTTACCTGTGGCGCCGATCCCCAGGGCGCGGCAAACGAATTGGCGACCGGATCGACATTCAGGCCACGCCAGTAGTTGAGGGTATAACCCCAGCCCCAGGCCTCGCCCGACCAGCGAAAGCCGTAATTGGCCTCGTCGGTATCGGCCCGACTGTTATCGTCGTTGTACGGAAGCAGGGGGATGAAGTCGATGCCCTTGGTACTGCCCCCGGCCCAGCGACCACCGCGAATATCGATCGAGTTGCCCAGTTCCTTGGCCTTGTCCCAGCCGGGGCGATAGATGAGCTGCAGGCTGCCGTTCATCTCGGGAACGTCGATCTCGACGTTGGCCAGAATCAGCGGCTTGCGCAACTCCTCGTTTTCGGTTTCCAGGAACGAGCGCCAGCGCAGGTCGTAGCCGTGGATGATGTCCATGGCGCGGAAGAAGTCGGTCTCGCCCCACACTACCTGCTGCTTGCCCAGCGTGGCGCGCACGCGGTCCCCGACGCGAAACGTGGTGTACCACTCGCGCATCTGGTCGCCTTCGATGTCGTCCATCCAGTTGTGACGCGGCGTGGCCGGGCCGTGGCTGGCATTGCCGGCCGCGATGGTGTCGTTTATGTCGTCCAGGTAGCCGGTTTCATGTTCGCGATCGAAGCGATAAACGCCGACGAATTGCGCGAACTTGGCGTCCGCCTTGGCTTCGACGCGGAACGTGCTGCGCAGCATGGAGATTTCGCCCTTGCCATCCAGGCGCTGGCCATTGGCCTGGGCTTCCGGCTGGTCTTGCAGGTTGACCGCCATGTGCTCGCGCAGGTAGCCGGTTACCAGCAGGGTCTGTCCGCCGGGCGCATTGAACGAAAAACCGGCATGCGCAGTTCCAGCCACGACGGCGGCCGCCAATCCTGCCAAGCGTGCTTTATTTACCATTACTCAAGTCCTCCCAAAAAAAGCGTTTTTTCCACAGAAGGCGGCCAGCATGCAGTCAACCATACAAGACCCGACGCGGCGTGACCTGTGTCAATTTCAGGCGACGCCACGAACGTGGGCGCCCTGCTCATCTGTCTGCCAACTTGCCGCCCGATGCGTCGAACAGTTCGCCGAAGAATTGCCGCATCGCGCCCCAGGAGCGCCGGTCGGCAGATGCGTTGTAGGCGGCGCCGGTCGATGCGTCGTTGCCAACCTCGGGATTGGTGAACGAATGCACCGCGCCGCCGTACGAAATCATCTGCCAGTCGACGTTTGCGGCGCGCATCTCGGCCAGGAAGGCGTCGACATCCTTGGCCGGAACGAAGGGATCTTCCGCGCCGTGCAGGATCAGCACCTTGGCCTTGATGTTCTTGCCGTCCTCTGGGGCCGGGCTGTCGAGTCCGCCGTGAAAACTGACCACGCCGTTTAGATCCGCACCGCTGCGCGCCAGCTCCAGCACGCCGGTGCCGCCGAAGCAGTAGCCGATCGCAGCGGTGCGTGTGGCGTCGGCCTGGGGACTGGCCAGCATGGCCCGGTAGCCTGCCAGCAGACGGGAGCGGAACAGCGCGCGATCCTGCTTGTAGGTGCCGGCCAGCGCGCCGGCCGCCTCGGCCGTCTGCGGGCGCACGCCCTTGCCGTAGACATCGACTGCAAACGCCAGATAGCCGAGCTTCGCGAGCTGGTCCGCGCGCTGCTTCACGTACGTACCCACCCCCTTCCAGTCGTGAACGATCAGCACCGCCGGCCGCTTGCCCGGCTTCGCCTCGTCGTAGGCAAGGTAGCCCTCGAGAACCTGATCGCCGTCGCGGTACTCGACGGTTCGGGTCTTCAGCGCGGCGTGCGGCACGATGCCAACGGCGGCCGACTTGCCCGGCAGCGTGTTGCTCCAGGCGGTGGACCCGGCGCCGGCCATCACGAGCGCGACCAGCAGCGGGGCGAACGGGAAACGAGGCGTCATGCAGGATTGCTCCGAACGTCAAAGTCGCCTGACCCGACGCGCGCTTTGGGCGAACCAACGCTGGCCGACGACAGCCGGCCAGTCAGTGTGAAGCTTCGGAAATGCTGAAAAATGCCTTCCCTGGCATTTTTCAGCTGGCCTCGGCGCGGTACACGCCCGCGCCGGGCCCCCTGAATCAAGCACTTCGTGCTTGATTCATGTCGGAGCATCCTGCCCTGGAAGGAAAGCGCTGAATAAATCAGCGCTTTCCTTCGGTTCTTTCAGTGCGCCGAGCCGACGGTGATGGCATCGCCCGGATCGACCATGACAAAGCGGCTCGGACCTGCGCCAGTGGGGATGTTGGAGTACGCCGTCCACAGGTTGCCGTTGCGCCGGTCGAAGGTGATCATGCGCAGGTAAGCCATGTCGCTTGGCAGCGGGAACACCTCGAAGCTGCGATCGGTTGGCTTGAACTTGTAGATCACGTCGGCGTTGCTGGTGCCGATCCAGACCACCCGTCGCCACGGATCCCATACCGCGCTGTAGGCGGCGTTGCTGGGGTCCGGCATCATCACGCGGGCCAGCTCCTTGTCGGCCTTGCTGTCGTAGATCAGCAGCTCACCGGTGCCGAACATGGGTACGTACAGCACGTCCTGGTCATCGATCGCCATGCGCCGCGGGCCGGCGCCCTGCGGCATCGGGACATAGACATCCAGCTTGTCGGTTTCGGTATTGATGGCACCGATGCCGCCGGACAGCTGCGAGAACCACACGCGCTTGCCGTCGTGAGTGATGACCGCGCCGTACAGGGAGCTGTGCATGGGCGACTCGCCTTCGTCCTTGGGCGTGTCGACGGTGGTGATCTGACCGGTTGCCGGGTCCAGGGTGGCCATACGATTGCTGCCGATCAGCGTGAACCAGTAGCGGCCCTTCGTATCCGGCATGGCCTGGAATTTGTAGTCCGGCGCGATGTCGTGAGCCATCTCGTACTTGCCGAACTTGTCGAACAGCTGCCACTGCTCGGTTTTCGGATCGAAACGACCGACCACGCCCTGCTCCAGCATGGTCACCCAGAAATGGCCGTCCGGCGTGTCGACGATGGTGTGCGGACCGGTCGGGCCGGCGTAGGGAATCGGGTACGGCTTCTGCTCGCCGGTTTCCGGGTCCACGCGCAATAGCCGGTTGTGCTGCAGGTCGGCGCCCCACAGGTAGGGCGAGTCGGGCGTCAGGCCAACCTCGCGCACGAAGGCATCCTGCGGCAGCTGGATTTCCCGCATCAGGGTCTTACCCGTCACGCCCAGCGGTGCGCCGTAGTCATAGCTTTTCAGCTGATCGAAACGGGTCGGCAGATGTTTGGCCAGGAAGCCCGAGATCTGCTCCTCGTCGTGGACATCAAACGAGCCCTGCGCCGGGTCGAGGATGGTCTTGAAGTCCATCTTGGCCGGGTCGTACAGGCTCTGGTCGGGGCCGATCTGCACGAACTTGACGCGCATGTAGTTGATCATGGCCTTCCAGGCGGCCTGCTTTTCCGCCTCGGACTTGCCGTCCAGCATTTCCGAGTAA
>LNAP01005723.1_pt1 | contig 10887 bp, 9 predicted proteins | sample 602601 | NCBI WGS metagenome assembly LNAP01 (sample SAMN02440304, study PRJNA202911) | soil metagenome | biome: Subtropical and temperate rainforests or woodlands; isolation source: soil samples (1 kg each in a 20% v/v slurry with milli Q water) were... ...
ACCGCTGGCACGGCGACACCACCGATGGCATCGGCCTGGTGCGCGACCTCACCGACCGCCACGGCCTGGACCTGCGCGGCCGCCGCACCCTGCTGATCGGCGCGGGCGGATCGGCGCGCAGCGTCGCCCCGGCGCTGCTGGATGCTGGCATCCTGGAACTGGTGGTGGTCAACCGCACCCCCGAGCGCGCCGACGCGCTGATCGACGCCATGGGCGAGCCCGGCCGCGCCATCACCCGCTACTGGGAAGACATCCGCGAGCTGGGCGACTTCGAACTGATCATCAACGCCACCTCGGCCGGGCGCGACCGCGCCAATGAATTCACCCTGCCGCTGGGGCTGGTCAACAGCATGACCACCGCGGTGGACCTCAACTACGGCGAGGCCGCCATCGGCTTCACCGCGTGGGCGCGGTCGGCCGGCTGCCGCAACGTCGTCGACGGGCTGGGCATGCTGGTCGAGCAGGCCGCCGAGAGCTTCCTGCAGTGGCATGCGGTGCGCCCGCAGACCGACCCGGTGTACACCGAGCTGCGCGCCGAGCACGCGTTGGCCGGCGAGGACTGAGCCGATGAACATGGAACTGCTGATTTCCGTGCTGGGCATGACCGCCACGCGCCTGCCGATCCTGATTGCCTTGGCCGTCTCGGTGGTCTGGGTCATCGACACCCCGCGCACCGCCGTGCGTGACGTGGCGTTGTGGTCGCTGATCCTGCTGGCCGTGGCGACCGTGGCCGGGCTGGTGTTGAACCTGGTGCCGATGTGGATGGTGCAGCAGGGCAACTACGAGTCGATCCGCAGCCTGTCGATGTGGCTGGGCGTGGGCCACTTCGTGCTGGGCCTGCTCAATGCGGTCGGGGTGGTGCTGCTGGTGTGGGCCCTGACCCGCACGCTGCGCAGCCGCCACGCGACGGCGGCTGCTGGCTGAGGATCGGGCCGGCGTTCCGGCCCGACGTGCTGCGGGGTTGGCAGCAAAGGAATTCACACACAAGGAGGTGGACCGATGACGCTGTCTGATATGGGTGTGCTGTGGGGGCTGGTACTGCAGGGCGTGCTGTGGCTGGCCAGGCCGGGGGTGCTGATGCCGGTGCTGGGTCTGGTGGCGCTGGTGCTGCTGTTGCGGCGGCCCGCGCAGCCGGGGCGACGCCTTGGCCTATGGGCGGCGGGCGCGCTGCTGCTGGCTCCCGCCGTGGGGGTGCTGTGGGATGCTTCGCTGTTCATGCTGATGTCCTTCATCAGCAGTGAGGTGTCGCTGGGTCTGTTGCTGGGCGCCTTCGGCTGGGCCCGGACGCTGTTGCTTGCCGCTGCCGTGGTGGTGCTTGGCAGGGCACTGCGGCAGGCGCTGGCAGGCTCTGCAGGAGAAGGCGCATGAGTCCGCCGCTGTCGCTGTCCGGTCTGATGATGGTGGGCCCCATGCACGTAACGCAGCTGCTGCAGCACGTCACTGTGCTGGGGGTGGCGGTGCTGCTGCTGGTGACGTTGCGGCCGTTCGTGCGGCGCCGCGGCGGGCGCATCGGTCTGGTCGGTGCCGCGTTGCTGTTGGGCGGCACGGCGCTGGACATCGTGCGGATCCTGCTGGCCCTGCTTTCCGGCAGTTCGGACGCCGTGGAGTCGCTGTACCTGGCACAGAGCGGCGGGCTGATCGTGCTGGTCTGGGCCCTGCTGGCCGCGCTGCGTCGGCGCTGAGGCCCCGGCCATGCGTGTCCCCGGTTGCTCCGGCACCGGACCTGCATCCCGGATCTGAACCGGCGCGGAAATCCGCGCCGGTTCAGACGCTCCGCTCGTGAGAAAATACCCGCCGTGATCCAGGCAGGTAGCTCTTGGCGTGACCGAAAAAGTTGAAGCCCCGCGTGCGCTGAACGACGAGATGAAGGCCGCCATCCGCGATGCCTACGCCAAGCTGCAGGCCAATACCCCCGGCTTCAGCACCCGGCGGTCGCAGAGCCAGATGATCGGCGTGGTCTCGCGTGCGCTGTCGCACAGCGGCGGCGTCGGCGTGGTCGAAGCCCCCACCGGCGTGGGCAAGTCGCTGGGCTACCTCACCGCCGGGGTGCCGATCGCGCTGGCCACCAAAAAGAAGCTGGTGATCAGCACCGGCACGGTGGCCCTGCAGTCGCAGCTGTTCGAGCGCGACATCCCCAACTTCCTCAAGGCCACCGGCATCGAGGCCACGGTGGCCCTGGCCAAGGGCCGCACGCGCTACCTGTGCACGCGCAATGCCGCCGAAGCACATGGCGATGGCGCGCAGGAGGGCATGTTCGAGGACGAGCAACCGCTGTTCGACCGGCCGTTGGCACCGATTGAAATGGACTTGGCGCAGAAGCTGAGCAAGGACTTCCTGGAAGGGCGCTGGAATGGCGACCTCGACAACGCCCCGGAGACCATCAGCAACACGCTGCGCTCGCGCATCACCACCCCGGCGTCCGGCTGTGCCGGGCGCAAGTGCGCCTATTCGGCGCAGTGCGCGGTGCTGCGCTCACGCAACACCGTGCGCGAGGCGCAGATCGTGGTCACCAACCACGCGCTGTTGTTGTCGGCGCTGTCCATCGGTGAGAGCGACAACGGCCAGCCGCTGATCGCCCCGCCCTCGGACATGCTGCTGGTGCTCGACGAAGGCCACCATATCGGCAGCGTGGCCATCGACCAGGGCGCGGCCAGCCTGGCCCTGGACGAGATGGCCAAGCGCACCGGCCGCCTGCAGGTGCTGATCGCCGCCTCCTACCGCGCGGTGGACAAGGACAAGCTGGGCAACCTGCTGCCCAACGAAGCCATCGAAGCCGCGGCCAAGGTCAGCAAGCAGCTCAAGGCGTTCCGCGACGTCATCGACCGCAGCTGGCGCCCGGACCCGGCCGCCCAGGAACCGATGTGGCGCGCCCCGAACGGGCGCCTGCCGGAGATCTGGATGGCCGACATCGAGGCCATCGCCGACGACACCCGCAGCCTGTTCAACTGGGCCCATGCCGCGCTGGCTCAAGTAGCCAAGGGCAAGCCCGAGGACGCCGCGCGCGAACGCCTGCAGCGCAACCTGGGCATGGCGCTGGAGATGATCGAGCAGCAGCACAACCTGTGGACGGCCTGGCGCCGCGAAGACAAGGAAGGCCAACCGCCGATGGCGCGCTGGATCACCCTGTCGCGCGACGGCGACCTGATCCTGCACGGGTCGCCGGTGTCGGCCGCGCACGTGCTGCGCAAGCTGCTGTGGGACGAAGTGGATTCGGTGGTGATGACCTCGGCCACGCTCACCGGCGGCGGTGATTTCCAGTCGCTGGCGATCGACAACGGCATTCCGGCCGAAGCCGAGATGGTGTCGCTGGCGTCGCCGTTCGACCTGCCCAACCAGGCCCAGTTGATCGTGCCCGCGTTCCCGGTCACCCCGGACGACCGCGAGCGCCATCCCAAGGAAGTGGCCAAGTACCTGGTCAAGGAACTGGATTGGGGCAAGGGCAGCATCGTGCTGTTCACCTCGCGCTGGAAGATGGAAAAGGTGGCCGAGCTGATGCCCGCCGCGCAGCGCAAGCTGATGCTGGTGCAGGGCGAGGGCGCCAAGCAGAAGATGATCGACGAACACCTGCGGCGCACCGCTGCCGGCGAAGGGTCGGTGCTGTTCGGGCTGAACTCGTTTGGCGAGGGCCTGGATCTGCCCGGCGAGGCGTGCACCACGGTGGTGATCACCCAGGTACCGTTCGCGGTGCCCACCGACCCGCAGACCTCCACGCTGAGCGAGTGGTTCGAAAGCCGCGGCCTGAACGCCTTCAACCTGATCGCGATCCCGCACGCGCTGCGCACGCTGACCCAGTTCTCCGGCCGCCTGATCCGCACGTCCACCGACACCGGCCGCGTGATCATCCTCGACTCGCGCCTGCTGACCCGCCGCTACGGCAAGCGCATCATCGACGCGTTGCCGCCGTTCAAGCGGGTGATCGGGTAGGACACCGGTAGCGCCGCGCCATGCGTGGCTGCACGGCATCACGCCGGTGCACAGCCCGGCGTTACCCGCCCGGGGTGCGGCAGGCCATCCCGTAGGCGTCGCGGTAGGGCTTGCCGAAGCAGCGGACAAAGGCATCCACCACGTCGAGGTTGGGCGGCCAGGCCACCTTCATCGTTTGGCCGCTGGGCAGGGTGAATGAAAAGAACCCGTCCTTGACGTTCGCCTCCGGGGGTGCCGGCACGGCTGCCAGCGCCGCGCGGGCCGTAATCAGCGCAGGCTTGTTCTTCTCGATCAGCGCGATGCTGGCATCCACGTAGGGATTCCAGCCCCCGGCATCCGGGGCGGGCTTGTAGGTCTGGCGCATCAGCGCCACGGCCTGCGCATCCTGCCCGGCCTCCGCGCGCACCTGCGCTTCGTGCCAGATCAACGTGGTGTTGCCCGCAGCCTTGGGCTGCGCACGGTAGGCGGCAATCAGGTCCGCAACGGGCAGCTGGCATCCCGGCTTCTCCGCCATCGGTCGCCAGCCGCCGGTCAGATCCTGGTCGAACGCATCCGGCGACAACGCCAGCAGCGCGGCCCGATCGACCACGCAGCCGTCGGCAAGAGCGGGAAGTGCAACGGCCGAAACGGCCAGTGCAAGCAGACAGCGAACAGCACGCATCGTCACCTCCTTGTGCAGAACCATCACCCGAGTGTTTTCCAGCAGCGCGCGTCGGGTCAAGCCGTTGCTCACTCCGACGCGGCCGGACACGCCTCATACGCCAACGCATACGGCTGGTACATGCAGCGCACCAACGCATCCACCACCGGCAAGCGCGGCGGCCAGGGCACCTGCTCGGCCTCCACCTGCACCATCCCGTCGCGGAACACGCGGCCCGGTGGCGGCGGCAGCGCGGCCAACCGCGCCCGCGCCTGCTTCAACGCCGGCAGGTCGTCGTCCAGGAAGGCGATGGTGGCGTCCACATAGGCATTCCAGCCGCCTACATCGGCGTGCGCCGGTTTGTAGGTGCTGCGCATCAGCGCACTGGCCGGGTCGCGTTGCCCGCCCAGTGCGCGCAGCTGCGCCTCGCGCCAGATCAACGGCAGATCGCCGGCCGCCTTGGGCTGCTGGCGACGGTAGTCGGCGATGAGGTCGGCGGTCTCCAGCGAACAGCCCGGCCGGTCGGCCAGCGGCCGCCAGCCGGCATCCGGATCACCGTCGAATACCTGCAGGGGCAGGGCCAGCACCGCGTCGCGGTTGGCCACGCTGCATTCGGCCGCCAGCAGCGGAGCGGAAGCGCAGGACAGCGCAAGAAACATCAGGCAGGCAGTCAGCCGCATCGTCACGTCCATGTGTGAAGGACGCCAAGTATGAAGGCTGCGTGCCGTTCCCGCATGGGCAACGGTCACCGTTGGCCATGCCAACGCGGATCGGTAGTGCCGGCCGCTGGCCGGCTGCCGCACACCCGTAGTGCCGGGCTCTGCCCGGCAGCACGTGTTTGGCTGGGGAGCCGGCCAGCGGCCGGCACTACCGGCTGCGCCGTACATGCTGGCCCGACGGCGTTACAGCTTCGACAAATCGCGCACCGCGCCCTTGTCGGCACTGGTGGCCAGCAGCGCGTAGGCCTTCAGCGCGCCGGTGACCTTGCGAGGGCGTGCGTCGCGCGGCGCCCAGCCCAGCGCATCCTGCGCGGTGCGGCGTGCGGCCAGGGTGGCGTCATCGACCAGCAGGTCGATGCGGCGTGCGGGGATGTCGATGCGGATGCGGTCGCCTTCCTGCACCAGCCCGATCACGCCGCCGGCCGCGGCCTCGGGCGAGGCGTGGCCGATCGACAGCCCGGAGGTGCCACCGGAAAAGCGCCCGTCGGTGAGCAGCGCGCACTGCTTGCCCAGGCCCTTGGATTTCAGGTAGCTGGTGGGGTACAGCATTTCCTGCATGCCCGGGCCCCCCTTTGGGCCCTCATAGCGGATCACCACCACGTCGCCGGCCACCACCTGATCGGCGAGGATGCCGGCTACCGCCGCGTCCTGGCTTTCGAACACGCGTGCGCGCCCTTCGAAGACGTGGATGGACTCATCCACGCCGGCGGTCTTGACCACGCACCCGTCCACGGCCAGGTTGCCGCGCAGCACGGCCAGCCCGCCTTCGGCCGAGTAGGCATGGGCGACGCTGCGGATGCAGCCGTCGGCGCGGTCCACGTCCAGCGTGGGCCAGCGCGTGGCCTGGCTGAAAGCCACCTGGGTGGGAATGCCCGCCGGACCGGCACGGAAGAAGTCGTGCACCTTTTCATCGTCGCTCACGGCCACATCCCAACGCGCGATCGCGTCGGCCAGGCTGCGGCTGTGCACGGTGGGCACGTCGGTATGCAGCAGCCCACCACGCGCCAGTTCGCCCAGGATGCCGTACACGCCACCGGCGCGGTGCACGTCTTCCATGTGGTACTTCGGCGTGTTCGGGGCCACCTTGCACAGCTGCGGCACGCGCCGCGACAGCGCGTCGATGGCATGCAGGTCGAAGTCGACCTCCGCTTCCTGCGCGGCCGCCAGCAGGTGCAGGATGGTGTTGGTGGAACCGCCCATGGCGATGTCCAGGGTCATCGCGTTTTCGAACGCGGCCACGCTGGCGATGGTGCGCGGCAGCGCGTTGGCGTCTTCGCCGCCGTACCAGCGATGGCACAGCTCCACGATCAGGCGCCCGGCACGGCGGAACAGCTGCTCGCGGTCGGCGTGGGTGGCCAGCGTGGAGCCGTTGCCCGGCAGCGACAGCCCCAGTGCTTCGGTCAGGCAGTTCATCGAGTTGGCGGTGAACATGCCCGAACACGACCCGCAGGTGGGGCAGGCGCTGCGCTCGTACTCGGCGACCTTCTCGTCGCTGGCGCTTTCGTCGGCGGCAATCACCATCGCGTCCACCAGATCCAGCTTGTGCTCGGACAGGCGGGTTTTGCCGGCTTCCATCGGGCCGCCGGACACGAACACCACCGGGATGTTCAGGCGCAACGCGGCCATCAGCATGCCGGGGGTGATCTTGTCGCAGTTGGAAATGCACACCAGCGCATCGGCGCAATGCGCGTTGACCATGTACTCCACCGAGTCGGCGATGATCTCGCGGCTGGGCAGCGAATACAGCATGCCGTCGTGGCCCATCGCGATGCCGTCATCCACCGCGATCGTATTGAACTCCTTGGCCACGCCGCCGACCTGCTCGATCTCGCGCGCCACGAGCTGGCCCAGGTCCTTGAGGTGCACGTGGCCGGGCACGAACTGGGTGAAGGAGTTGGCGATGGCGATGATCGGCTTGTGGAAGTCGCCATCGGTCATGCCGGTGGCGCGCCACAGGGCGCGGGCGCCGGCCATGTTGCGGCCGGCGGTGGAGGTGCGGGAGCGGTATTCAGGCATGGTGGCTGGCAGGATCTGGCGGGCCGTGGGGGCGCGTTTCACCTCGATTCTGCCGAAAAATTCCGGTTGCGTTTGCAACCAAGCGCGTGCCGCCCGTGCGCAGGCGGGGCGCCTGCCGCAACGGATTTCTGAAATGCCATTCATCTTCCCGGCTTTGCCGGTTTTGGTTGTTCGGCCCGATGAGGCATGATTGAACCGATAACCGTACTAGGGGGCATGACGCCATGAAACGTTCCAGGACCACCGCGCTGCTGTTGATGAGCGCCGCACCGCTGCTGTTCACCGCCTGCCAGAAGGACGCCGGCGTCCAGACGCAGGAAGGGCTGTACACCTCGGTGGAGGCCTGTACCGAAGCCACCGGTGACCCGTCCAGCTGCCGCACCGCCTTTGCCGAGGCGAAGAAGCAGTCGGCCGATGCGGCGCCCAAGTACGCCTCGCGTGCCGAATGCGAAGCTGAGTACAACGCCGAGCAGTGCGTGGAACAGAAGACCTCCACCGGCCACTCGTTCATCGGCCCGATGATGATGGGCTTCTTCATGTCGCAGATGCTCGGCAACCGCGGCGCCGGCCTGGCCCAGGCCCCGGCGGCCAGCCCGGCCTACCAGGACAAGGCCAAGGGCTGGGCACGCCCGGCACCGGGTGGCAGCGGCGGCTTGAACACCGCCAGCGGCATCGGCGCCGGCAAGGCCGGCCTGGCCCCGGTCAACGCCACCCCCAACCGCGCCGTGACCGCCAGCCGTGGTGGCTTCGGCAGCACCAGCAGCGGCCGCAGCAGCGTCGGCGGCTGATCGATGCAGCGTGTCCGTATTGCCGAGCGCAGCCAATGGCGCGCCCGGGCCGAGGAATCCGGCTTCCGCTTCCACACTATCGACGGCCTGCCGTATTGGGATGAAACCGCGTATTACGCCTTCACCCTGCGCCAGATCGAGCAGGACATCGAAGACCCCAGCGCCGAGCTGCACGCCATGGCAATGGGGTTGGTGGACGAGGTGGTGGGCAGCGAACAGCTGATGGACCAGCTGGCCATCCCGCCGGCGTTCCGCGACTGGATCGCCGACAGCTGGCGCCGTGGCGAGCCGCACCTGTATGGCCGCCTGGACTTTGCCTACGACGGCACGGGCCCGGCCAAGCTCTACGAGCTCAATTACGACACGCCCACGTCGCTGTTCGAGGCCTCGTTCTTCCAGTGGCAGTGGCTGGAAGACCAGCGCAACCAGAACCGCCTGCCGCCCCACGCCGACCAGTTCAACGCGATCCACGAGGCGTTGGTGGACCGCTTCGCACAGCTGTCCGCGCAGTTGCCGCCGCCGCTGTACTTCAGCGCGGTGGGCAGCTCGGAGGAAGACCAGGGCACGGTGGCCTACCTCCGCGATTGCGCGGCCCAGGCCGGCCTGCGCGGCGAGGCGATCGCGATCGAGGACATCGGGTTGTCCGAAGACGGCCGCTTCACCGCGATGGATGACACCGTCATTGGCAGCCTGTTCAAGCTCTACCCGCTGGAAGACCTGATGACCGAGTCGTTCGGCCAGGCCTTGCCCGGTTCGGGCGTGCAGTTGCTGGAACCGGCGTGGAAAGCGATCCTGAGCAACAAGGGCGTGCTGCCGTTGTTGTGGCAGCGCCACCGCGGCCACCCCAACCTGCTGCCGGCCGAGTTCGACGATGGCAGCGCGCTGCCGCGTGGCTGGGTACGCAAGCCGCTGTTCTCGCGCGAAGGCGCCAACGTGGCCATGCACCTGGCCGATGGCAGCTGGCAGGAGAGCGAAGGCCCGTACACCGGCCCGGCGATCCGCCAGGCCGCGCACCCGCTTACCGCGTTCGACGGCGGCTACCCGCTGGTGGGCAGCTGGGTGGTGGGCGACCAGGCCTGCGGCCTGGGCATCCGCGAAGACAACAGCCGCATCACCCGCGACAGCGCGCGCTTCGTGCCACACGCGATCATCGACGAAGCGCCGACGCGTATCTACGTCTGACCGACGCCCGGTAGGTACCGACCGTTGGTCGGTACATGCATCCGCGCCGATGTACCGTGCGCCACGACCAACGGTCGTGGCCTACCGGGGTGCGGTGGAGCCGACGCCGGATCGATGGGTCACCGGGTAGGTACCGACCGTTGGTCGGTACATGCATGCGCGCCGACGCACCGTGCGCCACGACCAACGGTCGTGGCCTACCGGGGTGCGGTGGTGCGGGCGCCGGATCGATGTTTCACCCGGTAGGTACCGACCGTTGGTCGGTACATGCATGCGCGCCGATGTACCGTCCGCCACGACCAACGGTCGTGGCCTACAACAACCCGTCGCGCTTGACCGCGAGATACCGCTCCACCAGCGCGCCGGGCAGTGCATCGGCGGTGACGTCCAACACCATCACCCGATGGCTGCGCAGGGCCTCGTGGGCGTCGCTGCGCTGTTGCAGGTAACGCGCAATGGCGCCGGCCTGGGTGGCGTCCTGCAGGGTGTCCACCGGCTGGTCCAGCGCGTCGTCCAGCTCGCGTTCGCGCAGGCTGGCCACGCATACCAGATGCTGGCGTTGCAGCAGCCGCACCGCGGCGAGCAGGTCTTCGATGTCTTCGTCGCGGACGTTGGTGACCAGCATCACCAGTGAACGCCGCCGTTGGCGCAGGGTGAGTTCGGTGGCGGCGGCCAGGTAATCGGTGGCGACCGGTCGCGCCTGCAGGTCGTAGCTGGCGCGCAGCAGGGCATCGATGGCGCCCATGCCGCGCTGCGGTGCCACCCAGCGGCTGTCGCCGCCGCTGGCAAACAGGCCCACGCCGTCGCCCTGGCGCAGCGCCAGGTAGGACACCACCAGCGAGGCGTTGAGCACGTGGTCGAAATGCGACAACCCACCTTCGCTGGCCATCATGCGCCGGCCGGTGTCGATCATCAGCATCAGCTGCTGGTTCTTCTCGTCCTGGTACTCGCGCGAAATCAGCTTGCGCGCGCGCGAGGTCGCCTTCCAGTCGATCTGGCGCAGGCTGTCACCGATGCGGTACTCGCGCATCTGATGGAAATCGGTGCCTTCGCCACGGCGACGCTTCAGGTGCGCGCCGACCAGCCGCGAGGCCTGTTCGGCACTGAACAACGCAAAACGGGTCAGCGGGGCGAAGTTGGGGTACACCCGCACGCTCAGCGCGGGCGGCAACGTACGCCGCTGCCACCACAACCGCCACGGCGCATGCACGCGCAGGTGCACACCGTCCAGCTCGAAACGGCCGCGCGCGGTGGGGGTCACGGTGTACTGGAAACTGCTGGCCACCATCGGCTTGAGCGTGAGCCGGCGCGGCAGACCCTGCAGCGTCCATTGGCCCGGTGCCAGGTCGAACACCTCCACGCGCTGGCGCAGGCTCGATTCCAGCCGCAGCGTGACCGGCCGTGCCACGTTCAAGGCCAACGCCTCGGGCATGTCGCGCTGGATGCTGGGCGAGGGCTGCCGCCACAGGCGCAACAGATCCACCAGCGCCAGCACCGCGATTGCAGCGCCGGCGGCGGCCCAGCTCCAGCGCGGCCACAGCCCGAACGCCACCGGCAGCCCGAGCAGGCCCCAGGCCAGCAGCAACACCAGCAGCAACGGCGCTGGCCTCATCGGCGC
>LNAP01006274.1_pt1 | contig 10886 bp, 10 predicted proteins | sample 602601 | NCBI WGS metagenome assembly LNAP01 (sample SAMN02440304, study PRJNA202911) | soil metagenome | biome: Subtropical and temperate rainforests or woodlands; isolation source: soil samples (1 kg each in a 20% v/v slurry with milli Q water) were... ...
ACGTTGGCGCCCTGCCAAACGATCGTGCCGGCCTCGGCCCGCACCAGCAGGGCAAGCGCGCGCAACAGCGTGGTCTTGCCGCTGCCGTTGCGGCCGGTCAGGGCCAGAAGCTCGCCGGCGCCCACGGCGAAGGACAGGCGGTCGAAGACCGGCCTGCCGCCGCGGCGGCAAGCGAGCTCCGCAACGTCGAGGAGAGGGGGCGCCATGCGGCGTCGTCGTAGCACGCGGAAAAGAAAAAGGCCGTCTTCTCGGGGGAGAGTGAGAAGACGGCCTAAGCGCCTCCGAAGAGGCTAGAACGTGGCTTTGGGGGGACCACGTTCGGGGGAGATACAAAGCGAAGATGGAAACCCCCGATGGCCGTCGCTAGTCCCAAATAGGGCCAAAGTGTGATTTTTCAATCACACACATTGATGGTGGTAATTAGGAAAATTAGGCGTTGGATCAACATGTTGCTGACCGACGCGGGGCGTGGGTCAGCCGTAGGGATCAGCGGCGTCGCGCATGCCGTCGCCCATGAATTGATAGGCCAGGATCACCAGGATCACCGGCACGACGGGCAGCATCAGCCACCAGTTCACGGCGACCACGTTGATGTCGGTCGCCTCGTTCAAGAGCACGCCCCACGAGGTGATGGGCGGGCGCAGGCCCAGGCCCAGGAAGCTCAACGCCGTCTCCGCCAGGATCATGGAGGGAATTGAAAGCGTCGCCGAGGCGATGAGATGGCTCATGAAGCCGGGCAGCAGATGGCGGCCGATGATGCGACCGGGCTTGGCGCCCATCATCTGGGCGGCGGCGGCGTAGTCCTCCTCGCGCAAGGACAGGAGCTTGGAGCGCACGGCGCGTCCCAGGCCCGGCCAATCGAGCAAGGCGAGGATGATGGTGATGCCGAAATAGACCAGCAGCGGCGACCAGGTGACGGGCAGCGCCGCCGACAGCGCCAGCCACAACGGCAGGTGCGGGAAGCTCTTGATGATCTCGGTGATGCGCTGGACGACGTTGTCGACCCAGCCGCCGTAGTAGCCGGCGAGCCCGCCCAGGACCAGGGCGAGCGCGAAGGAGAGCGCAATGCCGATGATGCCGATGGTGAGCGAGATGCGCGCGGCATAGACGATGCGGCTGAACATGTCGCGGCCGAGCCGGTCGGTGCCGAGCCAGAAGAACTGGCCACCCTCCGGCGGGCAGACAAAATGGAAGCTGCCCTCGATCAGTCCCCAGAACTCGTAAGAGTCGCCCAGGCAGAAGAAGCGCAGCTGCTGCGGCCTGGTCGTGTCGGGCGTGTAGACGCGCTGCAAGGTCTCCATGTCGCGCGTGGTCTTGAGCGCATAGACGAACGGACCGAGGAACTGGCCCTCATGCATGACATGGACCCGCTGCGGCGGCGCAAAGATGTAGGCCGAGTGCCGCGTGTGCAGGTCGTAGGGCGCGATGAACTCGCTGATGACCGTGGTGAAATATATGAACGCCAGGAAGACCGCCGAGACCACGGCCGGCCGATGGCGGCGGAAGCGCCACCACATCAGCTTCCACTGGCCGGCCATGTAGTACTTTTCCTGATCGGCGGTCAGGCGCTCGGCGACGTAGGGATCCCACGGCTCCTTGTTGACGAAGTGGTCGGAGCGGGGCCTCGGAGCGCCTGAGGGGGGCGTGGGAGTGTTCTGGTCGGTCATGACCGCCTCACTTTTCCGACGACGCGCCGAAGCGGATGCGCGGATCGAGCGCGGCCAAGGCCAAGTCCGAGATCAGCATGCCGACCACCGTCAGCGCCGCCACGAACAGCAGGAAGGTGGCGGCGAGGTTGACGTCCTGGGTCTTGAGCGCGCCGAGCAGCATGGGGCCGGTGGTCGGCAGCGACAGCACGACCGAGACGATGACCGAGCCCGAGATCACGTCCGGCAGGAGACCGCCGATGTCGGCCACGAACGGGTTGATGGCGTGGCGCAGCGGATACTTGATCAGGAGCCTGAGCGGCGGCAGGCCCTTGGCGCGGCCGGTGACGACGTACTGCTTCTGCAGCTCGTCGAGCAGGTTGGCGCGCAGGCGGCGGATCATGCCGGCGGTGCCCGACATGCCGATGACGATCACCGGGATGATCAGGTGCTGCAGGATCGAGCCGACCTTGCCCCAGCTTATCGGCTGGTCGATGTACTCGGGATCCATCAGGCCGCCGATCGACAGGCCGAAATAGACCTTGCCGACATAGAGCAGCACCAGGGCGAGCAGGAAGTTCGGGATCGAGAGGCCGATGAAGCCGATGAACGAGGCGACGTAGTCGCCGAGCTTGTACTGGTGGGTCGCGGCATAGACGCCGATCACGAACGACACGATCCAGATGAAGGCGATGGTGGTGCTTTCCATCACGAGGGTGAGCGCCATCCGCTCGCCGATCAGGTCGGCCACCGGCACGGTGTCCTGGCAGGAAAGCCCGAAATCCCAGCGGAAGATGCCGGCTACCCATTCGAGGTAGCGCTGCCACAGCGGCTCGTTGAGACCATAGAGATGGCGCAGCTCCTCGGCGCGGCGCAGCGCGTCGGGATCGCCGCGCGACATCAGCTCGTCGACCTGGGCGGTTACGCAGTCGCCCGGCGGCAGGTCGATGATGAAGTAGACCAGCGCGCTGATGACAAACAGTGTCGGGATCATCAGCAGGATGCGGCGGACGATGAAGCGCAGCATGGCTAGATCCCTCCCCGTGCGACGCGCACGTAGTGGCCGGGCGAGGCCTCCGTCCAGAACACCTGGTTGGTGGGATCGTCGCGGAACGGCTCAGGCCAGGCCGATGGATCGGAGGCCTTGCCTTCCATCAGCGCGCCGAGATCGAGGCGGGCGTCGGGATCGGGCATGGGCACCGCCGAGAGCAGCGCCTTGGTGTAGGGATGCAGCGGGTTGCGGAACAGCTCGCCCGCCGGTGCCAATTCGACCAGGCGGCCCGCACACATCACGGCGATGCGGTCGGCGATGTAGTCGACCACCGCGAGATTGTGCGAGATGAACATGTAGGTGAGGCCGAGCTGCTTCTGCAGGTCTTTCAGCAGATTGAGGATCTGCGCCTGGATCGACACGTCGAGCGCCGACACCGGCTCGTCGCAGATCACCATGTCGGGGCGCAGCGCCAGCGCACGGGCGATGCCGATCCTCTGGCGCTGGCCGCCCGAGAAGGAGTGCGGGTAGCGGCTGAGATGGCGGCGATCGAGCCCGACCATCTCCATCAGCTCGCTCACCATCTCGCGGCGATAGGCATCGTCGCCGATCTTATGGATGATCAGCGGCTCGACCAGGATGTCGTAGACCGTCATGCGCGGATTGAGCGAGCCGAACGGGTCCTGAAAGATGAACTGCAGCTTGGTGCGGAAGCGGTCGAGATCGGCCCCCTCCAGTGACAGCACGTCGATCTTGCGACCCCAATCGTCAAACACGACGCGGCCAGCGCCTTCGTTAGGATCAGCCGAGATGCCGCGCATGAGGATCTTGCTGAGCGTGGTCTTGCCGCAGCCCGATTCGCCGACCAGGCCGAGGCACTCGTTGCGCTCGACGTCGAAGCTCACGTCGTTGACGGCGCGCACCGTGCGCGTGGTGCCGCCGCCGGTGAGCTGCTCGAACAGGGTGTCGGCCTTGCGGATCTGGAAGGTCTTGGAGAGGTGGCGGACCTTGAGGACCGGCGCCGTGGGATTGAAGGTCTCGGTCGGCTTGGAGACCGCCTTTTCCTTGAGCAGATGGCCGGTCGCCGCGGTGATCTCGCGGATCGGCTGCAGCCGCTCGCCGGGCGCCATGTCGAAGCGCGGCACGGCATGCAGCAGCGCCTTGAGATAGGGATGCTGCGGATCGCGGAAGATGTCGCGCAGGTCGCCCGATTCGACGACCTTGCCGCGATACATCACGACGACGTCGTCGGCGACGTTGGCGACGACGCCGAGATCGTGGGTGATCATCAGGAGCGCCATGCCGAGCTCGGCCTGCAGGTCCTTCATGAGGCGCAGGATCTGGGCCTGGATGGTGACGTCGAGCGCGGTCGTGGGCTCGTCGGCGATCAGCAGCGCCGGGCGGCAGACGAGCGCCATGGCGATCATGGCGCGCTGGCGCAGCCCGCCCGAGAGCTCGAACGGATAGGTGCGCAATGCCCGCTTGGGATCGGGGAAGCCCACCATGCGCAGCATGTCGACGGTCAGCGTCTCGATCTCGATGCGGGTGAGCTTGCGCCCGGCGAGCTGGGCCGCTTCGCTGATTTGGTCGCCGAGCGAATGGATGTTGCTGAAATGGCCGCCGCCGCCATGCAGCTCGACCGCCTCGCCGATCTGGTCGCCCACCGTGTGCAGCGCCGACAGCGATGTCATCGGCTCCTGGAAGATGATGGAGATGGCGCCGCCGCGGATCGTCCGCATCTGCGGCCCGGCGCGGTCGAGCCTGGCGATGTCGATCGGCCCGGCTTTGACGCGCACATCGTCGAACAGGATGGAGCCCGCGGAGATGGTCGCGGTGCGCGGCAGCAGGCCCATGATGGCCTGGCTGCACACCGACTTGCCCGAGCCCGATTCGCCCACCAGCGCCAGCGTGCCGCCGGGCGGCAGGCTGAACGAGACGTGGTCGACGGCGCGCAACGTACCTTCGTGGACTCCGAAGTCGACGGTCAGGTTCTCGACGCGCAGCAGATCTTTCATACTTTCTCTTCCTGACCCGCTACCGAGATGCCCATCGCCTTGAGATTGGCCCGCGTCGTCTCGCTCAACGGCAGGCCCATCGCCTCGGCCGCGCGCGCCGCGCGCTCGACCACATCATGGAAGCCGTCGAGCGAGGAATCGAGCTTGACCGCGCGGCCGCCGGCCGAGCCGATGCTGAGCTGCATCCAGCCGTCGCTGCGATCACGCTTGGTCGAGAAATAGCTGAGCTTCATCCGGTCGAGCCGATTCCATTCCACCAGGGTGCCGGCCGGGCCGTCGGCGCAGAGCGTGTCGGGTCCCAGCACGTAGCGCGTGTGGTGGCGCAAGGCGGTGCGCGCCAAAAACACGGCGAACAGCAGGAAGCCCAGCAGCAGGATCAGCGCTAGCCAGCGGTTGACGTCGAGCAGGGCCAGGGGCACGCCGCACAGCAGCACGCCCGCGGTGGCACGCCCATAGTCGGCCAGCAGGGTCTGGCGCGGATAGCGCAGATCGGCTGAACTCAACCGCGAACCCCTCCCGTTGCGAACAATTCATGTGCCGGTCGGACGCGAAGTCCGGCCATTTTCAGTGATTTTTGCCACATCGACCTTAGGAAATCCCACGCCCCGCCGTCCATCGCAAGATGATGACTGAGAACGCCCACAGGCTCGCCGGACGCGCGCGCATGGGCCAAAGCAGCAACAAGCGCGTGCAGTGCAGCGGCCTCGCCGACGAAGCCGCGGCCGCCCTTCCAGTCGATCAGATCGACGTGGGTGTTGACCTCCAAAAGCCCCCTCACCGGATGCGTGCGGCGCCGCGCACCGAAGGTCGAAAGACCAGCAAAGCCGATCTCCGGCAAGGTCGGCACCAGGGCCGGCGCAATGCGGTTCCAGGGCGGCACCAGCACCGGCAAGGGACGCGCGCCGAACAGCCGTTCGAGCGCCATGCGGCCGGTGCCCAACTCGCCCAGCACCAGCATGGCCGGCCGCTCGGTGCCGAGCTCGATCTTCTTGTCGCCCGACGTGGCGTGATTGACGTGTGCGTAGCCATGCTGAAGCAGATCGACGCCCGGCTCGCCGGCCAAACGATCGGCGAGAGCCTGCGTCGCCTTCGCCGGCACGACGGCGAGCGCGACAGGCACGCCGCTGTCGCGATGGATCGCCAGCAGCCGCTGATCATCATCGCGGGTGCCGACTACGGTCAGGGTTCATCCCGCGACTGGGCAGCCAAAGGCGTGCGGCTGGCGGGTGTGGAAGCGATCGCGGCCGAAGGTTTCGAACGTATCCACCGCACCAACCTGGTGGGCATGGGCGTGTTGCCACTGGAGTTCAAACCGGGCACCAACCGTCACACCCTGGCCATCGACGGCAGCGAAACCTACGACGTGATCGGCGATCGCACCCCACGTGCCGAGCTGACGCTGGTGATCCATCGCAAGAACGGCGAGCGCGTCGATGTGCCGGTGACCTGCCGCCTCGACACCGCTGAGGAAGTGTCGATCTACGAGGCCGGTGGAGTGCTGCAACGCTTTGCCCAGGACTTCCTCGAAGAATCGGCGGTTGCCGTTTAACACACGCTGCATGGACACGGGACTTTGAGTCCCGTGTCTGTTTTGAAGGAGCACTCATGTCTCACGCACCGCAAATCAAAATTCCCGCCACCTACATGCGCGGCGGCACCAGCAAAGGCGTGTTCTTCAGCCTCAAGGACCTGCCCGAAGCGGCACAGGTCCCAGGCCCGGCTCGCGATGCATTGCTGCTGCGCGTGATCGGCAGCCCCGATCCCTACGACAAGCAAATCGACGGCATGGGCGGCGCGACGTCCAGTACCAGCAAAACCGTGATCCTGTCGAAAAGCACCAAGGCCGATCACGACGTCGACTACCTGTTCGGCCAAGTGTCGATCGACAAACCATTCGTCGACTGGAGTGGCAATTGCGGCAACCTGACCGCTGCAGTCGGCTCGTTCGCCATCAGCAATGGCCTGGTGGACGCCAGCCGCATCCCGCACAACGGCATCGCCGTGGTACGCGTATGGCAAGCCAACATCGGCAAGACCATCATCGCCCACGTGCCGATCACCAACGGTGAAGTGCAGGAAACCGGCGATTTCGAACTCGACGGCGTGACCTTTCCAGCGGCGGAAGTGCAGGTCGAATTCCTCGATCCGGCAGCAGAGGAAGAGGGCGGTGGGGGTTCGATGTTCCCTACCGGCAATCTGGTGGATGACCTGGAAGTGCCTGGCGTCGGGACCTTGAAGGCAACCCTGATCAACGCGGGCATCCCGACCATTTTCGTCAATGCCGAAGACATCGGCTACAAGGGCACTGAGTTGCAGGGCGCGATCAACGGCGATCCAAAAGCATTGCTGATGTTCGAAACCATTCGTGCCTACGGCGCACTGCGCATGGGCCTGATCTCCAACATCGACGAAGCGGCCAAGCGCCAGCACACGCCGAAGGTGGCGTTCGTCGCCAAGCCTGCGGACTACGTGTCGTCGAGCGGCAAAGCGGTTGCGGCGGGCGATGTCGACCTGCTGGTGCGCGCGCTGTCCATGGGTAAGTTGCACCACGCGATGATGGGCACGGCGGCAGTCGCCATCGGCACGGCAGCAGCGATTTCCGGGACGCTGGTGAACCTCGCGGCAGGCGGTGTAGAACGCAATGCGGTGCGCTTCGGTCACCCTTCAGGCACCTTGCGCGTCGGCGCCGAGGCCAGCCAGGTGAACGGTGAGTGGACCGTGAAAAAGGCCATCATGAGCCGCAGTGCGCGGGTGTTGATGGAAGGTTTTGTCCGCGTGCCAGGCGACTCGTTCTAACTCACACAACCCCCTGTAGGAGCTGCCGCAGGCTGCGATCTTTTGATCTTGATCTTAAAAAGCAAGATCAAAAGATCGCAGCCTGCGGCAGCTCCTACAGGGGATCGCATTTCCATAATAAGACTGAGATTGCCCTGAACCGAGGTCCCATCAACGAACCACCGCCGAGTGAATCGAACATGAGCGCCAACGTCGACCTCAACAACCGTCCCGACTACGACCAGGTCCTGCAGGACATTGCCGATTACGTCCTCAACTACAAAATCGAATCCGAAGAGGCGCTGGATACCGCGCGCAACTGCCTGATCGATACCTTGGGCTGCGGCTTGCTGGCCCTGCGTTTTCCCGAATGCACCAAGCACTTGGGGCCCTTGGTCGAAGGCACCTTCGTGCCGTTCGGCGCCCGCGTACCAGGCACCAGCTATCGACTTGATCCGGTCAAGGCCGCGTGGGACATCGGCTGCATCGTGCGCTGGCTCGACTACAACGACACCTGGCTCGCCGCTGAATGGGGCCATCCGTCGGATAACCTCGGCGGGATTCTCGCGGTGGCCGACCACCTGTCGCAAAAGCGCCTCGCCAATGGCGAGACGCCGCTGACCGTTCGTACGGTGCTCGAAGCAATGATCATGGCCCATGAGATTCAGGGCGTGATTGCTCTGGAAAACTCGTTCAACCGCGTGGGCCTCGATCACGTCATCCTGGTGAAAGTCGCTTCGACCGCGGTCACCGCCAAACTCATGGGTGCCAATCGCGGGCAATTGCTCTCAGCGTTGTCCCATGCGTTCGCCGATGGCCAGGCATTGCGCACCTACCGCCATGCACCGAATGCCGGCTCGCGCAAATCCTGGGCGGCGGGCGATGCAACCAGTCGTGGAGTGCGCCTGGCGGACATTGCCATGCGTGGCGAGATGGGCATCCCCGGTGTGTTGAGTGCCAAACAGTGGGGCTTTTACGACGTGCTGTTCAGCCACACCAACGATGACTTGGCGCTCAAGCCTGGAGACCGGCGCGAGTTCAGCTTTTCGCGGCCGTACGGCAGTTATGTGATGGAAAATGTGCTGTTCAAAATCAGTTTTCCTGCCGAGTTCCACGCGCAAACCGCCTGTGAAGCCGCGGTAATCCTGCACCCCCAAGTGCGTAATCGCCTGCATGACATCGACCGGATCGTCATCACCACCCAGCAATCGGCGATCCGCATTATTTCCAAGGTCGGTCCGCTGGCCAATGCCGCCGACCGCGATCACTGCATCCAGTACATGACCGCGGTGCCGCTGGCCTTTGGCAACCTGGTGGCCGAGTACTACGAAGATGATTTCCACAAGGCGCATCCGATCATCGATGTACTGCGCGACAAGATGGTCATTGTCGAAAACCCGGATTACACCCGTGAATACCTGGAAGCCGACAAGCGGTCGATTGCCAATGCCGTGCAGGTGTTTTTCAAGGATGGGTCCAGCACCGGGAATGTGGTGGTGGAGTACCCGATAGGCCATCGTCGGCGCCGTGCCGAGGGCATTCCGTTGTTGGAGGACAAGTTCAAGGCGAACCTGCTGACACGCTTTACCGCGCAGCGTAGCGAGGAGATTTTCGAGCTGTGCAAGGATCAGCAAAAGCTTGAGGCAACACCGGTGAACCGGTTTGTAGACATGTTTCTTATCTAGGAGACCGCGTTATCGTTCCTTCGCGAGCAGGCTCGCTCCCACATGGGATTCGTGTCGTTCACAAATGCGGTGTTCAACGAGATCTACTGTGGGAGCGAGCCTGCTCGCGAAGACGTCCGAATAGGCGCTACAGGTTATTTGAACCGCCGCTCGACACCTTTCTCCACCAGGATTTTCGCGGAAATTTCTTCCACCGAAAAATGCGTGGAGTTGATATTGGGAATGTTCTCGCGGCGAAACAGGTTTTCCACCTCGCGCACTTCGAATTCGCACTGGGCGTAGCTCGAATAGCGGCTGTTGGGCTTGCGTTCGTTGCGGATGGCGGTGAGGCGGTCTGGGTCGATGGTCAGGCCGAACAGCTTGTGCTGGTGGGCACGTAGCGCGCTAGGCAGTTGCAGGCGTTCCATGTCGTCTTCGGTCAGCGGGTAGTTGGCCGCGCGGATACCGAATTGCATGGCCATGTACAGACACGTCGGCGTCTTACCACAACGCGACACGCCCACTAGTATCAGGTCGGCCTTGTCGTAATAGTGCGTGCGGGCACCGTCGTCGTTGTCGAGGGCGAAGTTCACCGCCTCGATGCGCTCCATGTAATTGGTGTTGGCACCGATGGAGTGGGATTTGCCCACGGTATAGGAAGAATGCTCGGTCAGTTCCTGTTCAAGCGGCGCCAGGAAAGTCGAGAAAATATCGATCATGAAACCATTGGAAGTTGCGAGGATCTCACGAATGTCCTGATTGACGATGGTGTCGAAGATAATCGGACGGAAGCCGTCGGTTTCGGCGGCTTTGTTGATTTGTTGTACCATGGCCCGTGCTTTTTCCACGCTGTCGATGTATGGCCGCGTGAATTTGCTGAAGGTAATGTTTTCGAACTGCGCCAGGAGGCTTTGACCCAGGGTTTCGGCGGTAATGCCGGTGCCATCGGAGATAAAGAAAGCAGATCGTTTCATTTGCACCTTGGGCCTTAAGCTAATGAGCATTCTTGGATATGATAGGCGCGATTTGCCGGCCGCCAATGGCCCGCATTCTCACTTATTTTCCAGGTCCAGGCCATACAGCTGGCAAATGCTCCCCCGAGCAGCCGGCTTCTGAGCTTTTCCAACACAGTTAGTGGAGAGATCACCTTGGTAGAGTACGTAGTTTCCCTCGATAAGCTCGGCAAACACGATGTTGAGCATGTGGGGGCCTGGGCGAGATGATCAGCAATCTTGCGGGTGCCGGTGTATCGGTACCCGGTGGCTTCGCCACGACCGCTCAGGCATATCGTGATTTCCTGGAACTGAGCGGCCTGAACCAGCAGATTCATGACGCCCTGGATGCCCTGGACGTCGACGACGTGAATGCCCTGGCCAAGACCGGCGCCCAGATCCGCCAATGGATCATGGAAGCCGAGTTCCCGGAAAAACTGAACACCGAAATCCGCACCGCGTTTGCCGCGCTGTCCGCAGGCAACCCTGACGTGGCCGTGGCCGTGCGCTCTTCCGCTACCGCCGAAGACTTGCCCGATGCGTCCTTCGCCGGTCAGCAGGAAACCTTCCTGAACATCCGCGGTGTCGAAAACGTCATTCGTGCCGCCAAGGAAGTGTTCGCCTCCCTTTTCAACGATCGCGCGATTTCCTATCGCGTGCACCAGGGCTTCGACCACAAGTTGGTAGCCCTGTCGGCCGGCGTACAGCGCATGGTCCGCTCCGAAACCGGCACCGCCGGCGTGATGTTCACCCTCGATACCGAATCGGGCTTCCGTGACGTGGTGTTCATCACCGGCGCCTAC
>LNAP01007495.1_pt1 | contig 10886 bp, 9 predicted proteins | sample 602601 | NCBI WGS metagenome assembly LNAP01 (sample SAMN02440304, study PRJNA202911) | soil metagenome | biome: Subtropical and temperate rainforests or woodlands; isolation source: soil samples (1 kg each in a 20% v/v slurry with milli Q water) were... ...
CGTGGCCCACCTTGCGCCCGACGAGTGCGCGAACTCGGCGCTCAGCCAGGCCGACGGCCGGCCGGTGCCCGGCGTGGCACCGGCGGCCAAGCAGATGGGCAAGCATGTGGCCGCGATCATCCGCGCGCGGTTGGACGACAAACCGGCGCCGGGCGCGTTCAAGTACCAGGACTTCGGCAACCTGGCCACGATCGGGCGCATGGCGGCCATCGTGCACCTGGGCAAGCTGCAGTTGTCCGGCGTGCTGGCCTGGTGGTTCTGGCTGGCCGCGCACGTGTTCTTCCTGATCGGCTTCCGCAACCGCATCGTGGTGCTGCTCAACTGGGCGGTGGCGTATTGGAGCTACCAGCGCAGTGCGCGGATCATCTTCGGGGATGACCGCGAGGACCGCAGGCCGAAGCTGCCCAGCGACACCCCGCCGCCGCCCGCGCCATGAGCAACCGCGAAACCTGTCCGGGCTGCGCGGCCGTGTTCGACAGCCGCAGGGCATTGGTGCGCAGCGGCGTGCCGATGTTCTTCAACGCGATCACCCCGCGCCACGTGCAGATGCAGGTGCGTTGTCCGAACTGCGGGCACCACTTCGCTGCCAGCCAGCTGCGCCTGTTCGGTGTGCTGTCACCTCAGGGGTTGCGCTGGGTGCTGGTGGGCATTCTGGCGCTGTGCGTATTGCTGATGTTCGTGCTGCCGCCGCGTTAGGGGTGAACCCATCGGTATGTCCGGTGACTTCGCCCCGATGCATCAGCTTTCCATCGCGATCGCGTCGATCTCGCCGGCTTCATCGAAGTGCACCGACACCACGTAGTTCGTGACGTCGCCGGGCAAGGTGAAATCGAAATACTCGATCTCGTTTTCGCCCCAGGCCGACTTGAATTCCAGCAGGCCGATGATGGCGGCCGACGTCGGCGCAACGTCGCCGAGGTACTGCTGCCAATAGCTGGCCGGCAGCTCGTCGCGGTGGTGGTCGGCGAAAATATCCACGCCGTCTTCCCCGGCTTCGGTGCCCACGGCCTGCTGGATGGCGGCCAGTGCCTGCGCCTGTCGTTGTGCGGTTGTATCGGTCATGTGCTTTCCTTGTCTGTGGGGTGCAATGCGGCCTTGCATCGTGGAGACGCGCAGGGCGCAGCGCATGATCGCGGTGACGCGGCGGGCGGTCAATCGCGCGTATTTGGAACAGCAATGCGGTCCCGACAATAGTGCTCTGCATGCGCGGTGGCTGCGATCTGGGTTGCACTCCAGTGCCGGGTAATCCAGATCGTCAACGCGGCATTGGCAAGGTGCCAGCTGACCATGCCGCCGCGTCGCTCGCGCAACAAATGCCTGGCCGCCACCCACGACGCTTGACGATGCGCCAATACATCCTGCCCAAGCGGCGCGATGAAGAGCGCGGCGGTGAAGCGCCAAGGGTCCAGCCGCGCGACCGGTTCAAGCGGCTCACCATCGCACACCGCCTGGGGACTTTTCGGCACTGCTGCCGGCAGCGGCATCGCCTGAATGCTGGCCAAGCCCAGCAGGTAGAGCACACCCGGTAGCGCACCCACCAGAACAGCCAACAGCAGCAGTGACGTCCACGCCTTGGCGGAGGTGCTCATGTGTCACGCCCCCTTCGGCTTGCTGTACCACAACGCATTGACGATGACCCAGCGCTCCCCGAACCGGCCCATGTGGAAGTAGTCCACGAACCACGGTGTTTCCAACCGCACCGAGGCGGCGTTGCCGGTGACGTCGAGCACCTTGCAGCTGCGGTTCCACTGCGCCTTCGGGGTTTTCAACGCGCCCTGCCGGGTGAACTCCACCAGCTCTTCCTTCGACATCCGGCGCAGGCCGAGGCGCTCGTCCGGGGTGTCACCCAGGATCGCGCGTTTGGCCAGGTCCGGGTGCAGCGAGCGCGGATCGCCCTCGAGCTGACCGTCCACGTAGTCCAGGCAGGTGGCTTCGATCGCGGCACGCGTGGCGGGATCGATGGCGGGGGCGGCAGGTGTAGTAGCGCCGGCAAGGGCGAGCAACAGGGCAAGCGGGGTCATCGCAGGGTTTCCCTCGGGTAGGTGGCGCAGCTCATTCCTCGCCGAACAGCTCCAATTCGGTCAGGCCCAGCTGCATGTACATGAAGGCGGCCGCCTCGTCGCTCATCGGCTCACCCGTGCGAAGACCGTCCAGCCAGGCCGTGATTGCCGCATTGTGCGGGGTGACCGCATCGGCCATCGCCTTCTTCTTCGCCGGGCTCTCCCCCTCCTGCATCATCTCGCGGAGGACGTCGTCGCCGATGCCCCAGTATTCGGCCAGCGGCACCAGGCCACGAAGGTGGGCGGGCACCTTGGCCGGGTCGAGCGGCGTGCGCGCGGCCGCGATGGCATCGGGGGCATAGGCGGCGCGGAAGGCGTCGGCCGGGGCGATGTCGCCATGACGCAGTGCGTTTACGGGCCTGGCCGCCGGTGCGGGCGCGGCGATCACCAGGCCGACCAGCAGCAGCGTGGGAAGCGACAGGAGCCACGTCGTGCGCGTCCCTGTCAGCGGCTTTCGTTGGAGATCGAACATCCTGGTTCCCTCCGGGTGGTCGGCTGATTGTGGCCTACGCCGTGACGGCGAGCCAGCGTCACGCGCAGCCGGGCAGAGCCGGCGCTACGGGGTGGCCTGCAGCCACGCCAGCTTGCGCGTCCGTGGCTGGCGCTTGAGCTGCCATTCGGCCTTGGAGGCGGTCGCCCGGTCTGGGTAGGCGCGCATGGCCAGCAGCTTCACCGGCGGGTGGGCGCGGGTGTACTTGGCGCCCTTGCCGGCCAGATGGGCCTGGAAACGGGCGTCCACGTCGTTGCTGATGCCGGCGTAATAACTGCCGTTGCGGCATTCCAGCAGGTACACGTACCAGGGGGCGGGTTCAGCGGGCATACCGGGATTATCCACCGGAGAGCGCCCGGCGGCTGCTAGAATCCGCCCCGGATGCAGGAGAGAGGTGCCACGCTGGCACCCGCCGAAGGCGCAGGCTCCCATAATCGCTCAGGCCGGTGGCTGCACAGCCACCAACCATGCATCCAGCACGCCGATCTGGAGAGAGGTCTTCAATGACCCGCCGAAGGGGCACGTGGCCTTGGCCACCGAACTCTCAGGCAAAAGGACAGCGGGAGCGGCAACGGAATCCCACCCTCACGACAGTGCCCCGCGCTGGCGTGCGATGTGCGTGGTTCCGTCCCCGCCTGACGTGCCCGGAACCTCCCCCATGCTGCTCTCCCTGATCTACCTCATCGCCATTTCCGCCGAAGCCATGACCGGCGCACTGTCCGCCGGACGGCGGCGCATGGACCTGTTCGGCGTGGTCATCATCGCCTGCGTCACCGCGCTCGGCGGTGGTTCGCTGCGCGACATCGTGCTGGGCCACTACCCGCTGGGCTGGGTGAAGCACCCCGAGTACCTGGGCTTCACCATCTGCGCGGCGTTGATCGCCACCTGGGTGGCGCGCTGGATGCACCACTTCCGCCGTACCTTCCTGGTGCTGGATGGACTGGGGCTGATCTGCTTCACCCTGATCGGCTGCGCCGTGGCGCGCGATGCCGGCCACGCCGCACCGATCGTGCTGATCTCGGGCATGTTGACCGGTGCCTTCGGCGGCGTGCTGCGCGACGTGCTGTGCAACGAGGTGCCGCTGATCTTCCAGAAGGAACTGTATGCGGTGATCACCCTGTTCACCGGTGCGGCCTACCTGGGCCTGCTGGAGCTGGGCGTGTCGATCAACGCGGCCACGCTGTGGTGCCTGGGCGGCGGCTTCCTGCTGCGCCTGCTGGCGATCCACTTCAAATGGGAAATGCCCAAGTTCGTCTACCGCGACGAGGTGCATTGAACGGAACGTTCAATGCACCGGTAGCACCCGACCGTTGGTCGGGTGGCATGACACACGTTCAATGCACCGGTAGCACCCGACCGTTGGTCGGGTGGCGGCGCGTACCGACCAACGGTCGGTACCTACCGGCGGCATGCATGCGCCTTCCCGTGACCACGTTGGTCGGGTGGCGGCATGCATGCGCCGCCCCGTGACCGCGTTGGTCGGATGACGCAATGCACCCATCCACCCGGGCCCTGCCCCGCCCCATGACCAAGGGCATGTGAGTGCAGGCACCCACACGCGGTACCATGACGCCCCCGCCCCTCCCGGGTCGGTATCCAGCCACGCTGCGGCATTCGACCAGCGGCCCCGCCAGACAACCCCACTTCGCCTCGCCTGCCCCCACGGGCCGGTAAACCATGGACGCGTTCGCCGTGTGGCGCACGCGCAGGATGCCCCATGTCTGCCCCGCTCCCCTCGCGTTCCCGTCGTCTGTTCAAACCGCTGTTGGTCGTGGCCGTGCTGGCCGCCGCCGTGATCGCCTGGCGCGTGTTGTCGCCCGCGCCGGCCGCCGAAGCCGCACCCGCGAGCACCGCCACGCCGGTGCGCGTGGCCACAGTGGTGCGCGAAGACCTTGTGGTGCGCCTGAAGGCGCTGGGCACGGTGACGCCGTTGCATACCGTGAGCCTGCGCAGCCGCGTGGAGGGCGAACTGCTGCGGCTGTCGTTCCGCGAGGGTGAACACGTCAAGGCCGGCGACCTGATCGCCGAGATCGATCCGCGCCCCTACCAGGTGGCGTTGGCGCGTGCGCTGGGCACCCAGCAACAGAACCTGGCCGAACTGGACAACGCGCAGACCCAGCTCACGCGTTACAGCGAACTGCAGGCCAAGCACTTCGTCTCTGCCCAGGACCTGAGCGACCAGCAGAGCAAGGTACGCCAGCTGCAGGGCCGGCGCCAGACCGACCAGGCTGCGGTGGATGAAGCCCGCCTGCAGTTGCAGTACACCCGCATCACCGCGCCGGTGGCCGGGCGCATGGGCCTGCGCAACGTGGACGTGGGCAACCTGGTACGCAGCGGCGATACCGAACCGCTGGCCACCATCACCCAGACCACGCCGATCAGCGTGCTCTTCACCGTGCCCGAGCCGGACTTGCCGGCCGTGGTCGCCGCCGTGCGCGCCACGCCCGACCTCACGGTGGAAGCATGGGATCGCGAAGAGCGCCAGGCGCTCGGCAGCGGCGTGCTGTCCAGCCTGGACAACCGCATCGACACCGCCACCGGCACGCTGAAGCTGCGCGCGCAGTTCGCCAATGCCGACGAGGCGCTGTTCCCCAACCAGTTCGTCAACATCCGCCTGCAGGTCAGCAGTGCCGACGCGGTGGTGATTCCCAACGCCGCCGTGCAGTTCGGCAGCAAGGGCAGCTATGTATATGTGATTGCCCCGGACAACACCTCGCACCTGCGCAACGTGGTGCTGGGCCCGGCCGATGGCGAGCGCGTCTCGGTGCGCGAAGGCCTCAAGGCCGGCGAGCGGGTGGTGGTGGAAGGCATCGACGGCCTGCGCGAAGGTGCGCCGGTAGAGGTGGTGCCCACGCCGGGAACGCAGGTGGACGCGCCGCGGACCGGCGCATGAATCTCTCGCGGCCCTTCATCGAGCGCCCGGTAGCCACCACGCTGCTGATGGTGGCGCTGCTGCTGTCCGGCATCCTGGCCTACCGGCTGTTGCCGGTGGCGGCGCTGCCGCAGGTGGATTACCCGATCATCCAGGTCACCACGCTGTACCCGGGCGCGAGCCCGGGGGTGACCACCAGTGCGGTGACCGCGCCGCTGGAGCGCCAGCTCGGCCAGATTCCCGGGCTGAAGCAGATGTCCTCCACCAGCTCGGGCGGTGCGTCGGTGATCACCCTGCAGTTTTCGCTGGAGGTGGCCCTGGGCGTGGCCGAGCAGGAAGTGCAGGCGGCCATCAACGCCGCCGACAGCTTCCTGCCCGACGACCTGCCGGTGCCGCCGGTATACCGCAAGGTCAACCCGGCCGACACCCCGATCCTGACCCTGGCGGTGACCTCGCAGGGGCTGTCGCTGCCGCAGGTGCACGACCTGGTGGATACGCGCATGGCCCAGCGCCTGTCGCAGCTGCCGGGCGTGGGCCTGGTCAGCCTGGCCGGCGGGCAGCGCCCGGCGGTGCGCATCCAGGTGAATCCGTCGGCGCTGGCCGCCAACCGGCTGAGCATGGCCAGCATCCGCACCGCGATCGGCGCGGCCAACGTCAACATGCCCAAGGGCAGCTTCGACGGCCCCACCCGCGCGATCATGCTCGATGCCAACGACCAGATGCGCTCGGTGGCCGAGTACCAGGCGCTGATCCTGGCCTACAAGGACGGCGCGCCGCTGCGTCTGGGCGACGTGGCCACGATCGAAGACGGCGCGGAAAACCGCCAGCTGGCCGCGTGGTCGGGCACCACGCCGGCGGTGCTGATCAACATCCAGCGCCAGCCCGGTGCCAACGTGATCGCCGTGGTGGACCAGGTGCGGGCGCTGCTGCCGCAGCTGCAGGCGTCGCTGCCCAAGGGCGTGGACGTGGCGGTACTGAGCGACCGCACCGAATCGATCCGCGCCTCCATCCGCGGCGTGCAGCACGAACTGCTGATCGCCATCGCGCTGGTGGTGATGGTCACCTTCGTGTTCCTGCGCAACATTCCGGCCACGCTCATTCCCAGCATCGCGGTGCCGCTGTCGCTGGTGGGCACCTTCGGGGTGATGCTGCTGGCGGGGTTCTCGCTCAACAACCTCACCCTGATGGCGCTCACCATCGCCACCGGCTTCGTGGTCGACGATGCGATCGTGATGCTGGAGAACATCGCCCGCCACCTGGAACGCGGCGCCACGCCGATGCAGGCGGCACTGAAGGGCGCCCGGCAGATCGGCTTCACCCTGATCTCGCTGACCCTGTCGCTGATCGCGGTGCTGATCCCGCTGCTGTTCATGGCCGACGTGGTGGGCAAGCTGTTCCACGAGTTCGCGATCACCCTGGCGGTGGCGATCGGCATCTCGCTGCTGGTCTCGCTGACGCTGACGCCGATGATGTGCGCACGCCTGCTCAAGGCCGGGCATGCCACCCGCCGCGATGCTGACGGCCAGGAATCGGCGCAGCAGGGCGACCCGTTCGACCGCGTGGTGGCGATCTACGACCGCCAGCTGCACTGGGTGCTGCAGCGCCAGCCGCTGATGCTGGGCGCCACCGTGGCCACCCTGCTGCTCACCGCCGCGCTGTACGTGTGGGTGCCCAAGGGGTTCTTCCCGGTGCAGGACGCCGGCCTGATCCAAGGCATCAGCGAAGCGCCGCAATCGATCTCGTTCCAGGCCATGGCACAGCGCCAGCAGGCGCTTGCCGCGGCGCTGCTGGACGATGAAGACGTGGCCAGCCTGTCCTCGTTCATCGGCGTGGACGGCAACAATGCCACGCTCAACAGTGGCCGGTTGCTGATCGAACTGAAGCCGCATGCGCAGCGCGATGCCGACGCGCAGGCGATCATCGCGCGGCTGCAGCAGCGCGTGGCGCACGTACCCGGCATCAAGCTGTACCTGCAGCCCGTGCAGGAACTGGGCATCGAGGACCGGATCAGCCGCACCCAGTACCAGTTCACCCTGACCAGCCCCGACAGCGACCAGCTCGCGCAGTGGACGCCCCGGTTGCTGGCGCACCTGCAGCAGTCCGCGGCCCTGGCCGACGTGGCCAGCGACCTGCAGGACCAGGGCCTGCAGGCGCACGTGCTGATCGACCGCGTCGCCGCCGCGCGCCTGGGCATCAGCGTGGATGCAGTGGCCGATGCGCTGTACGACGCGTTCGGCCAGCGCCAGATCTCCACCATCTTCACCCAGGCCAACCAGTACCGCGTGGTGCTGGAAGCGCGCCCGGACGTGGCCTTCGGGCCGGACGCCATCGCGCGCCTGCACGTGGCCGGGCCCGATGGCAAACAGGTGCCGTTGAATGGCATCGCGCGCATCGAGCAGCGCCCGGCGCACCTGTTGATCAACCACGTGGGCCAGTTCCCGGCGGTGACGTTCTCGTTCAACCTGGCACGCGGTGCGTCTCTGGGCGAAGCGGTGCAGGCCATTGAAGGCGCGCGTGCGGCGATCGGCCTGCCCACCGGGGTGGAGCTGCGCCTGCAGGGCGCGGCCGATGCGTTCCGCGCCTCGCTGTCGAGCACGCTGTGGCTGGTGCTGGCCGCGGTGGTGGTGATGTACCTGGTGCTGGGCGTGCTGTATGAGAGTTTCATCCACCCCATCACCATCCTCTCCACGCTGCCCTCGGCCACGGTGGGCGCGCTGCTGGCCCTGCTGCTGAGCGGGCGCAGCCTGGACCTGATCGCGGTGATCGGCATCGTGCTGCTGATCGGGCTGGTGAAGAAGAACGCGATCATGATGATCGACTTCGCGCTGGAGGCCGAGCGTGAGTTCGGCCTGGCCCCGCGCCAGGCGATCCACCAGGCCGCGCTGCTGCGCTTCCGTCCGATCCTGATGACCACGCTGGCCGCGCTGTTCGGCGCCATTCCGCTGATGTTCGCCAGCGGCTCGGGCGCGGAACTGCGGCAGCCGCTGGGCGTGGTGATGGTGGGCGGGCTGATCGTCAGCCAGGTGCTCACCCTGTTCACCACGCCGGTGATCTACCTGTTCTTCGACCGCTTCCGCCAGCGCCCGGCCGAACGTGCCGACGATGCGGCCGAGGCCCACGCGTGAGTCCGCTGGCGCGGGCGATCGGCTGGTTCGTGCAGCACCCGGTGGCCACCCTGCTGCTGTCGGTGGCGGTGGTGCTGGCCGGCCTGCTGGGCCTGCGGCTGCTGCCGGTGGCACCGCTGCCGCAGGTGGACTACCCGGCCATCAACGTCAGCGCCAGCCTGCCCGGGGCCAGCCCCGAATCGATGGCGGCCAACGTGGCCACGCCGCTGGAACGGGCGCTGGGCACGATTCCGGGATTGAGCCGGATCGACTCGGCCAGCACCCAGGGCTCCACCCAGATCGAGCTGCAGTTTGAGCTGGGGCGCGACGTGGACAGCGCCGCGCGCGACGTACAGGCGGCCATCAACGCCGCCCGCGCGCAGCTGCCAAGCGGCATGCCGGGCATGCCCCAGTACAACAAGGTCAATCCCTCGCAGGCACCGATCCTGGCGCTGGCGCTGAGCTCGGACAGCCTCTCGCCCGGGCAGATCTTCGATGTGGCCTCCACGGTGATCGCGCAGAAGCTGGCGCAGATTCCCGGCGTGGGCGAAGTGCAGGTCGGCGGTAGTTCGCTCCCCGCGGTGCGGGTGTCGCTGGATCCCAATGCGCTCAACCAACAGCGCATCGCGCTGGATGACGTGGCGGCGGCCATCCGCACCGCCAACGCGCTCAAGCCGCTGGGCACCGTGGCCAGCCAGAGCCGGCAATGGCAGCTGGAGGCCAGCCTGCAGCTGCGCACGGCCGCCGAGTACCGCGACCTGATCATCGCCATGCGCGAGGGCCGCCCGGTGCACCTGCGCGACGTGGCCCAGGTCAGCGAGGGCGTGGAAGACCGCTATGCCAGCGGCTTCCACAACCAGCGCCCGGCGGTGCTGCTGATCGTCAGCCGCCAGCCGGACGCCAACATCATCGAAACCGTCGACGCCATCAACGCGCAGATGGACACGCTGCAGGCGCTGCTGCCGGCCAGCATCGACATGCAGGTGGTGATGGACCGCTCGCCGGTGATCCGCGCCACCCTGCACGAAGCCGAACTGACCCTGCTGCTGGCCATTGCCCTGGTGGTGTTGGTGGTACTGGCCTTCCTGGGCCACTGGCGCGCCGCGCTGGTGCCCACCCTGGCCATTCCAGTGTCGCTGCTGGGCGCACTGGCGGTGATCGCGCCGCTCGGCTTCTCGCTCAACACGCTGTCGCTGATGGCGCTGATCGTAGCCGCGGTGCTGGTGGTGGACGATGCCATCGTGGTGCTGGAGAACATCGCCCGCCATCGCGAGAACGGTGCGTCGCCGATGGACGCGGCCCTGCGCGGTGCCGGTGAAGTCGGCGCCACGCTGTTGTCGATGAACATCGCACTGGCGGTGGTGTTCGTGTCGATCCTGTTCCTGGACGACTTCGTGGAGAAGCTGTTCCGCGAGTTCTCGCTGACCCTGGTGGCGGCAATGGGCGTGTCGCTGCTGGTCTCGCTGAGCCTGACCCCGATGCTGTGCGCGCGTCTGCTGGGCCGTGAGCGGCCCGGTGCGGGCAACGTGCTGCAGCGGGGCGGCACGGCGTTGTTCGAGCGGCTGCGCGGCGGCTACGTGGCCAGCCTGCAGACGATGCTGCGCTGGCTGGCCGTGCCGTTGCTGCTGTTCGGCGCGGTGATCGGGCTGAACGTGTGGCTGTTCCAGCAGGTGCCCAAGGGCATCGTGCCCAAGCAGGACACCGCCCAGCTGCGGGGATTCGCGCGCGGCGACGACGGGTTGTCGTTCCAGGTGATGCAGCCCAAGATCGATGCGTATCGGAAGCTGCTGCTGGCCGACCCGGCCATCAGCGACATCATCGGGTATATCGGCGGGCGCAGCGGGGTCAACAACGCCTTCATCATGATCAAGATGAAGCCGCTGGCCGAGCGCAAGGTGTCCAGCCAGCAGGTGATCGACCGCCTGCGCAGCAACATGCCGAAGATTCCCGGCGGCGGCATGTTCCTGTGGGTGGACCAGGACATCAAGCTGGAAGGCAGCGGCGACAGTGGCCAGTACGAGTTCCAGCTGCTGTCCGGCGAGCTGGAGCTCCTGCGGCAGTGGGCCCCCAGGGTGGCCGACGCACTGCGCGCCCTGCCCGAACTGGTGGACGTGGAATCCAAGGGCGATGAAGGCATGCGCCAGGTGGTGCTGGACATCGACCGCGACGCCGCCGCACGGCTGGGCGTGGACATGCGCATGATCGCCTCGGTGCTCAACAACGCCTTCAGCCAGCGCCAAGTGGCCACGCTGTACGACACGCTCAACCAGTACCGCGTGGTGATGGAACTGGACCCGCGCTATACCCAGGACCCGTCCACGCTGGACCAGATCCACGTGATCGGCAAGGACGGTCAGCGC
>LNAP01005774.1_pt1 | contig 10885 bp, 8 predicted proteins | sample 602601 | NCBI WGS metagenome assembly LNAP01 (sample SAMN02440304, study PRJNA202911) | soil metagenome | biome: Subtropical and temperate rainforests or woodlands; isolation source: soil samples (1 kg each in a 20% v/v slurry with milli Q water) were... ...
CACCAATGAGCCGCTCATGACGCCTGAAACACTGCAGCACATTGAGGCCGTTTTCGCGCAGCACGGCTCGGATGCCTGGTGGGAGATGGACACCGCTAGTCTGCTGCCCCCTGGGCCCTTGAGGGAGCGTGCGGGTGAGTTCACTAAGGGCACAGACACCATGGACGTGTGGTTCGACTCTGGTACCTCCTGGGCTGGTGTGTTGCAGGCGAGCGCTGTTGCTGCCACACCCGAAGCACCTGCTCTGAACTACCCTGCAGACATGTACCTGGAAGGGTCCGATCAGCACCGCGGCTGGTTCCAGAGCTCTCTACTTACCTCTGTTGCCTCTCAGGGTATTGCGCCTTACAAGACAGTCCTCACGCACGGCTTCGTGCTGGATGAGAGGGGCTACAAGATGTCCAAGTCGTTGGGCAACGTGGTCGACCCAGAAAAGATTATCAACGGTGGTGGTAACCAGAAGGAAGAGCCCGCTTTTGGAGCCGACACGCTTCGGTTGTGGGCATCAGGTGTGGACTACACAGGAGATGTGTGCGTGGGCAGCAACATCATGAAGCAAGTCAGTGAGACTTGCCGCAAGATCCGCAACACGATGCGCTATGTGCTGGGCAGCCTGGGCGACTTTGACCCCGCGCTGCACGCCGTGCCTTACGACAAGCTCTCCTCGCTCGACAAATACATGCTTGGACAGCTTTCTGCCCTGGTGCGTGACGTCAGCGCTTCCTACGACAAGTACCAGTTCGTGGACGTCAACAAAGCGCTTCTGCAGTTCTCCAGCGCAGAGCTCTCGTCTTTCTACCTGGACATCGCCAAAGACCGGTTATACATCTCCGCCAAAGACGAGCTGCGGCGGCGCTCGTGCCAGACGGTTCTTTCGCACGTGTTGGAGCAGACCACAGTGCTGATGGCGCCGATCCTGTCCCACCTGGCAGAAGAAGTCTGGCAGAGCGTGCCCTACCCCACCACTGCACAATCCGTGTTCCAACGCGGTTGGGTGAAGCAAAATGAGATGTTTCCGGCCCATGAGGAGGAGCGGTGGCGACAGCTGCGGGTGTTGCGAAGTGATGTGAACAAGTGCATTGAAGGTTTGCGCGCCGCCAAGGAGGTCGGCGCGTCAATGCAATGCAAAGTGCACTTGTACGCCAAAGATTCAGCTCAGGCCGCTTTGTTAAAGGAGATGACACTCGGTAATGCTTTTACCAGCAGCAGTAGCAGTGAGGCAGGTGTGAGTTCCACCAACAAGGTCGACGACCTTCGCTTCGCTTTCATGGTGTCGCAGGTGCACCTCGACGACTCCGAGGAAGCTCTACTAGCCGTCTGTTCGGGACATAACATCGCCAGCGCGGCCAGCGAGAGTGGCGTGGCAGTGGGAGCGACCCGCGCGGCAGGCAAGAAGTGCGACCGCTGCTGGTACTACAGCGAAACGGTCGGGGAGGATCACGAGCACACCGAACTCTGCCTGCGGTGCGCCGACGTTGTTAGAACAGATAAATACGTAGTTTAATGTTTTCATTCCTCAACTAAAACTGCGATAATTTGTACATCACCGATTAAAACTTGACGCAATGCGAAAAACACTCCTTCCGAATATTAACCCTTTTCGCCGAGCTCCGCTGTCGTCGCACCACGCACTTTGTTATGCTGTCAAACACAGTGTGGCTTTGTATAATGTCGATGTTCATGCATGTAAGATGCTTTAAATTAGGCGCTATGCGGTTGAGTCGAATGAAGTGGCTCGGGACTTCTCGGCTTTGTCACAATGTCCACTTATTTCCTAATGGTGAGTTTTTGCGCAGTGCTGCTATTCAGAGCATAGCACTTATTTTGTCTTCCGTTATTTCTACAGAGCAAAGCACTTTGACGAAGAACTTCATTACAAATATAATTGACGCTGACTTATCTCGCGGTGTAAACGATGGCAGAGTCGTCACACGCTTTCCTCCAGAACCCAATGGCTATCTGCATCTGGGGCATGCCAAATCCATCAACTTCAACTTTGCCGTTGCAAAAGCATACAATGGTGTGACCCATATGCGTTTTGATGATACTAATCCTGCGAAAGAGGACATGGAATACGTGAAGTCTATCTTGCAAGATGTGCAATGGTTGGTGACGGGCGAGCTGACGCCGAGCTCAGTACCGTGGCATGGGCCCGTGCGACACGCATCGGACTACTTCCAGACTCTTTATGATTCTGCAGAGTATTTGATAAAACAAGGACTGGCTTACGTTGATAACTTATCAGCAGGTAGGTTTTCTGTATTGATTGAACGCTTCAATTATTGTCAACTTACGATTTACCTTTACCAATACACCACAGAGGAAATGAAGGAATACAGGGGAACTTTAACCGAGCCTGGAAAGAACTCTCCATACCGCGACCGCAGCATAGAAGAGAATCTGCGGCTCTTCCGGGGCATGCGGGCGGGGCAGTTTGCTGACGGACACTGTGTGCTGCGAGCGAAGATCGACATGGCCAGTCCGAACACCAACATGCGAGACCCCACCCTGTACCGCATCAAGAAAGAGGCACACCCCATCACCGGGTCTGCTTGGTGCATCTACCCTATGTATGACTTCGCACATGCGTTGAGCGACGCGTTAGAGGGCATCACTCACTCGCTGTGCACGCTAGAGTTCGAGAACCATCGACCCCTGTACGACTGGTGTGTCGAGAAAGTGATGCCCAGTGGACTGCTGCCTTTCAAAGAAGAAGGCTGGCGCCCACATCAGTATGAGTTTTCTCGGTTGAACATGCAGTACACGGTCTTGAGCAAGCGGAAGTTGATCGAGCTTGTGAGCCAAGGTCACGTTCAGGGATGGGACGACCCTCGTTTGCCTACTATCGCCGCTCTGCGCAGAAGAGGATTCCCTGCAGCTGCTGTGCGCCTGTTTAGTGATAGAGTCGGCATCTCAAAAGTGGACAACAACATTGATATTTCCGTGCTGGAAGATTGCGCCAGAGAAGTGCTGGACGCAGAGGCGCCGCGCCTATTTGCTCTGGTCAAGCCGCTGAAGGTCACCATCACCAACTGGGAGCGGGACAGCTCTGACCCGGAAAATGTTTTAATTGACAATCATCCCAAGATGCCCGAGCTGGGCAAGCGAGCCATGCCCTTCACGGGGTCAGTGTTCATCGAACGGGAGGATTTCTTCGACACACGCGCCGATATTGAGGGACAGACGCCGCTTGAGCCACCGAAAGGCTACAAGCGGCTTCTACCGGGAGGACAAGTGCGCCTGAAGAATGCATTTGTTGTGACTTGCAATAAAGTGCTGCGCGATCCAGTCAGCGGCGACGTGGTGGAGCTGGAGTGCACCTACGACCAGCGCACGCGCCACGGCAGCACGCCCGACGGCGCCGCCAAGGTAAAAGGCATTGTGCAGTGGGTCTCCCAGAACACCGCTGTGCCCGTGGACCTGTATCTATACGATCGGTTGTTTTTGACGCCAAGCCCAGGCAAGGAGCAGCCTGATGGAGACTTTTTGAAGGACCTGAACCCTCAGTCTCTGCAAGTGGTCACCGGCGCTGTGGTCGAACCCAGTGTGCTCTCCGCTCGCAACAACGCGACTTTCCAATTTGAGCGAATTGGTTACTTTTCTCTAGACTGCCCTTCCAGTACTGGTGAACCGGTTGGTGCTGATAAAAAGGGGAAAGCGTTGCGGTTTAACCGCGTTGTGACCTTGAAGGACACGTGGAAGAATCAGCTGGCGGCTAACGGTGCGGCTGTTTCGCCAACGCAACCGTCACCTTCTTCCGCCAACTGTGAGACACACGGTGACAGTCACTCGACTGCTGCTCCTGTGCAGGAGGACGTGCGCAGGCTGGAGATGCGGGTTGGTGTTATCCTCTCCGCTGAGCGCCACCCTGACGCCGACACGCTCTACGTGCTGCAGGTACAAGTGCATGGGAAAGAAGATGGAACCACCGTTAATGCCGTCACTGAACCAGGCCGAGAAAGTAATTTAACGGGTGCAAGAACGATCATCAGCGGACTCGCGGGTCGCATTCCTTTGGAGAGTTTGGCGGGCCGCAGAGTGGTGGTTCTGTGCAACCTGAAACCCTCCAAGATGCGCGGCATTGTCTCGGAAGGGATGCTGCTCGCCGCCTCCGCAACCGTCAACGATGTTGAAGTTGTGGAGTTGCTGACGCCACCCGAGGGTGCACCGGTGGGCGAGCTGATTCGCGTACAGGGTTACGGCGCACCGCAGCCCGATGTCGTGTTGAAGAGCAAAGCGGCACAAGATGTGTGGAAGCGAGTCGCGAGTGCTCTTACGACGAATGCGAACTGCGAAGCCACGTACGGCGAAGGAAAAAGTGTATTAACGACCTCATTTGGTCCTTGTGTAGTTCAAACGTTGACCGATGCTGCAATTCGCTAAACTGCCCCCATATTTTCGATAATAAGAAAACATTTGACTAAAAAAGAATTTTCGGATTTTAAGCGCACAGAAACGAACATAAAACAGGGTCAAAATATTTTACAGCTCGATCAATCATTACTTCTTTTGTCCTCTGCTTTTCTTGACCGACCTTTTCTCTGTTTGCAGCTGATGCAAGCCTGGCATGTTGATGCGACAGTCGCCAATCATGATGGACACCATTTCTGGGTCAGTCAAGCCGCCCATCAGCGCCTTCTCTGCAGCAGTGCACTCCCTCGCCCGGGTGAAAAGCTCGACGGCCTGCTTGCACACTTTGCCTTTCTTCCCCAGACCAGGAGTTAGCTTCACCTTGTAGCGTACATTCTGCATGGAGGCGTACGGGCCGCAGACCGGCACAGCGTAGAGCAGAACGTCGTCTGGCAAAGGCATGCCGGTGAGCTTCTCGATCTCGTCCACCTGCTGACCCTCCTCCTCTTCCGCGATGCCCTCCTCGTCGATGATCGCCTGGATCTCGGCCTGCTCCTGTCTCTTCAGGGCCCGACGGCTGATCGCCTGCTCGCTTTGATCCGTAAGATCCTCCTCCTCTTCCTCAACCTTCTTCGCAGAGACTGTTTCCTCCTCTCGAGCCGCTGCTGCTTCAGCGACCTTGGGTTTGTTGGGCACATTCGCCGACTGTCTGCGCATAATGCCAGCGAGGAACGCGCTCTTGTTGCCAGCCTTCTTCAGGTTGGCCCCCTCGCTGAAGAGATAAAGTGCCTCCCCGCCTCGCTCCGCAGGCAGCGCTGCCAACGATTTCATCTCGTAAGCGTCAATCTCGCCCGCCTTGAGGAAGCCTCCACTGATGATCCCTTCCAGCACTGCGCGCACCGCCTCGGGCAACAGCGCCATCAGAGCGTCCCAGGACTCTTCCTTCACCAACCCGATGCCCGCTTTCTCCTGGCGCACCTTGAGGTCCTGGTTCTTCTTCTCCTGCATCGCTTTAGCCTGTTTGTCGCCAAGGCGCTCACCCGTCTTGGCAGAGCTGTGCCCCAGCACCAGCATCGCCAGCTCCTTGTCCTCCTCGTCTTGTTCCGCATATCGGCGCGCTTTCTTCTTGGACAGGTGCTGTTTCTTCTTTTTGCCACCGCCACCCGCACTTCCGCTCGCAAATGACTCGTCGTCCTCTGCGGAAGCCTTCTTGCCACCTTTGAGAGCACCACCGCTCGCGACTTTGTATTTATTGTAGACATGGTCTTCCTCGGAGCTCTCAGCGTGTTTATCGGGATTGTCCGATGCATCACCTTCGCCATCGTCTCCGTCCTCACTTCCTTCCGGTAAGGACGGGAGCGTGGGTTCGGCAGCGACACTGGCAGCAAATGCGCCTTTCTTGCGCGCCGCTCTCTTATCTTTCTTCAACTGCGAATTCGATATTTTCTCTGGCTTGCCAGATGCGGTGTTTTTGCGGGCGGCACCGACCCCTGTGTCCTTTCCTGCTTGTCCACCACTGGTCCCAACAAAAGTACTACCGCGGCCCTCAGTTGGCTTCAGATAATGATCACCACCATGTTCCCCTTCTTCTTGATCTTGGGCATCACCCGAGTCTCCGAGGGAAAGAGCATTGGGTCCGAGCTCGCTGAAGTCCACTTCGTAGCGGTCGAGCACCTCGGTGAACTGGGACATGGACTTGTCGTCGCTGAGGTAGCTACGGTCTTTCCAGTCCTTCAAGTGGCGGGCAGCGGAGGCATCGTCCAGACGGAACATCACACCGAAGCCCATCTCCAGCGCCATGGGCGGCAGAAAGTTCTTCTTGCCGTGGATCATGAACGAGCCAGGGCTGAGGAACTCCCCAGTAGGGGCAGACTTAGACACTTGGCTGGCCCAGACCCACCAAGCGGCGACCCCGCCGATCTTACCTTTCCACGCGCTGGATCGACTCACAGCCATCACTCCCGCTTCTTGGATAGCCAGCGGGCTGATCGGACGCTCCGGTTGTTTGGCTGGACCCGCGCCCAGCCCACCTGCCAGGGCCACCGCAGACCCAGTCGCCGCTGCTGCTGCTGCCTGCAACATCGCGGGACTCTTCGCACGCACGATGCACGACGCGGCTCCGCCTATGTCTGCGTGTACGTAGATATCTCCCGGCCGCATGTATCGCTTGAACAGAATCTCATTCTGCTGAGCGTCTCGTCCAGACAAGATCAGATAGCCCTCTGAGCTTATGCACCAGTTGAACTTTTCAAACCAATGCACCTAGAAAGAAGGAAGAGTGATCACCAACAGCATGTCATATTTTAACTCGATTGCAATGAATGCTTACCTTGCGCATCGCCCGAAGGTTGCGCTTCAGTTTCTGGTTTTCCACACCTTTCAGTGTGCGCTCCTCTACATGCTGCAGCGCTCGTGCAGAGGCCTCCACAGTGCGCGCTTCTTTCTCTTGCGCCACCTTGCGCTGAGCATACATCTTACGAGCGTTGGCGAAAGCGGACAGTGTCAGGTCAAACTCGACTTCGACAGTAGTCTGCTGACCTGCACCACCTCGTGCTTTGTTGCTTTTGTTGCCTGCTGCTTCTCCGTCCGAGTCAGAGTCCTCCCCACCGATCGCAATGTTGTTGGAGCCATCGATATCACGAAGCTTCAGGAACACGCGACTTCGCTGCAAGTTCAGGCGACTGATGAGTGAAGCGATCGGGTTGCCTAAAAGAAGTGAATTGATACACATCGTGAGTGAAATTTTACGAAGCAGATTTTTAGCGTCAGCCATTCATTACCTGCCGCAGTCTCTGCCTTGACCATCTCGTCTATGTCCTCCCAGGTCATGCCGGCACCGAGCGCACTGTTGATGACCAGCGCCACCTTCTCCACCTCCTCCGCGTAGGTCTCCAGCAGCCCTGCGCCTCGCTGCATGCGCTCCGCCTGCGCCGCCAGACCCCGCAGCATCTTCTCCTGGTCTTGTTGCACCTTCTCGATCTTGCGCTGCGCTGCCAGCTCCGTCGCCTGCGCTTCTTTCTCCAGGCGCTGGCCTTCAATCTTGCAGAAATATTCGTCGACCGCTTCGTCGAAGGATGAGAAGGTCAAAAATGGCTTGTCCGCATGCTGAGCGAAAAGCATGGGCAGAAACTCAATATATTCAGGACCTGCCTCGCCGGACTTTGCACCTTCACTTCCAACCGTTGCATTTTCTGAAATGATGATATATCCTGGCATGCCTTGACTGTCCAGCTGTTGCATGATGGTTCCCGCCTGCGCTAGCTCCCGCTGCATGGAGGAGAAAACTTCCTCAGAAAGATCCACCAAAAACTGTTCCACTCGCAGATTGGGGCGGAGGCCAGCGCGCAGCAGGCAGTGGTCGAGCACCTCTGGTCCACAGGAGGCCACGCCGCTGTCCTTGGAAAGCAGCAGCTGCTTCAGCATCAACTCCCTCGCCTTCTTCCTTTTGGGACCACTCTGAGGAGGAGCTTGTGGCTGTTTGGGCTTTCTCTGAGGAGCTGCCTTAGTACGCTTTGCACCCTCCGTGCTTTCGCCAGCCGCTTCGGCAGCAGCGAGTCGATTTTGCTCGGCTTCCGCGGTAGCTTGACGAGCGGCCACCGCTGCTGCGTGAACCAGCTCCTCGTGTGCGTGAAACTCCTTGTGCTCAGAGAGCTTCTGTTCTGCCCACTGCTTGAATTCAGCAACAGACATTGTTCCTACTTTGGTGGAAGTTGCATTGCAGACACTCTCCGTATTTTCGGTGAGTGCACGATCCGACAGACTGAGGTCCACCTGTTGAGAAGCAGCATTGGTGCTGTAACCGATAGGATACAGCTCACCCACCTTCAAACTTACGTCTTCTTCAAACTGGTGCGACCGCAAAAGAGCAAGTACTTCGTAGTTGCCGTCCGTGAGCACAATGTTTCCATTCGCATACATTTCTAGAATGATGTGATTGACCGCATCACCGCTGCCAAACTTAAAGTCCACAACACGATCAATTCCAATTTGGCGCACGTCTTCCAACCGCTTAGTTCTCACAAACTTACGAAGCTTCATAGCAAACGCTGAAGGCAGTTCTGGCATATCCCTGGCATACTTCGTTGTGTGGAAGCGAATTCCAGACTCAACAACAACCGTAACTTTCTCACTCTTGCCAGGGACAGCAAACTTGAATAAGTAACACTTCTCAGATAAATCATAGACATTTGCCAACCGCTGTCCCATGACGTTTGCGCGAATGTCTCGAACCTGCGGTGTAAGTTGAGTCCGTCAGTAAAAGGGCAATGGTTCAGTCGTAAAATTGTTGCAGGAAAAGATTTACCATTGCTTGAACATCAGTTGTGGTGAATCTGCTCTTTGACATCACTTGACTTGTGTAGTAGCTAAGCGTTTCAGTATTGTGGTTAAGGTTATTCTGCCAGGTCTGCAGGCAATAAGATTCTCCTCAAGGCTTGTTTCTTTCTGAACCTGTTTGTGAAGTCCGAAAGATTCAAATAAGCGCTTTTTATAATGTGTCACACATTAATCCCGCAAATAAATGAGAACATTACAAAGTAATATTAACTCTGAAACGGCTTTTACGTCATCGTGAACCAGCAAAAGTAGGAACTGTGCATACTCAGCCAGCCTCACTTCGCACTGCATATTAAAATTTTCATCACCGACCTGCTTTATCATCATGCCAATTACCGAATCAAAGAGCTCAGAACTTGCTAAGTTGAAAAACAAAATGCTTGAAGTCGAGGCTCAGCTGAGGGAAGAGAAAAAAGTGACTGCTAAGCTGAGAGAAAACTCTGAAAAGAAAACACAACACATCATGGCGTTCGACGCAGAAATTGCTTCAGAGGCAGAAAGCTTCAAATGGAAGCGCGAAAAAAGTGTATCTGATAGAAGATTTCTGTCTGAGGAGTCCATTGCGAGACTGGCGACATTGACCGAAAGGGAGTTGTACCTGAAAAATACAATTTCGGAATTTGATTTCGTCGTGTACGAAAATGAAATGCTGCACAATATGATCAAAGAAGTTTCGCATGAGCAGCTGAAGTTTGCTGCTGTTCAGGCGAAAGAGAGGGAAAAGAAATCTCAACGAAACTTTGATGCCCGTATAGAAATGGAAGACGTTCACCGACATACAATTAAAAGTTTCAACAATGAATATCAGAAAGAAGCGGTACTAACAATCTATACATATACAATTTTCTTCTTTACTTTTTTTTTCTTACTCTTCTTTCTGTTTCTGTTTCTGTTTCTGTTCCTGTTTTCAGATATCTAAAATGGAGCTGGAGGCATCACAGGCGAATTCAGAAAATGATCGAATATACACCGAGTTTGACATTCGGGAGGCGCGCACTAATGCGTTAATCCGGCAACAGCAAACCAGTTACGAACAGTTGATGCAAGTGCGCATAGAAAGAGACGTCGTACAGGTATCCGTGCAGATGCAAGAGAAGGGCATCGCGGATCTGACAGAGCAAAATGAAGTCAGCTCTATGTAAGACCATGACCATGACCATGATGGCAATACTGTCTCTATATATGAACTGCACTGTTAATTATTGTAGCGATTTACTTCCTTTTATCTTCCAAACAGGGAATTAGCCCAAATGACCTCCAAAGTGCAAGCTATCCGGGAGGAGATTCGGTATCTAAAGCGGGCGGTGGCGGAGAAGAACCACATCTTGCGGCAAAACGACAATTTGAAGCAAGAACTGCGACCAATCAAGGAGAACTGCAAGCAGCTACAGGCTAAAGTGACGCGGCTGTGTCACAAGCTGGTGAACGAAGGCCTGGAGATATCCAAGAAGGAGCGCGCCTTCCAGAGTGCGCAGATCGCACAATGCATCGACGGCATCAGCACGGCCCTCGTGGACGACAACAGCAGCAGTGTCAACATGAATGATGATGATTCGCCTGTAGGAGGCAGCCCGCTGCAGTCTCCTCATCGCAGCGACAACTTGGCCGTGGGCCAGCAGCTGCCGCAGCAGCAGCAGCAACGCCGCATGTCCAGTGAGGTGAGCGGCGGCAGTAGCGTGTTGTCCGAGCACAGCCGGTCCAGGTCGGCTTCCCCCCAGCAGAGATCCCGCCTCTCCACCGCGCAGAGCCGAGGAAGCGATGCACTCACATTCACACACACGCTGCCCACGGGCCTGAGTTCTTACGACGATGTGGAGAGCAGTATGCAAATACAGCCGGAAGCCATTTGGAAAGTGCCGGCTGCCGGGGGAGCCGGATGGAGTGGACAGAGCGCTCAGCAGCCCAACCGACTGTGCATCCTGGCGCCCAGCTCCCGCAATTACGCCACGGACAGGAGCATCATCCGAAAGAGGCTGCGGGAACTGCAGCACCTGCAGAAAGTCGACATCAACTCCGCCTCGTATCACGAACTGGAAGCAGCGAAAGTATCGTACGATGCCACTGCTATGATATCGTTTTCTATGCTCAACAATTGATACACTCCTTATTAAATTTATATTAACGACAATTCGAGACAGCTGCTCCAAACTCAACTTCTTGTAGGCACATATATTTACAGTAAAAATTACAACATAGAACA
>LNAP01005776.1_pt1 | contig 10882 bp, 10 predicted proteins | sample 602601 | NCBI WGS metagenome assembly LNAP01 (sample SAMN02440304, study PRJNA202911) | soil metagenome | biome: Subtropical and temperate rainforests or woodlands; isolation source: soil samples (1 kg each in a 20% v/v slurry with milli Q water) were... ...
GGTCATCTCGACCAGGCCCAGCGCCAGCAGCGGGGCCAGCAGCCGCGCCAGGCGCGCGAGTTCCTTCGCGGTGATACCGGTCCCGGCGCGGCCGGCGTAGTGAAGCCGGCCGTCCTCGGTGTAGTAGCCCAGCAACAGCGCGCCGATGTGCGACCGGCTCCCGGTCGGATCGGTCCAGCCGACGACGACGAACTCCTCGCGGTTGAGGCACTTCGACTTCACCCACAGCCCGCGATCGCCCGGCGCGTAGGCCCGGTCGACCCGCTTCGAGATCACCCCTTCGAGACCGAGCCGGCAGGCCTCGGCCCGAAAGCGCGGGCCGTCGCCCAGCACGTGCTCGCTGAAGCGCAGCGCCGGAAGATCCTTCTTGAACAAGCGTTGCAGCCGCTCCTTGCGCTCGATGAGCGGTCGCGCGGCCGTGCTCGTGCCTTCGAGATGCAGCAGGTCGAAGGCGTAGAACACCAGTTCACCGGTGCGTCCCTCGTCCATCGCCGCCTGCAGGCGGCTGAAGGAGGGAACGCCATCGCTTCCCAGCGCGCAGAGCTCGCCGTCGATATAGGCCGACTTCACCGGCAGCGCCTGCAGCGCCTCGATCGTGCGTCGATAGCGATGCGACCAGTCGAGCCCGGTCCGGGTCAGCAGCGCGGCTCGGCCGCCGTCCAGCCGCGCGTGCATGCGGTAGCCGTCGTATTTGATCTCGTGCAGCCAATCCTTGCCCGTCGGTGCTTCCTCGACGAGGCGCGTCAGCTGCGGCTTGATCCACTTGGGCGGCCGAGATGTCGTTCCCACGAAGCGACTGGAGCATATCCCGAAAGAGGTGCAAAGCTGACGCTGCATCCCGAGTCTGCAGTGAGAAGCGGCTCAGGGCGAGTGGCTGTTCCACCGCCAAACTCCGAGCGCAAGGCCGATATCGTGCCCCCAGTCCGGGGCGCTATGGGCACCAGCGCCTGCTTGCCGCGCCCGAGCTCCCGCCAGACGACGGGAATGATGCGGTAGGCCAATGACCTAGTCGCCAGGTCGGTTGGACCTGACGTTGACCAAAACTCATGATTGTGAGGCGACGAGATCGGCACCAGCGCGGCGCGGTCCAATTGTGGCTGCTCTTTAACCGTCGCGAGGTGATCTATGGGCGAGGGGGATGCGGCCCTGCTGCGGTGCGTATGGCCCACGGCGCAGTTCGCGTGGTGTGGGACTTGGACGCGGACCGCGTTGCGTAAGGGTGTGTGGGTGGCGGGTGGTCGCGAGGCCGCCCGTCGCTCCCTAAGCGCGACAAGGCGCTTGGCCGAGGGGTCCGTTAGCAGCGCGGCGAGGCTGATGAAGCCTTGGAATCGCGCGTGCCACGCGGCAGTTAGCGAGGGGAAATGCGCTGCTACTTCATGCGACGCGGTAGGATCGAGGGCGTTACGTTCCTGAAATCCGGGCCGGACGATGCGCTGCTAATCGAAGAAGCCAGAAACGCTTTTGAGCAGCAGGCGGGACAGCATTTCGACGGCTTCGAGGTGTGGGAGGGCACTCGGTTTGTTTACCGGTCCAACGCGACGTCTCCCCCAACTGGCACGGAGGGGGCGAACGGCTGATCGAGCCGCAGTCTGCCGACGCTGGCCAAGCCGGGATTGATAGGATAGCAGGCACCTGCCCACTGCAGCATGACCAAGGCCAGAGCCAGGTTGGGGCTGACACCCATCAGAGACGCCTCAGCTGATGGACCTTGCCCGTTCGAGATAGTGGCAGAAGGCATTGGCGAGACGCATCTGGTCAGGTGTTCGGCACTCGGCCTCGAAGACGGCGGGTGCTGCCACCAGTACGCAAAGGCACTTGGCCCGCGAGGTCGCGACGTTGAGGCGGTTCGCGCTGTATAGAAACTCCATGCCGCGCGGCGCATCGGCGTGACTCGACGTGGTCATGGAGTAGATGACGATCGGCGCTTCCTGGCCTTGGAACTTGTCTACCGTCCCAATGCGCGCGCCGGTCAGTCGATCCTGCAGTTCGAAGACTTGAGCGTTGTAGGGCGCGATGATCAGGATGTCCTCGAGCGAGATCGGGTGCTGCCTGCCGTCTCGGTCGGTCCAGGTCGTGCCTGAGGTCAGGATCCTGTCGACGAGTTCCCTAACGGCGTCCGCTTCCTCCGGCGAGGAGCTCTGGTTGCCGTGGTGAGGAACGGCGATGTACCGCAGCCCCGACCCGCTGATCGCGCCCGTCGACTGTATCGTCTGTCTTTCGAGGCCAGGCCGGGCAAAGAGGCGGCCTTCATAGAACATTTCCGACGTGAAAGCGCAGATATCGGGATGCAAGCGCCATGTTTCCGAAAGGAAGAGCCCTCGATCTGCAGGGATCGTCGCGTGCTCACCGAGGATGTGGTCGAGGGCTGATACATTTGTCCCCTCCGGGTGGCTGCCCTGCATGGGCTGTTCCAGCTGCCTCGGGTCCCCGAGCAACACGATGTTCCTGGCCGCCTGTGATACGGCCAACACGTTGGCCAGCGACATTTGCGCGGCCTCGTCGATGAACAGGACGTCGACAGTTTCGGCTGCATCCGGCCGAGCCCACAGCCAGGCCGTGCCACCGGCAACGTGATGAGTGCCTGCAATGGCGCCCAGCAGATCTTCGTTCTTCGTCGTGAAATCGAGGTTGCCGATGTCGTCTTCCGCATCGGCGACCTTTTGGATGCACCGCACCGTTTGTCCTGTGTCTGCGGCAGCCTTCAGGACGGCATCAAGGAGATTGCGCACGACCTTGTGGCTGTTCGCGGTGATCCCCACCTTCTTGCCGGCTTGCACCAACGCGCAAATCATTTGTGCGCCGGTATAGGTTTTACCGGAACCGGGCGGACCTTGGATCGGCAGGTAGCCGGTGAGCTGTGGCGCCAGCCGTATGGCCGCCTCCAAGGGCGTCTCATTGGCCAACTGCAGCGCCTCTCCACCACGTCCGGGGGCAGCCCTCAACAACAAGGCGCGGGCTGCATGATAGGGACCCGGACCCTCGATGCCATTTGCGGCGACGTGCTCGCCAATCCGGACCAGGGCCTCGGCCAGGACCTTCGAGTCGATGACCCGATGAGCGTATACGGCAGTCGGGTGGATATCCTTCGTGTCTTTGCGCTTCTTGATATCGACGGTGCGATTCTCCACCGAGATGTCGTCCACTTTGCCGAACTTCTTGCCTTGGCGGTGGAGTTCTTCGTCACCGCGCAGTTCGGTCTCCTGCGCGGGGAAGCGATAGCGATGAATGGGTGCCTTGGCCGTGCCACCAACTTGCTGCAGGAAGGTAAGCCCCGACAAGGCAGCTCGTTCGTCCAACAGCTCCTCATCGGAGAGAGCACCCAAGCGGAAATACTCCCACCAGGCAGTCTTTTCTTCGCGGCGATGCCAATCGAGGATATAGGCCAGGAGCCATCGCGCCTGCTCCTCGTTCGTCCGTTCGGTGGGTTCGAGTGATATCCCGGGAGTGAGCCGCTCGATAAGATTGGCGATGCGTTGCTGCCACTCATTGAGCGCTTCGCTGACAGAACCGTCGCCCGGGATGGGGCGAGGGATATCGGCGCCACCCGCCATGGCAGCTGACCGCACGCCCTCCAGCCACTCCCGTAGGACAAGCGAAGAAAGACAGTCATCTTGGTTGTAGGCTTGAACCAGCGAGCGGTCGTCGTCCTGGATGCCGTCGGTATCACCCAGTTCAAGACAGGCCTGAAGCTTGGCCATCGGCCGCCCGACATCTGCCAGAGGCGCGGTGCGCTCGAACGCGTAAAGCGGCTCCAGGCGCTTGATGGAGTAGCTTTCGACGCTGGCGCGAATGCTGTGTCGGATAACCGAGTAGAGATCGACGAACGTCCCTGTCCTCAGAAGGTGGTCCATCTCGTTCTCTCGGGTCGCGTAACGACCCATGAGACGCTTTAGGGCCGCGGGTTCGTAAGGCGCGTAGTGATAGATGTGAAGGTCCGGATGCTTGGCCAGACGCGCCATGACGAGATCGATGAAGCGCTCGAAGGCGGCCTTTTCGGCCGCGCGCGTCAATGCCCACTCTCCGGTGTAAGCCCGCCCGCCCTTCTCGTCGCAAAGCACGTAGCCGAAGAGGTATTCCAGGCCGCCGCCACTGACGAACGGATCTCCCTCGAAGTCCAGGAAGACGTCGCCCGCAGAGGGCGCCGGCAGCGTGCAGAGGCCAAAGCCTGAAACGACTGGCAGCACCTCGTGCAGCACCTGCCCCTTGGTTCGTCCTTCGACCTGAAGGCGGGCCTGCTCCCGGACCTTTTCATAACTCGCCGTGGCGCCGCGTTCGGGTTTCCAGGGAAGGGGAAGGGGGACGACGGCGAGAGCCGCCGTCGACCCGACGGCGTGTTTGGCAAGCTCGCCTATATGGCCTTTCGATATGCCGGCTACCAGGGACAGATGATCGTCGGTGCGCCGTTTGCCGTCGCAGTCCTGCTGCCAGCGGCATATGTCACAATGTGCTGTGGGCTCGGGATAAAGGCCCGTGTCCGCGCCAATGGCGACAGCTTCCTCGAGGCGGCGCCGCACCCATCGATAATAGGCGGCAAAGTCCGCCACCCGATAGGGCTGTGGCTGATAGCCAGTTTCCGGCGTGACCACGTAGACCGCATCTGGAGGATCGCCTTGGATGGTTCCCAGCAGGTCCGCGTAGAGGCTGAGCTGCAGAAGGGTGCTGCCCTTGGTGTCCTGAGACAGCTTGGTGTCGACGACTTCGTAAGACCAGGCGCCGAGCTTGCTTGGCTTCTCGATTCGCAAGAGAACGTCGGCGCGGCCGTTCCACTGTTCCGATTGCAAGGCCGCCTGGGCAATAGCGTCCGCACCTTGCTTCATTGCCGCAATCGTTGTCGCTACCGACGCTGGATCGACGCCAATGCCTTCGATCACTGTTACCGTTCGGCCTCGTGACCGAAGGTCATCGAGATACCCTTGTTCATGTCTGCGGCCGCGCTCAATGAGTACTTCTATCCTGGGATCATAGAGAGTGGGCTTGGGCAAGGTGCCCCTCGCGACCTTCAGATCAAGGTGTGTCAGGTATCGGCAATTGATATGGCCGACGAGATCTGAGGCGCTCAGCTGTAGAGATTGGCCGGAAAACTGCATGGCGTTAAGCCTACCGATGAGTCGGGTAAGGTCTACCTGCTAGTCTCTTTACGTGGTCACACCTTCTTTGCGGCTTACCTTCCGCGTCACGAATCTCAATCCCTTACACTCGCGCGTAACGAAATTTCCCCTTAATGGCGGTATTGAGGTACTGTCCGATGGACCCCGATTGCATAAGCGCTTCGTGTTCCTGCGGAGGCACGTCGAAATATTGATAGAGCCCGCCATTCTTGAAGAGCACTTCAAGTATTCGGCTCTCTACGGTGTACCCAATCTCTGCGACTGTGCTCGACGAAACGGGAGTGCGTTGCATAATGATCTCTTTGCTGTGGTCTAGTTGCCGCTCTGAGTGCGCTTAGACTTTGGGGTTTGGGACCGCCAAAGTTCGACTGCTTCGGCATAGTCTGATGGATCACGCTTTTGATTCCATCCGCCGGGACTATCATATCCATCTACTTCCGTGCCAGGTACGACGACCTTGGGGTCTGCGCTGTCCGGACGACGTCTAAGACTTGGGCGATCGATGAGAGTCCGTACCGGCAGATTGACGGCTTCACCGACGATGATGGCTTCACCGGTGCGCAACACGGGCAACATGGAGAAAAGACCCTCCAAGTTGTCGCTAGCGGCACTACGAATCTGCGAGCGATCGGCCGAGTTACTTAGGCGAAGTGCAAAGAGAGTGCCGCACTGGGAAAGAATCGTAGAATCGATTTCCGCCGGGCGCTGACTAACCAACATCATGCCGATGCCGTACTTGCGACCTTCCTTTGCGATCCGGCGAACGGCGGCAGCAGCCATTTGCTTCTGATCCGCCCCCAGGTAGGCATGCGCTTCTTCCAGCACGATGAGCAGCGGCCGCTCGCGCCCTCCTTCAGGAAGGTTTCTGGCCCAGAAGAGAGTATCATAGACGATCCGCAGTAGAGATCCGACTAGCTCTGCCTGTATCGAGGGTGGAATACCCGAAACGTCGAGGATGCTGATTGGCCTCACGTCGCCAAGCCAAGCGGCAATAAGCGTATCCAAATCTTCCTGAATGGCGCCGTCCTCATTTGGCATGTAGGGACCAGGTCGAAACAGAAAGTTAAAGCGCGGATCGCGAAGACGCGAGCCCAAGGCATCGACTGCGCGTCCAATACCGAGACTGGACCGGCTAAGTCGGATTTTTTGTGGATCACCCTTCTCGTCCTTTGGGGGCAAAAAGCGCGGCGGGATGCACTTCACTACATCACCAGCCTGAACGGGCTTCCCCTTTGCATCGAGTTCAAGCGCCCAGGTGGCGCGTGATTGCGGCTGGCCCTGCTGTTCATGGTGTGTAGCACGCATCTCGGTATGCAGATCAAACCAGAGCTGGTGGATGCTGAAAGGAATCGGCGTGTCGACAGTTACGCTGTCAACCGTCACCCCCTTACGAGCCGAGGCATTCAAGGCTTTGAGTTTAGCCGTAGTGATGCGGTCAATGAGGGCGCCGCGCTCGCCGGAGTTGTCAATGGATCCAAACGTTAACGGCAACAATTCATCGAGAGTCATCGCCCAGTATGGGATATATAGCGGTCGTTCGGCTTTTTTTGGATCCGGATCTATCCGGTAGATCGCCGCGCGGTCAGAAAGGGCTTTGGCATACTCGCCATGGATATCAATGACCAGAATGCGAGCGGAGGGGTAAAGCGCGGCGTCAGAAAGGGCAGTTAGCAGTCCGGCAACTGTTGTCGACTTACCTGAGCCGGTTGTTCCGACGACTGCGCTGTGGCGAGTGACCAGCTTATCGATTTCGATAAGAGCTGGAATAGAGTTCGCGCTGGCAAGCCGGCCAACCTGCACAAAGCGCGGATCGCTAGGCCGTCCATAGATCGTTCTGAGATCAATTTCGGTTACGATGTGGGCAGCATCCCCTATGGTAGGAAATTGCGAGATGCCACGATCAAATCCTACTCCAGGTTGGCCTTCGCCGACGAGCTGGACAGTCATCCAGCGATTGCCATGCTGCTCAACATCAGCGAGTCGTTCGGGAACAGCGCTCGCTCCCACTTGTGAAACGACGCCATAAAGATTCACGAAACCTAGTGGAATGCGGATGAAACCGCCGACCTGACCGGCCCGATATCCTTGACCTTCAATGAAGCTCAAACCCGATACTGTCGCCTGTGCGAGCTTAATGCGGAGTGTAGCGCCACTTACATCTTCTACGGTGCCAAGGAATGTCGGATCGGCACTCATATGGGTCCGTCCGCATTCACAAGCAGGCCGCGAGCTGTAAATTCATCGAGAAACTGACCCAAGACCTTGAAATCGCCGATCGTCAAGAGGCAGGGGTAAGGCTTCTCTGTTTCTTCGCCTTTTTCCTCCTCAACTACTTCGAATGCGCCTTTTATTGCGGCTAGGTCGGTCGCAGGATGCGCAACCCAGGGGGCTGCTTGGCACCTGATAATGGCTCCGTCACGTGCCAACACAGAAAGGTTGGTATTCTCGTGGGCAAGCTTACTAGCGAGCGGGTATGCAGCCAAATTGTTGAACTGCAGAGCAAAGCAGGCGGCGGATGGATTAGCACTGAGGCTTTCTACGATGGCTTCGTTAAGATGTTCGTCACCAAATGAGTAGCCTACACGAATAGAGCAACTGGTCGTTGCTGACTGCGGAGAAACGAGCGCAACCGATCGATCATCACCAAGTAGGGCATCCGACGGCTCTCATCATACTTCTGGTGTGAAGGGTGGATCAGTAGCTCATCGCCATCAGAATTTTCGATGCTGCGGAACACTGTCTTCGCGGCCTTCTGGAACCGCCAGTTGATTGATCCGTGCAGTTTCCAAAGCCGCGTCCATCGTTGTGGAATGTGATCTTCTTCCACGGCACGCTGATCAAAGAACGGCTTATACGACCCCACAAACCCATCGAAATATGGAACGCGGCACGCTTCGAGTGATTGTTCCATCAGAATGTCGTAGTTAGTCGTGAATAACTCCGTCAAAGGACGACGCTGGGTGCCGATAAATCGGGCGAGGGCGTGATACGGCGTTTTGTCGTCCGGCAATGAGCAGCTAACGCTCCGCTTGATGGCAAGGCAGATCTGCCGGTCGAGCGTCTGAAGCTCTGCAAGCGATAAGCCGCGAACTGTCCCCTTGCCCACGACTTCCCGAAGAGACCTAATGCGGTTAAGGATCGTTTCGATGTTTGGAGAGGCGTGACCATCCTCTGTAAATATGGCCGAAAGTTTCTCGTAGGCCTCGGCGTGGTCCTTCGACGCTTTCATTTCGTTCTGGACCTGGGCGGTGAGCCCAAGGATATCGGGAATGAGCGCACGGTCTTTCCCGCCATTCTCACCAGGAATGCGAACAGCGCATGGGCAGCCGGCGCCCAAAAAGAATCCTACAGAAAGTTTATCAGCCGACAGGATTTGGCGCAGCTGCTTGACGCATTGAGTTGGATCATGGCGCGTCGTCGTCATCGGCGCGGCCCAGCCAATGCATCAGACGTACCATGTTGTTCGAGAAGATATCTCGAAGTGCCACAAGGGAAGCCGCCGCAGCTCTCGGTAATTCTGGCGCACAGATTCGCGAGATAGTCCTGTGCCGGAAAGAACCCCACATGAAACACCGCGCGGCCAGGAACCCGCTTGAATAGCGCAGCTCCCAGAGGTGACGATAGAACAGGGCTGAAGAAATACAATAAAGTTCTCTCGATAGTAGCAATGGCACAGTAGCATCGTACGATTGCCGACGACAATAGCGAGTAATGGAAGCAAACACTCTCAACACGGCAATCGTACTTGAGATGGTGTGACGACAGCGTGGAGGCAGGCACAATGACTTATAACCAAGCTTGGTCGCCTCTATCGGCGCGTATTCGAGGTTTGATTCAAGCAGGCCATTTGCACGCCCAGCTCTTGAGTATCAATACGGCCGACAGCTATGCACGCTGGCGCGCGCTACGAGCGCAGTGTGGCGAAATCCTCGTCGCTTTAAAGACCTTTCGTGACGGCTATTCGGGAGCACTGCCGCCTGCCGTCACTAGTTGCATAGACAAGTTCCTAAGCGAGAGGTCCGCACTGATTGCTGGGGAAATCGATAACAATATGGGGCCCGATGCTACTGCGGCTTCTCTGGTTTTTCTTGCTGCGCTGGACACTGAGCTGGCTTTCCTGCTTGCAGATACGCAAGAAGTTATCAGGACGCGTTCGGAGCGTGCGTTCGTGCATCTGCAGCGATCCATCGTGGTCGATCCAGATGTTCGCGCTAAGTGGCAGACAGCATTTCAGCAAGGCGAGATTAGCTGCGAAAAGCTTGGCAGCGTGCACTTGTTGGCCCATGGTATTTTTGCCTTCAAGACTTCTGAGACCGGGGAGCGAACCGATCTCATATTCAACGATGCCGTTGAGAGCCGAGAATCATTGCAGGGATACGCAGACGGCCTAGTGCTTACTGAATGGAAGGTAGCAAAACCAGACGCAGCCGCGGAGGCACAACTGCGCCAAGCGCTTGGGCAGGCAAAACGATACAGCCATGGCGTGCTGGGGGGAATCGAACTGAATAGCTATCGCTACCTTGTTATCGTGTCAGAGGATCATATCTCCGGACTATCTTTCGACGTACGAGATAACGGCGTCATTTATCGGCAAGTCAATATTGCGGTTAAACCGACGACCCCTTCCAGTAGGCCCAGGGGACGCGCATCGACACGATAGAGAAATTGTGCGAACAGCATCGCTGAGTCCGGCTAGAAAAATGCGAATCTCGCATTTTCACTCTCCCGAAATTGCCTGTTGACTCCCTAGCGCAAAGTTGTGGCCTTTCCCTTGCCGACACTCACCTTGAGAGGATCGGCAAATGGCCCCGAGCGGCCCTTCAACCACCGCAACGACTGACAGCAACGCTGTCACCCATCGCGACCGCGAGCAGAAATACCGGCGCGCCTGCGAGGTGCTGGCCGACGCCGGCTGGCTGTTCGACGACTTCGTGAACAACGAGATGCGCCGGGTGCTGACCAGCGATCCCGACGACATGACGACGCGCGAGATCGCCTACAACCGCGCCCGCGTCGCCACCGAGCTCAAGACCGGGCTCGCGAGCCTCGTCGACGAATACGAGGCCGACGCCCAGCTCCATGAACGCCGCGAACACCTGAAGGAGAGCCTGTATGGCCGCCGCAACTGACACGCCTGCCGTTGAGTCCGTGAACTTGGCAGAAGCCGTCGCACTTATCTCCGAGGCGACCGAGGATCCTGATGCGCCGGAGGCCTCCCAGGACGAGCGTCCTGCCGGCGGCGATCCGGCTGTCCGAGAAGCGCCTGTTACGCAGGAAGGCGAGGGTGCTCGTGCACCCGCCGCGACGGATGAGCCGCCGGCGCCTGACGCTGCCAAGCCGGCTGCCGATGCTGCTGGCGGTGATGAGGTCGCCCCCGACTTCTGGGATGAGGACGACAAGAAGGCCTGGACCAGCGTCCCGGCCGACCTGCGTCCGGTGCTTCGCAAGTACGAGCAGCAGCGCCTCGACTTCGTGGCGGAGAAAACCCGCCAGGCCACCGAGGAGCGCGACGAGGCGATGCGCGTGGCGCAAGCGGCCAACGCCACGGTCGAGCAGGCGGCTGACTGGTGGCGCAAGAACGGCCAGGCCTTCCACCAGGCCTTCGTCGATCGTTGGTCGCGCGTCGACTGGAAGGGACTGGCCGAAAAGGACCCGGTCGAGGTCGGCCGCCTGATCCAGCAGCGCCAGGAGGAGGAGGCGCTGTTGGCCGAGGCGACGCGCCGCGGCGAGGCCGACATCGCCGCCGCCGAGGCCCAGGCCGAGAAGGAGCTCGA
>LNAP01005777.1_pt1 | contig 10879 bp, 10 predicted proteins | sample 602601 | NCBI WGS metagenome assembly LNAP01 (sample SAMN02440304, study PRJNA202911) | soil metagenome | biome: Subtropical and temperate rainforests or woodlands; isolation source: soil samples (1 kg each in a 20% v/v slurry with milli Q water) were... ...
GGGCCGTCACGAGAAAAGTGGGCACGCCGCGATGCGCGGCGCGCAGCCAGATCGGAGCCAACATCGCGCCATTCCTGTGTGATCAGCAATGGCCAGATCCTGGAGATCAGCGGTGTTTTAGGCCGCAAACAATCCGAACTGGCTCGTTCCCCTATTGAAGCGGAGGCGAATGACGGCGGCCGAACGGTCGGGATCGGTGCCCCGTTTCGTTTATTGCGCTTTTCGTTTATTTCGACTAAGATACGACTCGCAACCCGTTTTCGCCCAGGAGATACCCATGACCGTTACTGCCCAATCCAAGATGACTCTGCCCGCCGAGGGTGAGGTGAAGGCAGCCGTGCAGGGGCAACGCGCCTTGGCTGCCTACCTCGCGACGCAGTTTGAAACTCAGCACATCCAGATTTTCGATGACCAGAAGCAGGCACACCAAGTCGAGCTGCCGACCTCGGCTTTGCGTTTGTTGGTGGACATCTTGGCCGAACTGGCCGACGGCAATGCTGTGAAGGTGGTGCCTGTCCATGCCGAGCTGACAACACAGGAGGCCGCGGACCTGCTCAACGTGTCCCGTCCGCATTTCGTCAAGCTGCTCGAAGATGGGGTGTTGGCGTTTCATCGGACTGGCAAGCACCGCCGGGTGAGGTTTGCCGACCTGATGCAGTACAAGGAGGCGCGTGAGCGCGCCAGCGAGCAGGCGATGGCTGAACTCACACAGCAGTCGCAAGAGTTGGGAATGGGGTACGAATGAGGCATTCCCCCTTCACGGCCGTCTACGACGCATGCGTTCTCTATCCCGCTCCGCTGCGGGACTTCCTGATGTGGCTGGGGCTGTCCGGTCGGTTCCGAGCGCGTTGGAGCCAAACCATTCACGAGGAGTGGAAACGCAACCTGCTGATCAATCGGCCCGATCTCACCAGGGCGCAAGTTGACCGAACGTCTGACCTGATGGATCGTGCCATCCCCGATGGATTGGTAGAAGGGTACGAATCGCTCGCGGCCGGTCTGACCTTGCCAGATCCGGACGACCGCCACGTGCTGGCCGCCGCCATTCGCTGTGGGGCGAGTGTGATCGTGACATTCAACCAGCGAGATTTCCCGAATGAGCTGCTGGCGCCCTACGGCGTCGAATCGCAGCATCCGGATGAGTTCGTGGACAACTTGCTGGATCTGGATGCGGCTGCAGTCGTCTCGGCCGCACAGCGCCAGCGCGCCCAACTGAGGAACCCGACGATCGACGTCGATCGCTATCTCGATATCTTGCTGCGCCAAGGCCTGGTCCAGACCACCAAGGTGCTTGCCGGCTACCGCACTATCCTCTGACCTGTTGAGACACACGGATGACTAAGAATCCCCCGACGGATGTATCCCTGCCGAAAGGCATCCACCGAAGCTGGAAGCTGCCGGACGCCTCGCTGGGTGCGCTGTGGGATTCCATCGTGATGGACGAGGCACGCAAGAAGCAACTGCTCTCTCAGGCGATCGTCAACTTCACGGTACGACCCAAGGTGGACCGCACGGTGTTGCCGCTGCATGGTGTGATTCTGCTGGTGGGACCACCGGGAACGGGTAAGACATCATTGGCGCGCGGCCTGGCGCACCGTGTGGCGGAATCGTTCCCTTCGGGGAAGTTTCGTTTGCTTGAAGTCGATCCTCATACGCTGACCAGCTCTGCGATGGGCAAGACACAGCGCGCAGTGGCGGAACTCTTCTCGCAATCGATTGCCGAAGCTGCCGCGGTGGGGCCTACCATCGTGCTGCTCGACGAAGTCGAGACCCTTGCAGCGGACCGATCGAAGCTCAGCCTGGAGGCCAATCCCGTCGACGTCCATCGTGCGACAGACGCGGTGCTGGTTCAGTTGGACATCCTTGCCGAGCAACACCCCCATCTGTTGTTCGTGGCCACCAGTAATTTCCCGCAAGCGGTCGACAGCGCCTTCATGTCTCGTTGCGACATGGTGATGGAGGTGCCGTTGCCGGGCAAAGAGGCATGCAAGCAGATACTCATTGAGTGTTTGAAGGGGCTGGCCAAGACCTTTCCGCACATCGGCAAAATTGCCTCGGGGGCCCCGTTCGACGCTTGCGCCGGCGAATGCGTGGGGCTGGACGGCCGCGCCATCCGTAAAGTGGTGGCAAACGCGCTTGCCGCAGATCCCCATGTGGCGGTCGATCCCAATAAATTGTCGATCGATCATCTGCGCAGTGCGATCGGCCAAGCCAAGCAAGCGCGTCTTCAAGGAGGAAAGCAACGATGACCACTGTCGTCAGTCGAACGTTCCGAAGCAGCCCGCATCGCGATGCGTTGCAAACCTGGGACGCTATTGTTGAGCTGCTCACACAGGGTAAAGAGAGTGCCGCTCGCACGGAACTCAAAGCGGTAGCAGGAGTAGCGGCTAGCCTGATCACCGATCAGGCACCCAAGGGGGCGCCCATCGTGGCGACCTGTGACGGGCCACGAACCCGTATCTACTGCCTTTTTGACGAGGATGCCATCGATGGCAGCGATGCCAGCGAAGACGCGCTGGGTTTCGAACCGCTGAAGGGCGACTGGGCGGTGTCTCTGCCGTGCCCGAAGGACGAACTCACCTGGGTTCAGGCGTCTCTGAAAAAGCACGGCACACGCATCACTGCGAGGGACATGACCCAGGGCATCGCCACCGACGAACGGTCTGCCAGTGCACAGGCGCTTTCGCTCGACCTTGGAGGGTTCCTCAAGTCATGAGTACCGTCGCCACCTACTCGTACACGCATTCGGTCACCTATGTGACGGACAACATCCTCAAGAGTCTCAAGGACATCATTCGGCTCAGTGGTCTGGATCCCGAGTACTTCGCCGATCGATGGGAGAGCAACACGCGCGCGATCAAGACCTGGCTCGGAACTGGCGATCTGCGAAAAGTCATCCTGGAGGTCTACGACCCAGCGACAGACAAGCTAGTCACTCGATGGGACATTGACATCGTGTACGGCTGGTCGGATGAAGACGGCAGCTTCTGGACGGATACCGAACAATTGAAATACGCGATCAAGAAGGCTGGACTGCTGCCTTCGCAGGCCAAGTACAAGCTCTTGCTCGACACGAAGCCAGAACGTCCAGATGTGGACGGCTGGAGCAAGGGTAGCTACCGGTCAACCGATGGGATGGTCAAGCAGAGCCTCGGCTCGACCGTCGAACACAGTGGCCTAGCGGGGCAGGCCGGATATTGGAGGCAGCGCTGATGCTATCGATCGATGAAGCTTTCCGGAAGTTCAAATCGCGCCTTGAACTCAACGAGCGCGAACAGAAGAACGCCTCGCAGCGCCAGAATGAAGTGCGGGACTACCTGCAGACCAAGTTCGGGATTGCCCGCAGCTTCTTGACTGGCTCCTATGCGCGGTACACAAAGACCAAGCCTCTGAAAGACATCGACATCTTCTTCGTGCTGAAGGATTCGGAGAAGCACTATCACGGCAAGGCCGCGTCTGTCGTGCTGGATGACTTTCATGCGGCGTTGGTCGAAAAGTATGGTGCTGCTGCCGTCCGCAAGCAGGCGCGTTCGATCAACGTTGACTTCGGCGTGCACATCGACGCTGAAGACAATACTGACTACCGCGTGGTCAGTGTGGATGCCGTGCCGGCATTCGACACGGGAAGCGAATATGAGATCCCCGACTCGGCTTCCGGAAAATGGATCAAGACGGATCCTGAAATCCACAAGGAGAAAGCAACGGCGGCGCATCAGGCCTACGGGAACGAGTGGAAGGGTCTCGTGCGCATGGTGAAGTACTGGAACAACAATCCCAAGCACGGTACTGACAAGCCGGTAAAGCCATCTTTCCTCATTGAGGTCATGGCACTGGAATGCCTCTACGGTGGCTGGGGAGGCTCGTTCGATCGCGAGATCCAGTCGTTCTTCGCCACGCTCGCAGACCGCGTCCACGACGAGTGGCCTGATCCTGCAGGTCTGGGTCCGGCGATCAGCAACGACATGGACGCCGCACGCAAGCAGCGAGCGCAGGAATTGCTGGCTCAAGCAAGTCGTGACGCAGCAGTTGCCATCGACCATAGCCGGCGGGGACGTAACCTTGAAGCGCTTCGTGCCTGGCGCACGCTTTTTGGACCGAAGTTTCCATTGTCCTGAGTCCCCGGTTCTCCCACCATCCAATCGAGGTAGAGCATGTCTCAATGGTCGCTTTCCCAACTGCTGTCGTCGTTGCATGACGATATCCAGCAGCGCCTGTCCGTGGTGCGCAAGAGCTTCGCGCATCCGGGCACGAAAGGCGATGCCAGTGAAAACGTCTGGATCAGCATGCTGGACACGTATCTTCCCAAACGATACCAAGCGGCCAAGGCGCACGTGGTGGACAGCTTGGGAAACTTCAGCCAGCAGATCGACGTCGTGGTGTTTGACCGGCAGTACTCGCCGTTCATTTTCACCTACGAGAACGAGACGATCATCCCTGCCGAAAGCGTGTATGCCGTGTTCGAGGCCAAGCAAACCGCTGATGCCGCGTTGGTCGCTTATGCGCAGGAGAAGGTGGCCAGCGTGCGCAGGTTGCACCGCACGAGCCTGCCTATCCCTCATGCCGGTGGGACTTATCCGGCCAAACCGCTCATTCCGATACTCGGCGGCCTGCTCACCTTCGAGAGCGAATGGAGTCCCGCCCTGGGACCCTCGATGGATAAGGCACTGAAAGCCGAGTTGGCCGATGGGCGTCTTGACGTCGGTTGCGTCGCCGCCCATGGACACTTCTTTCACGACCCTGCCACTGGAAACTACAGCTACATCAACGAAAACAAGCCGGCCACGGCGTTTCTGTTCAAGCTGATCGCCCAGCTCCAGTTCAGTGGAACCGTTCCCATGATCGACGTGGAAGCCTATGGTCAGTGGCTGACGAATTGACGGCGCGGTCAGTGGGTGTTGGCGGACTGTAATTTATGAAGGCTGAGTGCTTAATCATGGACTACCGTGCGCGCTGAACGACAGCACGCCATGAAGATATAGGCCGCGATCATCAGGCGACTGAGTTGTAGACGGCAGATAACAACACCAAGACGCGACTCAGAGCGTCTGTCTGTGTAGAGGGGACTGCATGGCAAGCATTCATTCGGAGTACCACCGTTTCCTGGCGCACCTGGCCCAGCGACAGGTGCATGACGACGTGCGCCGACTCGCGCGCTTGGTACTCGACCACCTGCACCCTCTTTCCGAGGTAGGCGCTGCACGACGCGGTCGATCCACGCGCCTCGCACCGCTGGCTGTCGAGCATCTGGCGCAGACACCCGCCGCATTCGATGCAGAGGCGGGTGGCCCCGAAGCCGGGCCGGCCCTCGGGAGATTGCATCAGCTCGACGTCGGGCCGTTTCGGGGCTTCATGCGTCAGGAGACATTCGACCTTAGCCATGACATCACCCTGGTCTACGGTGCGAACGGCACTGGTAAGAGCAGCTTCTGCGAGGCACTGGAAATTGCCATGCTCGGCTCAATCAGCGAGGCGCAAGTCAAGCGGGTCGACCAACGGACCTACTGCAACAACGCTCGCCTGCGCCGTCATGTCGCGCCTGTCCTATCGTCCCGGGATGTAGACCGGCCTCAGGCCGTCCAGCCGGACGAAGCTGAATACCGCTTCTGCTTCATCGAGAAGAACCGCCTAGACGACTTTGCGCGCATCGCCGCACGTACGCCGGGCGACCAGCGGCAGCTGATCGCAACCCTGTTCGGCGTGGACCAGTTCAGCGAATTCGTGCGGGGCTTCAACCCCTCGCTCGATCAGGACCTGATGCTCGCCGGTGTCCAAGCCGCGCAGCTGGCACAGCGCCGCGTACAGTTGGCAAACTCCGAGCAGACGATCGCCGGCTATCCGCAGAAGATTGCTGCGGTCGAGGCGCTGGAGCAGGCCTTGGCGCAGCGCATTTCGCCTGGCGCGACCTACCAGGCCTGCGTCGACTGGCTGCTCGGTACACCGCAGCAACAAGGGCGGCTGCCTTACGTCCAGGCACAACTGGACGCCAACCCGCCTGCCATTTATGAAGTGACGCAGGCCCGTCTGCAGGCGTTGCTAGCAGAGGCCTACCGGATCCAGGGACTGTGGCAGGCGTCCTCCGGACAGCTTGCCGCCCGCGCCGGGGAGGTGTCATACGCGAAGCTCTACGAGGCCGTGTTGGCGCTGGCGGATGGGGCGACGGGTTGCCCGGCCTGTGGAACCGCACTAGCCGCCGTGGCGCAGGATCCGTTCGCCAAGGCGCGCGCAGGCCTGGAGCAGCTCGCGCAACTGGCTGCCCTCCAACAGCAGGAGACCGGACATCGCACGCAGTTGAGCGAGGCGGTCCGAGTCCTGTGGGAGGAGATGCGGCGCGTGGTGACGGCGGGGGCCGTTGCCTGTCCGGCCGAATCACAGGGTGCTGGCTTGCCGCTGCTGCCTCCCACTGCGGCCGGCAACTGGCTTGGTGCCTGGGTCGATGGAGATCGGCGTGCCTGGAACGCTCTGCTGCGCATCGCCGAGATCATTGAAGGAATCGACGCGCAGGCGCGGGAAGTGAATGCCCAGCGCGGCGCATTGGCACAGGAGCGAGATGGCCTACAGCAGCACCAGTTGGAGGTCGAACGACTGCGCACCATGCGGGGGGCGGCCGATCAGGATCTGGCCACTGCCCGCCGGACCGTCGCCCAGTTCGACGAGGCGAACCGCGAACTGATCGAGGCCGTTGCTGCGGAAGTGGCGGTGGTGGCGCACCATCAGCGGGTCAAGGTTGCCTACGACGGCTTTTTGCCCGAGATTCAGGCCTACCTTGCCGCACTTCCAGGTGTGCTGCTCCAAGGGCTGGGAGAACAAGCGCGCCAGCTCTACAACGCATTCAACCGGGCCGATCCGCCCGGCGATCTGCTGCACGCGCTGTGGCTGCCAGTGGCCGAGAACGGCAAGATCGAGGTGGAGTTCGCCGGGGAGCCAGGCACACGCTATGACGCGCTGATCGTGTTCAGCGAGGGGCACATCAAGTGCCTCGGCCTGGCGATACTGCTCGCCAAAAACATCGCGCAGGGTTGTCCCGTCGTCATCTTTGATGACGTCGTCAATGCGATCGACGATGACCACCGCGACGGCATTTGGCGTACCTTCTTCGAGAATGGCCTGCTCGACGGCAAGCAGGTCATCCTCACCTCGCACGCCGAGGAATTCCTGCATCGCATCCAGCAGGAGCTGGGCGCCCGGCGCGCTGGCGCCATCAAGCGCTACAAGTTCCTTCCTCACCAGGGGGAGCACGAGCTTCGCGTCGACAGTGATCCGCCCACGAAGAACTATGTCCTGCTGGCGCAGCAGGCGTTGGCGGCCGATGAGAAGCGTGAGGCGCTGCGGCAGGCCCGTCCTGCGTTGGAGAGCCTGACGGACCGTCTCTGGACATGGCTGGGACGTCGCGCCGATGGTCGAATCGAGATCAAGCTTGGTGGTCCTCGTTCGCCGTGGGAGCTGAACAACAAGTGCGCCAAGTTGCGGTCGGCGGTTGATCGGATCGCGGCGCAGCACCCCGGCGCGCCGCAGGCGGTGGCGGCCCTCGTTGCTCTGCTCAATGTCAGCGGTACAAGCATCGAGTGGGGTTACCTCAATAGCGGCGTGCACGATTCGCAGCGTGATCACGAGTTCGACCGCACCACCGTGAGGGTCGTTGTCGAATCGGTCGCAGCCCTGGATGCCGCTCTGGATGTCTTGCAGAGACGCTGAATGCCTTAAAGGTACTTCTTGAAGCTGCCTGCGGTCAGGCTGACGGCCAGTCCCAGTAACGCGGCGCTGGGTAGCAGGATCAGCAGTGGATGCACGGAGATCGGCAGCGCCAGGTACGTGACCCAGGGCAGCACGGCCAGCGGCATGAGGCTCGCCTTTGCGCGATGGTAGATGAAGCCGGATTCCCGGCCCGCGCCGAACCGGCGCACGTCGCGCCGCACCAGGCCGTCGATCAGGCCGACGAATGCCGCGGTGAAGATCAGTGGCAGCGTGAGCACCAGGACCAGCAGGCGCACTAGGAAGGTCAGCGTCGTGAAGGCCGCGGCGATCAGGTAGCTCTCGGCCCAGACATAGACTTGGCTGATGTAGTAGCGGAAGTTACGCGCCTGCTCGTGGCTGGGCGCGCGGACGCGCTCGGCGGTCTGGCTCATGCGCTCCAGCAGCCCCGAGCGAACGAACACCCATTCGTAGCCTGTATCCACCAACTCGTGCGCCGTGCGCCCCGGCTCCTGCACGACTACGCTGCGCGTGAAGTGGCTGGATAGGTGCCCAAGCTCGTACTGCAACATCTGCTGGGAATGGCGCCAGCCCTGGTCCTTCCAGAACAGGTGCATGCCGACGCACTCCACCACGATCGAGAACAACAGCGAGCCGATCAGCACCCCGAGCAGGCGAAACGGCAAGGTGATGGTGCCGACGATCAAACCCTGGCGCTGGTTCTGCTCCCGCTGCGCGGTCGAGGCGGTGTCCTTCATGGTGCGGCCTCGTCGGCACTGTGGTCGGTGTCGGTGGCCACCGCCGTAGGCTCGGCCGGAGCAGCATCATCCAGCAGGTCATCGGGCAAGGCCGCATCCTGCAATGCCGAGGAACTGGTGAACTCCCACCACTGCGTGGCCTCGCTGTAGCTCTGGCGCATGTACCCGGCCAGTTGTTGCAGGTCCGCCGGCATCACTTCATCCGGGTCTGGTATCGGCAGCGGCATGCGAACCTTCCAAAGCTGGCCGCCCTGCAGCAGCGCGAAGCACTGGCCTTTTGGCAGGCCGACTACGTGCGATGGCTCGATCATGGGCACGCTGGACATGCTGATGCGGTCCTGGGTGTTCGACGTGAAATCCGTCGCGCCGCGGATGTCCGAGCTGTCAGTTGCCCCTGAGACGATGGTGGTGGTATAGACCTCGACCTTCGGCAACTGCCGCGTCAGCAGTTCGGCGGTGGCCGTCTCGCGCACGCGCAGCATGAACAGGTTGTTGAAGTTGCCGATCACCTGGCCAGCTTTCGCGCGGTTGCCGATACGGGCCTCGATGTCTGAGAGGGTCTGCGTGTACGCGGTGACTTGCAGCCCGGCGCCGCCGCCCTTGTTGATAAGCGGCACGAATTCGTCACCCATGAGTTCATTGAATTCATCTGCATGGACGTTGATTGGCACGCGCGCGCCAGCCGAAGCGTCCGGCAGGCCATCGTCGATCCCGTGCTTGTAGATATGGCCCGCGACCGAAACCAGGTCGGAAAACATGGAGTTGCCGACCGCAGCGGCAACCTCGGCGTCGGACAGTGCGTCCAGTCCCACATAGACGATGGCGCGCTTCCTGATGACTTGCATCCAATCGAAGATCGGGCGCGGGTCGGTCAGGTCGGAGTAGTTCGGTGCCAGGAGCTGCGCGATCTTGCCGCTGGTGAGCTTTTCCAACAACGGCAGCAACGATGCGACGATCTTGTCGAAGTAGGTCTTGTCGTACCGAACTGCGGAGCGCAGGCCGTCGAGCACCGGGTCGTAGTTGCGCGCCTGGGAGAGGTACTGCTCCAGCGCGACCACGCGCTTCTCGCGCCCGATCATGTTGCGCGGGATGTTCTTCTCGTTGAGCTTGGCCTCGATCTGGACGATCACCTCCCAGGCCTTGGGCTCGGTCTTGGCAAAGAAATGCTGAGCGTACTCGATAAACAGCGCATCGATGTTGATGACGTGGCGCTGGATCAGCATGTAGTCCGGGCGCTGCCCCAGTTCCACCAAAGCGCGGGCAATGATGTTGACGAAGCGCCACGCGAACTCCCGGAAGGCCGCGCTGTTGCCTTCACCGGAGAGTTGCCCTGCGATACGGGTGGCGACTTCCGAGATGCGACCGAAGCGTCCTACCGCGTTGTAGCGGGCGCTGATTTCCGGCCAACCGAGATGGAAGATGTAGAACTCGCCTTCACGGCCTGCGCGCTGCGCTTCGACGTACATCCGCTTCAGGAGATCCGCGTCTCCCTTGGGATCGATAACGATCACGACTTCGTGCTCGCCGGCAGCGTTCTTGCGGCGGATGTCCTGGGTCACGAACAGCTCGGCCAGCCGCGTCTTGCCCACGCGCGTGGTGCCCAGCACCAGCGAGTGCCCAACGCGCTCGCCGAGCGGCAGGCTGACGTCCACCTCGTCGGGTTCAATGCCGTGCAGGCGCGGCAGGCCACCTACAGGTGGCAGCGGGCGCACCGGGTTGGAAGGAATGTCCCAGCCCGTGAGAGCGGAGAGCCGGGACAGCGGGAACGGCGCGAACTCCAGCCGTTCCTCCAGGCGCCGCGCAAGCCGGTAGGCCGGCGTCGGCTCGACGTAGCGGCGGAATTCCGGCCGGTACGTCTGCATCAGCCTATGGGTGTGCTTCTGCTCCCAGAGGAACCCGCGCCCCACGAACAGACGCTGCTGGCTGACCGGCACGTCCTTGCTGGTCATCACGTAGCGCGGCAGGCGGCGGATGTTGCGCCGGTAGCGCAGGATGACGCGAGCGTCGCGGTAGCGGATCGCGCCGTAAGCGCCGAATGCCAAGGCGCTGCCGACACCCATCTCCGGGTTTAGCGCGAGCGCCCACGGGGCCACCAGGGACAGAAACGCGGCGCCTGCACATGCCGCGACGGTATATAGCTCCACCGCTGGGCGAAGCAAAACCTCGACCGGCTGTTTCCCCGACATGGCTTCATTGCTCGATGCCGGTGGCCGTGACTAGCGCCGGGTAGTGCCGCAGGCCCAAGCGCTCGGCCAAGTCGTCGCCGGACACGGGTGCGAGGGGGACGCCGGGCACCAGTGCGCGCAGCCGTTCCAGGCCCTGAACGGTCTCGACGTTGACCACCAGACCGACCGCGCCGCGCTCGCGCAATGAGGCTGCATGGCGGTGCACCCAGGCCTGGGAAGCCTCGTCGTCGCCCACGACTACGAAGG
>LNAP01005778.1_pt1 | contig 10879 bp, 9 predicted proteins | sample 602601 | NCBI WGS metagenome assembly LNAP01 (sample SAMN02440304, study PRJNA202911) | soil metagenome | biome: Subtropical and temperate rainforests or woodlands; isolation source: soil samples (1 kg each in a 20% v/v slurry with milli Q water) were... ...
CTTTTCCTATCAATTCACAGTCGCGGCAAGGCGTGAGAACGTCAGCGCCTCTCAGGATTCGTAGACCGTCACATCGCACTCACGCGGCATGCCCCATTGCCCGTCATTAGGCAGCCGTCCCTCCTCCGTAGTGGTCAGCTCGTTTCCGTAGAACACCCACTACCCGGCTGGATCGAGGCCGCACCAGTTCGCCCAGGAGGGCTATGATTGAACTGGTGGAGCAATGTTGGTGCGCGTGTTCATCTGACATTCCTGGGTTAAATCAGTACGGTAGTGAAGCACGTGGGAACACCTGATTTTGAGCCAAGCGAGTCAGTTCGAATTTGTGGCGGCAACCCAATAGGTCTTGTAAGACAGCCCATCAACGCGAACTCACATAGATAAGGGCCTGCACTGACCACGTCTTCTGCCCCTGCGGCAATATCGGCCCATCGGTAAACCGAAAATCTTCGAACCCCTGCAATACGGCCTGGTCGACGGCGTTATCGTTTGAACTGTTCACGATGGACAGCCGGGGCACGAGAGAACCCAGAATATATTCCAGTTTCACTGTGACCTCCTTTCCCACCGGCCCAGGCTTGAGGGCCCCTGACACACTTTCCTGAACACGCGATATTTTGCTCTGAATCCTGCCCTCCGTCGTCCCAATCCAGATCTTGTTGTAGCGCTGTTCTTGTTCTGCGGTTAGTTTGACTCCTCGGCCGAGAAGCCGCTGAATTCCGTCCCATTCGTCACCAAAACTGGCACGGGTTGCCTTCAAGTAAAGCGTCATGGCGCCCTCGAGATCCTGCTGACCGCCCTTGCCTTCTTCCATCAGCTTGGCCAATCTGGCCTCAGCACTGTTGCTGTTACCACCGGCGGCTGCACGCAGGTATAACCGCCTGGCCTTCTGATAATCCGGGGGCCCGTCGAGACCACTCTCGGCAAGCTTGCCGAGGAGGACATAGGCCCGCTCATCGACATCAGCCGCTGACTGGTAAAGGGTCTTTGCCTTCGCAATGTCTTGGGGGACACTACGACCGTTTTCATAAAGGTCGCCGAGCAGCATCTTGCACATCGAGTCTCCACTCTCGCTGAGGGCCAGGATGTATTCGAGTTGCTCGCGCGTCACTGAGCCATCATTTGGAGAGACCCAGCAACGCAAGCCGAAGAGGGGATCATCCTGGGGGATGCCTGCGGGAACGTTGACGCTCGGTACTGGCTCTGCTGAACAGGCGGTTAGTAATACGCAACACAATGATAAAAACACAATTCGCATGATTGCTTCCTCCGTCACTACTCGATCATAAACACAGGCACATCCATCGCGTCGGCAATCATCAGGGTTGGTGCCAAACAAAATATTCTGACACTGCGGCCCACATACACTGGCGCCCTAAGAGCTGCGACTGGGGCCGCGTAAAAAAACAAATTCTGACAATCCTCCCCCCCTGGCCACCAATCTACCTCCCATGCTCGAAAAAAGATTTTGACACTCCGGCGCTTGAAGCTGTGATTGGCGGTGCGGATTTCGGCGGTTCAAAAAAGGTCTAGGAAACTCCCATCCAGGTACACAACACACTGTAAGACCGAAATACCGCTTACCCCTAAATCCTATTTCCTACTGCCCCCATCGTCACGATCCGGTTTCCTGTACTTGAATTCACTTCAGGTACGGTGCCATGCTCCAGATCCTTACCCACCTCAGCGAACCGCGGCACTGGCTGGTGCCACTGCTAGTGCTCTTGCCCGCTGCTGTTCAAGCAGAAACCTGGGTCATTACCAATCAGGCCCATCCGGTGTTGGCGCCCTCTGGCACTCGCATCATTCTTCTAGATGATCAGCAACGTCTTGAAGAACAACTGTCACGCGAGCTGCCCGCTGATCCGCGCCAGGCAGAAGCAACGATTCAACGCTACCTAGCCAGCCCTGCAGGTAGGCGCCTGCAAAACGATCTCGCTCTAGCCCAGCAAGGGGTCACGGACGCCTGGAGCCTGGGTGTCGAAAAGCTCCCGGCCGTGGTCGTTGACCGTCGCTACGTCGTTTACGGCGAGCCGGACGTCACTAAAGCCGTCACGCTGATTGATCGAGCACGGAGCCTGTCACGATGAGGCACTCACGTTTTCCGATCAGGTCATTCTCGCTGGCCATCACGTTCAGTTTGACCTTCAGCGCATCGGCCGCAATCAACTCCGCAGCGATCATTGCCTCGACCCTGTCGCCCGACTGCCTGGAGTACAAAGTGGTCGGCATTTGCTATTGGCTGCTCTGCACTCCTTTCGGCTGCAAAGTCAAAACCTCGACCAAGGTTCGTCACTACGTGCCAGACGCCGTGGTTTCAGCATACGCAAATACGGGGGCAAATCCGTGGATAGAGATGTCACCCCTTGGCACACCCAACGCGATGGCTCAGGCAGGCAACGACGGCACCACCAACCACGTCGCTGAAAACAACATCATCAAGTTCAAGGAAGCCGATGTCATTGGCCATCCTGGTGGCGCGACGTTGAGTCAGTTCGCCAGCGCCTCGGGCTATGTCTGCAAAGGAGCAACATTACCGCTTGTGCCTTACTTCCTTAGCACTCTTGATCCCATTGCCTGGCGATATGGCGTACCCGAATCTGTGTACCCCGAAGCACTCATTCCAGGGATGCGCGAAGTCGGTAGCCTGCTCACCGCGAGTAGCTGGGGGAATGTTTATCCACGCAGCGGTTTTCTCAACCAGACCGATGATTACAAGACCGGCGCAGTCATTGCGCAGCGTGCCGGCGACGTGGTCACCCGCCCAGGCCAGGTACATGTCTACTTGCCGATGCTCGCCCTTCCCTACCCCGGCTACTGGCCTGCAGGGCCGCTACACGAAGGTGACGCCTCCACTGGCAAGTGGCAAGAGCTTACCCCAGTCCTCAACCCGACTTGCGCAACCTTTCCCAGTACCGGCCCCAACATTGATGCACAGGACGGCGGTTATGCGTGGGCGCTCTGGCGCCCGTATTCATGCTGCCAACGTCGTGGGCAGACCTTCCTCGGCAGCACGGACTTCCAATGAAACAGCGATCGGAGCACAACATGAAACTCACCACTTTAGCGATCGGACTCACATGCTGCTTCAGCAGTGCGTTAGCGTTTTCTGCCGAGCCAATCAACGTCTCGTCCTCCGGAAGCGTCATTGGGGACAACGTGCTGTATAGCATCGGCGGCGGCAGCGCGGTCACTATGGGTAGCGCAGGCAACATGGACAGCATTTCAGTGGGTGGCGGTTGGAACAACAATCTGATCTGCGGAAATATGAGCCTGAGCAACACCCTAGAAAACCAGTTGAATGGAGCTACCTCCGGTTTCCAGAACATCATGAGCTCGGTGGTACGCAACGCCACCAGCGCCGTAGCATCACTGCCGGCATTGATTCTTCAACGTGCTAACCCTGCCCTATACAACCTCATCACCAACGGCATTTTGCAGGCTCGACTCGACTTTGACCGATCCAAAGGTACATGCCGCGCCATTGGCGAAAAGATGGCGGATATCGCGGGCAACCAGATGGGTTGGGGCAAGCTTGCTGAGGGTCAGGCAATGAGCCAAGCACTAACTTCCAATACGGACGCAGTATCGGCTGTGGAGCAGGTCGAAAAAAAAGGTGGCAACGATGGCGTCACTTGGGTTGGTGGGGATCGAGCTGGAGGTTCCGGTCAGAAGCCTATTCGGATCGTAGGGGACGTCACCAAGGCGGGCTACAACCTGCTGAACAAGCGTGCCGCCGGCGACACATCCTCGATCAGCAAGGACAACTGCAACAATGGCATGGTTTGCAATGTTTGGTCATCACCACAAGAGGCCACGACCTTCGCCAATCGCGTGCTGGGGGAACAGCAACAGCAGACCTGTGACAGTTGCCCTAAAACGGTTACGGCCGCAGGCGTCGGTCTCACGCCGCTGATTCAGGAAACATACGACACCAAGCTGAAGGCTCTGCAGGAGCTGCTGAGCGGAAGCAAAACCTTGTCGGTCGACAACCTGGAAGCGGCAAGCAGTAACTCCCTGCCCATTACCCGAGGGGTGGTGGCGGCGCTCAAGGACGAGCGTGATCAGGACGTGCTTGCTCGCAGGCTTGCCTCCGAAGTCGCGCTGTCCGATGTGCTGGAGAAAGCCCTGACCCTGCAGCGCACGTTGATGGCAGGTAGTCGGGAACCAAACGTCGCAGCTAATGACCTTGCCGTCCAGGCAGTCAGTCAGCAGAGCTCCTCGCTGCAGCAGGAGATTGGCAATCTGAAAATGGAGCTGGATATGCGTCAGCAGCTCGCGAAGAACTCGCCCCTGACCATCATCGAGCGCGGTAAAGCGCGGGCCGAAGATTCCCGGGGCGTGTTTCAGGGGGCACCTGAAACGGATCGATTGGAGCAGTTGCAGTCGCCCGCCAAGAACAAACAGTGAGGAGTAGGCCATGATCGATACACGAAGGTCTAGCAATGCCTCCAACCGCTCGGTGGTTCGTCGAACAGGCAGGGCCATCCTAATCGCTCTGGCCGTGTTGCTCGCCAATACGGCCGTCGCAGTACTCCTCAGCAGCGTATTGATGCGCGTGTTCGACAGCGCCGAGCAATGGCAAGCCTGGCGCACCGACAATTACTGGCTGCTTCTCTGCTGGCGATTGATGCTTTATATGGCAATGGCCTACGCCTGGCTCAAGCTCAAGTATCGATTGCCACAATCAGAACGTACCAAGCAGCGTAGAGGCTTTTTCAAGATCGAAGTAATGGTAGTGATATTGGTTCTGATGGTTGAGGTTAGCAAAGCGGTGTCACAGGCTGGAGGCATCCAATGACGCTCTATACCAATGATTATTTGGAATACTATCTGACACTGGTCGGATGGATCATCAACAATGGTATTTGGGCGATGATTTCAGATACAGGGCTATTTGCCCTGCCCTTCTGCATTATTGTTATTAAGGAATGGCTCAAAGTTCGTGGAGAAGGTGCTGATGAAGGTAACAAAGGCGTCCTCTCACTGGCCCGCATCGAAACCAATATCTACGTTGGCTATGTAGTGGTCGCATTCTTCGCTGTACCAGCAGTCAATGTTAGTTTTGACACGTTGGCATTTGATCAAAGTAGATCTCAGCAGTGTCAGTACAACTTACCTAAACCCGCGGACACTGGATGGAACACAACATTCAGTACTCTGGCAGGCAAGAGTGCGGAAATGCCCATTTGGTGGGCCTTTATGCATGCGTTATCAAAGGGATTGACCAGCGGCGCTGTCGCGGCCATACCTTGCGGAACCGATCTCCGGCAAATGCGGATGGAAGTGGACAACACCAAAATCAATAACCCATTACTGGCTCAGGAAATCGGTGACTTTACCCATGACTGCTATGGCCCCTCCCGCGCACGACTCTTCATGCGTCAACCTGATCTTGGCGCGAAAGCCGATGATCCAAAGTTCTTGGAGGATCTAAGTTGGATCGGCTCCCACTACTTGCTGAACACCTCGGGTTACTACGACACCGACTACTCTAAGACACCAAGAGCCTCTTGGCCGTACAACTCAACACGCGATGTGGCCTTACCGCAAGTGAGCGGCGGCGGCGGATACCCAACCTGCAAGCAATGGTGGTCCGATAGCGGAGTGGGGCTGCGAGATCGTATCAAGGCTCAAGTGTCGCCAGACCTGATAACCAGGATGCTCGGCTGGGCCAAGTGGTTGTCACCAGAAGACGTAACCGACTCGCTTGTTCGGCAACTGGTCTCACCGTCTAATCAAGTGAAAGGAGACGTGTATTCGGACTACGGCGGGCAAATCAACGGAACCGTTTGGAACGGCGCCGCCCGGGCTGCTGGGACCCTAGGCGTTGCATTAGGGTCAATGGCCTATTTCCCAGCTATGGACATGGTTCGTCAGGCATTACCGATGGTGATGGCATTCTTGAAGATGGCCATGGTGATTTGCATACCGCTGGTACTGATTGTCGGCGCCTATCAACTGCAGGTTGCCATGACATTAACGGTTGTGTTTTTTGCACTGATTTTCGTCGACTTCTGGTTTCAACTGGCCAGGTGGATCGACACCACGATCTTGGATGCCTTGTATGGTTCGGGCTCACCGCATTTATCATTTGATCCAGTAATGGGGTTAAACGCCACAACTCAAGACGCGATCTTGAACTTCGTGATGGGGGCGATGTTCATCATCCTCCCAGTATTTTGGGTAGGAGCACTCGGTTGGGCGGGCATAAAAGCGGGTTCAGTTCTAGGCGGATTGCAAACCGGTACTGACGGAGTTCAAAAAGCTGGGGCTCAGGGGGGAGGCCTGGCTAAGCAAGCGGTTGTTGGTGTGACTGGAACAAAAAACTGAGAAGAATCCAGAATGATTAAGAAAACTATAAATTGTCTTGATCCTTGATCATTCCTCTTCTGCGTCAGTACGAACACCATTCAAGTACTGACCATAGCCATACAGGCCATATCGAAAGCCGTCATCCTGCCCAGACATTTCATCTTGACTCATCTTCAAGGAAGAAGAATCTCCTTTAACCAACACAACCAAAACGAGCCCGGCGGTTAGAACTGCCATAAACAAACTTGCAACCCAGTGGAATAAACCCGCTGAAAAAAACACGGCCACTGCGATCAGGGCCAGACGCTTGACCCAACGCAGTGTGCGGTTCTGGCTGAACCAAACGGCGCGCACGATAACACCCAAGGCATAGCCCAAGCGGCTTGCGACTCCCTGAGTGGCGTGTGTGGTCATGATGCTCATCCTCGAATGCCTCAACAACTAGAGGCGCTTTGACATTATTTATAATCCTGATTTTTCTCTGCCGCAAGCCTTTCTGATGCACAACTGCCTCGGCTCCCCGCTCATACGACCAGCTTTTCAACGCAGAAAATGGCCCAAAAGGTAAAAAGGGTCTGCAAGAGCGAATGGAATGGTTCACAAGGGTAAAAGCCCTACCCGAAAGGGCCGCCGTCAGCGGGGAAAAGCAAAAGGCTGCACGGCACGAATACGTCACTCCTGGAGACCATTCATCACCGCAACGGCAAAAGGTGGCAAGTAGCCAAAGAAATACCTGCGACCACTAATGTTACTTTTACCTTGTTCAGCGCACCTCGGATAGGCGAAAAGCCCGCCCCATAAGTCAATTATGGAGCAAGCGATGTTCTCTATTTTCCGTCGCAAAAAAGCGCTACCCGCCCAAGGCCCCTCTCCTAACGGCTTCTTGCAGCCGGCCTCCAGCCAAACACTGCTGGCATCGCCACGGCGTCAAAAACTGCTGGAGAATATCTGGCAGCGAGCATCGTTATCCCGCTCACAATTTGCAGAACTCTATCGGCTTCCACTTGAGCGCTACGCGGAGTTGGTCCAGCAGCTCCCTGCTTCGCAGAACCACCACCATGCACACCCTGGCGGCATGCTGGATCACGGGCTTGAGATCGTCGCCTACGCCCTGAAGATTCGACAGACCTACCTGCTCCCCATAGGCGCACCACCGGAATCTCAATCCGCTCAGGCCGAAGCATGGACTGCCGCAGCAGCTTATGGGGCTCTGATACACGACCTCGGCAAGATTGCCGTCGACGTGCATATCGAACTGGAGGGAGGTAAAACCTGGCACCCGTGGCATGGCCCGATTAACCGTCCTTACCGCTTTCGCTACGTGAAAGGACGCAACTACCAGCTACATGGCGCCGCTGCCGCACTGATTTACGCCCAGATCCTCACCCCGGAGATTTTGGACTGGCTCAGTGACTTCCGTGAAGTGTGGTCGCAATTGATCTTCATCTTGGCCGGGCAGTACGAACACGCCGGCATTCTGGGCGAGATCGTAGTCAAGGCCGACCAGGCGTCCGTAGCCCAGGAGCTCGGCGGCAATCCTGCCCGTGCACTGTCCGCGCCAAAACAGTCCTTGCAGCGGCAATTGGCGGACGGTTTGCGTTATCTGGTACGTGACACATTCAAGCTGAATCAGCCTGATGGACCTGCAGATGGTTGGCTGATGCAAGATGCCTTGTGGCTGGTCAGCAAGCCTATCGCCGATCAACTACGCGCCTATTTGCTAACCCAAGGCGTCGAGGGTGTCCCCAGCTCCAATGCGCCGTTCTTCAACATGCTGCAGGATCAGGGGGTTATCCAGACCAATGCCCAGGACAAGGCAGTTTGGAGGGCTACGATCGACAACGGCCGCGGTTGGCGAAACACCTTCACCCTGCTCAAGCTCTCCCCTGCGCTGATTTGGAATGACCCAAACGACCGGCCCCCAGCCTATACAGGCACTTTAGAAGTTGAAGCGGGCGATCCGGTAGAAAACTCTCCGGCGAAAAATAACATGACAACACCAGCGGGAGTATTGCCTTCAGACGTTGAATCTAGCGCGATCCCAACCGCTTTGGCACCGCCAGAAGCACCCCCTTTAGAAGTCGCGCAACCTCCTTCGAGCAACCCGGCTGAATTTGACGAGCTACTGGCCCTCCTTGGTAATATCAATGAGCCACTAGAAAATAACAAAAACAACCAAGCATCAGCGGCACTCACCCCCCTCCTTCAATTGGATGATACTCAGGCTTCACTCAGCTCGAATGAAGGGGATGCGACTCTCGCAATTGCTAAAGAAGTAGCTCCGATGCCTAGGAATAACACTGAGTTTGGTAGGGAATTTGTTGAATGGCTCAAAAATGGCATCGCATCCCGCAGCATCATCATAAATGACGCTAAAGCACAAGTTCATACGGTGGCGGGGACCGCGATGTTGGTAACGCCTGGAATATTCAAACGCTATGTTCTGGAGTTTCCTCACATTGAACAGCAGGCTAAAGCACAGCAGGTGAATGCTTGGCAGATGGTTCAGCGGAGTTTCGAGAAGCTGAAGCTTCATAAAAAAACTGCGAAACACCTTAATATTTGGACATGCGACGTTGTTGGACCTCGAAAAACTAAGCAGCTCAAGGGGTACTTACTTATAGACCCGCTCACGATTTTCTCTGAGGCTCCCTTTGACAACGTCAGCCTGTCTCTGAAATCGGAATTATTGGAATCACCGGAATGATCACGCCTTTGAAGTTAACAGAGGAGTATATATTTGCCCACGATCTTCGCGATGCTAGTGCGAAGATCTATCGTGCATCGACCAAAGCACTAATCAAACATTTTCGAACAACCCCGATTGAGGAGATTGATCATCGTGCAGTACTAACATGGAGAAAGAAGATTCTTGAGAATGGATTATCCAAACGAAGCTGGAACACCTACTCGAATCATCTTCGTACTGTTTGGGGCTATGCCATAGAGCACGGCCTGACGACCCACACCACGATCAATCCATTCAGAAAAACCAGTGTAATTCCACCCAAGCGAGCCAGCAAGACAATCAATGGAGAAGCCATACAACGAGCACGTAACTGGCTCACATCTCTTGTTGGGCAAGAGCGTTGCACTCAAGAGCGTAGTCCAATAACACCTGCCTGGTTCTGGCTCGCAGTTTTCGAGATGTTTTATTACACCGGTATTCGTTTGAATGCCTTGCTATGCCTACGCTACAAGGATATTGACTGGGACAGTCAAATGATCCTAGTGCGCGGAGAAACAGAAAAAACCCACCGAGAGTTTTTTCTCCCCATTATGGAGGGGCTCGCGCCGCACCTTTGCAGAATACTAGGAGAAGCAGAGAAGATAGGTTTTTCACCTGACGATCAGCTATTTAACGTCAACCGATTCTCCCGGCACTATCAGGGCAAGGAAATGAACATCGACCAGGTCGAGTCGATGTACCGCAAGCTCACCGATAAAGTGCGGGTGCGGATGACTCCTCACCGCTTTAGGCACACCCTCGCAACAGACTTGATGAAACAACCAGAGAGAAATATCCATCTCACGAAGAGTCTGCTGAACCACTCAAATATTGCAACGACGATGAATTACATCGAAGTCGACTATGGCCACATGCGTGCGGTTCTGCACGAGAGAAGCCTGGCTCAGGGTGCTTTAAGCCGTGTTAGACGAGTTGACCCAAGCGGCACAACTCCGACTTCAACCACTACGCTCCCACCCGCTCAAACTAGACTGCCATCGCCAGAAAGCGCCCATCCGAAACCTAAGAAGTTGCAGCCCCCACAACAACGGCCTATCGCAGAGGTCAATAGTTATAGGCCTAGCAGATCAACAGGTCCTAGCATACTGCAGAAAGCTCTCGAGTTTGCATCTGCGCAACTACATCGCGGCTCTGTGACATCAGCCACGGATGGACAGACAGATCAAATAGATCAGAATCTAGTGTTAACGCTAATGGCTAGCGGACTAGGCGTCGGCAGATTCAGGAAAAGCACCTCAACTGAGCGATCGATGGGAATCACATCGTTCTCCCGAGCATCTCCGTAGCACCAGACCAGAGTCAAAGCACACCGTTATGGCAAGCTCTGGCTAACCAGAGGCTTTCGCGTGCCTGCAAAATAATTTTCTGAGAAATCGGTCCTGGGATTGTGTGTTAGAGGCATCTATCTGATCCACACACGAAAAAAGGCGCCCAAAGGCGCCTTTTTTCTTGAAAAATGGTCGGGGTAAGGGGATTCGAACTCCTGACATCCTGCTCCCAAAGCAGGCGCGCTACCGGACTGCGCTATACCCCGGTATGTGCAACGGAGAACCGATGCACATTGACATCATGACGAACCGAAACTACTGTTCGCCTCAGACGGCTGCATGTCTGACAGGCTGCAATTTCTCTACAAGACCTTCCAAGACCGTACAACCACCTCGATCAGGGCTTTTGACCTCTGATCTTAAGATCTGATTCCAGCGCTAACTGGTCTCAAAAATGGTGGGTCGTGTGGGATTCGAACCTACGACCAATTGGTTAAAAGCCAACTGCTCTACCAACTGAGCTAACGACCCAAAAATGGTCGGGGTA
>LNAP01011884.1_pt1 | contig 10879 bp, 9 predicted proteins | sample 602601 | NCBI WGS metagenome assembly LNAP01 (sample SAMN02440304, study PRJNA202911) | soil metagenome | biome: Subtropical and temperate rainforests or woodlands; isolation source: soil samples (1 kg each in a 20% v/v slurry with milli Q water) were... ...
TGGTGGGCCCACCAGGACTCGAACCTGGAACCAAAGGATTATGAGTCCTCTGCTCTAACCATTGAGCTATAGGCCCGCGGGGAGCGCATTGTACCGGCGGCGCTGGCGCCTGGCGCGCGTGGAAGGCTGCTGCTGCGGTCAGGCGCCGGGGGTTGAAGCGGCAGCGGCCGCCTCGGCTTCGGCCTCGATGCGCTGGCGCAGGCGAGCTGCGCGCACCAGGATCGGCGGCGGCACGGTTTCTTCCGGGATGCTGAGCAGGTGCAGGCGCCGCAGCAACCGGCCGGCGCCACGCGAGGACGTCAGCGCCACGATCGGGATGGAGCACACCAGGCCGATGATCACCGGCGACATCCAGGCCAGCAGTGCCGGCGAGACCACGTACGCCGCCGCGCCCATCAGCGCACCGAACAGCGACAGCCCGCCGTAGCGGCGCACCAGCGTGGACCAGGGCATGCTGCCGTCATCGCGGCGCTGCGCGTCCCAGCCCGAGTCGCGCCCGGCCAGCACTTCGGCCACGCCACGCGATTGCACGTACATCACGATCGGCGCCATCAGCGCGGCCAGCACGCTCTCCACCAGGATGCTCACGACCATGCGCAGCGCGCCACCGCAGCCGCGGCGCACCTGGGGATCGGCCAGCGCGGCCAGGTAACCCATCACCTTGGGCGCGAACAGCGCGAACATCGTGGCAAGGAACACGTAGACGATGCGCTCGGGGTCCAGCGATCGCCAGTAGGACATCGGCGAGAAATGCTCCAGCGCCTGCAGGCTGACCAGCGCCCCGGCCTGTTCCAGCGGGATGGCGATGCCGATCAGCAGCATCATGGCCCACATCGGCGCGGTGAAGTAATGGCCGATGCCGATCATGAAATGGGTGCGGCTGATCCAGTGCAGGCCACGTGCGGATATGCTGGATGTTGCCCTGGCACCAGCGGCGATCGCGCACCAGCAGGTCGGTCAGCGACGGTGGGCCTTCCTCGAAACTGCCGCCCAGTGCCGGGGTCATGTGGCAGGCCCAGCCACCGCGGCGGATCAGCGCGGCCTCGACGAAGTCATGACTCAGCACATGCCCCCGGAACGGCCTGATGCCGCCCAGCTTGGGCAGGCCGGCGTGGTCGGCGAAGGCCTTGGTGCGGATGACCGCATTGTGGCCCCAGTAGTTGCTCTCGGTGCCGTGCCACCAGGCCACGCCGTGGGCGACTACCGGGCCGTACACGCGCCCGGCAAACTGCTGCATGCGTGCGAACAGGGTGCTGCCGTTGACGATCAGCGGCAACGACTGGATCAGGCCCACGTCCGGGTGCTGCTCCATGCCCCAGGCCAGGCGCACGATGGTATCGCCGGTCATCAGGCTGTCCGCGTCCAGGATCAGCATCTGCGGGTAGGCGGCGCCAAACCGGCGCACCCACTCGGCAATATTGCCGGCCTTGCGCTCGACGTTGTCGGCGCGGTGGCGGTAGTAGAGATTGGTCGCCCCGCCCAGGCGCTCGCGCAGGCGATGGAACTCGATGACCTCTTCCATGCGGATCGCGCCGCGGGTGGTGTCGGACAGGATGAAGAAGTCGAACTGCGCCAGGCGCCCGGTATCGCGCACCGACTCGTAGATCGCCTGCAGGCCGGCCATCAGCCGCTGTGGCTCCTCGTTGTAGGTGGGCATCAACAGGGCGGTGCGCACGCTCGGGGTGGGCAGCGGATCCTCCGGGCGCAGGCCCAGCCGTCGCCGACGCCTGGTGACGATCAGCACGAAGCCGGCCAACGCGCTGACGAACGACAGCGCCACCCAGGCGAACAGCAGCGTGAACAGGGCGAGGAACACCACCTCCAGCACGCCCAGTCCGTCGGTGGCCATCACCCGGAACATCTGGTACAGCGCCACCAGGGTGATCGCCGCGGTCCCGCCGAAGATGTAGACCCGGCGCGCGACCATGTTGGGCGGCGCCGAGGGCATCGGCGGATTCTGCAGCTTGCCGGCGCGCAGCGACTGCTGCGGCATCGGCAGCGGCGCCGGCGGCGGCATCAGTTCGTAGGCCACCGCTTCTTCGCTGATGGGCGGCTCGACCTGCCAGACGTTGATGGGCGCGACGGTCTTCATTGGGTCCAGCACGGCGGCCGGTACTCCATGACAGGGGGAAGGGCGGCCGCGGCGACAGCGCATGGCAAGGACACCGGCAGCTGCCGGCGCGGCATCGCGATGCGGGCGCCTGGCGTCCGGGCCAGGTTCAAGGATGGGTTCAAGGACGCAATGACAGCGGGGGCATGGCTGCAAGAATACAGCTGCAGTGCAACAACCGCCGTGGACAGCTCAGGGCCGCGGCAGCACGACCTGGATGAAGTGGGGCCGGTGGGCCGTGTCGGGGACACCGGCCGCCGCGGCGTGGCGGCGGTGGCGGTGAAGGCTTCGCATCGGCGCACGCGTTTTCCTCAAGGTGGGGGGCAACGCCTGCCGATGCTACTGCGCGATGCGTTAGCGTCCGGGCGTGGCGCCCATGGCCTGGGATGACAGAACCGGCCGGCCATCACGCAACAGGCCCGCCGATGGCGGGCCCGTGCGGACGGCAAGCCTTGCTCGCAAGGAATGCGTTCAGAGGATCAATCGATGTCCAGGAAGCTGCGCAGGGTTTCCGAACGCGAGGGGTGACGCAGCTTGCGCAGGGCCTTGGCCTCGATCTGGCGGATGCGCTCGCGGGTGACATCGAACTGCTTGCCGACCTCCTCCAGGGTGTGGTCGGTGTTCATGTCGATGCCGAAGCGCATGCGCAGCACCTTGGCTTCCCGCGGGGTCAGGCCCGCGAGCACGTCGCGCACCGTTTCCATCAGGTTGATGTTGGTGGTGTTCTCCACCGGGGACTCCACGTTGGTGTCCTCGATGAAATCGCCCAGGTGCGAATCCTCGTCGTCGCCGATCGGGGTTTCCATGGAGATCGGTTCCTTGGCGATCTTCATGACCTTGCGGATCTTGTCCTCGGGCATGTCCATCTCCTTGGCCAGCTCCTCCGGCGTGGCCTCGCGGCCGTACTGCTGGAGCATCTGCCGGGAAATGCGGTTGAGCTTGTTGATCGTCTCGATCATGTGCACCGGGATGCGGATGGTGCGCGCCAGCGGGTGATGGCCTGGCGGATCCACCAGGTGGCGTAGGTGGAGAACTTGTAGCCGCGCCGGTATTCGAACTTGTCCACCGCCTTCATCAGGCCGATGTTGCCTTCCTGGATCAGGTCCAGGAACTGCAGGCCGCGGTTGGTGTACTTCTTGGCAATGGAGATCACCAGGCGCAGGTTGGCCTCGACCATTTCCTTCTTGGCCTTGCGTGCCTTGGCCTCGCCATAGGCCATCTGCCGGCTGATGTCCTTCAGCTCGGCCAGGCTCATGAACATCGCCTGCTCCACCGCGATGGTGGCCCGCTGCTCGGCGATGATCTGGTCCTTGACCTCACGCAGGCCGGAAGACCACTTCTGCTTGCGCTTGAGGGCTTCGTCGACCCATTCCAGGTTGGTCTGGTTGCCTTCCCACGAACGGATGAAGTCCTTGCGTGGCATCTTGGCAGTGACCGTGGACAGGTGCAGCACCCGGCGCTCCTGGTCCTTGATCTGCTGCAGCACCTCGCGCACGTTCTTGACCAGGGTATCGGTCAGCGCCAGTGGCAGCTTGAGGGTTACGAACATGTCGGCCATTTCCGCGCGCAGCTTGGCCCCGGCCTTGTTGTCGGCACCGGCCTTGGCGTAGCCCTTCTTGAACTTGGCCAGGGTCGAGGCCAGCATCTCCATGCGCCGGGCGACTTCCTCCGGATCCGGACCGGTCGGGCCGGCCTCTTCCTCGGCAGCATCCTCATCGACTTCCTCGTCGACGCTCTCGGCATCGGCCTCGTCGGTGGCGTCGACCGCATCGGCGACGACGGCCGGCGGTTCCGGCTCGTCGACCTGGTCGTTGAAGCCCACGATCACTTCGGCCAGACGCTTCTTGCCGGCCTTGTGCAGCTCGTAGTCTTCCAGAACGCTTTCGATGATGGACGGCAGCAGGCCCAGCGAGGCCTGGACCTTGCTCAGACCTTCCTCGATGCGTTTGGCGATGGCGATTTCGCCCTCTCGGGTCAGCAGTTCGACCGTGCCCATCTCGCGCATGTACATGCGCACCGGATCGGTGGTGCGGCCGCCTTCGGTATCCAGCGAGGTCAGCGCGGCAGCGGCTTCCTCGGCGGCGGTCTCGTCGACCTCGCGATTGCCCGAGGCCTCGCCGGCCAGCAGCAGGGTCTCGGCGTCCGGGGCCACTTCATGGACAGCGATGCCCATGCCGTTGATCATGCCGATGATGTCTTCGATCTGCTCCGGGTCGACCATGTCGTCGGGCAGGTGATCATTGACCTCGGCATAGGTCAGGTAGCCTTGTTCGAGGCCTTTGCTGATCAACAGCTTGATGTCGGATGCCTGGGCAGGACGTTCGTTGGCCATGAGTGCTTGCGCCGCCTAGGAGAACCACGTATTATACCAGCCCGGCCGTGCTCAGTCTGGCCGCGTGGCGTTCAGGTTTCAGGGTCCTGCCGCGAAAAAATCAGCTCCGCAACAGGAAGGTCACCGGTCCGTCGTTGACTAGCTCCACCAACATGTGGGCGCCAAAGCGCCCGGTTTCCACCCCGGCGTGGCGTTGTCGGCAGATTTGCACCAGCTGGTTGAATCCGCGTTCAGCCTGTTCCGGTGGTGCGGCGGTGGTGAAGCTGGGCCGCATCCCCGAGCGCGTGTCGGCGGCCAGGGTGAACTGGCTGACCAGCAGCAACCCGCCGCCGGTCTCGGCCAGTGAGCGATTCATCTTGCCGGCCTGGTCAGCGAACACCCGATAGCCCAGCAGCCGTTCGGCCATGCGCGTGATCTGGGTCGGACCGTCGTGCGGCTCCAGTGCCACCAGCGCAAGCAGGCCCGGGCCGATCGCACCGACGCGCTGCCCTTCCACCTCCACCGAAGCGCGGATCACGCGCTGGATCAGCGACAACATGGGAGCAGGCTTCCTTGGGCGGACGGGCTACACAGGGTGTGGACGCGCCGGCCGCTTTGCAATGACGGGCCTGTGGCATCTACGCGGCCGCGCTGAACGCCCGGATCGAGCGCATGGCCCGGCGCGATCCAGCCCAGTCCCCGTGGACCTACAAGCGTTACACGCTGCTGGCCGCCGGGCGGCGGCCAGGCCGATTCCCACCGGCCAGGCACTTGCATTGACGGGGCCGACGTGAACGGCTTGTTCGCGGCGGCTTGGCTGGACTGGGCAAGGGGCGCGTAGAGTGCCCTGCACCGTTCTGCCGTCGTGCTCGTGCCGGCAAGGGGCAATGACGGAAAATGGCCGTCCGCGCGCTGGTTCGTGTCCTCCGGCCAAGGGCCGAATGATGTGTCAGAGGTGAACAGCCGCTTATCATGGGCACCTGCATTTCATTGACAAAAGGACCATCCGCGCTTTCGCATCGCAGTCATGGCTGCACACCGAGCTTGAATTTCGACGACGCGATTGCATCCCATGCAGCGACAGGCGCGTCTCCGGAACGACGCCGAGCCTTTTCCAGGCGGCCATTCCCGGTTTCGTCAGTCCTGAAAGGAGTCCCTGCATGTCTGCCTACCCGCTGCGCGCACCTGCCATGAGCACTCCCACCGTCCCCTTGCCGGCCCCGTTCGGCCACCCCGCCGCGATCGCCTGCGAACGCGCGGCGGCCGAGTTGCGCAGCGGGCGTCCGCTGGTGCTGCACGTGGCCGAGCGCGCCCTGGCCGCGGGCGCGCACCAGGTGTGGGTGGCCACCGACGACGAACGCGTGGCGCGGGTACTGGACGGGCAGGGCGTGCAGGTGGCGATGACCGCGACCGGCCACGCCTCCGGCAGCGACCGTCTGGCCGAATGCGCCCGGATCGCCGGCTGGGGCGATGGCGCCCTGGTGGTGAACCTGCAGGGCGATGAGCCGTTCGCCCCACCCGAAGGCATCCGCGCGGTGGCCGCGGCACTGTCGTCCAGCGGCCATCCCATGGCCACGCTGGCCACCCCGATCGAGCAGGCCGCGCAGCTCTTCGACCCCAACACGGTCAAGCTGGTCACCGACGCGCGCGGCGATGCGCTGTATTTCAGCCGGGCGCCGTTGCCGTGGCATCGCGATGGGTTCGCCCGCAGCCGCCAGGTGTTGCCGGACTCGGCGGCGCCGTTCCTGCGCCACATCGGCATCTATGCCTACCGCGCCGGGTTCCTGCGCCAGTTTGCTGCATTGCCGCCGGGGCGGCTGGAGCGGACCGAGTCGCTCGAACAACTGCGCGCGCTGGAAGCCGGCTTCAGGATTGCCGTGGCGCTGACCCCGGTCGCGTTTCCGCCCGGCGTGGATACACTCGAGGACCTGGAACGCGCCCAGCGCCATCTGGATGGTCTGGCGTGATCGAGGCGGCAGGGTGCGCAGGTGATGTCGATGTCTGGCGATGGGGCGATCCGGCCGTCCAGGCGGTCGGCGCGCGCCGATCGGGTGGACCGGGCTCCGGCATAATCTCATGCACATGACGCCCCTCCACGCACCGGACTTTCCCCACGGCCTGCACTGGCTCAATGCCGCCCCCACCGAACTGCGATCACTGCAGGGCAGCGTGGTGGCGTTGGCCTTCGTCGATCCTGCCTCGGCCTGGTGCATGCAGCGCCTGGCCGACCTGGCCGTGCTGGAACGGCGCTACCGCGGTCGCCTGCAGGTGCGGATCCTGGCCCAGCCGCGCTTCGATGCGCACCGCGATCCGCTGGCCACGCTCAAGCGCCTGCGCCGGCATGGGGTGAGCCTGCCGGTCGCGCACGACCGGGACTGGCATGCCTGGCAGCGCTTCAACATCGAGTCCTGGCCCACGGTGGTGCTGATCGACGCGCACGGCATGCTGGCCGATCGCATCGTCGGCACGCCCGGCGTGGGAGCACTGGAAGCGGCGGTGAGCGCATTGTGCGAGCAGGTCCTCGAGCCGCCGGGGACCACGCGCGCCGTCGAAACCAACCCCGAGCCACGCGCGCCGCTGCGCTTTCCCACTGGCCTGGTCGTCACCGCCGAGCGCCTGTACGTGGCCGACACCGGCCACCATCAGATCCTGGAATGCACCCACGCCGGCCGGGTGCTACGCCGGTTCGGCAATGGCACCGCCGACGCGCTGGATGGCGAGCCGGAAATCGCCAGCTTCTGCCGGCCCAATGGCCTGTCGCTGCTGCGCGAGGAACTCTACGTGGCCGATACCGGCAACCACCTGCTGCGCCGGATCAACCTGCGCAGCGGCGCGGTCCAGACCGTGCTGGGCAATCGTCTCACCCGCACCCCGGCCGAAGGCCCGATCCAGTCGCTGCAGGATGTCTCGCTGCCCTCGCCAACCGCGCTGGTGGCCGGCAACAGCTACCTGCACCTGACCCTGGCCGGTGACAACCGCATCTGGACCTGGAACCAGAGCGCGGGCCTGGGGATACTGGAATGCCGGGCCGGCTCGGGCCAGCTGGGCCAGCGCGACGGCGCCGGGATCCTGGCCAGCTTCGCCCAGCCCTCTGGCCTGGCCCAGGTCCAGCAGGCGCTGTATGTGGCCGATACCCTGGGCTCCTCGATTCGCGGCGTGCAGCTGCGCGGCGACCTGACCCAGACCCTGGTCGGGCAGGGCATGTGGGAATTCGGCGATGCCGACGGCCAGCGCCAGCAGGCGCGGCTGCAGGCGCCGGAGGCCCTGGCGCTGGATCCGGATGCGCCGCTGCTGTGGATCGCCGACACCGGCAACGGCTGCATCCGCAGCCTGCGCCTGGGTGGCGGGGTGGTCACCCGGCTGGACCTGCGCAAGCTGGCCGGCCCGGCCGGCGTGGCTGCCTTCGGTGGCAAGCTGTGGATCTGCGAAACCGACGCCCATGCGGTGCTGTGCCTGGACCTGGCAAGCAACACGCTGACCCAGGTCCCGATCGACGAATGAGCCGTCACCCTGTGCAAGACCCGCAACACCCCTTCGACGGCAAGGCCTTCGCCGCTGGCCTGAGCACCGCCCCTGGCGTCTATCGCATGTACGCAGCCGACGGCACGCTGCTGTACGTGGGCAAGGCGCGCGCGCTGCGCAACCGGGTTGGCAGCTATTTCAACAACGCCCCGCGCAACCCGCGCACGCTGGCGATGATCGCCCAGATCGCGCGCATGGACGTGACCGTCACCGGCACCGAATCCGAAGCGTTGCTGCTGGAAAACCAGCTGATCAAGTCGCTGGCGCCGCGCTACAACGTGTCCCTGCGCGATGACAAGAGCTATCCCTACGTGCTGCTGACCGGCGAGGAGTTCCCGCGGATTGCCCTGCACCGCGGCCCGCGCGCGATCCAGGGGCGTTACTTCGGCCCGTATGCCAGCGCTGGTGCGGTGCGCGACACGCTCAACCTGATGCAGAAGCTGTTCAAGTTGCGCAACTGCGAGGACAGCGTGTTCCGCAACCGCACCCGGCCGTGCCTGCAGTTCCAGATCGGCCGCTGCACCGCGCCGTGCGTGGGCCTGGTGAGCCAGGCCGACTATGACCAGTCGGTGCATCGCGCTTCGCTGTTTCTGGGCGGGCGCAGCGACGAACTCAGCGATGAGCTGACTGCCGAAATGGAGCGCGCCGCCGCCAGACTGGACTTCGAGGAAGCCGCGCGCCTGCGCGACCTGCTCCAGCGGCTGCGCGGCATGCAGTCGCGCCAGTACGTGGACGGCCACGCGGCCGACCTGGACGCGCTGGCCTGCGCGATGCACGGCAGCACCGCCTGCGTGCTGCTGCTGGCCTTTCGCGACGGCCGCAACCTGGGCACGCGCGCCTTTTACCCACGCACCAACGGCGAGGAGAGCGCCGAGGAAGTGCTGGCCGCCTTCGTTTCCCAGTACTACGCCGAGCAGCTGGCCCCGCGCGAGATCCTGCTGGACCGCGAGATTCCCGAGGCCGAGCTGATCGAGGCCGCGCTCAGCACCGCCGCCAACCGCAAGGTGCAGCTGAAGTGGAACGTGCGCGGCGAACGCGCCGGCTACCTGGACCTGGCCAGGCGCAATGCCGAGATCACCCTGGCCACCGAGATGACCAGCCGCAACGCCCAGAGCGCACGCAGTGCCGCGTTGCAGGAGCTGCTGGGCCTGTCCGAGCCGGCCCAGCGGATCGAGTGCTTCGACATCAGCCACACCATGGGCGAGGCGACCGTGGCCTCGTGTGTGGTGTTCGACCAAAACGGCCCGGTGCGCTCGCAGTACCGGCGCTTCAACATCACCGGGATCGCGCCCGGGGACGACTATGCGGCCATGCGCCAGGCGATCGAGCGCCGCTTCCGCCGGGTGATGGAGGAGGGTGAGCAGGCGCGCTTGCGAAGCACGGGTTCGCGCGCCGACCAAGGCCCGGGCGCTGCCGGCGAGGGCCAGTCGGGCAGGATGTTGCCGGACGTGCTGCTGATCGACGGCGGCACCGGCCAGCTCAACCAGGCCCGTGCGGCGCTGGCCGACCTGGGTGTGGATGGCGTGACCCTGGTCGGGGTGGCCAAGGGCGTGGAGCGCCGGGCCGGCCACGAGACCCTGATCCTGGCCGATGGTCGCCAGGTCCATCCCGGCGCGGCCTCGCCGGCGCTGCAGCTGGTCCAGCAGGTGCGCGACGAGGCGCACCGCTTTGCCATCACCGGCCACCGCGGCAAGCGGCAGAAGGCGCGCATGACCTCCAAACTGGAGGACATCGCCGGCATCGGCCCGCGCCGCCGGGCCAACCTGCTCAAGCATTTCGGCGGATTGTCCGGACTCAAGGCCGCCGGCGTGGAGCAGATCGCGCGCGTGGAAGGGATCAATCACGCGCTCGCCGAGCGCATCTACGCTAACCTGCACGGGCTGTCTGCACCGGCCAATCCCACCGTGCCCGGGCCCGATCGAACATGAAGTTGACCATCCCCACCTGGCTGACCCTGCTCCGGATCGTGCTGATCCCGGTGCTGGTGGTGGTCTTCTACCTGCCGTTCTGGTGGACCAGCATCGCCTCGGTCACGGTGTTCACCGTGGCGGCGGTGACCGACTGGCTCGACGGCTGGATCGCGCGCCGCTGGCACCAGTCCTCGGCCTTCGGCGCGTTCCTGGACCCGGTGGCCGACAAGCTGATGGTGGCCGTGGCGCTGTTCCTGATCGTGCAGGGCCATCCCACCCCGTGGATGGCGTTCTGGGCGGCGGTGATCGTCGGTCGCGAGATCGCCGTGTCCGCACTGCGCGAATGGATGGCCGAGATCGGCCAGCGCGGCAAGGTCAAGGTGGCCTGGATCGGCAAGGTCAAGACCACCGTGCAGATGATCGCGCTGGCCTGCCTGCTGTATTCGGTGCGCCCGGCCAGCCATGGCCTGAGCGACATCTGGATGAGCGTGCCGGTGTTCCACCTCGGCGACTGGCTGCTGGCGGTGGCCGCGCTGCTGACCCTGTTCTCCGGCTACCAATACCTGCGGGCCGCCTGGCCGAGCTTGCGCCAGGACGAGCAGGCGGCCGTTGACAGCGGCAGGAAAGACACTACAATTTCGCCTCTCGAAACGCGGGATTAGCTCAGTTGGTAGAGCGCAACCTTGCCAAGGTTGAGGTCGAGAGTTCGAGTCTCTTATCCCGCTCCATGTTTCAAGACGCGCCTGAAGGCTGGCTTGCTTCAAGGGCGTCAATGGAACCCCTCACCGGGGTTTTGTTTTGTCGGAAGGTCGAAAGGCCAACCGCGCGTCACCGGCCTGGTGGCAGAGTGGTCATGTAGCGGACTGCAAATCCGCGTACGCCGGTTCGATTCCGACCCAGGCCTCCACAACTTGCAATGAAGCCCGGTTCGCCGGACTTGCGTGTCATCCGCGGGATTAGCTCAGTTGGTAGAGCGCGACCTTGCCAAGGTCGAGGTCGAGAGTTCGAGTCTCTTATCCCGCTCCA
>LNAP01005779.1_pt1 | contig 10878 bp, 9 predicted proteins | sample 602601 | NCBI WGS metagenome assembly LNAP01 (sample SAMN02440304, study PRJNA202911) | soil metagenome | biome: Subtropical and temperate rainforests or woodlands; isolation source: soil samples (1 kg each in a 20% v/v slurry with milli Q water) were... ...
GCCGGATAGGGCATCATCACGGAAGCCGCGAAATAGTTGGCGAGCGTAATGCGGAACAGCCGCCGCGGCGCGTCGTCGAGCGGACCGGCGCGGCCGATGATGGTCTCCAGGGCTTGCGCGCATTCGCCGAGGCCGAGCTGGAAGGCGAGCTGGAAGGCGCGGCCGGGCGGGTCGACCAGTTCCGAGATCAGCAACTGGCGGCGGTGACGGTCGAAACGCCGCAGTGTTTCGCGCATCACGTCGACGGGCATGATGCGGGTCTGGATCGAGTGCTTTTCGCGCAGCCGCGCGGCGAGCGCGGCATAGAGCCCTTCGGCCGGCACGTTCAGCTCGTCGCGCAAGGTTTCGGCGGCCTGTTCGAGCTCCGGAAAATAGTTGCGGTTGGCCTCGATCAGCTCGCGCACGCGCTCGACCGGATTGGCCTCGTAGCGCGTGCCGACATCCCGGTCGGCCATCTGCGCCGCGGCCAGCGTCTCGCCCTGGCGGGCCTCGGTGTAGGCCGCGTAGAGCCGTTGCAGTGCGTGAGTCACGCCCGGGCATAGCTCGGCGAGGTCGCGCAGCTCCTGCTTGGGCACGTCGATCTGGCGGAACAGCGGATCGGAAAAGATCTCGTTCAGCTCGGCGAAGAAGCGATCCTCGTCCGCGGTGGCGAGGTCGCGCAGGTCGAGGTCGTAGGTCTCGGCCAGCCGCAGCAGGATCTGCGCGGTCACCGGGCGCTGGTTGCGCTCGATCAGGTTGACGTAGCTCGGCGAGATCCCGAGCCCCTCGGCCATCTGGGTTTGCGACAGCCCCAATTGCTGCCGGATCCTCCGGAAGCGGGGGCCGACGAACAGTTTCTTCCCGGGCTCGGCGGGCATTTTAGAAGCTCCAGAGGCGCTAAGGGCAGCAATGCTGTCCTATATTGTTACAAGATTTACAAAATAACATCTATTACATGTTCCGATGTTACATGACATCACCATTCAAATACAAGCCCTCTATACGAACTTCCCTTTCTCGCGTTTAGCTCAGGACACGCATTTCGCAATGCACTGTCAAAAATGTCGATGACAATGCTAGCAGCTTGTCATCAGCGAAAGGATCGAGCACATGAACTACCAGCCCCGTGGCATCAACGCCCTGCAGCGCCCGGCCTCGTATCAGAGCGAGATCGAGGCGGCCCAGGCGCTCCTCGAAACCAAGCCGACCTGGAACGGGGTGAAGGCCGAGGCCGTCGCGCGCATGCGCCTGCAGAACCGCTTCAAGACCGGCCTCGACATCGCCCGCTACACCGCGGCGCTGATGCGCAGCGACATGGCGGCCTATGACGCCGATCCGACCAAGTACACCCAGTCGCTGGGTTGCTGGCACGGCTTCATCGCGCAGCAGAAGCTGATCTCGATCAAGAAGCACTTCGGCGGCAAGACCGATCGCCGCTACCTCTATCTCTCCGGCTGGATGATCGCGGCGCTGCGCTCCGAGTTCGGACCGCTGCCCGACCAGTCGATGCACGAGAAGACCTCGGTGCCGGCGCTGATCGAAGAGCTCTACACCTTCCTGCGTCAGGCCGACTCGCGCGAGCTCAACGACATCTTCCGCAACCTCGACAAGGCGCGCAAGGAAGGCGACAAGACCCGCGAGAAGGAACTGATCGAGAAGATCGACAACTTCCAGACGCATGTCGTCCCCGTCATCGCCGACATCGACGCGGGCTTCGGCAATGCCGAGGCGACCTATCTGCTCGCCAAGAAGATGATCGAGGCGGGTGCCTGCGCGCTGCAGATCGAGAATCAGGTCTCTGACGAGAAGCAGTGCGGCCACCAGGACGGCAAGGTCACCGTGCCGCACGAGGTGTTCCTGGCCAAGATCCGGGCCTGCCGCCATGCGTTCCTCGAACTGGGCGTCGAAGACGGCGTCGTCGTGACCCGCACCGACTCGCTCGGCGCCGGCCTCACGCAGCAGATCGCCGTCAGCCACAAGCCGGGCGACCTCGGCGATCAGTACAACAGCTTCCTGGATTGCGAGGAAGTGACGCCGGAGAACGCCCGCAACGGCGACGTCATCATCAACCGCAACGGCAAGATGCTGCGTCCGAAGCGCCTGCCCAGCAATCTCTATCAGTTCCGTCCCGGCACCGGCGAAGATCGCTGCGTGCTCGACAGCATCACCTCGCTGCAGAACGGTGCTGATCTGCTGTGGATCGAAACCGAAAAGCCGCATATCGAGCAGATCGCCAAGATGGTCGATCGGATCCGCAAGGTGGTTCCCAACGCCAAGCTCGCCTACAACAACTCGCCGTCGTTCAACTGGACCCTCAACTTCCGTTGGCAGGTCTACGACGCGATGAAGGAAGCGGGCAAGGACGTCAGCAAGTACAACCGGGCCGAGCTGATGAAGCCGGAATACGACGATACGCCGCTGGCCATCGAAGCCGACGAGCGCATCCGCACCTTCCAGGCCGATTCCGCCAAGCGTGCCGGCATCTTCCACCACCTGATCACGTTGCCGACCTATCACACGGCAGCGCTCTCGACCGACAATCTCGCCAGGGAGTATTTCGGCGAGCAGGGCATGCTGGGCTACGTCAAGAACGTCCAGCGCGCGGAAATCCGTCAGGGCATCGCCTGCGCCAAGCATCAGAACATGGCCGGCTCCGACATCGGCGACGACCACAAGGAATACTTCGCCGGCGAGGCTGCCCTGAAGGCGGGCGGCGCTCACAACACGATGAACCAGTTCGGCTAACGCATCACGCTAGCAAACAGGAGACTGACAATGACCAAAGGCAGCAATTTCTGGGTGATCGGCGGCGAGTTCGGTTCGATGAACTTCCACAAGCTCGTGGAAGGCTCGGCCCAGGTGCAGGGTCCGTTCAAGACCCGCACGGAAGCCGAGGACGCCTGGCGCACCGTCTCGGAAGAGAACCGCCACAAGGCCGGCGTCCGCTTCTCGATCGTGGAAGAGCCGGCGCGCGTCTCGGCCTGACGGTCTCAATTCAAGAAGACGTCCAAGGACGGATGGTCCCATCCAGGCTTTGCCTGGGTGGGATCGTCTGTTTTTGGCACAGGTGAGCCGGCTGCGGCGCCGTAAGTCTCTGGAATTGCGAACCCTTTGCGGAAGGATTGGTTGCTGATAGGTTAACGGAGGATAGTCGAGGACGAGGCCGACAATGTCAGAGCCCGAGACCAGCGGGACCCATCCCAGCCAGCCGCGCCCGGTGCGGCTGCGCGACGCGCTGCTGCGCGCACGGATCGAGGCCGCCGACCGGACCGGCGTGGTCGTCGATTTGCGCGACGCCGAGGTGGCGCGGCTCGAGATCCTCAACGACGCGCTCGATCCCCTGTTCGCCCAGGTGCCTGACAAGATCGACCTGTTCGACCGCGGCGTCAGCCAGGGCGATACGCCGAGGCTCTGGATCGACGTCGTCGCGCACATCCTGATGGGGCGCGACAAGCGGATGTACCGCTTCGTCCAGGACACCCGCTTCGGCCGCATCGTGCTCGCCGAATCGCACGACATTCCGGTGATCGTCGAAGCCGTCACCGACTATGTCGCCCGCCGCATGATCGAACGCGAGCGCGCGCTGGTGGTGCCATCGGAGCCAAAGTCCGAGGCCGCGCCGCCGCCACGCCGCTCGCGAGTCTGGCCGTTCGTGTTCGGATTCGTACTCGGTGCCGCCGCCTTGTTCGGGGTTGCCGTGCTGGCGGCCCTGCGGAGCTGGTGAGGCGTTGTCATTCCGGGGCGCGCGAAGCGCGAGCCCGGAATCCATTTATCCTCATACGCGTGGCTCGATGGATTCCGGGCTCATGCTCCGCATGCCCCGGAATGACAGCCGGTTAAACCAGCCTCGTATGTTTGATCTGCCGGATCTGAAATCCGGACTCCAGACTCCGCACCGTCTGCTCGCAGCGCCAGCCGGCATTGTCCTTCTCGATCGTGAACAGATTATACGCCGCGGCCGGGTAGCGCCCGTGCGCGAGCGCGGAGGCCGACGGCACGCCGACCGCGGGGATGTTGCCGTTGGGGCCCTCGAACCACATCGTCGAATGAATGTGGTCGTGCCCGTGCAGGATCAGCTCGACGCCGTGGCGTTTCAAGAGTGCCAGCAGTTCTCCGGAATCCGTCATCCGCTTCTGGCGCGCGTCCGACTTCAGCGGATGATGCACCAGCAGCACCCGGAAGACATCCTCGGCCGAAAGCCGTTCGAGCATCTGTTCGAGGGCCGCGAGCTGCTCGCGGCCGAGCGTGCCCGTGGCCATCAGCGGCAAGGTCGGCACCGCCGTGGACAGGCTGATCAGCGCGAGCGGCCCGCGCCGGCGCAGGCTCGGAAACCCGGTGCTGCCGTCGTCGCCGGCAAGATAGGGCGCAAAGGTCTCGCCGAAGCGATGAAAGGTGGCGCGGACATAGGCGTCGTGATTGCCGGGTATCGTGGTGACCCGGTCGGGCGGGCCGACATCGTCGAGCCAGGCCCGCGCGGGCGCGAACTCCGCCTCCAGCGCCAGATTGACGAGGTCGCCCGTGACGGCGATGTGGTCGGGGGCCTGCGCTTTGACGTCGGCGACGAGTACGTCGAGCACCTCGCGGCGCTGGTACTTGTGGCGGTTGCGGGTCCAGTTGACGTAGCCGAGCGCGCGCTTTCCCGCGAGCTCGATCAGCCGCGGTTTCGGCAAGGGCGGCAGATGCGGGTCGGACAGATGGGCGAGCGTGAAGGGAGCCATGACGCGCGATTGCCTCGCTATTCGTTTGCTGTAATGGCAAGGTCGCGGGCAACGTGCAAGCGGGGTCCGGGCAGGGGCCTGTTGGGAGTTTTCTTGGGAGTTTTCTTGCGAAGTTTCTTGCGAAGTCTCTTGGGAGCCTGATGGGGGATCGTCTGAACCGCGTCCGACGGAAATTCGAGCCGCTGCTGCGGCGAATCTTCCACGCCTATTTCCTGCTGGTCCGCGGCATGACGCTCGGCGTCCGCGCCGTGGTGCTGGACGACGAGAACAGGGTGTTCCTGGTCAGGCACAGCTACATCAGCGGCTGGTATCTGCCCGGCGGCGGCGTCGATCTCGGCGAGACCATGGAGCAGGCGATGCGGCGCGAGCTCAAGGAGGAGGGCGATATCGATCTCACCGGGGAGGCTGTGCTGCACGGCATCTTTCTCAACAGCCACGTCTCCCGCCGCGACCATGTCGCGGTCTACGTGGTCAGGCAGTTCACGCAGGATCGTTTGCCCGAACCGAACCACGAGATCGTCGAGTGCGGCTTCTTCGCGATCACGGCGTTGCCCGAGGGGACGACGCATGGCACGCGGCAAAGGCTTGCGGAGGTGCTGGACGGCCAGCCGTTGATGTCGACGTGGCGTGAAACGCCGAGGACGTGATGAAATTGGGCTCGGTCGGCTTGCTCGGTTCACCTCTCCCTTCGGGAGAGGTGTCGGAGCGTGGCGGCTTGCTTCTCTTCAGGCAACATTCGTCCCGCTTGTCCGCCCGCACTCCTTCGCCTTCAGCTCCAGCGCCAGCAGGCTCTGCTCCTGGATCAGCGCGCAGTTCTGCCGCTCCAGCCGGTGCAGCCGCGCCGTCATGTTGTGCATGAACGCGAACACCACCAGGAACAGCGTGCCGAACATCACGACGAACGGAAACACGACGCCGGTCAAATGGCTGACCACATAGGCCAGGTTTGGAAACAGCGCGAAGCCCGCCGGTATGATCGCCACCATGGACAGCATCATGAAGTCATAGAGATCGAACTTCCCCTGCAGCGTCTTGCGCAACAGCACCAGCATGTAGATCGACGCGAAAGCGGAGATGATGACGACCGTCTCCGGGCTCGGAAGGGGACTTGTCACGGCTGCCTCCTCGGAAGGTTCGATGGAACGATGGGATTGCAAATCACCGCTGGCAGTCTCGGGGTCATGGCGCTCTCACCAGACGCGCGAGCAGGATGTAGCCGAGGACGCGGATCATGTAGCTCGCCGACTTGATTCCGTCGATCGAGCTGACGCCGGCCTTCCGCGCCCGCATCTCGACGGGGACCTCGCTGACGGTCAGCCCCGCGCGCATCGCCCAGGCGAGCGAGATTGGCTCCGGAAAATCAGCAGGATAGGACCTGGCGAAGAAGGCGATGGCCGAGCGGTCGAGCAGCCGCATGCCGCTGGTCGGATCGGTGATGCGGCCGCCGGTGAAGAGCCCGTTGAGCGCAAGCACGATCAGCCTGATGCCGGCGCGGCGCATCGGCGTCGAGCAGAAGCCGGAATGGTCGATGAAGCGGCTTCCGATGGTGATGTTGGTCGGGTGGCTGCGATAGGCATCGAGCAGCGTCTCGATCGCACGCGGATCATGCTGCCCGTCGCCGTCGATCTGGATGCAGAAATCGAAATCCTGCCGCGCCGCGTATTTGAAGCCGGTCTGCACGGCGCCGCCGATGCCGAGATTCTGCGCGAGGCGGGCGACGGGCGAGCGGCAGCTTGCCACCGCGCACGTCGCGTCGGACGAGCCGTCGTCGATAACCAGGGTGTGGTAGCCGCGGCCGATCGCGGCGACCTCGCTCAGGAGACCGCCGATCGAGGCCTCCTCGTTGAAGCAGGGAATGACGAGCAGGACCCGCGGCGCGCCGGCCTTCTTTGCGGCGCTGCGGCACGTGTCGCTTGAACCCAAGCCCGGACCCAAACTCATGTCGGCCACGGCGGCCTCACCTCCAAAATCCCCACCTTGCTATACTTGCCGGTGCTTTTCCTGTACAGGCGAACCATTTCCAGGCTAGGCCGGCAGGCCCGGCGAGAGCCCATGAGAGCTGTCAAAGTATTTTTTTCAATTGTGTTTCTGGCAATTCTGACCAGCAACGTCAGGCTGATTTCGCACTGGAGCGAGAGCCGCGGCGTCTATGACGACATCTGCTATCTCAGGCAAGCGCATCTGTTCCAGCGGTTCGGATGGCAAGGGCTCGACACCAACCTCGCCCGTGAAACTGACGGCTATCTCGCGGGCAAATTGCGCAGCATCGATTTTCCGAACTGGCGCGATCCGACGCGGGCGCCCTGCCACACCCAGACCGCCGACGGCAGCAAATGGGTGATGACGCCGCCGCCGGGCACGGGCTTCGCGCTGGCGCTTTTCCCGGAGGGATTCCAGGTCGTTCCGCTGTATGCGCTGGCGAACATGATCATTGCCGGTCTTGCGCTGTACGGTCTGTGGCGGGCGCGGGAGCCGGCGTCGTTGACAGCAGCCGCAATGTTGGGCGCGCTCTCGATCTACTTCATGATCAACCCGGCCAAGGCGAGCTATTCGATCGCGCCGACCATGGTCGTGTGCGCGCTGGCGGGCCTGTTCACCGCGAGGCTGTTCGTCGATGACGGCCGGCGCCGCCTGCTGGTGGTCGCGGCCGTCGGCCTTCTGCTCGGCCTGTCCGCGAGCTTCAGGATCGCGAACGTGGTTCTGTCGGCCGGCTATTTCCTGTTCTTCGGGCTGTCGTTCCTGATCTGGCGTAGCCGCGCGACCTACGCAGCTGGTCTTACGCTCGGCCTGTCGATTCTCGTCGGCCTGTTGCCGGTATTCGCGGCCAACTTCGTCAATTCGGGTAACCCGCTGGTCTCGGCCTATGGCGGCCAGGACACGGCTCCGCGGAGCCTCGATCCTGCCGTGCTGCGGGCCTATCTCGGCGACACACAATTCCCGTTGATCGTGATCGCCTGTGTCTGGACCGCGCTGTTGTGGCGTTTCGCAGGCCATGCCGGCGTCAGGAAACTCACGCTGCTGGTCGCCGGCAATCTCGTACTGAATCTCGCGTTCTTTGCCACGCATCCCGTCTTCACGCCGTATTACATCATTCCCATCCTGATGCTGTCGTTCTGGACGCTGCTGTTCGCGACCGTCTTTACCCGCGGCACGTCACAGGGTTCGATCGCGCAAGAGCCCGGTGGACCACGGCCCGCTGAGATGTTATCCCGCCGGTCAACATGACCGATCTCTCGCTCACCATCCAACCCGAAGCCGCCGGCGACGCCCAGGCGATCGAACGGCTGCACGAACGTACCTTCGGCCCCGGCCGCTTCGTGCTCAGCGCCTACCGCATCCGCGAGCATGTCGACCATCTGCTCGAACTTTCCTTCACGGCGCATATCGGCACGCTGCTGGTCGGCTCGGTCAGGCAATTGCCGATCCTGATCGGCGAGACGCCAGCGCTGATGCTCGGGCCGCTCACCGTCGAGCCGCCGTTCCGCAGCCGCGGGGTCGGCCGTCTGTTGATGGAGCGCGCGCTGAAGGACGCCAAGGAAAAGGGGCACCGCCTCGTGCTGCTGGTCGGCGACGAGCCCTATTACAGCCGCGTCGGCTTCAAGCCGGTCCCGAAAGGCCGTGTCACCATGCCCGGCCCTGTCGACGCCGCCCGTATCCTGGTGTTCGAGCTCGTCGATGGCGCCTTCGAAGGCGTGTCGGGCCCGGTCGGCCCCGACTGGAGCAAGGCGCGGGGGTAGTTTGGCCCGTAGGGCTCCGACTAAACCGGAATGGCTTTGGGTTGAATCGATTGCCACGGGCTCGGTGTAACCTCTCCAGCTTGCGGGAGAGGTCGCGCCGAAGGCGCGGGTGAGGGCTTTCTCCTCCAGGAGATTGTCCCATCGCGGATATACCCTCTCCCGCAAGCGGGAGAGGGAGTGCACCGCCGTTGTAGCGATCGAACTGATTTCAAGCTCGACCTCTCGCTCAGAACTTGAAGTTCGCGAACGCCCTGACGCCGATGCCGGGCATCAACACCTCGTCCTTGGTGTAGGACACGGAGTTGCGGATGTTCTCGTTGAGAAGATTGTTGCCGACGATGCCGGCCATCATCTCGCGCGCACCGAACCAGTTGCGGTCGAGCTTGGTCTTGTAGCTCACCTCGGCCTTCAACAAATTATAGCCCGCCGTCGGCGTCTCCGCGATCACTGCGACGTTGTTCTGTGCGAAGGCGTGCAGCAGGTTGACGCGCATCAGCCAGTTGTCGTCGCGCCAGAACACGCCGCCGCCCATCCGCAGCGGCGGAATGCGCGGCACGTTGGTGCCGTCGGTGAAGGTGGCGCGGACCATGTCGAGCTGGTTCTCGATGCCCCAGATGCCGCCCTGGAACGCACCGACATCGAGTTGCGACTGGAACTCGCCGCCGCGGAAGTTAGCGTTGCGTTGAGAATAGACCGCCTGGTTCAGTTCGGCGCCCGGCGTACCGCACGAAGCGAAGTCGCCATCGCACATCACGCCGGTGAGCCGGCGATAGATGAAGTTGTCGAAATGCGTGTAGTAGACGGTCGCCTCGAACCTGAACGGCCCCGTCGCCCTGCGCACGCCGAGCTCGACCGACTTGGCGGTCTCGATGGTGAGGTTGGGATTGCCGATGTCGAACGTCGCGGTCGCATCATGGCCGCCGCGGGAAAACAACTCGGCCGCCTTCGGCGCGCGCTCGACATATTGCGCGGTGATGCTGCCGACCATTCCGCCCGGCAAATCCTGCAACAGGCCGATGCTGCCGCTCTTCGGCGTGAACGACGGATTGCGTGCAAGGCCCGCCTGCGGCGTGCCGTCGGGCAAATAGTCCGTCGGGAAGTCCGGCGTGGTGCCGTGCAGCTCGACGTGCTCGATGCGGCCAGCGATCTGCGCCTTTGTTTGTTCGGTGAACTTGAACTCGTTGAAGGCGTAAGCAGCAACGCGCGTGCTGTTGTTGGGGTCCCACAGCCCATTGAACAGCGTGCCGGGATTGTCCGGGCTCGGCGCGCTCAGTTCCTGATGGCCGACCTGGAAGCCCAGCGCCGTCGTCACCTCGGCGAAGCGCGCGTTGAACGGCATCAGCTGCACCTCGGTGCGGATCTCCTGCTCCTTGTTGGTGAAGGTCTGCCTGATGCCGTCGCTGTTGAGGTCGGCTGGATCGGCAAGCCCGATCTCGTTGTGCCGGTAATCGGTCGCACCGGCCCAGAAGCGCACGGCGTCGATCGCGGCGGCGTCGGGATGGTACTCGCCCTTGACGTTGATCTTGGTCTGGTGGCCGTCGATCCGTGTCTGGTGGTCGGCGCCGTCGATGCCGGGGATGTGGTAGAGCGAGTCGTTCTGGGTGATCGACGCGCCGATATAGCCGCCCTGGAAGAAATAGGAGCCGCCAATCGAGGCGCCGTCCGAGCGCGTTGCCGAGTTCGGCTGGCGGCCGTTCACGGGCCGCGTCTGGTCGTTCAGATAGGGATAGCTCGGAATGGAATAGTCCGAGGTGGTGCGGCCATAGGCGTCGGCGTGGAAGGCGAAATTGCCGCCGCCGGTGTCGAGCAGCACGCCGCTTTCGACGCCGCGGTCGATCGAAGAGAACGCGGTGCGGGTCTCGGCGGTGACGCAAGGCGAGGTCGCGGCGCTCGCGAGCGGAGCTTTGGTCGGCAGTCCGTAAGCCTGGAATGACGGCGCGCAGGCAGGTAGCGCGTCCGGAATCCGGTTGTTGGTGGCGCTGACGACGCCGCCGATCGAGGTCGAGCCGTAGCGCAGCGCGGCGGGCCCGCGCACCACTTCGATCTGGTTGGTCGCAAGCGGATCGATCGGAACGAAATGATCCTCGCCGAGATCGGAGGCGCCGCTCGCATTGGTGCCGTTCTCGACGATGCCGACGCGGTTGACGTCGAGACCCCGGATGATCGGCCGGCTCGATGCGCCGGGCGCGAAGCTCGATCCGGTGATGCCTGGCTTGGAGAACAGGAGATCGCCGAGCTGGCCGCCGCCCTCGCGGCGGATCTCATCGTTCGGTACCACCGTGACCGTCGCGAACTGGTTGGTCACGACTGACAGCACGCCCTGCTGAGGCGCGGTGGGCACGGAGGCTGCCGGCTCCGTTTCTGCCGTTTGTTGGCGGCTGCGCACCCGCGCGGTCCGCGTGCCGCGGCCGGGATTGCGCGACGGCACCACCGCTCTGCGCACG
>LNAP01005780.1_pt1 | contig 10877 bp, 10 predicted proteins | sample 602601 | NCBI WGS metagenome assembly LNAP01 (sample SAMN02440304, study PRJNA202911) | soil metagenome | biome: Subtropical and temperate rainforests or woodlands; isolation source: soil samples (1 kg each in a 20% v/v slurry with milli Q water) were... ...
GTCGACGCGCAGCGCGCGGCAGACGCTCGCGGCCAAGGCGCTGGCCGAGGCCGAGAAGGTTTTGGGAGCGGGAAAATCCAAGGGCTGGTTCAACCCGTTGCCCCTTGCGCGCACGTGGATCGATGGCAAGACCTGCTACCAACTCGCCCCGCTCAGCGGCGGTCCTGTGTCTTCACTGGCCGTGCGGACCGTGGTCGCTCCGAAGGCCTCCTCCACTTCGGTCGCGAGCGAGCGCGTTCGCGCGACCTTCGACGCGAAGGGGTCGCTCAAGACGCTGGTCATTGACGGCGCTGAGGTGGCGGTCACCGGGCACACGCTGTGCGCGTATCCCGACCAGCCCGCGAAGTTTGATGCGTGGGACGTGGACCGCGCCAACATCGTAAGCGGCCACGCGGCACGCCTCGTGGGCAAGCCGGTTGTTGCGCAAGCCGGCCTCGAGGCCTCGGTGGCGTTCGCTTACCGGATAGCTAAGGCGAGCCGCGTGACCGTTATTTATTCGGTGCGAGCCGGCGAGGCGGCGCTGCGCGTGCGCTATGAGGTGGACTGGCATGATCCGCTGCACTGGTTGAAGGGGATTTTCTTCAGCGATTATCGAGGCAGCGAAGCCCGCTACGGTGCGCCGTTCGGCAGCGTGCTGCGCGGCCAGTGGTCGGGTTACGCGCGGGAAGAGGCGCAGTGGGAAGTTGTGGGCAGCCGCTGGATGGCGGTGTGCGACGACGCCCAGAGCGAGGGTCTTGCGATCATCACCGAGTCAAAGTATGGTTTCACCACGCGCGACGGCACGGCGGGCGTGAGCCTGCTGCGGAGTGCGCTTGTGACCGAGGCGGGCAGTCATCCGAAAATACGCCCGACACCGGATCGACCCAAGTATTCCGATCTGGGCAGGCAGACCATTGATCTTGCGCTGGCGCGTTACGCGCCGGATCTGCCGGTGCACGACCAACCGGCGGCATTGGCCGACACCTTGTTCACGTCCTGCGTGCCCTATGCGGGCAAACCGGCTTCGGCGGGCCTCGAAAGCATTGAAGGTGTTTCGTCTGCAGTGCCGGCCTGGGCCGAGCCGGTAAAGGGAGGCTGGGTGCTTCGTCTTCACGAGACGCTGGGCCGCCGCGGCAACGTGCGTATCGCCGTCGCCCAAGGGACCAAAAGCACGCCTTTAGATTTGCTCGGGCAACCGTTGTCCGGGGTCAAGGCTGCGTTTGGCGAAGTCTGCCTGCCAATCACACCTTACCAAGTGCGCTCGGTGAAGTTCTTATGCTAGCGGGGTTTTCCTTCTCCGGCAATTCATGATTAGGCGCGATCAAAAATCTTCGAAAATGAAAACAGCTAAGGAGAGTCCAATCCCTACCGATTGCAACCTGATTAGAACGACTGTTTTCTCTCCGCCGTTTTTAGAATTTCCGCAGGCTGGCACGCCATGCCACGTGATGACCAATCTTCGCGATACTCCGCTTCCCGAACTGGTCGATTCTCCCCGGCAGCAGAAATTCTGCGCCGACAAGTCATCCACGCTACCGCGCTACTACCCTCCGGCGGAGATCATGAGCATGCCCCGCACGAAAGGAGCCGGTGGTTATGTTGGATAGTGATAGTTCGCGCCTGTCAGTCGAAAGCCTCAAGCCGGACTGGCGGCTGCTCTGCCCGCCGCTGCTCCAAGAAATCCCCCACTACACGCGCCAGAAGTTCCGGGCGGACGCTCTGGCCGCCGCTACGGTAGCGATGGTCTCGATCCCGCAGGCGGTGGGCTTCGCGCTGATCGCCGGACTCCCGCCGGCCATGGTGTTGGCGACGGTCGTAGTGGGCGGTTTCATTGCGGCGTTTTTCTTCTCGTCGAGGCAGGCGGTGTTCGGGCCGAGCAATTCGCTGAGCCTCTTGCTAGCCGCGACCTTCATCGCCCATCGCGAATCCGCACTCGGACCTGCCGAAATGACCGTGCTCTTGGCTGCCCTGATCGGTGTGGTGCAACTGGTCGCCGGTTGCTGCCGCTTCGGCCAAGTCACGCAATTTATCTCCCGCTCGGTGGTGATCGGCTACGGCGCCGCCATCGGGTGCCTGCTCGTCCTCAGCCAACTGCATCATCTGATCGGTGCTCAACGCACGCATGGGGCTTCGCTGTGGTCGGTTCCGTATGATTCGGTGCAGCGCATCGTCCAAGGAGAGGTGAACCTGTGGTCGCTCTGCGTGGCGGTATCCGCCTTCCTAGTGTTTTATCTTATCAAAAAACTGCGCCCCGGCTGGCCCGAGGCGTTGATCGGATTGGTGCTCTTTTCGCTCTTCGCGAAGTTCGGAAACCTGGAGCAACTTGGCATCGTCACGCTCGGGCAGGACGGGCCGTTGTTCGCACGCTTGCCGGACTTCGCCGGGCTGCCGCTGTCCATGAGCGAACTCGGGACGGTGCGGTCTTTGTTTGTGCCGGCGGTGGCGATTGCGCTTCTCGGCATGTTGGAAGCGGTCTCGATTTCGAAGACGTGCGCGATGAAGTCCGGCGATCACACCGACGCGAACCGCGAACTTGTCGCGATGGGGTTGGGCAACCTTGCCTCGGCTTGTTTTTCCGCGATGCCCGGCTCTACCTCGTTCGCCCGCAGTGCGGCCAACCTGCAAGCGGGGGCTCGCACGCAAGTCGCGGGGCTGCTCAGCGCGATATTTGTGCTCGCCTTCGTGATGCTGCTCTCGCCGCTGGTTGCCCACATCCCGGTGGCGGCGCTCGCCGCCGCGCTGATCCGCATCGGCTGGAAAATCATCGACCGCGAACAAATCCGTATGGCCGCGCGCTCGACGGGATCGGACGCCGTGGCTCTCATAGGCACCTTCGTCGCAGCGATGTTCCTGCCGTTGGACGTGGCAATCTACGTCGGCGTGGTGCTGGCGCTCTTTCTCGCGCTGCGCAAAGCCTCGTCACCCACGCTGGTCGAATACGCGTTCAACGAAACCGACAACCTAGCCCCGGTGGACGATCTGGCGCGGCGCGCGCATCCGCACATCGCGATCATCCATGTGGAGGGTGAGTTGTTCTTTGGGGCGGCGGATTTTTTCCAGGGCCACGTTCGCCGGCAGGCGGAAACGGAAAACCTTCGGGTGGTGATTCTGCGCCTGAAGAACGCGCGGCACATCGACGCAACCACGGTCTTCGCGCTGCACGCGCTTCATGATTGGATGCGGCGCACGGACCGTCATCTCCTTGTGAGCGGAGTGCATGGCGGCGTGTTGCAGGTGCTGCAAAAGAGCGGGCTCTTCGCCCGCATCGGTCGCGAAAATATTTTCCCTGCGGAGCTGAACCCCAACCTCGCAACCAAACACGCGCTTCGGCGCGCCTGCAAACTCACTCACGACAAGAACCCGGAGGTTCGCATCTTTTATGATCAGCCCCTTCCGGCACATGGCACCTGATCATAACCCATGTGCATAGACGATCAGCCGTAGAATCCAAAACCAGAACACTTACACATCCGTCATCCCATGAGTAAACCGACCTCCAGCTCGGTTACTCCCAAAAGCAGCAAGTCCGCTACCCCCGTTCTTCCTCCATGCAGTATCCCTTATCGAAAGAAACTCTACATCGGTTATGGACTGAGTTTTTACTGTGATCCCGAACAGCCTCCCGCGACATGGGCGTCCCATCGACATCCCGAAACCCAAGTTCTGGTTTTTGGAGGGGAAGCGGATTGCACTGTCCATTGGAAGGAGCGGGGACATTGGCAGAAGAGTGAAGTCGCCGGAGCCTGCATTTGGATATTAGGAGCACGTGTCGCACATCGCTTGGATTGGAGAAGTCGCGCACTCCGTGCCGCGATCTACCTTGAACCCCGCTTTGCTCAGGAAACCGCTGGTCATTCCATAAAAGGATCCCGGCTTTGGGATCTCAATGCGCTCACCAGCCGAGACGTTCGGATTCTACATGAAATGAGGCGGTTTGCAAAAAAGAGCGAACCGCGGACGCCTGTGGAAATCCTGAAGATGAAGTCCGCCGGAACAGTGCTGACAACGCTGCTCTTGCAAGCTCTGGATCAGATCGACTCTGCACCTAAAACCACCGCGCCCGCTCTCTCTGATTCTGTGTTTGCACGAGTAGCGCAGATGATCGAGGAGCACATGGAAGAAAAGGTTTTGATCCCGGACATGGCCAAGTCCGTCCACATGAGTCGGAGTTGTTTCCATCGTCAGTTCAAACGGAGGATCGGAGTCAGTCCGGGCGTCTATCTCATCAGTCGCCGCATCATGCGCGCCATTGAATTACTCGATGCTACCGACCGCACCGTTTGCGACATCGCCCTTAGCGTGGGCTTCAATAGCCAAAGTTACTTCGACCGATGCTTCAAAAAAGTCACGGGACGAACGCCAACTCAGCATCGCGGAAATCGATGAGCGACAATTGTGCTACACTCTGCACGCATAGTGAAAGATGGATGCATTCACGTAGTGTATGATGAATACGTAATCAGGTGCTACCGCTCGCAACGGATAACCTGATTATTTCCTCCAGCTTCTCGTTCAGATTTTTCCCATCCATGAAAACGAGAATTCCCACATCCTTCCTCGGTGCGCTCTTCGTGACGCACCTCCTGACTGCGAAAGCCGAGGCGGCCGCCGTGCTGCCTCTCGCGCAGATTCCCTCCAACGTGAAGACGGGGTTCCAATACGGATTGGGGCTGCTCTTCATGGTCGGGTTTATATGGGGCGTCATCAATATCTGGAGCGGTGCGGACAAGATGAAGCGCGGCGACGCCGACGGCAAAATGGGCATCGTCTCCGGCATCATCATTGCCGCCGCCGCCGCAATCATGGGCGCGCTCTTTTACATCTTCGGTATGTCCGACGGTGTGCTCACGCCGCAGTTTTAAACCCAACCCTCAACGCCTCTATCGCCATGAGCGAACTGCGCGTCACCGACACCAACAGTGTCAACGACAGCAAGGGCCGGGCGTTCGGTCTCGAAGGGAACGACTTCCTCTACGTGATCGGCGGCATCGTCGGTGCCCTCGGCTGCTTTTTGCTCCTGCACGTCCTCTTCGGAGCGGGAGCCGTCGCCACGATGTTCCTGGCGGCACCGATTCTCCTCGTGCCCACCGCCTGGGTGCTGCTCTTCCGGCACAACAAACCCGCCGGTTACGCCGAAGACCTCTTCGATCATCTCATAAATCCTGAAGGATGGACCTTCGCGCCGCGTATGCAGCCGAAGCGTCCCGGAAAGGAGTCCGTCCATGCGATCCAGCGCACCTAACGGCTACTTTGCGAACGGCCTGCTTCTCTTCGGCTCCCTCGAAAAAGGAGGCGTCGCCAGCAAAGGCTACGTCCTGCAACCACCCGATCTACGCGGTGCCAGCATCGCGAACCTCAACGCCTACCAGGACAAGATCCGCAGCCTGCTCGCCAACCTCGGCGAAGGGATGCGGGCACAACTCCAGTGGACAGTCGATTCCGACTACCTCACCGAACTCACGCGCTACTACCGAGAGACCGAAACTATCACGCACCCGCACATCCGCCGCACCCGCGACGAACGGTTCAAACGCTACTGGACTAAAATGCAGCGCCGTGAACTGCGCCGCGAAAAACTCGTCCTGTTCCTTTCGACCGACATCACCGGCTACTCCGGCAACGTCAAAACCAAGACAGGCCTGTCCGCCTACTACGACAAAGTCCTGGCCGAACTCCGCTCCCGCTTCGACGAAATCACCGGCACGCTCCGCACGCTCTTCGGCGTCGACACCACGGTCACGCCGATGGGCGACCAAGAGCACTTTGCCTACTACCTCAAGTTCCTTAACCCGTCACTCGCGGACCGCTTCGACGTGGACTACGCGGCGCAGTTCAACCCCGCGCTGACGATCCAGGAAAACTGCTGGAACTCCGACGGTGTCGGCCTCGACCGCATAGGCTTCTACCTCGACGGTCGCTACCACACCGTCTTCACGCTCAAGCGTTGGCCAAGTCGCACCTATCCCGGAATCGTCTTCCGCCTCACTGGCCTGTCGTTCCTCGATTACCAGATTACGGTCAACGTCACGCCGCTGCCACCCAAGCGCGAAGTGGATCAGGAGGAGAAGGCCATCGAACGCCTGCGCGGCGAATACGAGGACACCGAACGCCACTCACTCCTCGTCGCCATCGGAAAAAAAGAGCGGAAAATCGAGTCCCTCTCCACGGGCTTCATCCGTCCGTTTTCGGTCACCTACACGATCCGCGTCTGGGACGAAAACGAAGTCGCGCTCAACGCGAAGTGCGCTGCGATCAAGAACGCCGTCAACAACCTCGGCGGCGCCCAGTATTACGAATGCGCGCTGCCCTCGACCGCGAAAAAACTCTTCTTCGCCTCGTGGCCCGGCTGGACCAGTTCGCCCTACAAACACCGCGCCCTCTACGCGGAGGACACTTATCTTGCCGATCTCCTCCCGTTTTCGGCGACCTTCACCGGCCATCTCGCCGAAGCCGAGGCGATCTACGATGGCGCACAGGGCAACCTCGTCGGCCTCCGCACGTTCCTCGGTAACCCGGCCACGCCGCAACATGCGGTGCTCCTTGGTGCGACCGGCGCCGGCAAGTCGGTCACGATGTGTGATCTGCTTTCGCAGACCGCCGCTTATTTCCACCATTCGGTCTTCATTGAGGAAGGGTTGTCGTATGCGGACTTCACGCGGGCGATGGGCGAAACGCCCATCATCATCCACCCGGACGGCGATCTCACGATCAACTATTTCGACACGGGCAAACTCCCGCTCAATCATCTGCACCTTGCCTCGGCCGCCGCACTCGTCTCCCGCATGATCGGCGAGTCGGCCGATGCCGAGGCGCAGCAAATCCGGCAGGCCATGCTCGGCCAATACATCGGCCAGCTCTACCAAGACGCCTTCGATGACTGGGCCAAAAAGCACCACGACCTGATGCCGGCCATCGAACGCCTGGCCTGCGCGGTGCATCGCTGGAAGCACGCAAAGCTGGGCCTCGGCTCGACCAAAATGGAAGCCTACGCCGACTTGCGCGACCGTCAGGCGCACAACGACGATGAGGCGCAACAGTTCATCGCCGATCTCAGCGAAGCCGAAATCACCCGCTTCCTCAAAGAGCCGCAGACCGAGCGCTCTGTTATGGCGATGGCCCACGCGCATTACGCACCCGAAGACTATCCGGTTCACGCGAGTTTGGTCGAACTGATGCAGTTCTCGCGCTTTCCTGAGCACAAAAAGGAACTCGTCGATCACCTCGCCACGCTCCTTTCCGCGTGGTGCGCCTACGGCCAATACGGGAAACTCTTCGACGGCCGGACCAATGTTTCGCTCACCGGCCAAATCGCTCACTTCGAACTCGGCTACATCCCCGAGCAAGCCATCGAACTCAAAACTGCCGCCGGTCTGCTCGTCGCCGGCTTCGCCCGTCAGCACATCATTTCGCTCCCGCGCGGCCTGCGAAAACGGATTATCTATGAGGAGCTGGCCCGCTTCCTCGACGTGCCGGGCGGGGACAAGATCGTCGCCGAGTCCTACGCGCAGCTGAGAAAATTCAACTGCTGGACCGCGTCCATCGTCCAGCAATACAGCCGGTTCAAAGACGCGCGCATCCGTCCCGTCGTCATTGGCAACTCCAAGCAGTTTTTCCTTATGCGGCAGTTCGACCGCAACGATGTGGACGACATCGCCCGCGACATTGGACTTCCCGAGTCGGTCTGCTCCGCAATTCAGAACTACCCGATGCCGGAGCAGCAACCGCCGGGGAAGAAGTTTTCCAGCATCTGCTTTTTTTCACCCGTCACCGATCCGCCGCTCTGCGGCACGGTGCGCAACGTCCAACCCAACCCGGAGGAATCCCATGCAACCAACGAAGCAAAATCGGCGTAGGCTGGCTGTGGTCTGCGTCCTCGGAGTTGTCTCCGCCGGCCTGTCCGGTTGCAGCACGGCGGGCGGCATGGCCTCCGACATCGGTCTGGCCGGTGCCGGCAGCACGCTCGCCTATGAACTTTCGGACGGAGACATCGGCGTGACCGCCGCCGGTGCCGCCGGAGGCTATCTCGTGTCGAAGCTCGCCCAGTCCCAGGTGAAGAAGGCCATCAACGAGGCCGAACAGCGCGGCTACGACCGCGCGATGAATCAGGCGGTAAAACAGCAATACTGGATCATCCAAAACCAACAACGCTCGCTCGAAACGAGCCAAGCCGACACCGCCCGCTTCGTGCCGGTGCAACTGCCCGAGACCACCGTCAACGGCGTCATCCTCAACCCCTCCGTGGAATACCTCCGCGTCGAACCATGAAAACGCTCCTGCTCTTTTTGTTGGGTGCCTCCGTCGCTGGTGCCTCCGGCATTCCCGTGGTCGATGTCGCCAGCATCACGAACAACCGCATCGCCCACGCCGAAAATATCGCCAAGTGGGTCGATAGTATCGCGAAACTCCGCACGCAGATCGACCAGTTGAACCAGCAGATCAACATCCAGGACGACATCCGCAAGTGGACGGGCAATCCAACCGAGGCCGCCACCAACGTCGTCCTGGATGTGCTCGGCGAAGAAGACCTAGCCCGTGAGTTCGGCCGCGGTCGCGATGAAATCCTGCGTATCACGCACAGTCTCGAATCCCTCCAAAATACCGGAAGCGGAAACTACCGCGCGATTCGCAGCACCGATCTCAACGGCACGGATCTCCAGCGCGATGCGCTCACGTTCCGCCGCTACTCCGTCCTCGATGCGAAGCAGACCAACGCCGTGCAGGTCGCGGACGAAACCAAGTCCCGCGAGTTGGAGTTACAGGAAGAAATCGCCCTCACGCTCCAAGAACTGAAAGCCGCGACGACCGACGCCGAGGTGCAAAAACTCTCGGCGAAACTCACCGCCCTCAACGGCCAGCTCGCGCAGGTCGAGTCCGTGCGCCGTCGCGAAGTCGATGAAGTGGCCCTCCAAAAAATCGCGAATGACGCACGCATCGAACAGGAACGCCTCGCCGCCGCCGAGTCCGAGGCGAAGGACAACCACTTAGCGAACCAGCGCGTCAGCGCCTACATGAAAACCCTGAAACTGAGGAAGACCACGCCATGAAAATCCACGTCCTGATTATCACGCTCGTCTTGTCCTTGTTCGTCACCGGTTGCGGTCCGTCAAAAGCCGAACGCGAGGCGGAGAAACGTGCCCGTCTCGAACTCGAACGACAGGCGGAGCGGGAACGAGCAGCCGCCAACAAGGCGATCACCGACATGAGCAAGAAGCTCGGGCGGAAGCCGCCCGCGTTGGACTTGGGCGTGCCGCCCGATCCGCAGCCCGAGCCAAAACCAGAGCCCCAGCCCTGATCCGTCATGGAAATCTATCTGCCAACGCTGGAGACCAAGATTCGGATGCTCGTGGATGCCTTTCGCATCATCGTGTTTGTGATCATGGTGGTCGGCCTCGTCTGCTATCTGGCCAACGGTCAGCAAACGGGCACCGCCATCGTTAAGGTCCTGACCAAGGCCCTCATTATTGTGGCCGCCATCGCGACGATGGACCTGTGGTTCACCCGCGCCGAGGAAGTCGGCCTGGCCGTGGCTGAATACATCGATCCCGGCTACAACGAGAACCCGACTTCTTCGGCCAGCACCATCCGCGAGGCGACCACCACCAACCCCGAAGGGCAGGAGTGGTCGTGGCGAAAGCTCAACGAGTCGATCTATCAGGCCGTCTCCAATGCCCTCGCCAATATATTCATCTACATCGGCACCCTCATCACGGTGCCCATGCTGATCCTGCAATACATCCTGCGCTGGCTCCTGTATCTGCTGACCCCGTTCGCGCTGGCGATCTTCATGGTGCCGGGGTTTTACGGCATCGGTGTCCGCTTTTTCCAACAAGTGCTCGCGATCTTCGCATGGCCCATCGGTTTCGCGCTCACCAATCTCGTGGCGTTGGCGATCTGGACCGACTTCCGCGCCGCCGTCGGGGCCAATCCCCAAAACGCCAGCGACGTCTTGTATTCGCCGCTGCTCGACATGATGGGCGGTATCCTCGCTACCATCATGATTATCGTCGGCATGGTTTCCACGCCGGTCGTGATGCAGATGCTCTTCGCCCAGGGACAGGCGTTCACCGGCCGATCCGGCAATCCGGTGACGATGGTCATGGGTTCGGTCGGCCCTGTTTCGAGCTTGCTCGGTCGATCCGGTCCTACCGGCGGTCGAGGCGCTTCCGGTGGCGGGCATACTCCACCGCCTTCATCACCGCCGCCCGCACCGACTGGCGCGGCGCCAGGAATCTAAATCATGGACTCTCTCCATTCCACTCCTGACCTGTTGAGGGAAACGCCGGTTGATCAAACCAAGCGCCTGTCGACCGACATTGGCGCACGGGAACGTTTTTCGCCGACACGGCTGTTTGCCGACAACGCCTTTGCTTCCCGCATGTGGTTCCTCGTCGCCTGCGGCGCGGTCGGCTTTGCGATTCTCCAACCGTATTTGATCATCGGTGCCTATCGCATCAAAGAGCGTGTGGTGGTCCTCGATGGTGGCGGCACGTTCTCGGTTTCGCCGCTCCTCGGTTTCGAGGAAGCCAAGGAGCTTCACGAAGCGATGGCGCTTTGGGCGACCCTGGCCTTTTTCCAGCGCAACCCGCGTGGCTTCGATTATCCCGACATGCTGCAAAAACTCTTCCTCGTGGAAGCGGCGGCCAAGGCACAGGACGACCGGGAAGCGTCCTATGCCGAGTTCGAGGTGAAAAACATCCACCAGAAACCGGAGGTATTTAAAATTGAGATCCTGCGCACGCGCGAAGACCGCGTGCTCGTGAAAGTGGAAGGTCAGTTGATTCGCACCGGGGTGTTCGAGAACCAGGCGTTCACGGAGTCGCCCAAGTTCACCCTCAACCTCTCGTTCGCGCGCAACCCGAACATGCTCGCGAACAAACGCTATCCCCTCGGCGTATGGA
>LNAP01005781.1_pt1 | contig 10877 bp, 13 predicted proteins | sample 602601 | NCBI WGS metagenome assembly LNAP01 (sample SAMN02440304, study PRJNA202911) | soil metagenome | biome: Subtropical and temperate rainforests or woodlands; isolation source: soil samples (1 kg each in a 20% v/v slurry with milli Q water) were... ...
GGTAGAGACGAGCAGGTAATATTTTCATGCAATTGCGACCCTTCTTCAGATTTTAAACGCTAATCTTTCTGTAGGATGCGCTGGAGGTGCTTGAATCAATGCTGGCATGTATCAAACAGGAGAACGAAGCATTTGTGTCTCACCTCAAGCGCGAGCACATAAGCAAGTCGAGCCATCTGGCCCAATCTCTCATCATGCCAACGGCGGATGTGCACACAACAAAAGTAAACTCGTTCATTTGTCCTTTTGAGGGATGGAGCTACAGGTATGGTTTTATTGTATGTTACTTTCATAACTTCTGTCCAACAACAGTGCATATTACAACAACACCCTTTTCGCCTTTGACAGCCACTTGGAGTGCCAATCATGCGCGAAAACCATCGGTCCTACTGCCAACCGAATCTTGCCAACACGGCATCAATTGTTCACGACGCTTCCTCTGCCCATTCCTTCCGCCACGTCCTCCGTGTCGCAGCGGCGTGTCGACAGCAGTGGTGCCGTCACCGCGGGCTGTCTCCCTGCCGGAAATGCCAGCACTGGCACTGAGGATGCAACTAACCAACCGACTCTTGTACAAAAGAACGACACCAATATTGCCACCTCACACAGCAAGTTTGCCACCTCAGAAAAGAATGAAAGTTTGCTCCGCGGTGGCAGTCCCATCGCGGTGGCGCGCAGCTCGTCCTCCGGCTCTAGTAGCCACCAATCTGAGCAACAAGAAGAGCAGCAACGGATTGCGGGGAGTTCTACTGGGTATGCTCCTGCGCCGCGGAGGCCGATTGGCTCATCGCCGTCTGTGTATCACTGCCTGCAGGAGTTCTTTCAAGAAGAGGCGCTCAGCGGCATCTCCTGCGCCGCCTGCTCCAGCCTCGCCACCCAACGCAAGGTCGAGCACAAGTACGCTCTCACTGCCTCTGCGGCGCTTAGAAACTCTAAGGATGCAGAGAAAACAGCTGCATTGAAGAGTTCCAGCCAATATAACAACAAGGATGGGCAGGACGAGGTTACGCTTCGCATCTTGACTGAGTTTCTGAATGATCTCAAAAATATGCGCGTCGTTGGTGCGAAAGATGCGTATATTGGCGACTTTGACAGCGGTTTTGTTGCGCATCCGCCAATAAGCCTCAAGAAACAAGCAATCACCCATAAGCCGAAGACTACAAATATAAAAGGAAAAAGTGTGGTTGAAGTGGACCCCACAGTGGTGCAGCAGCGCGATCGCGAAATGTTACATCTGTCGTTGAAGCAGCCGACATTCAGCGATGCCACCAAGCGCACCGGTCTCTCTCGACTGCCTCCTCTGCTTTGTTTGTACTTGTGTCGCCGCACGTACGACGAAGTGAAAGGTCGCATGAAGAAGCTTGTCGCCCACGTTTCCTTCCCTGTGTTGTTGAATATGGACCAGTTTCAGTCAGCCGACGGAGCCCACCGCCCCACCTACACACCAGGGCCGACAGGTGCGGTGCCGACAGGACTGTCGGTCACTACTATGCTTACTTCTACGATGAAAGGGAGAAGCTTGCAGACAAGTGGGAGTGGCGGGGACTACCAGTTAAGAGCCGTGGTGGAGCACAAGGGCACTGCAGATACAGGTATAACTCTCCTACCTTTCCCAATTGACTTTTTCGAAGCTTTTCTGACGAGACCTTTTTCAATTCACTATGATGCAGGGCACTACGTGGCCTATTGCCTGGTGCAGGAGCAGCCTCGGCGGCAGTGGCGGCTCTTCTCGGACGAGCAGCACATCCAAGTGCCCGAAACCACAGTACTGGCTGCCCAGGCGACTATGCTCTTCTACGAGCGTGTGAAAGCGCGACGATGACGGAAAAGCCTCGAATCTGTTTGTGATTTTTGACTTTACTTTTCTGCGACGTTTAAGCTAAGGCAACCCGTTTTAATATCTTGTCGGTTGAAGTTGTTAAATTTTTGGTTCTTTAAGAGCGCATGTGTGTTTTCGCTTTTCCTTTGAAAAACGCAGTTGCTGTGCGTAGAAAACGTCAAACAGAACTATGCTGTGAACATATTTACAGACAAAGATTTATTTTAACATAAACGTTCTTTTAGTCTGGGTTTAAAACATAAAAGTTACTAAACCTCAACAGTTTTATCGAAACAGAGTTCTCACTAATCACCGCTGCTTGGAAATGGACATTAACAACAGGTTTCCTACATATATACACTCATGCCAAATAGTTGATGACCCAAGTTGTTTGGGTTCATTATAACAGCATTACAAAATAATTAATTTTGTCTTGAATTGGAACGAGGGGTGAACGGCATTCCTTTGAATGCGATGGTTAAACACACACATGCATACTATACACACACTACATTATGGCATACGATCAGACACAAGTATTTACATGGGTACTATATTTCTCGAGTTGATATTACAGGCTGCATTGAAATTTGTACTACTTGAGACAATCCGTGTCTTCTTACTTAGGTTGGAAACACTGGGAGGTTGAGGGGGGAAGACAAAGAGGCCTTCGTTTAGCGGAGGGGTGGGGGTGCTCAGCTTTCTCTTCTGCACAAAGCCAAACGCATTTGAACCAAACGTCACACAACTCTCTGTCACGTGAAGCAAGTTTCTCAGCATGGGATCTTCGGGTCGGCAGTTCTCACGATCGTCCGTGTGGACGCCAGAGTACACTGCAAGCGTGATGGCAGAAAACTGGTCGTCCCATTCACAGTCCATATCGTAGTTGTTCATTTTTAATAAATCTAAGTAGGGTGTATTCAGTTGAAGCAGTTGGGGTGGTAGTTCATAACTTTGCGCAGTTTTTCAAATCGCCAACGTTGTCCACCTCTCAAAGTTGCTGAGTTGGTGGTTCAAACGAAAACTCGAAGGGGTGCGTCACAGACGTCGAGGAAATTCCCTGTTTCCTCGTACAAAGTACGCACTTTGAACTTGAACTTGGGAATCGTTTCCATTTTATAAAATTTTGGCGAACATTTTTGCCACCGCTGTTAGTTAAAACAATTAAGCAAGCTGATTTAGAAAATATTTGTTCCTACATCATTGATACGTGGGCAACCATCATAATTTTTCCTTTCTAACACAGAAGTTTCCACATTTTGCGGAACGGCTTATCACTTTAATCCTCCCCCGACAAAATGGAGTGGTCATCGTTGTCCTTGTGCTTGTGATGGCGCCTGCGTGCCTTGGTCACGGCCTGGGTGCGCAGGCGGTTGTTGTCCTGCACGCGTGCGGCCAGTAGCGAGTGGGCCACCACTCCAATGCGCATGTCGAAACTGTGGATATCCGCTTTGATCTGCTGCAGCCCTGCCTTGATCTTCACCAAGGGCGAGGTGTCGTGCAGGCCGGAGTCCTTGCTTTCGAAGGACTCCTTCAGGTCGTCGAGCTTCTCGGTCACTTCGGCCAGCTCCGCGGTGAGCTTGCTGACAGACTCGTGAGCACCGCGGCTCTTTGTCTCCAGTGCCTCCAGTTTGTGCTTCACCTGTAAGAACGTATCAATGAGAAGGTTATATTGTGAGCGATATAAATGGTGTGCGTGAGTGTGTGTGTGAATGGTTGTGAAGGGTTATCGTACCTCGATGTAAGACAGGGACATGGCGTTGTGCTGGTTGTTCAGGTACTTCTCTTTCATTCGCATCTTGTTCAACTCATCGGATACATGTCTGCAACAAAAGAATGTTTAGCACATTACAAATGTATATCGAGTTGGTATCGTTTCACTCGTGTGTCCATAGTGAGTAGCACAGAGAGAAAAAAGAAGAAGAAAAAGACTCACTTGTTCATGGCCTGCAGATCTCCTTGCGTATCCGCCAACACCTTTTCAATGTGGCCTTTGCTGGTGACGGTCTGGTCTACGTGGGAGCGCCACTCGTTGGTGACAAGCTGTTGGTTGGCGCGCAGCTTGGGGCCCACGCGCTCCAGCTCAGTCTTCCATTCCACGGGGTCGACCAAAGCCTGCAGGATGTTGTGGTGCGACGCGTCCACAGAAGTCTCCAGATGCGATGCTTCTTCAAACTGCAAGTCCTCGTCGATGCCGCCGGCCAGGTCGTCTTCGAGAATGTCGTCTTCATCATTGTCGTCGTCTGCCTCGGCTTGCTCCACCTGCTCCGACGACATCCCCAATGACACAAAAGAACACATAAACGAAGAAGCAGTAAGGAAGGGGCAATCAAACGAAAATTACCTCGCCACTGTTGACATAAAGCGGAGTGCCCCATGAAAATCCTTGCTCCTCCAATGCGCGTGTTGTGAGAAACTCCAACACTGTACACACATGTTCTCCGTGGGCTGCTTTCAACTTTTGTGGAGGAAACGAGGAACGAAAATCGAATTGCCTCAATGCGAGCATTAGCTTGTTCACCATAGTATTGGGGTCGTCAAACTCTTCTGGTTTAAAAGCATCGGGCTTTCTGCTGATCGTAAGGCACAGCCAGGCACATATGCTAATAAACTCTGAAAATTGGTGACTCGCGTTTGGACCAGGAGCAACAAATTGTACTCGATTAAACGGTTTCTTATTCAGCTTCTTGCAATAGTCTCGTTCGTAGTTTAATATTTTAAGCTTTTCTAAGCTGTCCTCCCACATAACATAGATAGGCCCCTATATTTACATTGTGCAATTCACAATGGTGTGAGTCAGAAAAGGTTGGGTAATAGCATTTTAAAAATGCGCAGTCTTACCATAGCGGGACCAGTGTTAGCCGCAGACCCACCCCCACCTCTTCCCTGGCCATCATCTTCGTCCATACTTGAACAGCTGAGTATGAATACAAAATAAATACGGGCAGATCTTCTTGGTTGATCAGTTATGATGTGTTCAAACGTCTCAAAACGGTTATAAACGGGAAAGCCTGGAAAGTGGGAATCCCCTTTCGAAGTGAAGCATCGAATTCATTTTGAATCTCAAATGAGAGCGTTTGGTTTGCTCGTCGCATTGACTCTGACAGTGGGGCACTGTTTCGTTCCTTCACCACTACTGGGGAAAGCTCTGCGCCACTTGTCGAGTCATTCATTAATTCAGATTGACATATGCTCCAGCGGACTGAGTCTGACGGAGAAGTTGAAGCAGCAATGCGAAGAGAAGATTAGAAAGGCAACAAAAGTTGCAAGTTCGGGTATTAGCTCGATCCACCTTAAACTAAAGGCACCCAGCATTCCCAAATCAGGTTTGTTAAGTTGTGTTTGGGATTGCAGTTTGTATGAGACGATGAACCTTTGCCTTCCTTTGAATAGAAATGCACACACACATGAAGAAGGATGCTATGGTGGCCGAAGCAACCATTGGTTTGAAAAGCGGAAAGGTGGTCCATATGCGACAAAGTTCGGACCATATGTATTCCAGCATTGACCTGCTGAGCCACCGGTTGAAATACCGGTTGAATCGCCTGCATGAAAAAGAACACCAACTTGCCATAAAGATGCAGCGGCGCGAAAAACTTGCCATCAGTAACGAGAATGATATGGAAGGTGCCCATGAAGCTGATGATCAGGTTAGTACAATGAAGTTGCTCGTACTTATCAAGTAGCATCTTGTTGATGCGAATGTCGATTCGTTCGAACAGGGTGTTGAGGAAATGGAGGAGGAAAAAGAAGAGGAAGAACAGGGTGACGATGAAAAGTATGATATCAGAGATATCCAGCAGAGCAACGCAGACGTGGACTTAACTGTTACAAAGACAAAAAACTTCGATCTGCCTCCCATCAGCGTGGAAGAGGCTGTACAGGCGTTGGAGTTGATGGACCACAACTTTTACATGTTCCGCAACCAAGTAAGCGCACCAGACTGCTTTTCACTGCCCTTTAGTTTACACATTTATACATTCATATGTCAACCTGCACCTGTCTTCTCTGGCAGGAAACCAATGAAGTCAACGTGGTGTATCGGAGGGTCGCAGGCGGAGTCGGCCACATTAACATTACACCGCGCGAACCTTCTGGACTATGATATTTAAAGTAAGGTTTATACTTGAAGGAAGCTCTACTACTTTCGCTTAGTCAATGCTACTTTTATCAACGTTTGGCAGTTTCGTGGAGCTGTGGCCGCTTTTTGGCGAGAATAAGTGAAGAAAATCAGCTTTTGTTGGTCATATTGTTGTATATTCACGCGGTAACATAATTAATTCAAGCTACTATTCATTCGGTAGTGGTTTGGTATGCTTACCACGGTACATTCATTGCGTATTGTACTTAAAGTTATTGCGTTAAATTGTCCAGCAACAAACCGTTACACTTTGTACCGATAGAAAAGGCATCGAGAAAGCGTATTGGTAGGCAATAAACGCCAATACGGCACCATCGAGTTCGAAGTGAAACTGATTTGAACTGCTGCACGATATCCCTGGTATTCAAACTTTCCCATAGATTTCCAAAGAATGGTGGATGTTCGCAAGGAAGGTCCGTATCAGGACTTCTACAAGAAATTGTTTGTTAAGTTTGACCGTGGACTGAACTCTTCTCTGGAAAGTCTTCGAAAGACCATAAATGTTTCCATTCAGAAAGTGGAATCTCGGCTAAATCACTGCGAAGAAACGCTTCAGAACTATATTTCGAAAACAAAGAACGAATGCATGGAAGATGTAAATATGGCCGAGGTTCTAGTGAATAAAGAATTGCGGTCAAAGATTATCATGTCGCAATGGACAAACAAGTTTCTGTCTTCGACGAGAAACAACACACTGGACCCTGTAACATTTAGTCTTGCCCGCTTCGCGCTTAATATCAGCTTATGCTTCAACGATGTATCACCCCAGTACATAATTGAAACCAATATACACAAGCACCTTGTGGACTACATAGGTTTGCAGTCAGAATTGGTAATAGGACCCTCATTAATGGCTTTGTGTCATATCTCACTCTTCCCCGAGCTGCGAGCACACATCGTTGCTGCAGGCGCTTTGCCCGTGTTGCTTAAACTAATGACGCACCACGATTCTAAACTGATCTTGGCACAAGCTATCAAGTTATGTGCCTCACTATCTCTGGAGCCCTCGAACAAAATTCTTATGTCGCAGAGCGGCTGTATGCATGCGATGTTCGACCTGGTGCTCGGCGTGCATCAGGACGTCGACCGGCACATTCAGTATTACGCAGTGTGCAGCCTGGTCAACGCTATGTACAAAAACGACGCCAATCGCCTGCTGGCCGTGGAGCTAAACGGCATCAAACCGTTGCTCACAATAATGCGCGCCTCGTCGCACGAGGACATTATCGTGCACGCCATTCGCGCGCTCGCCAACATTTCCTACGGCAACGGATACACGGCCAATTGTATCTTGGTGGCGGGCGGTGGGGAGGTATTGGTGGAGATCATCGAGTCCGGTGACATTATCCGACAGCCACTGACGGCGCATGCAGTGATGGCAGCATTCAGCAACATCTGCAGCACCGATGCGAACCAGTCCCACATTGGTTCGATCAAAGGCTTAGTCGAGTGCACAGTGAGGATATGTGAGCATGCAAGGTAAGTGGTGATATCATATGAGTGGAGTTGATGCTCATGGTCGCCTCGATATATAAACTGTTTTTATTTTGTTTGCATACAGGGAAATGTATCTTGCCACGGAAGCCGCTAATTTTATGCTTGCATGCTGTTGGAACAACCGCATCAACAAGGTAAGAGTGAATATATATTTTGAACATTTGCTACAAACAATCTAGTTTACACATTGCATACGAACACCATATCGTTTGAACACTATCGACCATATCGTTTGAACACTATCGACCATATCGTTTGAACACTATCGACGCCAGGCACGTATCGCGAACAATGGTGGCTGCACCGCGCTGATGAAGCGCATAATGCGACACACTTTAGTGAGCGATCCCCAGGGACTGAATGCGGCGTGTTCTGAGAAAGCCTGTCTCGCACTGTCCGCGGTACTGCTGTACCCCACCACGCATGAGAAAATGGCGGGTGAGTCAACATTTCAACCATTTGTGTTCGCAATGGACACTAGACTTCTCCATGTTTTCATTTTTCTTAATCACTCTTGTTTGCTTGTTACCTGTAGTGATTGGTGGGTTGGAGGAGGCCGTGCGGCTGTGCAAGGACTGCCACGACCCCATGTTGCTGCGCGCCCTGTGCAAAGTCATCGTAGCGATGGTGCCCGATCCCGACGATCTCGTGGTAAGTAAAACAGATCAGTGGATGTATGAATGTATGAGGTCATTCATAAAAGGGGTTGCTAGTTCGATCGATATGAGCGTGAGCGCACTCACAAGCTGTGCCATCTCTTATCACCTGCATTTACACTTCTACTTTTTACCAGCGCGTGCATGAAGACGACAATAAGTATCCGGTCGAGAAATGCAATGCCCTGCCTGTTCTGAAAAAGGCAAAGTTCAAGGGCTACATACAGGTTCCCAAGTAAGTCACTTCTCAAAATATTCAACCGGCAACACTGTTTTATTCACTCATTTCACGCACTGCTTAACTGTGATGTTTTAGTCCGCCGGTCTGGCTGGACGACGCGATAGAAATCTTATCCAAGACAGACGAAGGTAGGGAAGCGATAATGTTGTGGATACTGTATTTTCCATCTGCAGAGCATTTCATTTTTTAATCTGTATTTTGTTATTTATGTTGCAGAGTTGCGACATACGGGGCCGCTAGGTCTAGTGGAATTCACAGATAAGTTGGAATTTAGCAAAGAATTCTGCACGCAAATCGCGGCCGATGCTTCTGTGTTCGACAGCAGAGATTTCAAAGGGCTTATATTCTCCATATATTAACGTAATACGTAGAGTTTGTAGTTCATTGTCATTATCTTACATTTGTAAACAGTATTTACACGCTTGTAGCCCAGTTTGGTGTCAAATATATGCTTTATTTTCATCGATCCACGGTTCTTAAGGTAATATATAAGTACAGATCACAGTGACTCATTAGGCGCCACAGATCGAATATCGGTGCGTCCAAGGGTACTTCTACTCCCTGTATGATACACTGTACTCGTTTGCTCTGATCGAAAGAATCATATACTTCTTTGAAATCTTGGTATAGAACTTCGTTCAGAGTTCGCATTTGCTTTTGTTCAGGGTTGACAGAAGGGTCTTCTGTAAAGTCAAGTTTCCGCCATATCACCACGGGCCTCTGTGCAATGGGCTTGTCTGGTAGACATAGACGCACCGGGATCGTTTTCAATTCGTTGAGGGTTGTGGTGACGCTAGCAGGGCCGGTTTCGTTTAAGCTGAGAAGCGCAGGGGGTCGCAGCGATTTCGCTGTAAGATCAAAGCTTGCTGAATCCCCGTGTTGTACGCTTCTCCACAGATCTCTCTGCTGCTCAACAGAAAGCTCGTTGAAGAGACGAGTCGAGCCGTGAAGTTGAAACAGCGCTTGTTTCAAACTGTGGAAGTAGAAATGCTCCGATTCTTCTGGATTTGTACACTTTAAAAGGAAATGCGCGGGGAAGGCTTGAAAGTGAACTATTATTTTCCATGGACAACCAGGTGTACCGTAATGGTCAAATAATACACCTATAGGAAGAGTACTACGCGTTCATGATAATGCAAATTGTTCAGACAGTGGCTAAAAAACAAATGAATAACCAAAAGGGACTAACCTGCGCAAGGGACGACCGTCGGACTCAAACCATACATCAGAAGAAAACTCAATAGCATGCTGTTGAAAATGAACGACTATGTCTGCAAGTACCACTGGGAGGTAACTGTATCGAGACGAGTGAAGAAAGACATTTTCAGGTCTGTCGTTAGACGAGACATCAGACTCCGCAAGTTCGACCTCCAACAAGACAGCACCTTTCCACACATCATCGTAACAGTCTGAGTAGCTTCTTGCCATTTCTGACAGTCCAAATTTCAGCAGAAAGCCAGAATAGCTAAAAATTCTGTGCGAATGTTGTGAATTAACGAACTTTCGCGACCGATGCCCGGGACTTTTTGTTTTGAAGTGGATTTTGAATGAACTCCGTCGAACTCAATTGATGCAACTTACTGTATAGATGGCAGCCGATCTTGTTGATGAGGGAGCAAACCTCTTTGGTGCACTGATTGCACGCAAAGTGGATCCTGGGTCCAGTCTGTATAACAATGCCGGGTTATTCCCACTCTCTTTACCAGCACTGGGCGAAGACCCGCGTGACATCTTCAACTCACAAAGCAGAAAAACTGCGAAACGTCCTTCCTTTTCTGCCAAAGGAGGGAAAGAAAATCATCTAGACAATGCGCGAGTATTGTGCACTTCGGATGAGCTGAAAACATCTCCAGAGGAGGCTGCAAGTGCACCATGGTACTTATCCCTAGCTCCACGGCTACCTACCTTGCCTGTCAATGCTTCAAAGCACCACAGTATCGCAACGACGGAGGAATACACAAACAACATGGTCCTTCTTGCGTTTAAAGGTACATCGTCCGATTTGTTCCGTATGGATCGTAAACCACCGTTGGTCACCATCCCAGGTGGATCGACATTGTCAGTGCAACGATTTCTGTATCAGGTTCGTTCGATCTTTGTGCTCCGATCTCTTCTTAGTTGTGCTTGCGAAGGATTTACCGGCTCTGGCGCAGATGCAGCGGGACTGGCTCTGGGCGATCAACTGGAACGATTCCTGCACGTCTTTGATGGCTCGTTGTCCAGCTTTTGCGATGGCTTTAGCGGCGTAGACTCAATTGCCTGTGAAAAGGATTCGGAGGACCCAGAAGCTACGGCGCATCGTGTTTCTATGCTTGTGTTGTGGGAGCGTACAAAGCTACACAGAGAATTTCTCTGCCACTTGTTCTGCGTGATCCGGCCGAGAAAATTGAAATGTATTCAGCTGGACGACTTAGGCCAATATGTGTCTGGGGATTCTCGTGAGTGCAGTGACAGGTACAATGCTATTGAAGAATACTTTACGCCTCAGTCTTGGGCGCCCACTGCCGGTTGGGACCTCTTTCA
>LNAP01005782.1_pt1 | contig 10876 bp, 15 predicted proteins | sample 602601 | NCBI WGS metagenome assembly LNAP01 (sample SAMN02440304, study PRJNA202911) | soil metagenome | biome: Subtropical and temperate rainforests or woodlands; isolation source: soil samples (1 kg each in a 20% v/v slurry with milli Q water) were... ...
CAGCGGTGGCGGCAGCGCATCAGTCCGCCCGGCGCGCGGTGGCGAGCAGGGCTTGCGCGCGTTTCAGGAACGGCAGGTCGATCATCCGCCCGTCCACCACGAAGGCGCCGCGCGATTGTGCCTGGGCCGCCTGCGCGGCCTCGACGATCCGGCGCGCCTGTGCAAGCTCCGCCTCCGAGGCGGCGAACGCCGCATTCGCCAGCGCCACCTGGCGCGGATGCACGCAGGTCTTGCCGATGAAGCCGAGCCGTCGCGCCATGTGTGCCTCCTCGCTGTAGCCGTCGTCGTCGTCGAGCGCGGCGAAGGCGCCGTCCATCGCGAACACACCGGCCTGTGCCGCGGCCATGCGCAAGGCGAACATCGCCGCGTGCACGTTGCGCGGATCGGCGCGGTCGATGCCATGGGGTTCGAACAGATCGCCCAGCCCCAGCTGCAATCCGGCAACGCGCGGATGCGCAGCGGCGATCTGCGCCGCGTCAGCCAATGCACGCGGCGTCTCGATGTTCACCAGCAGGCCGATCGGATGCGTCACCCCATTCGCGTGCTCCGCCGCCTCGATCGCGGCCACGGCGGCAAGCAGGGCCTGTGGCGATTCGACCTTGGGCAGGTTGAGCAGGGTGACGCCGGGACGGACGACCGCGGCAAGGTCGGGCGCGAAGTGCGGCGAATCCGGCGCGTTGGTGCGCACGATGATCAGCTTGGCCGCCTGCATGGCGGCGTCACCGGCGACGAAGTCCGCTACCGCCGCGCGTGCCTCAGCCTTGCGATCCTCGGCGACCGCATCCTCGAGGTCGAGGGACAGCGCATCGGCCTCGCCAGCCAGCGCCTTGGCGAACCACTCCGGTCGTGCGCCGGGCACGAACAGCTTGCTACGCATGGAGTCGCCCGCCTGTCGCCATCCTCGTCATGGGCGGCAGTGTGCGGCAAGGCACCCCTTGAATCGAGCCGGCACGGCATGTTCAAAAGATAGTTTTTCTATCGAGGGCGCCGGTCGAGTACGGACGCCGCCGGTATCACCGGTTTCCCGCGCCAAAAAGCGTGAGTGGCGCCTGCCCGGGCAGGCCCTGCATGCGGCGTGGCTAGTCGCCGGCTTCCGCTTCCGGGTCTTTCGCGGCATCCAACTGCTCGCGATTGCGCCAGCCCCGGTGCCAGGCAAGTGCCATCGTGGAGCCGTGCTCGTAAGGGCACTTTTCTCGCGGCTCGCCGCAATCGCGTGCGTAATGGCCCTCGATCCAGGCCTGCAGCGGGTACTGCATCCCGCGTTCCTTGACCATGCTGGCGTCCTCAATGGGCGTCGTGGAACCTTGGATGAGGTCGGCATGCCGAAGTTTCAACCATGAAAAAGCCCGCCAAAGCGGGCTTGGATCCATCTGTGCCGGGGGATGGCCGGGACGATCGCCTCACGGCGATTAGTTAGCTGTACAGGGTGAAGCGTTTCACATTTTTTCATTTCACGACCATCTGAATCGTGATACCCGTCACGTTTCTAGAGTCGCTGCTGGTATGGCACGCAGCTGCTGCGGCACGCTAGCGGCCCGGTGCGGCATGAGCGCGCATCGGTGCAACCTAGCCTCGCCGTAGCGGGCAGTCGGCCGATGAATGGGCCCCTGAGTGCGCACCGGTATGAACTGTTCCGCCGAGACAGACGTTATCGGCGGATAAGTATCAAAACTGACCGTGATAGTTGTGATGGCCAGCATTACCTGTGCGGGAAACCATAGTTTGGCCGCGCCCGTAAAGCATAGTTTGGCCGTGCTGCATCGCGTGAATGCGCATTCCGACCTGGTTGACCATCCGTTCCGGTAATCCCTGACCGCCGTACCGATGCTGACCAGCACCCTGAGCCGACGGCTGGTGAACGACCGCAACCGCCCCCTTGCTGCCGGTCACGAACGTCTGCTTTCCGGATGCATGCCTCCCGGGTGAGGGGTATCGACCATTCGACTAGGTGGTTTTAGACAGATTTTTGAATGCCATCGCCAGCGTATGCAGCGCATTGCGCGATCGGCGGTCATGCAGCGCCGAATACAGCACCACCTCGTGCGTGGGTAGTGGAGGCAATGAAAGCGCGCGCCCGATATCGATGGTGCCAGGCGGCGCAGCACGCTTCGGCAGCACGGCGACCGCCAACCCTATCGTCGCTGCAGCCCCCACCACGGCGGCGCCCTTGCCGATGAACACCTCCGTCCAGGCGATGCCGGCACTATCAAGCGCACGGACCGCGGCCGCACGGATGCTGCATGTTTCCCCTTGGGTCGATAGCGGCAACGGTTGACCTGCACGTGGCTGCCAGTGCGCGGCAGCGATCCAGGCGAACGATTCGGCGAATAGCACTTCACCGTTGCGACGACGATCTTCCGACTGCAATACCAGGGCAGCATCCAGCACGCCATCGTCGTAGGCCTTGAGCACCTCGTTTGAGCCGGCTACTCGTAGCTCGATCACCAGATTCGGATCGTGCTCGTTCATCCAACGCAACAAACCGGGTAACTCGCTGCCCACCAGTTGATGGCTGATGCCGATGACCAATCGGCGCTGCTTCACTTCAAATGAGGCGACGGCGCGCTCATGCGCCCCAACTAACTCGCGCGCGGCCTCCATGAAAGCGGCTCCCTCGGCGGATAGCCGCACTTGGCGTGGCGTTCGCTCCAGCAGTCGTCGGCCCAACTGGTCTTCCAGTCGGCGCAATTTCAGGCTGATCGCCGATTGCGTGCTGTCCAGCGCGTCTGCAGCACGGGTGAAGCTCTGTAGCTCAGCGGTCAGGACAAAAGCCTTGACGGCATCCAGGTCGAGGGACTTCATGGCTTATCCATATCATTTGTAAATGGCTGAAATATACAATCATATGTTTTTTAAATGGATGGTGGCGCACTAGACTGCGCCGCACATCGTCAATCGAAGCGGCAAATCTTTCATTGGCCGGCTTCCAGCCATCATCTGAACAGGTACTTGCTCATGCGCTCGCTCTGGCACGGTTTGCTGACGCTGCACGGCCGTGTCGTCGATTCGCGTCGCATGCTTTGATGGGCCGATCCGTCCGCATGGAAGGCACAGCAGAACACCGAAAGGACGAATACATCAGGCAACAACACAGCCGATTCGGCAGAACCTTGCAAGATACCCAGTCATGAAATCAGCAAAGACATTTCTATTCGCCATTCTGACCCTTCTCCCGATCCACGCAGTCGCCGCCTCGGAGCCCGATAAAATGGATGCAGTGGCTGCCATCGAAGGCACCTGGACGCTTGCCTATGCCGACGTCAAACATCCGGATGGAACGCGCACACATGACTACGGCGATGCCCCCAAGGGCATGCTGCAAATTGATCATGCCGGACACTATTCGCTGTTTGTCCTCGACAGATCCCGCCCCAGGTTTGCCGCCAATGACAAGCACGCTGGGACGCCGAGTGAATTCCGGGCTGCCGCACTAGGTACAAGCGCTCATTTCGGTACCGTCGAGATCGACTCCAGGAAGGGCACGCTTACCTTCCATATTGAGGGAGCAACGTATCCGAATTGGGAGGGGACTACTCAGGTGCGCAGTTATGTACTGAGCGGCGACATGCTGAGCTATAAGGTGCCGCCGCGACCGAATGGCGACATCCCACTGACGGGGTGGAAGAGACTACGCATTGATTGATGCGTGTAGGCAGCGTTTCCGCCGAGGTTCGCTCGTCATAAATACCCGACCGCGGCGGCATGTGCGCCAAATCTGTTGCGGCGGTCAACGGTTTCCTGAGGGAGCAACCAATCGCTACGTCGATCACATATTCGATGAGGCTTGGGCAAGCAAGGCAAGCGCGGGCGAGAACTCTGGGAACGACTGCCTCGCGATGATTGCATCAGGTATGCATCCGCCAACGAGCCGGTGACTTTGCCGGCCGCACGCCGAGTTGCCTATTTGCTTGAGATGCCGCTCTACGAGCTTCTCGAAGGTGAGTGACCTTCCTTCCGTTCAATTATTTGGTTTTGCCACGGAGCAGCTTTTGCCGGAGTCCATGCGGCCAGGTAAACGTGGATCAAAGGTTGACACGAAGGCAATCGAGGAGAGGCTGCTAGCCGCGCTGGAAGCGAGCACTCCTATATCTTTGAGGCAAGCGGCGCGAGACATCGGGACCACGGTCGGAGCCATGCGCTACCATTTTCCGGGGCCTGTGAGCCGCCTGTCGTTGGCGTGGGCCGCGTATCTCACTTCAGAGCTCAACCGGAAGAAGATCCAAGCTCGGGAGGCCACGTTCAATGGAATCCAGACTTGGCGTCAAAGGCACACCAAGCCGCTGTCACGGAAAGGGCTCTTGGCGGATTTGATGCGCGAAACCGGCATCCCAAAAAATGTGCTGCGAGAGGCCATTCAGCAATGGTGGCTTCCGGCGCTGAGAGCGCTCGAGCCATAAGTGGCTGTCTAGCGAGGCCCCGGTCCGACAATAGCTTTCTGGAAATCATAAGTTGGCCATTCAGGCCAAACTATGGTTTCCAGAACATACCTGCGCGATCTCACATAGTTTGGCCGCGAACGTCTCGCATAGTTTGGCCGCTCTGCGTCAGACATTGATCGATCGGAAGCCGCTCGGTCGTAACGTTTCGCCAGAATGTGAGGGATCTGCAGGGGCTAAGTTGCGAGGTTCGGCGCGTGCTTCGAGATCCAACTCAACTGTCGTCGACGCGGCAAGAAGTCACGTCAAATCGGTCGCGCCTGTATACCGTGTCGGAAGAGCGGCTTTTCTCCACCAGATGGCCTATACGCGTTGGGTCGCGACTGCTATCCGTAGGGGATGAAGCAGGATCGGCTTACATCAAACCTGCTTTTGAAAATGCCTAGTCAGCACAGTACGACCTTGCGAAACCATCTCCGCAAAATCCAGCTTCCGTTTCATGGCCTCGCCATGAAGACTTTCTTGGCGGGGACGCGACTCGAAAAAGGAAACTGGCGTTTGTTGGCAGGTATGGCTTTGAGGCTTCACAGCCTTCGTTCTAGAACTTTTCATATTAGTCACCTCACTTGGCTGCGAGTAGAGCGCGTCCTTTAGGCTTTGCTTTTTTTGCCGTCGACTTTTTTTGGGCAACTGAACTCTTGTTGCCCTTCGATTTCGCGGAGGCTGGACCAGGCTTCTTTGCTGGAGCCCGAAGCATATGGGGCCCGAATCCGTTTTCATCCTGAAGTATCTGCCATATCGATTGCGTGAAGTTCGCTTCTTCGGGAGTGAGATCGGAAACGCGGTGGAACAATTGCTTGGCCTCTTTTCTATCGATGACGAAGCTATGGGATGGATACTCTATCGTAAGCCTCTTCAGTGCGTCTTCCCGCAAGTTTTCCTTATATTCGTTGAGCCGACTACCGTAGGCAAACGCAATTTCCAATGCGCGCTGCAGTTCACCGGCGCGATTGGGATCGATCTGAGCATACAAAGGTGCCACGACACCCACCGCGATCTGGCTCGCAAATTCACCCGCCAGTTTCGTGGAGACCTTGGCGCCGCGCCTCATCTCTATCAGGGTGAGGCGAAATGCGTCACGTGCGTGCTCAAGGGCAACGGTGAGCGCCTGAAACGGGTCCAGGCCGGAACTCTGCTCCCCAAACTCAGAAGGCTTTCGCACTTGGACGTCCAGAGGACCGAGCTCGCCGAAATCACCTATTGCAAGCTCATCAGCGCAGATCGCGATCAGCGTACCCGCGCTCTTGCAATAACTAGCAACGCAGATTTTCACCTGATCGGGATAGTTGTGTCGCAGACAGCGACCGATCCTATAGCCGGCATGCGGATCGCCTCCTTTGGTGGTCAAAAAAACGACACATTTTGACGCGTTCTTCTTCCGCTTGATCAGCTCGCTCAGGTCCGTGTGGAGCGATCGGTTGATTTCCCGGCTGATCACGATGTAGTCAGTATCCGGATGTGAGGCAATAAGAGCTTGAATCACGGGAGAAAAGTCCATTTTTTTGCCCCTTAGGAAGAAAGCTGCCGAAGTCGACACGGCGTCGCAATTCGCGTCACTTGCAAATTGTTTAAGCATATTTCATACCAATGCTCGCCTCTGCGAACACCTTAAGACCCTAACCTCAAAACGATTCCCGCCGACACTATCCCACAGCGACGGTACAAGGCTCAGCACATTGGTAGACGCCGAGGGTGAGTGCGTCATGACGGTTATAAAACGTTTCAAAGTGGAAGCGATGCTCTACACCGTTATCGTCGCTCAAAATCAGGTCTTCCTCTCCGAGCGGTCCTCCGGATTGAGCGCCGCAGTAGCCGCAGATCGCCTCAAACAATTCACGGTCAGAAATTTTGCTGAAGCGAGCGCGAAAGGCGGCCGATAGAACGGTGTGGCGGCACGGATTCTCAACATCGTGTTCCTTCGGCCGAAATCGTGGGTGAGGATGGCAAGTGATAAGCCCCACTAAGGGTATTTCCGCACCAACACTTTCCACGAATCGGTAGAGCGTTGTTGTAAACGTGTTGCCAAAAAACCTATGCAGCCCGCGCACAGATTCCATGGTCGGGGACACTGAGCGAGCGTGCTCGTCGAAAAGGTCCTGAAAAAAAAGAAGACGGCCGGCAGCGAAATTAGCTTCTGCTTCGATTTGTTCGTGACAATCATTGGAGACAGTGAAGTCGTCGTCCCCATGCATCAAGTCTTCATGCCAAGGAAGGAGACTGTGACCTACTTCATGAGCCTCGTTCCAGCGATGCTTCTTCAGAGGTAGATCGCCATCCAACAGGATGCGTTTGCGGTCCGGTATGTAAAGAGCTTTGAGATTCAATTTACGAATCGCCTCGAGAAGCAACATCGGGCGCTTAAAGACCTGCACGGTGGCAACCCGAATGCGGCTGATCGACTCTCGCACTGCACTGGGATCGTTGGCCGTATAGAACTGGCGGTCGAGCTTTAGAAGTTCGCGCACATCCTCCAGTCGCAAAGGTGGCTTAGGATTTCCAAGTCCTTTAATCACGCGCTCAACGAGCTTATCGATCTCGGACGTAGTCGTCGGAGACAACAACAAATTCTTCATTGACCGCATTCCCTGCAATTCTGAAAGTTACTTACTCAATTCGCGGACAAACTCTTCCCACGCCGCGCGCTCCGCGTCAGTTAGCTTTGCGGATGGATCTGCGCTTGCTGCAAAACGCACTGCCGTTTCAGTTAGTCGCGTATTCCGTCGCTTCACTAAGCCCGCAACTTCCATCAAATTCTTTGGGGGCACGGCAAAAACACCTGCGAGCTTGTGCACCACCACGGGTTGAGGGCCGAAATCACCAGTCTCTATTTGTCTGAGTTCGACTAAGTCGATCGACGCCTGCCGTGCAAGCGACTCGACGGTCAATCTTCGCTCGCGCCGCATCATTTGAATAACCTTGCCGAACGTATCGGGTGCTTCCTGTGCCTTACCTTCGTGAGGACGACGGTTGCCCTTCCAACGATCGAACGCTGCTGGAGAGCCGGCGCTAAATTGTGCGTCGACGCCTGCATCAGCCTCAGCTCGAGCCATACGCATCGACCATTCCTGCGGGATATCAAATTTCATGTATTCCTCCCCGGGGCGGTGAACGCATCTGCTTGTTCAGAAGTTATCTCGAAGTAGCGCAAGCGTTGCTTTTGCTGGCCAAGATCGGTCATTCCACACTTATGGCGATACCAATTTTCGGAACGTTGCAATGAGTGCAGGCCAACGCGGCCGGAAAATTCGTTCGCTCGGCTCGCTTCGATGGCAGCACGCATGAGGAGCGAACCGACACCAGTGAACCGGGGGACAATTGAGGCTATTGGCTTTTGATTCCAAGGCGCGACCTCAATGTAGCTGATGTAAACGAGGGGCTTGCCTTTTTGTTCGGGCAGTTGGCAGCTTTGGAGGTAATCCAAAATCATCAAGCCCTGAGTAATTCCTTCAGCAACCACGCTGAAGCAAGCACTGCTCAACAATCCCTCGATCGCCTCGACTTTTTCGACCCAATTCCAGTAGCTGGTTTCGACTTTCGAGTTTGGATCCAGGTCGAGCTCGCGCACATGCTCTCGCAGCTCTTGCGCGCCTGGCTTCCACAGCTTTTCCCAATCGCTCACCTGAGCGTCGGTGATCGCATCCCAAAGCTCTGCCGCTACAAACTCATTGACAGACGGCTTCCAAAGAATGGTTTGCGTTACTTCGCACGCACCATTCACAAAATGACCACTTCCGATTTCAGCTTCGTGGAATCGTCTTCAAAGTAGAGCTTATCGCCGCGGTTAGACCGGACTTCGACAGCTTGGTAGAGCCGTAGTGCTTGGCGCAGCACCGCTGTCTTCGTCAGATCTTTCTTTTCACACAACTCCTCCAGAACCCTCATTTCGACGTCTGTGAGGTTCAACGTCATCGTTTTTTTCTCGCCAGCCATGAGCCTTCTCCGTCCACGGGAGCGGAGCATATCGCCCGACACTAGCTACGTCAAGGCCAAATATTAGCTATTTAAGTACATATTGCATAGCTATGAAATAGCTGTATACTAGCCACGCAACAGCTATAACAAGCGATAGCGTAGCTCCTGTGTGTAGTGGATTCGCTCCCCCAACCCCAATACTGCCGGCGCCGCCGTCGGCTTCGAAAGGTGAATAGACATGATCACTGAAGAACCGAAGCACCAAGAATGCGAAGATTCAGTTCACGGCGCTCTTGAACACGTCCAGGCGGCTGAGCACGACCTGGAACGAGCGCATGAGCTCGAACGGAAGGCTGAAGAGGAGTTGCACCGTGCCGAAGAGGAGCTGCGCGAGGCGGAGGAACACCGGTGCAAGGAGGCAGAAGTCCACGTCACGTACATCAATGATGTCGAGACTGCCAAGTTCGAGGTTTCGCTCCACGCAACGCTACAAGCTGTGTGGGACAGGTCCTACCTGGAACTGAAGGTTGCCAAGCATCCCAAGGACATCTTTCAGACCGCGGGCAATCACCCGTTGTCATTGATGAGCCACCTTGCGATGACGTTGGCCCAAGCTCGTGAGAAAGACGTCATCAAAAACTTTCACTTCGAGATTGTCTCTGAAACAGGTGGAGCGTAGCTGTGGCAGTCGCAGGACAGCAGCCGATCGTGAACACGCAGGGTGGCTTGCAAGCAGTTCGTCAGGACGTGCCAAGGGTCCTGAAGGCCCTTGGCGCTTCCTCGCTTGAAGCCCTAGGCTGGACTCAACCCGATGCTCTGACGATGTTGATCCCGCTGTCTGCGTCGATCGAGGGTGTCACTGACAATTATTTACTGAAGCTGGGATTTCACTGCTACCGCGCATGGCCGCCTAGCGCCCAGTTTGTGAACCCCGATACCGGGCAATACGTCTGGCCTGGCGATCAGCCATGCATGCCGAGGCTCGAAAGTCCGGAATGTCGCACGCATCCAAACTACCTCACACCCACGGGCACCGGGATTCAGCTGATCTGCTGCTCGGCGACACTCGAGTTCTATCAAGTACTCCATAGCGTCGAACCTCAGCATGTGTGGAACGGAACAAGTACGTTTCTGACAACGCTCAAGGCAATCCAGCGCGCCATGCAATCCCACTACAGGGGGAGGTTTCCTCGCCATGCATGATGAAGACTTGGAATTGCGACCTCGGCCAGCGCAGCCGTATCGACTGGGTACGATCCATGCACTGCTTCCGATCGCCGCTCTCGACGCAACGCTTGCGTTCCTGAAGCGTGCTGGGCGAAACGAATCCGCGGTGTTTTGGTACGGCACGAAGGATGATGCAGGAAATGCGACTGTCTCATACGTCGTTGCACCGAAACAGATCTCGCGGCCAAGGAATTACCTCGTTCCGGCCCCCGCAGTGAGTGAAATGGTGAGGCGCCTTAAGCCCGGGTGGAAGCCGATTGCGCAGATACACAGTCATCCAGGCGACAACGTTGAGCATTCTGTCTACGACGATCGCATGGCCATCTCGATAAAAGCGTTGTCCCTCGTGGTACCCCGCTATGGGCACTGGTCGGGCACTTTCCCGGAATGTATTGGCGTGCATGAGTGGCAGAACAACCACTGGCATCTGCTGTCGGCGGGCGACTCGCGGGCGCGCATCCGGCTGACCAACCGCGAAGTTATCGTTGAGGATTGTCGATGACACAACAGGCCAAGATTTCGAGCCGTCACCTACTTCCCGTAGAAGGTCTTGGTGAAGCCGACTTTGCACGCAAGCTCCGCGTATCCGTGGTAGTTGCCAACGAATGGGCATCCAGCTGTGCTGGGCAGCACCTACTTGTGTGCTTGATCAACCTACTGTGCAGGCAGACCGACCTGGTCGAAGAAATCGAAGTGGTGTGCGACGAGCAACCTCTCCAGGTGAGTTGCCCTGGTGACCTGAGGCAAGACACGCTACTCCGGTCTATCGGTGCTCTCGTTGAGTGGGCTGTCACGACCGAAGTTCGAATCTGCTTTAGTTCGAGACCAACCCAGGCCGATATGACGATTGCCATCGGATGCCCGGACCAGCTTCCTTTCGACCTTCCACCAGATTCCCTCTTCGCCATAGGTTCCGGCTGGTTGGCGTGGGTCGGTGTCGCAGACAGCGCACCTCGTGGCGGCGTCCCGACGAAAGAAGATCCAATGGGTCCGTTTCTCGCGGCAAGCATATTGGCAGGCGAGGTGTTTAAGCGGGCACGGCGAGCTGTCCGGGGGACTCCGATCCATGCAGCGGGCTATTCACTCTGGTCTCGAACGTCTTCTGACATCTGGCACGAACTGGAGGACGGTCCTTCCTTGCGAGGGATGTTCCTTCCACCCTTGCATGTTTTTGGCGCGGGAGCCGTGGGACACGCTCTTATCTGTCTAGTGCCGTCTGGTTCTTCGGTTTTCTGACGAACAGTTCCGGCTTCTTTTCGCGCCAGGCGCGAATCGCTTGAAGTGGTGTCTGGTGGCCGAGT
>LNAP01005784.1_pt1 | contig 10875 bp, 12 predicted proteins | sample 602601 | NCBI WGS metagenome assembly LNAP01 (sample SAMN02440304, study PRJNA202911) | soil metagenome | biome: Subtropical and temperate rainforests or woodlands; isolation source: soil samples (1 kg each in a 20% v/v slurry with milli Q water) were... ...
GGTGGAGCTGCCGCTGGCGATGCGCTCGATCCTGGCCGGCATCAAGACCGCCGCGGTGATCAACGTGGGCACCGCCACGCTGGCGGCGCTGATCGGCGCCGGCGGTTACGGCCAGCCGATCCTCACCGGCATCCGGCTGGACGACGTGGGCCTGATCCTGCAGGGCGCGGTCCCGGCCGCCGTGCTGGCGCTGCTGGTGCAGGGCCTGTTCGAGCTTGTCGAGCGCCGGCTGACGCCACGCGGGCTGCGGCTCGAAGCGCGCCAGTAGGTCCGTGTCGGCTCACGCCTTCTTGAGGAAACAGACCTTCAGCACCAGGCCCTTGATCTTGTCCGAGTTGCCTTCGATGTGCTCGTCGTCGCCGTCGACCAGGCGGATGTTGCGGATCACCGTGCCCTGCTTCAGCGGGATCGACGAGCCCTTCACCTTCAGGTCCTTGATCACCGTCACCGTGTCGCCGCTGTTGAGCACGTTGCCGTTGACGTCGCGCACCACCAGCGCGGCGTCGGCCGCGTTGGCGCCCGCCGCGATCGGCCACTCGTGGCCGCAGTCGGCACAGACGTAGTTGTCGCCGTCCGGATAGGTGTTTTCCATCGTGCACAGCGGGCAGGCGGGAATGTCGGACATCGGTCGATCCTGGTCGTTCAATCAAGGGGGGCCGCCGATTATACGGGCGCGCGGCGCGTACCTTCACGCGCCCGACATCGGCATGACGTTAAATCTACGCGCACCGCCACGGAGACTCGCCATGCATGCCCGCCAGGTTCTCGCCACGGTTGCCGTGAGCGACTTCGCTGCCTCCAGCGCCTGGTACGCCCGCCTGTTCGGGCGCGTTCCCGACAACGGCCCGAACGCCTCCTGCGCCGAATGGCAGATCGCCCGGTGCACGCGGATCCAGGTGCTGCCCAGGAACAAACTGGTCGACGCAGGCCAGCGTGCCGGCGCGGCGCTGGGCATCATCGTGGACGACCTCGACGAAATCCTGCTCGGCCTGCAGGGGCGGCAGATCGACGTACCGCCGCCGCAACCGGCGACCCACTACGTGCGTTTCGCCCCGGTATGCGACCCGGACGGGAACCTGGTCACCTTCGTGGAGTCGGCGACCGCTTGAGCCACCAACCCGGCTATCCTGACCGCCCCTCGCCCAGAAGGCACTCCTGATGCACCGTCTACTGCTGCTGTGGCTGGCACTGGTCATGTCCGTTTCCGTCGCCGCTGCCGCGCCGGAGGAAGCCGCGATGGCCGGACTTCCCCATGTCGCGTTCCCGGCGCCGCACCGCGTGGCCTCCGGGCGATTGCAGGCGGGCGACATCGCCACGCTGAAGCGTGCCGGCATCCGGCAGGTGATCGACCTCAGCCTGGACAGCGAGACACCCGGTTTCGACGAAGCCGCCGCCGTGCGCGCGGCCGGCATCGGCTATCACAACCTGCCGATCCGCGGCGCCGGCGACCTGACCCGGGCCAGGGTCGCGCAGTTCGACCGGTTGCTGCTCGACGCCGGCGATCAACCGACCCTGGTGCATTGCGCCAGCAGCAACCGGGTGGGCGCGATGATCGCCTTGCGCGCCGCGCTGATCGACGGCCAGTCGACCGAGGCGGCACTGGCCGAAGGCCGCCGCTGGGGACTGAAGAGCCTGGAGCCGGCCGTGCGCGAACGGCTGCAGGCGTGGTCGAGCAGCCCGGAATCTCGAATGTAGGAGCGCACCCTGTGCGCGATGCTCTTGGCTCTGATCGACATCAGAGCATCGCGCACAGGGTGCGCTCCTACACGAAATCGGCAGGTCCTGCGGGGCGCGGTTGGGCTACCATGCGCGACTCCCCGAGACACACAGGCATGGTCCTGAACCCGAACGCCGCATCAACGCGATCCGCCTCGCCGCTACCCCTGCGTGCCGTGCTGCTGATGCTGGGCAGCGCCAGTTTCTTCGCGCTGATGGCAGTGACTATCCGGCTCGCCTCGGCCCAGCTGCATCCGTTCCAGATCACCTTCTTCCGCAGTACCTTCGGCGCGCTGTTCGCGCTGCCGCTGCTGTATGTGCACGGCTGGCAGTTGCTGCACACGCCGCGCCTCGGCTTCTACGTGATGCGCTGCGTACTCGGCATGGGCGGCATGCTGGCCGGTTTCTGGGCGATCGTGAACCTGCCGCTGGCCGAGGCGGTGGCGCTGTCGTATTCCTCACCGTTGTTCGTCACGATCGGCGCGGTGCTGTTCCTCGGCGAGATCGTGCGCATGCGGCGCTGGAGCGCGGTGGTCGCCGGCTTCATCGGCGTGCTGGTGATCGTGCGACCCGGCAGTGACGCGTTCACGGCCGGCAGCCTGGTCGCCTTGCTGGCGGCGGGGTTGACCGGTGCGGTGACGATCAGCATCAAGTCGCTGACCGGCAGCGAACCGGCCGACCGCATCGTGCTGCTGACCACCCTGCTGTGGGTGCCGCTGTCGCTGCCTGCCGCACTGCCCGTATGGCAATGGCCGCACGCGAATATCTGGCCGTGGCTGGTGCTGTCCGGCGCGCTCGGCACCGGCGGCCATTACTGCTGGACGCGTGCACTGCGCATGGCCGACGCCTCGCTGCTGGCGCCCTTCAGCTACCTGCAGCTGCTGATCGTGGCGGTGCTGGCCTGGTGGATCTTCGGCGAAGGCGTGGATCGCTACACCGTGGCGGGCGCGGCCATCATCATCGGCGCCAGCCTGTACATCGCCCACCGCGAACACAGCCTGGCACGCCAGCGGCGCCAGCAGGTACCGGCGGCGAACGCCGAACCGCCGATCTGACAGCGGCGATCCGCGCGGATCACTCCTCGTCGGGCAGGTCCGGCAGATTCGTCAGGTTGGCCATCTCCGCCAGCATGTCGACCGGCTCGGGCTCGGGTGGCACCGCCAGCGGCCAGCGGCCCACCACTTCGAAGCGGGACTGGCCGAAAAAGCTGCGGATCAGCACGAACTCGGACACACGCCAGCGGATCGCCGTGATGGATTCCTCGATCGCATCGACCGCATGGCCGTGCAGCATGGTGACGTGCGGCAGGAAGCTGGAGACGCCGCTGACCTGCAGGCCCACGCGAAGCTGCGCCGCGGCAACCGCCTTGCGCAGGTTCAATGCCGCTTCGGTGGTGGCGCCGTCCGCGCACAGCACGAACGGAAACTGCTCGTCCCTGGCGCTGAAGCGCATCGCCGAATCCAGGGTGGCCATGAACCCCTGCGCACGCACCTCGCCGGCCGCGGTCAGCAGCGCGCTCTCCAGCGGCTGCCGCAACCGTTCGGGCCTGCCCATCGGGCACAGCGTCAGGTGCAGGCTGTCGATGCCGACCGGCGACCCGCCGACCCGGTGCGACTTGCGGAAACGCTCGCCCACGCCGGCGATCGCGCTGCGTGCCTGGTCATCCGGCAGCAACGCAAAAAAATAGTTGATGCCGGCGGCGAGTTCGGATGGGTTCGACAGGGTGGGAATGAGCTGTGCCTCCAAGCCATCACGCCGGTGATCGGTTACATGCGATTCCCGCCATACCCGAGCCGGCGATCGAAACCGATCCGCCCCGGCCGACGGCACATGAGCTTGCCGCTTGTCGACGGCGCATACAAGTACTCGCCCCGTGCCGTGGTCGTCGACTTCGTGCAGCTCCGCTCGTCGCCATGGCAGGAGGCCGCCACGCCCTCCGTGCCATTGCCATCTCGAACCTATCGAGGAGCCATGCCACGACTACCCGTTTCCAGCGCATCACCCCGTTCCTGCGGTTCGACGACCAGGCCGAACAGGCCGCGGCGTGATCTGAAGCAACTGCCCGGGTGGCTTCCACCTTCGGAACTGCGCGTGTAGTTTCGCTGAAAACCACACGCGTGACCCAATTCATGCAGACACGATTTGTCGCCGCCCTGCTCTGCCTGTCCCTGCTGCTGGCGCCCATGGCGAACGCCACCGAAACGGCGCAACCGGTGACGCACAACTTCTTCGCCGAACTCGCACCGCTGCCGAACGACCTGGCGCGGTACCAGTACCTGCATCGCCTGATGCCGCAACTTTCGGCCGACGACCAGAAGCAGGCGCGCCAGTTCCTCGCCTTCGCCGACGCCAACCTCGGCCTGTACCGGGCCGCCATCAGCGACTTTCCGTTCACCAACGCCGCCCCTGCCGGCCTGGCCATGCCGTCATCATCGAACTGGCAAGCCGGCGACGCCGTGGACGCCATCGTCGGGCTCGCCACGAGCCGTCGCATCGTGATGATCAACGAGGCTCACCACGACCCGCATACCCGTCTGCTCACCCTGGCGCTGCTGCCACGCTTGCGCGCGCTGGGCTTCACTCACTTTGCCGCCGAGGCGCTGGACGAAAAGGACACCAGGCTGGCCCGCCGCGGTTATCCGCTGGTCGCGAGCGGCAGCGAATACCTGCGCGAACCGCTGTACGGCGACATCGTGCGGGAAGCGATCCGGCTCGGTTTCGTGATCGTGCCGTACGAATTATTCGACAAGACGCAACAGGTCCGGGAAAGCGGCCAGGCCAGCAACCTGTATCACCGCGTATTCGTGGCCGATCCGGCAGCGCGCCTGTTCGTGCATGCAGGCTACGGGCATATCGGCAAGGCCACCGGCGGCCTGGGAGACGATGTCAGACCGATGGCGATGGAACTGAAACGGTTGAGCGGCTTCGATCCACTGTCCATCGACCAGACCCAATTCTGTGGGGTCGATCCCGCGCGACAACCGCAAAATTACCGGCAACTGATCGCGTCGTTCCACCCGGCCAAGGCCATGATTCTGCTGCGCCGCGGCGACGGCACGCCATGGAGCGCCAACCCGCAGCGCTACGACGTCAGCGTGATCCTGCCGCCAACCAGCGACACCCCGCGCCCCGACTGGCTGCGCCGCGACCGCCGCGCGTGGCCGATCGACGCCACCGTGTGTGCACGGACACGTCCCTGCGTGATCGAGGCACGGCTGACAGGCGAACCGGACGACGCCACGCCGGCCGACCGCTACACCCTGTTGGACACGCACGCGCAAGCCGCGCTTTATCTGCGACCGGGCAAATACCGCGTGCGGGCATGGGGGGTGAGCGGCAGGACGCTGGGAGAGCGCCGCATTTCCATCGGCCGATGACGACGCGTCCGCGCCCCGCACATGCGCATCAGCGCAACTGGCTGTCCTTGCTGCCGCGGCGGTTGTACGGACCCGAGCTGCGCTGCTCCGCGTCCTGCGCTTCCTGGCAGGTCACGCACAGGCGCACGCCGGGCACGGCCTTGCGCCGCGCCGCGGGAATCGGCGCATCGCATTCCTCGCAGCGGGTCAGGCCCGGGCCTTTGCGCAACTGCTGGCGCGCCCGCTGCACCGCATCGTTGACCGTGGCGTCGATCTGGTCCTGCACGGCGCCATCGCCTGCCCAACCGGTTGCCATGGCATACCTCCGAAAACGTCGACGTGACTCCGGGCGATCAGTGCGACCTGGCCCGCAAATCCCTGATATAGCCCAGCTCGCCCAGTGATTTGGGCTCGCCCGGCTTGAGTTTCAAGCAGTCCCGGTACGCCTTGACCGCTTCATCCAGCCGGTGCAGTTCCACCAGTGCATAACCCTGCCCGCGCAGCGCCACGCATTCCAGGTCGGAGGCGTGTTCCGGACTGCCACTGATGGCAGCGGCATCCTGGGCCTCCTTGTACAGCGCCAGCATCTTTTCCCAGTCCCGGCTGCGCTCGTAGGCAAAGGCCAATTCGCTCTTGTACTGGCTGTTCATCGGCGACAACGCCAGGGCCTTTTCCAGCTCGACCCGGGCATCGGCGTAGCGGCCCATCTCGCTGTAGGCGTAGCCTCGCGCCCAGTACGCCCTGGCCCAGGCCGGACCGATCACCTCGACCGGCGCGCCGGATTTTCCACCCTGCGCCTTGTCGACCGCGGTCGCGTAGACGAGCGCGTCAAGCATGCCTTCGGCACAGAACACCTTGCCCGACTTGCCGGCATGGAGCGCCTCGTACTTGGCAATCACCTCAGCCAGCGGGCCATCCACCGCCAGCTGGATACGGCCGGACTCGATCATCTTCAGCGCATCGAGCACCTTCTGCTCATCGGGGTCGATGGCCTTGTTGCCCGCCTCGTCCAGCGACAGGGTGATGGTGCTGCCCGGCTTGACCGCATGCGGTGCACAGCCGGCCAGCATGAACGCGGCAGCCAGCGCCGCGCCCGCGATCAGTCGTTCCATGGCATTCCCCCGATGTGGCGCATGGCGAGGATAGCCGAAGCGGGCCTGCGTCCATTGGCAGCAGGGCCAGGCCGGCGGGAAGTGCCAGAATGCAGCATCCACCCACGCCAGGAGAACGCGTCGTGAGCACACCCTTGCCCGCCACCACCGAGCAACCCGCCCTGCGCAGCGACGACAGCGTCGCCAAGCAGCTGTTCCTGGGCAACATCGTGGAGGAAAACCTGTTTCCCTATCCGCAGATCCGCGCGCGCGACAAGGACATGCTGGGCGCGATGACCGACGCGATCGACCAGTTCCTCGCCGACAAGGGCGCCGAGCTGAAGCAGTACGACCGCGACGCCGAGCAGCCGGCCGAGTTCATCCAGGCGCTGCGCGAGATGGGCTTGTTCGGCCTGATCATTCCGGAGGCGTTCGGCGGCATGGAGCTGTCCAACGGCGCCTATGCGCGCGTGCTGGGCCAGACCAGCAGCCACGACAGCTCGGTCTCGCTGACCATCGGCGCGCACAGCTCGATCGGCATGAAGGGCGTGCTGCTGTTCGGCAGCGACGAACAGAAGCAGCGCTACCTGCCGAAGCTGGCCAGCGGCGAGATGATCGCCGCGTTCTGCCTCACCGAATCCGGCGCCGGCTCCGACGCCGCCTCGATCCGCACCAAGGCCGTGCGCAACGACGACGGCAGCTGGACGCTCAGCGGCGAGAAGATCTGGATCACCAACGGCGGCATCGCCGACTTCTATACCGTGTTCGCACGCACCGACACGCCCGAGGGCAAGATCACCGCGTTCCTCGTCGAGGCGGCGTGGCCCGGCGTCAGCCACGGTCCGCACGAGGACAAGATGGGCATTCGCGCCTCGTCCACCACCACGGTCGCGTTCGCCGACGTGCGGGTACCGCCGGAAAACGTGCTGGGTCCGGTCGGCAAGGGCTTCAAGGTGGCGATGAGCATCCTGAACAGCGGCCGCACCGGCCTGGGCGGCGGCGCGGTGGGCGGCATGCGCTCGCTGATCCGCCTCGCCAGCGCGCAGGCGAAGGAGCGCAAGCAGTTCGGCCAGCCCATCGCCGAGTTCGGCCTGGTACGCGAGAAGATCGCGCAGATGACGGTGGACTGCTTCGCCGCCGAGAGCGCGGTGTGGATGGTCGCGCACCTGATCGACGGCGGCGGCAGCGACTACTCGGTCGAGGCCGCGATGAGCAAGGTGTTCGCCAGCGAGGCCGTGCAGCGTGCGTCGTACGAAGCGCTGCAGATCGCCGCCGGCAACGGCTTCATGCGCGAGTTCCCGTACGAGCAGATCACCCGCGACACGCGCATCCTGTCGATCTTCGAAGGCACCAACGAGATCCTGCGCCTGTATATCGCGCTGTCCGGCCTGAAGGACGTGGGCGCGGGCTTGAGCGAGCTGAAGGCCGCCGTGGGCGACATCTTCAATGACCCGATCAAGGGCTTCGGCGTGCTGGGCACGTACACCGGCCGGCGCATGCGCGAGGCCACCGGCTACGGCATCGACCGCATCGTGCACGAACTGTCGCCACGGCTGCGCAAGGTCGCCGCCACCTACGAGAAGTACACGGTGGAATTGTCCAAGTCGTCCGACGCACTGCTGCGCCGCTACGGCAAGAAAGTGGCCGACCAGCAGCACGCGCAAAAGCGCCTGGCCGACATCGCGATCGACCTGTTCGTGGGCCTGTGCGTGCTGTCGCGCGCCGACAGCCTGCTGAAGCAGTCGCATCCCGCCGCCGACGAGGCCGTGAGCATCGCCGAAGTGTTCGCGAAGCAGGCGCGCCGGCGCATGGCGCGCAACGTGCGCGGCCTGGAGCGCAACGAGGACGCGATGATCGAACGATTGGCCGGTGCGGTGCTCGCGCACGACGCCACGAACACGGCGATCAGCAGGGCGGCCAGGGTCTTCATCGCGCCTCCTCGAAGTCGAGGAGGCCATGGTAGGCCGATCTGGCGCGGAGCACCAATGGCGCGCGAAGTGCGGAATGATCCGGCGTCTCACGTTCTTCGGCTAGGGTTTGCAGGTTGACAGCGTGGGCTTCTTCCTGAATCCACGCGACGCTCGAAGCGTTCTTCAACGTCGAGTTCTATCTGGAGAACTGCAGTCGCCGCGGTGGTCGACCGAAAGGCGAGAACGACACGGCGAGGCCTGCTGGGAAGGCCCAACCGCGGCGGTGATTTGGAGTGACACTCGACCAGCTGGCCGCTTGGCCAGGACGGCTTTTGACGCCGCGAGCCGCGCCATGCGGCATCATCCGGCCATGGACCGATCACGCATCCTGGCGCTGCTGGGCGAACACAAGCCCGTATTGGCGGAGCGCTTCGGCGTCACCCGGCTGGCCTTGTTCGGCAGCGTGGCGCGCGGCACGGCGCAACCCGGCAGCGACCTCGACGTGCTGGTCGACTTCGACGGGGTGCCAACCGCGAGGCGGTACTTCGGCGTCCAGTTCTACCTCGAGGACCTGTTCGGCCTGGACGTCGACCTGGTGACGGCCGACGCGCTGCGGCCCCGATTGCGGCCTTACGTTGAGCGCGATGCCGTCGATGTCTGACCGCGACGTGCGCCTGTACGTCGACGACATGCTTGAGTTCTGCGAGCGTGCACTTCGCTATGCCGAAGGCTTCGTTCTGCCGGCACTGCTCGCCGACTCGATGCGCTATGACGCCATCTTGCGGAACCTGGAGTTGATCGGTGAGGCGGCCACCCATGTCGGTGCCGGAGAGCGAGCGCTGGCGCCGGATTTTCCCTGGCGCCTGATCGTTGGCACACGCAACCGAGTTGCGCATGCCTACCTCGGCATCTCGCCGGCCACGGTATGGGACATCCTGACCGTGGAGCTGCCCAACCTGCGCGCTGCGCTCGTTGCCCTGCGCAGCCGGCTGCCCGCAGACGACGCCTGACGCCGCTCAACCGTCCAGCTGCTTCTGGAAAACCAGCCCCGCGTGCTCGCGCAGCGCGTGGAAGCGGATCTTCGGCCAGTTCTCCTGCATCGCCCGCAGTTCGCCGGCGTATTCGAGCAGCACGCAGGGCGCGCCGACCGCGTCGAGGGCGACGCGGTGGGCGTTGCCGTCGATGAAGCGCTTGAGCTCGCGCTCGCCGCCGTCGGCGTCGTCGCAGGTGACCCAGCGCGCGACGTTGTAGCGGGCCGGCGCGATGCGCGCCTTCACGCCGTACTCGTGCTCGAGCCGGTGCGCGACCACCTCGAACTGCAGCTGCCCGACCGCGCCGAGCAGCAGCACCGAGCCGGCCACCGGCCGGAACACCTGGATCGCGCCCTCCTCGCCGAGCTGCTGCAGCCCGGAGCGCAGCTGCTTGACGCGCAGCGGATCGGCGACCTCGACGCTGCGGAACATCTCGGGCGCGAAGAACGGCAGCCCGGTGTACTGCAGCGTCTCGCCTTCGGTCAGCGTGTCGCCGAGCTGCAGCACGCCGTGGTTCGGGATGCCGATGATGTCGCCGGCGAACGCCTCGTCGAGCAGCTCGCGGCGCTGGCTCAGGAACGAGACCACGGTGTTCGGCCGCATCTCCTTGCCCGAGCGCGACACCTTCAGGCGCATGCCGCGCCTGAAGTGGCCGCTGGCCACGCGCACGAAGGCGATCCGGTCGCGGTGCGCCGGGTCCATGTTGGCCTGGATCTTGAAGACGACGCCGGTGAGCTTGGGCTCGTCGGGCTGCACCACGCGCTGGATCGCGGCGCGCTCGCCGGGCGGCGGGGCCAGGTCGACCAGCGCGTCCAGCACCTCCTGCACGCCGAAGTTGTTGACCGCCGAGCCGAAGAACATCGGCGTCTGCCGCCCGGCCAGGAACGCGGCCTTGTCGAACGGCGGCGCCGCGTCGGTCAGCAGCTCGATCTCGCCCTTCGACTGCTCGTACTGCATGCCGAAGCGCTCGGGATAGACCGGGTTGTCGAGGCCGTCGAGGAACTCCGCGCCCCCTTCCTCCCCACCGAACACGCGCATGCGCTTCTCGCGCAGGTCCATCACGCCGTAGAACGCCTTGCCCATGCCGACCGGCCAGGTGAACGGCACCACCTCCATGCCGAGCTCGCGCTCGATCTCGTCCATCAGCGCCATCGGCTCCTGCACCTCGCGGTCCATCTTGTTGACGAACGTGAGGATCGGCGTGTTGCGCGCGCGGCAGACCTGCAGCAGCCGCCGCGTCTGCGGCTCGACGCCGTTGGCCGCGTCGATCACCATCAGCGCGGCGTCGACCGCGGTCAGCACGCGGTAGGTGTCTTCCGAGAAGTCCTGGTGGCCCGGCGTGTCGAGCAGGTTGATCACGCAGTCGCGGTACTCCATCTGCATCACGCTCGATGCCACGGAAATGCCGCGCTGCTTCTCGATCTCCATCCAGTCGCTGGTGGCGTGGCGGCTCGCCTTGCGCGCCTTGACCGATCCGGCGATCTGGATCGCGCCGGAGAACAGCAGCAGCTTCTCGGTCAGCGTGGTCTTGCCGGCGTCGGGGTGGCTGATGATCGCGAAAGTGCGGCGGCGGCGCACCTCCTTGACCAGCGGGGACGGGGTGGGATCGGACATGCGTGTGCGGCCGACACGCGCCGGCCGCCTCGAAGGGACAACCGGCGATTATCGACGGCGCGCGCTACGCGGCCGGAACGAAGGGCCGCACCCGGTCGAGCAGCCGCGCGACGTAGGCGTCCTTCTCGCCGACCGGCGCGGCGTAGTGCAGCGCCTG